>ERZ1370068.551-contig-10502_pt1 | contig 30343 bp, 41 predicted proteins | sample MGYA00561227_ERZ1370068 | MGnify/ENA primary metagenome ERZ1370068 (study PRJEB38410, sample SAMEA6850437) | metagenome | study: Metagenomic assessment of the ecological functions of the soil: analysis of the soil microbiota associated with the...
CGTTACTGCATTGCTATACAAGTGCGATGGCATGTGAACATTAGGGCCACAGCGGGCTGAAGCTTTATCAAACGAGCCGCCGCCGCGTTTGCTCTGTCGGAGATGTTGAGAAGCTTCAACCGCGTGAATGTAAAGATGGTTCGCGAACGGATGATTCGGTTTCAGCTTGAGAACGGAATCCAACGTCGCCAGGATCTCGTCCGTCCCAGGGTTGAGCTGTCCTTCCGGTGTCCACTGATTCCACGGCCGCAGATCCATCATCGCTTCGGCGAACAAAGTGCCTACGTCCGGATCGTTGGGAGCATTCTTTCCCAAACCGTCCGCATCGCGTCCGCATAACTCTGATCCAGCGTGCTCCGATCTTCTGGTTGTGGATTGGCATAGCGATGACTCAATGCGTCGATCAGGTCCCGCTCGACCAGGGAAGCCTTGGGCGCGTTCTCCCTGCGCCAGCGTGAGTTCCTTCAAGCCAGCTCGGCCGCCGGTGGGGGAACCAGCGGTAGATTAATGTGCGGCTCGACAGGCGAGCGCGATTCCCAATGTGCCATCGCGCATTTCGGATCGGCCTGCACCTGCGGCCTGAAACGAACGAATCGCTTCGCCATGGTTAAAACCATGATAAAAGGCCAGGCCCTGATTGAAATAACGCCGCGCCGTGGCCGAATCAGTCGTGATCTTGCGTTTGTAGTTGCCGAGCCCGTCAAAGAACGGCTCCCTTCGCCCTAACAATCCTCGGTGGCGCCAAGCACAAAGACCACCGTGAGCAGAATCCCGCGGAATCGAAGTCGGTTTCATGGTCGAAACATTTCGCCCCAAGACCCAGTCGGGCAAGACTTTTCGAAGCAAGAAATCAGGAATTCGATATCTCAGGAAAACTCGCCACAGGTCGAGTCTGTCCGACGGCGGACAGGAAGACATGAAGCCAGAAAACAGGTTGTCATCCCGCGCGGAGCGAGCCGTAACTGCAGCCCGTCACGGCGGGGAGGCAAGGTTTTCAACGTAGGCCGTCAGAGATCTGAGCGACGGCCGGGCTTTCAACGTAGAAGTTACTACGAGTCGTCTCGCTAGATAGCTCCATGGAGGTTGAGCTCCCCCGCCTGGCGCTACGCGGCCTCCTGTCCCTCCGGGAGAGGCCTCAAGACGAGGGGGTCTCAAGAGAGATCTCTGGGTTTCTCGTTTGTGGCCTCGCTTCTAAGCAGAACGCAGAAGGCCAGTGAAACCCAAACCAATCAATCCTGTAAATCGGGTAAATCCTGTCTAGTTCGCCCCAGCTCGGCGGTCAGTATTCCTAGCGTTTCGCCAAAGTCCGGGCCAAAGGTCACAAACCGCACCGGGTCTCGTTCATTGGCCGCGCTCCGGAAACATCGCGCGAATGCTGTGTTCGTTAGGCTGACAAATCCCGCGCTCGGTGATCAGCCCGGTGACCAATCGTCGCGGAGTGACATCAAACCCATAGTTGGCTGCCGGACTGCCTTCTGGTGTAACTCTCGCTTCGACCGCTTGGCCACCGGCCCAGCCATCCGCGTGCTTCACTTCTTCGGCGCCGCGTTCCTCGATTGGGATTTCCGCCGAAGGCCATCACGCATCGTCCAGTCGAAGGACGAAGAAGGAAGGGAGCTGCATAGAAAGGCACGTTGTTATCTCTCGCCGCCAACGCCTTGAGATAAGTGCCGATCTTATCTCGCGACGTCGCCGGTGCAGAGTGGTCCGATCGGTGCCGACGAGGACCAGGTCGACGTGGCCGCGCTGCATCAGGTGACCGCCCGTGTTATCCGCAATGACAGTATGTGGCACCCCATGTTCGCCTAACTCCCAGGCAGTCAGCTTCGACCCCTGGTTGCGTGGGCGGGTCTCATCGACCCACATGCGCACACGGATACCGGAGTCATGCGCCGCATAGACCGGCGCGGTCGCCGAACCATAATCGACCAAAGCGAGCCAGCCCGCACGTGGCAATGAGCGAGGACGTTCACCGGTTGACCATGCTTTCGCGCGCGCGATTTGGCGGATTAACCTCGCGTGCCGTGGAGTCCAATCTCTGGCGGCAATGCTCTGGTATCCTCATTCGCAATCGCGTCTGCTGTCTCGCGCGCAATCGCGCTTTTCTCCTTGTGCCGTTGTGCCCTGCGCGATCGCCGCCACCCTGACGCTCGATCGCCCAGGCGAGATTGACTGCGGTCGGCCGGGTCTTGCGCAAGATTTTCGCCGCCTCCTCAGGATCAATCTCCCGCGAGCATCGCGAGATACATTCCATATCCCGCCGCCGCTCCGATCAATCCTCGCCCCGCGCACGTGCATTTCTGGATGGCCGCCGCCATCTGCTCAACAGTTGTGCGACGTCCTCGATCAAAAACCGATGCGGCAATGCTCGCTGATCGATGAGTTGCACCACACAATCGTCGTCCGGCTTGAGCCAGATGGTGCGATAACGGTGACCGGAGATGAGCATCTCTGAAAGCTGCCGTAACGCAGGCTGAAAGGCGAGCCTGGGCTTTGCAGAAAACTGACACTGAATGAAGAACTAGGTGGATCGAGCAGTCCCTTGCTCGATGGCGGGAAGGTCACTGGTCAGACTCGAACGGACTGAAAGCCCGGCCGTTGCCGCATCCGTTACGGTAAGCGCCGCGGCGGTTCTAAACCGCCGTTCCGTGCAACAGCGCGATGCATCGCCGAAGCCATCGCCCGCGGAGCGGCCGATCCACCGACGCTAATCCATTTCAGCTTTCTCTTCACGTAACAGTTCCGTTACGCAAGCAACCTTCCCTGCCTCCGGAGTGCGATCAACATTCTAGACTTCATTCCCGTCCCTACGGGCGGCAGGTTACGTTACCAGAAAGGAATTGCAATGAACGCCAGCTTATTCATCCCCTCGGCAGAGTTATGCGCGGCAGATTCTCATCTTTGCCGCTGTTCTCGGTCGGCTGCGACCGGCGCTGTGGCCCAGACTTACACCATCACTGACCTGGGCACCCTCGGCCCCAATGATCGCGGCAACTACAGCGTCGAGCTTATCCATTAATGCCAGCGGCCAGATTGGTGGCGCCTCCAGCGCGCCCTCTTGACCCGAGATGACTGACCCCGCGACTCTTATGGTGGCGGGCAGCTGATCAATATCGGCACCCTCGGGGGCGAATATGGTCAATCCCGGAGCATTAACACTTCCGGTCAGATCGCCGGTTATTCGACCCTGTCCGACGGTTCTTATCGCGCCTTTCTTTACAGCGGCGGCCAGATGATCAACCTCGGCACCCTCGGCGCGAGTTACAGCGTCGGCTACGGTATCAATGACGCCGGCCAGGTGGTCGGCGCTTCGGATCCGATCGGCCAGGGTGAGCATGCCTTTCTTTTTTAGTGACGGCGTGATGACAAATCTTGGGACCCTCGGCGGCGCCACCAGCACCGCCTACGACATCAATAACCTCGTGTGGTGATCGTAGGTTACTCCTATAACGCGCACGGCGATTTTCTTGGTTTCAGTTATCAGAACGGAGTGATGACTCCGCTCGGAACATTGGGCGGCAGCTGGAGCATTGCCTATTCGATCAATGACCAAAACCAGATCGCGGGCCAGGCTTATACCCGGGGTAACCGCGCGGCGCATGCTTTCGGCTTACCGGCAACCAGATGATCGACCTTGGTTCGTTAGGGCGGATCCAGTTCCTGGGCGTTGTCGTGATCAATAACAGCGGCACTGTCGTTGGCTACGCGACCACGCGCGAACACGTATCATGCCTTTATCTCCACCAACGGCGGCAGAATGCAGGACTCGTAAACAAGATGATTCCACCAAGAAGCGGCTGGGTGCTGTTGGAAGCTAATGGAATTAACGATGCCGAGTCAGATCGCCGGTGACGGCTTTGTTCCACGGCCAGTCACACGCGCTTTGTGCTTACCCCGCGATAACTCTTCCTGTAAGTCATTTCAGTTTCTTCCTGGGCGACACGCAGCGGCCCCGGAAGGGACACGCCTCGCTCCGGGTTTGCGGAGCTGCGCTACGGTCCCCTGGGAGACGATTGACATGAGGGGTCTCGAGAGATCTCCGAGGTTCTCGGCATTTATGAGATGGCATCTACGCAGTGCGTAGCGCAGCTCATCGGATCGACCAGAGTCGCGCGCCGCGCGGGCAACCACGTTGCCAGCATCGCCGCTGCCGCCAACACCATCGGCGCAATCGTGAAAGCGAGCGGATCAAGCGCGCCGACATTGTAAAGCATCCCACTGATCAGTTTACCTGTGGCAGCAGCGAGCAAGAGCGCCGAGCAAGACTCCCCCGCAAGCATGACCGCGCCTTCGCGCAGGATCATGCGCTGCACTGTTCCGCGCTGCGCGCCCAGCGCCATGCGAATGCCTATCTCGCGCGTCCGGCGCGCGACCGAGTAAGCCTTCACCCCGTAGACGCCCACGGTTGCGAGGATCAACGCGAGAGCGCCAAAGACACTGAACAGGGCCGCGCCTGCACGCACGATCCATAGCTCAAGGTTGCCATCGAGATGTTGGCCAAAGGTCTTCAGACTGAGAATCGGAAGCGCCCGTCAACCTCATGCACGGTGCGCCGGATCAGCTCCGCAGTCGCGTTTACATCCCGGCCAGCCCCGGACGCAAACTTGAGATGAAAGAAGACGTTGCTTTGGAAACCACCGGCAAACGGAAGATAAAGGGTGCCGTTTGAATCCCTGTCGAACAGACTGTTTGGCGTGTAAGGCACGATCCCAACAATCTCGACCGGCGTCTTTGTCTCGTTAGTCCCAGTCTCGGATGAATCCTTGTCCGCAATCTGGATCTGTTGACCGAGCGCATCGCCCTCGGCCAGAGTTTCTTCGCTAAGGTTTGATCGATAATTGCCACCCTTGGCGAAGTTTGCTGCATGGCCTCCGTGGAATTGAATGCGCGTCCTCTCAAAAGAGGGAGACTCGACCGTCTCTGAAGTAGTCCGCCCCAATGCTGTTCAGGGTGGCACTGAATGCGCGACCCTCGCCGCGGTCGCTGGTTTCGAGTCCGGCGGCGGATGAACGCCCGCGCGTTGCACCGATTTATCCAGGTCGATCATCCCAAAGCGGAACGGTGGAAGCGATGCTGGCGCGCTCGACTCAGGTAAAGCCGCCAGTCGTTCCTCCAATCTCCGGTAAAGGTCCTGGCTCCGCGCCTGATCGTAAGTTGCAAGACTGGCGTCGACTTCGAGAAGATAATTGGCGCTCGTCTGCAATCCGGTATCGACATTTGCCGCCTCGCCCGCGCCGCGAATGAAGAGCGCGGCCGCAGTCAGGAGCGCGAGCGAAAAGGCAATCTGGATAACGACCAACGGGTGGCGCGGCAGATATTTTGCGCGCCGGACGACGGTATCTTCACCGGCATTCTCTTTCAGATCGCCGACGACCGCCGATCTCGATAACTTCAGGGGCCGGGCCTAGAGCAAAGGCGAGCGTCCCCAAGAAACAAAAGATGAGCGTCGCCGCCAGGACGGGCAGACTCAGCCCGCCCTGCCAATAAATATCGATCGGGAATTTTCTGCCTAACGATGAAACGAGGAGATCGGACGACCAGAGACCGAGCAATAACCCGCACCCTCCGCCGACCAGCGCGAGAAGGAAACCTTCCGCGAGTAACTGGCGCACGATTCGCCAGCGCGAGCTCCCGAGCGCAAGCCGGATGGCTATTCTCCTTCCGTCGCGCTGCCCCACGGGCGAGCAACATGTTCGCGAGGTTAAGACAGGCAACGAGCGAGGACCACGCCCGACATCCCGAAGAGCAGTGGCGCCAGTCTCTTGATGTTGTTGCCGCTGGTCGGTCTCGTGCTCAGAGAGAAACGCGAGAGTGGCGCGACCGTGAAAGTCTGGTCTTTTTGTTCGACCGGATAAGTGCGCTCGAGATTTTCGGCCAGGGTCTTCAAGCGCCGGCGCGGCCGCTTCCGGAGTTATCCCGGGTTTCAATCTGCCAACGAGCATGAACTGCCGCCCGTTGCGGTTATCCAGCTTGTCTTTGTTCCCGGTTTCAAAATCGTTCGCGACCTGATCGTAAACCCCGAGCGGCAGCCAGATCTCCGGGGCAAAGACCTGGGTCGTCCCGGTGAATCCCTGCGGCAGGATCCCGATGACCGTGTAAGGCCGCGCGTCGATCATCATCGTGGAGCCGAGGACCGCGGGATTGAGTCCCTCCCGTTTCCAGTAGTTGTAGCTCACGATCGCTACCGCGGAGTTGGCGCCAGGTGTTTCTTCCTCCGCCCGAAAAGTCCGGCCCAGCATCGGCATCACGCCCATGACCGAGAAATAGTTCGAACTCACGACATCGGTGAAGGCGCGCCTGGTATTGCCTCTCTCGCCGACGCCGACCATCGCCAGGTTGTGCGCCATCACCCCGGCAAAGGCGCTGTTCTGCGCGCGGATATCGAGGTAAGTCGGATAAGAAAACCCGCGATACTTTTCCGGGTTCTTTCCGGTCCTGCGAAAAGACCTGCACCACCTCTTCCGGCTTCGGATAATGCGGCGGCTGGAAGAGGAGCGTGTTCATCAGGCTGAAGATGGCCGTATTCGCCCCTATCCCGAGCGCCAGCACGATCACCGCCGCCACCGTAAACCCCCGCGCCTTCTCCTCAACTGTCGCAACCCAAACCGAAAATCCTGGAGCATGTCTGTATGATGCGGTAGAGGGGGAGGTTTGATTCAACGAGTGCCTCGCAATTCGAAACCAAAGTGCCAACTGCCCTGAAAGATCTTTGTCGCCAATCGCGTGGTTGGTCGGAACGGCGTCTTCAGTGAAAATTCTGGCGATCGTGCTGGGAAGCGGGAAAATCGGAATCCGCACTGCCTACGACGGAAAACAGCTGCGTCAATGGAAGTAGGCGAGGAGGACGCGTCACGCCTACCGGCTACTGCGTCATTCGTTCATTACTGCTCTCCTTTAACCTACCAAACTAGTTACCGTTTCTGGGGTTGTCAGCGGGTAGCGTGGCTTGGGAAAGTCGCAGGCATGAAAAGTTTTGCGTGGGCAATGACGATGGCGGCTGCGATGGTGCTGTTTGCGACCGCAGGTTATTCACAGACGGTGCCGCCGGCGGATGTAATGATCACCGGCGAAGGACCGGATGACGACTTTGGGTGGAAAGTGGCGCCGGCGGGGACGTAAATGGTGATGGAGTGCCGGATGTAATTGTTGGTGCGCCGTCCAGATGATGCGGTCGCTGGGTTTGCGGGGCGGGCTTATCTCTTTTACGGGCCGCCCAGGGCGAGATCAATGCCGCGAATGCGGACGCGATTATCACCGCGGAAGCTTTTGGCGATAACCTCGGGTTTTCAGTCGCTTCCGCCGGGGACGTGAATAACGATGGCTTCGACGATATTTTGATCGGTGCCCGGAGTAGCGATGACGCCGGAATCCAGGCTGGGCGGGTCTATCTCTTTTATGGGCCGGTGAGTGGCAACCCGCGCGCGACGAGCGCGGATGCGATTATCACGGGCGCGGCTTTCGATGAATTGGGCCGTTCAGTCGCTCCCCTGGCGACCTGAATGGTGATGGCCTTTGATGATGTCGTCCTCGGCACCGATATCGCCGGGCCGGGTTTTGCCGGGCAGGTGTTTGTTTTCAATGGTCCGCTCTCCGGTCTGGCGGACGGCGGCGAGCGCCGACGCCATTAATCACGGGCAGTTTTTCAAACGAATCGTTCGGCGCGTCGGTTGCGTCCGGCGATCTGGATGGCGACGGGATTAACGATCTCATCGTCGGAGCTCCCCGCTTTCCGTTGAATGGCAATGATACCGGCCGGTCCTATGCTCTTCTATGGCCCGGTAGCCGGCTCGATGATCGCGACCGATGCGGATGCAATCCTTTTCGGTGAGAACATCAACGACGGCTTCGGGACCTCGGGTTGCCTCGGCCGGTGACGTCGATGGTGATGGGCAGGCTGACCTGATCGTGGGCGCGGACCAGTTATTTAATCAGGAACGGGCAAGGCTTATCTCTTCAAGGACCGATCGCGGGTGAGATTCTGCGCGCGTAGTGCAGAGCCGCGATCGCCACCGGCGACGCCGCCCCGGGATCTCTTCTTTGGTCACTCGGTCGCAAGCGCCGGTGACTTCAATGGCGATGGTTTTGCGGACGTGATCGTGGGCGCGCCAGATAACGGACAGGGTTCAGTCGTGCCGGGCGGGCTGCTATGTCTTTTTCGGTCCGTTAGGTGGAACCTCCGCGGCGGCAGACGCAGGCTTCATCGTCACAGGTGAGGCGGGCGATGAGTTAGGGATGTCCGTCGCGAATGGGGATGTCAACGGGGACGCGGTTAGCGATCTAATGGTTGGCGCACCTGGCTTTACCGATGGGTTGCCCGGTTATGCGGCGATGTTCTTTGGGACGGAAGCGAAAATTCGCCTAACGATTACAGCCAAGAGATGGTCCCATCGTGATTCCGCCTGAGGGCGGAGTTTCCAGCACGACCTGGTCGGTTAACGACACCAACAGTGCGCGCACGCTCGACGTGTGGTCACACTCACGGGCGATTCGTTGCTCCGGACTTTGGTGCGATTCCGGCAGAGCCTCGCCGGGCGAGTTCCATCGAACACTCTACGCAGAGGATCCAGGGTAGCCTGGTAGAGCGGGAGCCTGCCGGGTGATTGGCGATGCCGGTAAGTTTCAACCGCGCGGACTACGAATAACTTTGGAATTCACCGCCAAGGAAGTAGTCGAAGCCGCCGCCGTAAACAGCTTTAAGGGGTTAAGCAACCTCACCCGGCGCTGCGCGTCCTCCTTTGCCGTAGCGCTCGGTAACCGAGTGGATTCATCGGTGGATCGGCCGCTCCGCGGGCGCGATTAATCGGCGAGACTGCTCGATCCACCACTTACCTAAAGACCCCGGGCTTGGAAAGCCCGGCCGCCTGCTCGCGAAATCTTCGGAGTTGCTTCGCATCCGTTACGGCGAAGCGGCCCGTTCCGCGTTTGCAGAGTTGCGTTACGGCCCTCAAGGAAAGGATTGAGGTGGGTAGGGACCGGAGACATAGGTTACACTTTTTAGTCGGACGCTTCCAAAGTTGTGGAGCGGCAGTCTATGACCGCCGATCCCGCGAGAGGACGCGGCTCACAGGAAGCGCCGTCCACGATACTCCAGCTTCTGGCTCGTTACCCTAGCGTCCGCCGAGGGCTGTGGGCTGGGCGCGGCTTTAGACCTGAGTGATCGGGCGCCACTTTGTCCATCACGTTGAAGGTGTTTCGCAAGCCTCGGACCGACGGCATCGTGCGCGCCGGGCCGCCCAGAGTGTGGTGGAGGAGGCGCGGGCAAGAGACTTTGGCGCTTGCTCGCGTTGCTCAGGTCGATGAAGCGCTGGAGTGGTGATATGAAAAAGAGCGCGGGTTCGGGAGTCGCAAAGCGACCGGTTGGTCTGATCGTTAGTTCGCCATTTCTGGGACCCCGACGATGGCACGTATCTGAGCTGACCAATTGCTCGCCGGTTCCCACGCCGAATCGCGCGCGTTGGTTTGAGCGCGGCGTGGATCTCGTTCTCGTTGATCTTTGAACTGTCCGGCTTGGCGCGAAAATTTCGGCGGACGCTGTTCCGCCGATGTAGGTGACGGAAACGATGAAACCTTCCGCCGAGCAGCATCTCGTCACGCCCGGTTCGCCCGTGCGAGTAGGGAGGAGAGCGATCGGACCGCCGTAATGCGCCTGGATTTGCGCTTCGGTCCTCGCCGGTGCGCGCGTCCGCGCGCTCAGCGAGGAAAAGGAAGGCCGCGGCGAGAGCGATGAGGGGATCGTCGCATATTCCTGGCTGGTCGTCTTCGGAACCCTTCAAGAGTCGCTGGTCGGGTGGAGCTGGCCGCAACTCTTTATTTCATTTCCGGGTTCGAAAATCAGGGCCCAACTGGCTGCGATCGCAATAATTTGGCTTGGAAACTCGAGAACGAGCGCCAATCAAACGAGAATTTGAGTGAACGGTATTCCACCACCATTCCCTTCCCGCTTTCCCAGTTCCTGATTCCGTATGTCTTTCCTGCGGTCGGAGCTGGAAAGCCCCGCCTCATCTGGCGATCTGCGTCGCAGGCCAGTTTGGCTGGCGGTGCGAGAAAAGCGCTGCGCGAGGTTTTGCGATGCAAATGCAAGCGGGATCACCCGGCGGGAGGCCGCCGTCGATATGATTGGCTGGCGCGACAGCCGCACCGACGCCGCGTCCGGTGCCAATGAATGCGGCCGATTCGCCTCAACGAGATATGCAAGGACGCGCGCGATTCTGCCGACCGGGGAAAAATCCCCGGTGATCGGGCTTGGCACCTGGCAGGTCTTTGACGTGAGCGATTCGGCCAACGAACGGGGACCGCTCAAGGATGTGCTCAGCCGTTTTGTTCGGCTCGGCGGAAAAGGGATCGATAGCTCCCCGATGTATGGCCGGGCCGAAGGAGTAATCGGGGACCTGACGAGCTGAACTGCAACTCGCTCCCAAACTCTTCTCGCGACCAAGGTTTGGACTACGGGCAAGCAGGTCGGAATTGAATCAATGGAGCGTTCGCTCCAGCGCCTGCGGGCTGCGCGGCTCGACCTCATGCAGGTGCACAACCTGGTCGATGTCGATACCCAGCTCCGCGACCATGCGCGCATGGAAAGAGCAGGGCCGAATCCGTTACCTTGGGATTACGCACTACACCGATTCGTCGTTCCCGGAGGTCGGAAAAGTTCTGCGGCGCGAGAAACTGGATTTCCTGCAAATCAATTACTCGATCATTGATCGCGGGGCGGCAGAACGCCTGTTGCCGCTCGCCCGCGAGCGCGGAGTCGCGACCCTGATTAACCGGCCATTTGCGAGCGGCGATCTGTTTTCGCGGTTTGCGATCCAAGGCTTTGCCGGATTGGGCGGCGGAATGTGATTGCAAATCGTGGGCGCAATTTCTTCTCAAATGGATTCTCGGAATGAAGCGGTGACCTGCGCGATTCCGGCGACGGGTAACGTCAGGCATCTGGAGGATAATATGGCCGCTGGAAGTGGCCGCTTGCCGGATGCAAAGCTGCGGGCGCGGATGGTCGAGTATGTAGCGGCGCTGTAAACGCGCCGTTGTAGCCCGGGGCGTCGAGCCAGTCACGAAAAGGGAAGTTACAAGGTTACAAGAGTTACAAAGTTGCATCGAGATAGTTGTAATCGGGATCGGTGATCCCGGCGGGGGCGCTTGGGAAGCGCCCGGCGGTCTGCAAACCGCCGCTCCTCGCTAAGTGCGGCCGGAATCATCGATCCCGGCTACAACATCAGCCTTACAGCCATTCCTTTAACTTTGGCCAAAGTCCTGGAGGCTGCCTTTGAGCTCGCGGCAGAGATAGATGTGATTGCGTTGCTACCTGAGGGCATGGCCCACGGGCTGGAATCAACCGGGCCAAGATCTACGACCGACCGAAATTGTTTTGCCTCATCCTCATCCGAGTCATCGATCACGAGCATGAGTTCGCCGGAGCAAGCGCCCGGTCCCCAGAGGAAATAGTTCTGATGTCCGGAAAGCGATGGAGGCAAGCCATATTTTCGGTCAAAGAAATCGATCGCGCCGGCCTCGCCGTAGTTCTCGGCAAAAGATTCCAACCATTCGTTGCTCGTTAGGCGCGAGCATCATCGCGTAGGCGCGGGCAACTGATTCCGGCCATTTCCTCCCAGCCAAACTGATCGGCGAACAACTGTGGCAACGCAGCGGTGTGGGAAGTCTCGGTGCGCGGCGGTTCAAAATGAATCGCTTTCATATAGCCGAGAAGTTTTTCGGGCCGAAGAATTGGAATCACAGTTGGCGCAATGATTGCACCCAAAATGATCATGGCCGCGGCGAGCACTGGCTTAACCAAGCGCAGGGCACCGGGGAGTAGTTGCTCCGCCGCGACTCCACCGGCGGCGAAAGAGCATCGGGTAGACCGGGGCGAGGTAATAATGTTTGCCGTGAAGAACGATGAAGATCGTCAGAGTAATCAAGTAGGCAAAGCCAAGCAGCCGATAACGCCCTCGCCTCGCGACGCGACGAGCAGCCAGAGTAATCCGCCAAGCCACAACGGCAGTGTCGCTGGATTCATGATCAGTATTTGCTGAACAACAAATTGCGACGGCGAGAGGACGACGTTTTTGTGGCTGTGGGCGATGTTGTTCAAGAGCTCATAGGTGGCCAGTGATGCTGGACCTGCCAGATGACGTTAGGCAGGGCGAGCACAGAGTGCGATGACGCCGCCGAGCCAGATGCCCGGTCGGAGTAACTCGTCGTTGCAGGCGTGAAAAGGGAGCGCGAGGACAAGGCCGGCGCCGGAAGAAGGCCATCGAATGTTTGTTCTCGACTCCGAGCCCGGCGAGCAACCCAAAGCCGAGAGCCGGTAACCAGCCGCACCGCCGTTGATGATCCGGACGAGGCAATACACACAGCCCATCCAGAAAAGCGGTTCGAACACATTCAGCGAATAGAAATTCCCGATCCCGAGATAGACTGGCGCTGACAAGCTTGCCAGACAGGCCAATGCCACCGACCAGGTGCGTCCACCCATTTGGCGCGCGAGGGCGCCGGTCAGTGGCAACGGTGCCGGCGCTGGCGAGGGCGGGAAGAGTCGGAGCGCGAAGAGTGACTCACCAAAGAGAGTCAATTCGATTCGTAGAATCAGTGCGGAGAGTGGGGCGAGATCGACATAGCCCCAGTCGAGATGTCGCGCACAAGCGATGAAATAGAGTTCGTCGCGGAAATAACCGTAACGAGGGTTAGTGAGAAGGTGAATCGGCAACGCGATCGCAGACAGGAGCCAGAGAAGAACTCGAGACTGACTCTTTTCCGCATCGTTGAACTGGTCATGCGACAGTGGCTTCCTAACAAGGGTGCGAAAACTGGTGCAAGTTTCGGAAATCGTCGGCCGTAGCACATCCGTCTCAGCTGGTGAGTAAAACGGGCGTCTCGCCTGTCTTCGTGGCAGTTCAACGGAATAGTGGAAGCTATGATCGTGGCACGGACGGCCAGTCCTGTCGGCCTGCGGGGCCAGCGGGCGTCTCGCCCGGTGACACTTGCGGCCCGGGAAAATCTTTCCAATCTGGCGTCATGGAACTTCTCCGTCTCGCGATGTGGCTCGGGTCCACGCAATATCTCAACCGCGATGATGCGTTCCTGGGGGAATCGACCGGACACCATGGTCGTGGATGAACCGCTTTACGCCTGCTATCTCAGCAGGTATGGGAAAAGACCACCCGATGGCAAATGAAGTCACTGCGGGCGGCGAAACGGACTGGCGTAAAGTGGTTGCAACTCTAACGAGTGAAGGGTTCGAGCCAGGAACGTCGTCTCAAGGTTCCATCCGCATTTTCTATCAGAAACAGATGACTCATCACCTTCTTCCGGAGATGGATCGCAGCTGGCTTTGCCTGACGAATTGTTTCTGATTCGCGATCCAGCCGAGGTGATTGCCTCTATCTCCGAAAAATAAAGCGATGAGCTTTGAAGACCTTGGCTTTGGGCAGCAGGCGGAAATTCGACTGGGTGAAAAATCACTTGAACAAGGTTCCGCCCGGTGATCGATGCGCGCGATGTTCCGCAAAATCCGGGACGAACTCTGACTCTTCTTGTGCGCCGCCGTCGGAGTAGAATTCGATCCGGCCATGCCTCGTGGCCGCCCGGTTTGCGGCCGACTGACGGAGTGTGGGCAAAACATTAAGCATATGAAGTCGCGCAGTCGACCGGCTTTCGCACCTTATCGAGCCGAACGTCCAGTGGTCGCCGGCACGATGGCGCGAGAATCGAGGGGCGTTGTCGCGAGGCTACGAGCGTCTCTCCGAGTTCCGGCTCTGCTGACTCCGTTACTTGAGCAAATAATCGCATGAACTGAACGGTGGCGTAGAAAGGTAATCGGCATTTTTCTTCTTTCCAAAGTTACGCCCTTCATCTCGTTGCCGAGCATGACCGCAGACCGGGGTGCTTTGCTTCTTCAGCGTCGCGACGATTTGTTCGGCTTCTGACTTCGGCACCCGTGGGTCGTTGGCGCCCTGACGACAAAGAGTGGCTTGGTGATTTTCCTGGCGTTGTTAACGGCTGCGATTTTCTCCATGAATTCGGCCATCTTCGGCTCGCGCTCGTCGCCGTATTCCACCCGGCGAAGGTCGCGGCGATAACTCTCGGTGTTTTTCAGGAAGGTGGCGAGATTGGAGATACCAACGATGTCGATCGCGCACCGGATACGATCGGCATAATTGGTCGCGACTTCGAGAGTCGCGAGAACCGCCGTAAGAGCCGCCGTAGATCATGACTCGATTGGCATCGAGTTGCGGTTGGCTTCACCCAATCGAGCAGGGCCGAGATGTCCTTATAGGAATCCCTCGCGCTTAAAACCGTTGTCGAGGAGCAGAAATGACTTCCCGTAACCGGCTGACCCGCGAACGTTTGGCAGGACTCATCGCGCAACCGAGTTCGTTAAAGAAATAGCTTATTGCGTCCAGCAAAGGTTGGGCGCGCCTGTGACTCCGGGCCGCCATGGATATTGACAACGAGTGGGCGCGGACCAGGGAACGTCTTCGGGTCAGGCAGATAGAGAAAGCCACTCTTAGTTCCCGGCCATCGAACGATTTCCAGGTAACTAACTTTGGCCTGACGAAGCGATTGGCCGGAATTCCACCTGGTTTCGCTCGTCGTCCAACGAGTGACTGCATTCTTCGGGGCATCGGGTGACCAGCTATAAACATCGGAGGGAGAGCGCGCGCTGTTGACGTCGAAGGCGAGGAGGTTTTGGCCGCCCCCTACCGCTGCCATTTGAGGTCGCTAATGACCGAGGCCCCGATGGGCGGGTCGAAGACCGGATCGGGCTGAGCAGTCGCAGTCATCCTTCCTCGCGCAGGCCAACCTGAATGACGTGCAATTTGCTCGTCCCATTCTCGTTCAAGGTATAGGCAATGCGGGTTCCCTCGCCGCTCAGGTCCCAACTATCGATGTCCCATTTTGCGTTAGGCAGAACATAGGTGTGTTCTCTGGTCTTAAGATCGATGTAGGCGAGACGCTGAAATTCGAGTCCCGGTCAGTGGTGACAAAAATACCTTTGCCATCTTTGGCAAAGAGAGCCTCCGAATAGGATACTTTTCCCCTGGCCGGCAGGAGGGCGCGGGTGAGCTCGGTGCGCGCGCCGGTCTTGGTATCGAAGAGCCGAGAGATAACTCTCGTTGATCGAGATTCTTTCAATCACCAGAAGCTGTGAACCGCCGGGCGACCAATCCGTTACCTCCCAGCCGCCGCCTTTGACCTCCGCGAGCAAATGGTCGCTCTTAGAGTCGTTAGGCGACTCGAGGTACAGATCGGTGTCGGCGCCGCTTTCGTCGGGTTGAGCGTATAGGAGAAGCGCGTTCCGTCGTCGCTCCAGACCGGGCCGGAGTTCTTCGATTTTCCGTCGCTTAGCAGAGTTACGTCGCCCGTGGTCAGGTCGTAGCGGTAGTTTTGGCTAAACTCGCCCCCGCCAACGCTTTCGAGAAAACAAAAAAGCGCCGGCCTTCGGATCGAAGCTCGCGTTATCGACTCGGTCGGGAAAGAAAGTGAGCTGGGTGCGCGCGCCCGCCGGTTGCCTGACGAAGTGCACCTGGTTGGTGTCGCCGAAGCGGGTAAGGATAAGCATCCCCTCATTCGCTGGTTGCCAGTCGAGGAAAGTGGCGGCGCGGCTTTCCGTGTAGCGGCCAACCTGCTCGGGGATCTCGGATGAAATGGGCGGAACGCCATCGAGGACGAGTGCCGGGTGGGGCCAGGTTATCGGCCGCGAGGGCGGCCGTGGGAAGCAGGAGGGCCAAAAGGAAAGGGATAAAGCCTTCATAAGTCTGCCGGAATATGCTAGTCAGGGAACGCGGGATGGAAACCGAGAATCATGCTCCAACAATTCAACGAAAAGAATCGGGACCAATCGTTAACATCAACGGCCGCCTGCTCCATCGCGACGCGGCCGGGGTGAGTCCCTTGATTCGGCGGTGCAGGGTGGCGATGCCGTCTGGGAAGGGTTGCAGGCTTTATCAGGGCCGGATCTTCAAACTGAACGAGCATCTCGCGCGCTGCGCCGGTCCGCGACCGCGCTCGACTTTGCCGAGATTCCGCCTAACGAAAAGTTGATCGACGAAATCCGGACGGACCCTTGCCGCCAACCAGATGCGTGACGGCGTTCACATTCGTTTGACTCTCACGCGTGGGGCCAAAATCACCTCCGGGATGGATCCACGGTTGAATCAAAGCGGATCGACCCTGATCGTGCTCGCGGAGCACAAGGCGCCGGTCTACGCGAAAAGCGGACTGAGCCTGATCCGACAGCCGGATGCGCCGGCCGTCGCCGGAGTGCTCGATCCGCAGATCCATCATGCCAATCTCCCTCGCAATTCCATTCTGGCCAAGATCGAAGCCAACGCCGCCGGCGCGGGACGATGCCATTCTGCTCGACTCCCGTGGTTTTGTCGCGGAGACGAACGCTACCCATCTTTCTCGTTAGGCGAGGCGAGGTGAGGACCTCGCGGGTCCTGGCTTGTCCGGAAGGAATTACGCGTGCGACCGTGAGATTTGCGCGACGGAATACATTCCGCATCGCGAGACTGACTTGACGATCGAGGAATTCCATCGCGCGGAAGAAGTTTTCTGCACCGGACGATGGGCGAGCTGGCTGGCGTGACGAAGATCGATGGGACGCTCGATTGGCGCGCGGTCAAATCGGTCCGATGACGAAGCGGCTGAGCGAGCTTTATGGTCAGCTTGACGACCGCTGCGGTGTTCAGGTTGTCTCCTAGGTCCGCGCCTTGAGGAAGGTTTGATCTTTTCCTTCGACGATTTTCAAGGGAGTCTGAGCCGCATGGAAATGCCAAAACCGACTGCAGAACACCGAAAGCTGGAGAAGATCGCAGGTCATGGGAGGGCGAGGAGAAGATGTATCCGTCGCCCCGGGATCCGAAAGGAGGCATGGCGCTTGGCCGAATCAAGAGCCGAATGGCGGTTGAGCGGCTTTGCCTTGATCAATGACTACGAGCAGGAACGCGATGGGAAGGTTACCTTAGCGGGCACGGGGTCTTCACTTATGACCCGAAGGAGAAACTCTACACCCTGACCTGGTTCGGATTGCATGGGAGTGCCGCCAGAAGTGTTCAAAGGCGGGTTTGAAGGCGAGGTGTTGCGGCTGTCACATGGCGGCCCGGGCATGCATGCACGGCTGGCTTATGACTTATCGGAGCCGGGGCGCCTTTCGACGAGCATGGAGATGGCGCAGGATGGGGTGAATCCGGGCGAAATTGTCTTCGACGCTCTGGCTCATGAGGATGTGATAGGCCCCTACCCGGGAGAGGTGTCGGAGGATGGTCCATAGATCGCCGCGGGCGGCCGCCCGGGATTGTGCCTAACGATTAAAAGCGCTTTGTTTGCCTAACGGCCGACAAGCCTGGCCTTGAGGTTGATCTGAGTGCCGCTGAGGGCGACCGAGATCGGACAATTCTTCTTCGTTTGCTCGGCCGCTTCCTGGAACTGGACGTCGTTGATTCCCGGGACATCCGCCTGGTGTTGAGGTCGATGGTTGTAATTCGAAAAGCGCCGCCGGTTTGTTCCAGTTTCACTTTCGCGGTGGTGCTGATTTTTTTGGCGGGAAACCAGCTTTTTCCAGGCCTAACGAAAGGGCCATCGAGAAACAACCCGCTTCGGCCGCGCTAATGAGTCTCCGGATTGTCCCGCGCCGTTTTCGAAACGGGAACTAAATGAGCATGGAAATTCAAGGCGCCGTCGCCGAGCATCATCTTGCCGCTGCCGCTCTTGAGGGTGCCTTCCCAGACTGCTGAACCGGTTCTTGTTACCCATCAGGCAAGGTTTCGCAAATAAGGCGAAAAGCCAGCGAAGTTATCTCAGAATTCTGGGGAGCATGCCCCGTCGCGAACTGGCGACGCGTCGCTTGTTACGAACACCACCGGCGCTGGAGGACCATGAGAACGCGATCGAACCTTCCCTCCGTTCCGGCAGAGACGCCGAAAGGGCACGCGAGGCGCGTGCGCTCCCCAGAGCTTTAGTTCGATGCCGTTAAGAGGTAGGCGACCGCCCCTTGAAGCCGATCTTCCGAATGCCAAGAAACCGCAGAGATCTCTCTCGAACCCCTCGCCTCAATCCTCTCCCCGACGGGCCGTAACGCAGCTCCGCAAACGCGGAGCGAGGCCGGGCTTTCCCGTAACGGATGCGAAGCACCCGAAGATTCGCGAGCAGGCGCGACCGGGCTTTCAAAGCCCGGGGTCCTCGGTAGGTAAGAGGTGGATCGAGCAGTCCCTGCTCGATTAATCGCCCGCGGAGCGGCCGATCCACCGATGAATCCACTCGGTTACCGAGCGCTACGGCAAAGGAGGACGCGTCAGCGCCAGGTGAGGGAGGTTATCGTCCATGCAGCTAATTACGAGACGATGTCTAGTGCAGGAGGCGAAAGTTGGCGGGCAGTTTGACCGGGGTCGCGGGCAGATCGGGATCGAACGTGCCTTGAAGGCACCGCCGCCTGAAGGCTCTTCCTCATTCAAGGCGACTTTAGCCGGAGGTGCCTCGAGTTCGGGCTGGCCTTTGGCTTTGAGCGTCTCGTTCAGCTTCGGCAAATCATTGGTTAGAAGCTTTTCGAAATCGCCGGTCACGCCCGTCAGCTCACGTCTTAGAGCATCGATTCGCGCGACCTGGTAATCGGCCGGTTTGCCTTCATAACTCAGAATGGCGGCGAATAACTGGTCAGTATGTTCACGCAATCGTTCCTCACCGGTGATGGCGCCGCCTTCGGTCGTGGCCACAATTTGCTTGCGCACGGTATCGAGCTTGCCGTCAAAATCGATCACGGCTTTTTGTAGGTCTTTATCAGACGCCAGGCTTTTTCTTCTTTTGGGCGAGGTCGCCGCGCAAGACCATGATGCGGTCCATGAGCGCGCTTTCGTCGGCGAACAAGTCCTCACTTGGTGGGCGGCATCATACTGTGCCTTGCGTTCCGCTTCGCTGAACTTGTTTCGCTGGTCGAGGCCGACAGTGAGTTTCATCTCGTAAGGCTTGTCATTCTTAGTCATGCGCACGGTATAGGCTCCGGGCATAACTCGAGGACCGGTGGTGCCGGCAAAGGCGATCTGGGCGCCAGGCGGAACGCGCGGGGGCTTTTCGTGCATGCTCCAGATCACGCGATTAAGTCCGGGCCGCTTACTCGCGGGCAAGCTGTCTATGACCTGGCCGGAAGGATCAAGCACTTCGATTTTGAGCTTACCGAATAGGTGTCTCGATTTTTGATAATAAGTGATCACCGCGGCGTCGGGCGGGTTATCTCCAGTAAAAGTAGCTGCTCCATTTGGCCAGCCGCCGTTACTCTCGACTCGCTGTTGCTGCACCGGCTCTCCAGAAACAAAGCTCGCTTCCTTGGTCAGAAGGTCTGGAGTGAGCGAACGCAGCGGCGTGATGTCATCGATAATCCAAATCCCGCGGCCGTGAGTCGCAAGCACGAGATCGTTCGTCCGGGGTTGAATCGCCAGGTCGCGCACGGCCACGGCGGGGAAATGGCTGCCCTTGAACTGGGCCCAGGATTGTCCGTCATCAATCGAAACATAAAGACCAAACTCGGTGCCAAGGAATAGCAGGTTGGGCTTGGCTAGATCTTCCTTGATCACATAGGCGTAGCCATTGATTCCTTTTGGATCCTTTGGCGTAGCCAGTGGTGTCCAGCTCTGGCCGTAGTTCGTGGTCTTGTAAACATACGGTTCAAAATCACCGAACGTGTGGCGATCAAAAGCGACATAGGCAGTTCCGGCGTCGAAGTTACTCGCCTGAACCCAGTTGACCCATGAATGAGCCGGCAAGCCGGAAACATTGCCGACGACGTTGGTCCAGGTCTTTCCGCCGTCACGAGTGAGCTGCACATTGCCGTCGTCGGTTCCGACCCAGATCACGTTTCCGTCCTTTGGCGACTCGCTGATCGAAAGATGGTAGTGTGCATTTCTGCCGCCGAGTTATCGACGGTGACGCCGCCAGACTGCTCCTGCTTCTGCTTCTCCGGATCATTAGTCGTCAAGTCGGGTGAAATTCGTTCCCAGCTTTGGCCATGATCGCGGGAGCGGAAGAGGAATTGTGCGCCGATGTATATGGTTCCTTTCTCGTTAGGCGAGGCGACAATGGGAGTGTTCCAGTTAAAGCGCAGCTTCTCCTTGTAATTGGCCTTGGGCTGAATCAGCCGTCCTTCGAGCGTGTGGCGATTGACCCGGCCGGCGAATCCTCCCTGATACTCTGGCATAGATGTAGTTAGGATCAGCGGGATCGACAAAGGTGTAAAAGCCATCACCGTTGAAAACGTTTTCCACTGCGCGTTGGTGATTCCTCCGGGATATTCGCGATTGGCCGACCCAGCAGCTGTTATCCTGTAAGCCGCCATAGACCTGGTAGGGATCGGCGTCATCCACGCTGACGTGATAAAACTGTGAGATAGGAAGATTACTGGCTTTCCACCAGCGATTGCCGCCATCATAGGCGATACCAGATTCCGCCGTCGTCCCCATTGATCACGGTCTGCGTATTGGTCGGGTCGATCCAAACGGCGTGAACGTCGCCGTGGGCGCCGTTGAATCCACCGACCGTGGCAAAACTCTTGCCGCCGTCCTCACTGAGAATGAGTGCGCCATCGGTCTTGAAAACGCGATCGGGGTTCTTGGGATCAACGATCAGGTTTGCAAAGTAGAAGGGACGCCAGACCATCCAGTTACTCTTATCCCGCTGGCTCCAGGTCTGACCGCCGTCGTCGGAAACATAGAGCGCGCTGTCGGTCGATTCGACAAAAGCATAGACCCGCTTCGGGTTTGACGGGGCGATCGCCACCGCGAGCCGTCCATAAGGTTTCTTCGGAAAGCCCTTGTTCGCTTCCGGGGTAATCTCCTTCCAGGTCGTGCCCCCATCGGTAGTCCGGAAAAGACCGCTGGCCGACGGGTCGTTAGGAGTGTCGCCGCCGGAGCGATAAATCCACCCTTTGCGGCGGAAATCCCACATCCCGGCGAAGAGGATGCTGGGGTTGGACGGGTCCATTGCAATCGTCGATGCACCGGTGGAAAGATTCCGCTCCACCAAGGATCAGGTTCCAAGTCTTGCCGCCATCGGTCGTTTTGTATAAGCCGCGATCAGACGAGTCACTCCAAAGGCACCCGGAACCGCCGCATAAACAGTGTCACTGCTCTTGGGGCTGACGATGATTTGCCCGATGCGTTCCGATTTATCGAGGCCGGACTTACTCCAGGTTTCGCCGCCGTCGGTCGACTTGTAGATGCCATTCCCGATGGAAACGCTGTTGCGCGTCCAACACTCACCCGTGCCGACCCAAACGTTCTTTGGGTTCCTGGGATCAAGCGCGATCGAACCAATCGATTGCACGGGTTGTTCATCGAAAATCGGCCGATAATTGGTTCCGCTATCGTCCGATTTCCAGACCCCGCCGCTCGCGGCTCCGACAAAGATCGTCAGCTTACCGGATGATTCACGATTGGCTGCAATCGCGGAAACGCGGCCACTCATCGTCGCGGAACCAATGTTCCGCGCGCCGAGAGCCGGAAATGGTGGCAGAGTTATAAGGCATCTCCTGACCAACAGCCAAAGAAGCAAAACCAAGCAAAGCCAGGAAGAGATAGGAAGAAGAGAAGCGCATAGGAATTAGAAATTGAGTTACTTGGCCGGTTTTGCAGGGAAGGCGAAGATTGAGTCGTCGACCGGGGCGTTCGCTTCGCCCTTATCTATAATGATCTTTTGTTTGTCACTTGAGCCTTTGCTGCCTGCTTCGATCGCAAACGGGAAATAGACGCCATTGATTTTCTCGTAGTCGCCGAGGTCGGTCTCAACCTCGACCCGCGCCTCTTGTTCCATCCTTTGATCGAGGATTCGAATCTCAAGGAAGTAATCGGGGTCGAGATAGACGTAACTCACGTCTCCATTCTTTCTCTCGACCTTCAGTTTATGGGCTGCGGTCCCATCGACATCCTCAGTCCCGAGGTAGGTAATGGTTTTCCCGTCGGTCTTCCAGTTTTCGAGTGGACCGCCGATTTCGGTTTCCAAAATCAGTGACTTTGGCTTCGTCGGCCGACATCTTTTTCGGGATCCTTGCGGCCTTGGAACGGGAGAAATCTGTCCAGGCATTTCCATTGTCGTACGACTGCACCAGGGCCACGCCTTGGAGGATGGCGTCGGTTCGAACCTTGCCCGGGCGCTCTTTGACCTCGGCATATTTGAGTTCGAGCTGGCCCTGGTTGACCAGGAGCCGGCCTTCGAAGCGAAGCGATTTGATTGCCTGCAGGGCGGCCGCGCCGCCCTTCGCTTCGAGGTTCTTGGCTACGAGTTGATCGACCGTCGGCGTGGGCGCAGCGGTCTCGGCTTGGATTGCGGACTGGAAGAGACCGCTAAGGAAGAGGAGTGGGATTAGTCGACGCATAGACACAGTAGAGTTAGGAAAACCGGGGGCGGGCGCAGCCTGATGCAAAGCGCGTGCCAAGGCAAGCGGGCGCAGGAAAAAATCGCCCAATGCACGAGGGAAAAATCGGAAAAGGCAACCCGCGCCTAACGAATTCGTCCGTCCCGATAACGAGACGCGGCTCGTCCGTATTTGGGACAGTTCGTCGGCTCGAGTCCCTTTCGTGAAATGAAGGGAACCCAGTCGGCGCGATCTTACCCCATATGATATCCACCGTTCACATTCAGAACGTGTCCGGTGATGTAACTGGCCATCGGCGAGGCGAGAAAGAGCGCGGCATCGACAATCTCGCGCGCCTCCCCCAGCCGGCCTAACGGAATCTGTTTCTTGAAATTTTCCGTCACCTCGTCAGGCATGCCTTTGCTCATCCCGATGTCGATGAATCCCGGAGCGATCGCGTTCACGGTGATCTGCTGCCGGGCCAGTTCGCGCGCTGACACTTTCGTCAGGGCGATGATCGCCGCCTTGCTCGAGGAATAATTCGCCTGACCGAACAGACCCATCTGGCCGCTGACGGAGGAAAGATTGATCACACGCCCGCCGGCGCGCAAAACGGCAGCGGCTTTCTGGGTGACGATGAAGGTGCCGGCCAGATTGACCCGAACGACGCTTTCGAATTCCTCGAGGGTCAGTTTCTTTATCGTCCGGTCGCGGATGATTCCGGAATTGTTCACGAGCACGTCGAGCCCGCCGAACCGTTCCTTGATCTGGTTCATCATCGCTTCGACCTGGTCCGGTTTGGTGACGTCGCATTCGATCAACAACGGATCCGCCAGAGCTGGCGATCACGGAATCGGCGTCGGACCGGTTCTGTCCCGCGGGATCGTCGATATAATTCACACACACACTGCGCCCCGTGGGCGCCAAACGCCCTGATCATCTCTGCACCGAGCCCGCGCGAGCTGCCGGTCACGAGGACGGCCTTGCCGGAGAAGTCCAACGGATTGTTCATAGTCTTCCTTTCGTCATTTCGCCTAACGAGTAGCGGCGAATGGTGAGGGCGGTTGGCAGTCCAATGAGCACGACATGAATTGCCATCGCCAAAAGATCGTTGCCCAATGCATGGCGAAATTTCGGATACGCCCGCGGCAGCACCAGCCAATACATCACCAGATAAACCGCAAGCCCGTAGATCACCCCGGAGGGCAGGCGTGCCGAAGAAGAAAAGTCATCTTCCGACTGGCGAGGTAGAAAACCGTCACCACGACAAAGGCAACGAAGAAGTGGATTGCCAACCCAAATGCTGCGGTTGCGATTCCGCCCGTGAATGCCTTTTGGCCAATCAGCGGCAGCGTGAGTCCCTGCAGGCCGCGCGTCCAGGTGATGCCGCGGTAAGACCAGATGGCGAAAGCGGAGGGAAATGTCGAGGACGCCGACCAACAGCCACGCGGTAGCGATCGCGGCTACCCCGCGTGGTTTGCCCAGGTCATCCATTTGGCAACGGAACTAGGCGAGAATGCCGTTGCCCGTCAACCGAGAACCACTAAACTTGCCTGACTCATGGCTTCACCCGCTCGCATTCTCACTGCGGTTCCAATCTGCGATGGGCACGACAGCGCGATCAACACCATCAATCTCGAGTTCATCCGCCACGGGATCGAGGTGGTATATCTGGGGTTCCATCGTTACGTCAGCGATATCGTTCGCGCCGCCATCCAGGAGGACGTGGCTGCAATCGGGATTTCGAGTTACAACGGCGGGCACATCGATTTTTTCGCCGAGGTCGTCAGACAACTGCGGCGACACGGCGCCGGCGACATCGCAGTCTTTGGCGGCGGCGGCGGGACGATTACCGCACGAGGATGCGCGGATCATGAAACGCAAAGGGGTCGACCAGATTTTTTTTGCCGGCACCTCGCTGACCGAGATGGCCGATTATGTCGGAAAGCATTACGGCAAAGCGCATCGGCGCCGGCCGGCTCGCAAAGCCGCTCATGATCTCGCGCTCGCGCGGGAGCTGACTGCAGATCGAAGAGCGCCTTCGCCAAATGGCAGCAAAACGCTCGAAACGAGACCGGAAGACCGCCGAGCAAAGCGCGAAACGGCGCAAAGTCATCGGTTTCACCGGGCCGGGCGGGGCGGGCAAAGACGACGTTGATTGATGAATTGGTCCTGCGGTTTCTGCACCGGCAGCCGAAGGCGCGGCTCGCGATTTTATCGCACGATCCGAGCGTGATTGGCGAAGGCGCGTTGTTAGGCGATCGCGCCACCATGATCAATTCGCAGGACGACCGGGTGTTCATGCGCAGCATGGCGACGCGCGGACAGGCCGGCGGACTTGTCGCCGGCGACCGAAAGCTGTCTCGCGCTGCCTAACGCACGCGGATTTCGATTACGTCATTATCGAAACCGTCGGCACCGGGCAGGAAGCGTTGCCGTTCCGCGAGCAAGCTGGTCGATCAAACCGTGCTGGTGATGAATCCGGATTACGGCGCGCGATTGCAGTTGCAGAAGATTGTCATGCTCGACGTGGCCGACATCGTGGTGGTGAACAAGACCGATCTGGAGCGGGCAAAAGCGGCGCTTTCTGAGATCGAACAGCGGCTGACGCAGAACAAGCGCGAACAGCAGATTGTCGCGACGCGTCGCCAAACGTCATCGTGATCCAGGCGTGGATGAGCTTGTACGAGATGATTACGCAGGACTCGTCGATACTGCGCGGCGGTCAGCGACCGCCGGAAGATAGAGTGGCCTAACGAAAAGGGTCGGCGCGCGATAAAGCGCCGTTACAACGGAAGATCAAATTATGAGCAAGCTGGGAGCAGTAGTTGAAGCAGTCGAAAAGCACGAGCGATTTGTGCTCGGACGAAGTGAAACGCGCGCGCGAGTGACGAGAAATTTGCGCGACGAAGTGAACGAGCGCTGGGAGAAAATCAAAGCAGACATCCCGGTTCTCGCAGCGCCCACCGGCCTGCCGTTGCCGCGCCTCGCTCTGCCCGAGATCGATGAACCGGGTGAAATCGCGCGTTATTTGTTAGGCGACGGGTTTGCCGGGCGAGTTCCCGTATTTGAATGGCGCCTATCGCGAGATGTATCTCGAGCCGTTAGCGCGAGATCGAGACGGGCAGTTACGGCAATACGAAATCGCCTAACGGATCGAACGGGCGTAAGCCGAACGCGCGCCAAAGCAACCGTCAGCAAGACCAAATCATTGCCACCGGAAGAACCGACCCGGCTGTTTTCCGGCCTGATGCTGGCCGAGGACACGAACAAGCGTTTCCATTTCCTCAGCGCGCATCAGCGCTCGAAACGCCTGAGCACGGCCTTCGATGGGCCGACCCTTTACGGGATCGATTCCGATGCCGACGGCGTGTTCGGAAAAATCGGCGAGGGCGGCGTCGCGGTCGACACGGTCGAAGACATGGTGCGGCTCTACGACGGTTTCGAGCTTGGTGCGCCGAACTTTTCCGCTTCGATGACGATCAGCGGGCCGGCGCCGATCATCATGGCGATGTATATCGCGGCGGCGAAGCGTCGCTTCGGTCCGAAGGTGGTGCCGAATCTGCGCGGCACGATTCAGGCCGACATTTTCAAGGAAGTCCAGGCGCAGAACGAAACGATTTTCCCGACCGAAGCGTCGCTCCGTTTTCTCTGCTCGACATGATCGAATGGACGACCGCGAACATGCCGCGCTGGTATCCGGTTTCGATCAGCGGTTATCACATTGGCGAAGCCGGCTCGACGCCGGTGCAACAGGCGGCCTACACGCTCTCGAACGGTTTCGCCTACGCCGAGATGCTCGGCCGCGCGCGGCGTGCCGGTCGATCAATTTGCGCCGCGGCTTTCCTTCTTCCTCGATTGCGGGCTCGACGTCGAATACATCGCGCTCGCTCGCGGGTTTCGCGAAAGATCTGGGCCATCGGGATGCGCGACGTCGTTTGGTGCCAGATCCGCGCGGCCAGATGTTCAAGCTGCACACGCAGACGAGCGGGCGTTCGCTGATTGCGGCTGAGTTCAAAAACAATCTCACGCGAACCGCGGCGGAGTTGATGCTCGCTTACATGAACGGCACCAACTCGTGTCATTCCAACAGCGCCGATGAGCCATTCACGACGCCGAGCGAAGAATGGATCCGGCTGGCGGCGCACGGGCAGGCGATCCTGCTCGAGGAATCCGGCATCTTCAAACACACCATGAACATGCTCAGCGGGTCGCCCGGGATGAAGGCGGTCGAGCGCGCCGTTGAAAAGGCGATCCTGGATGAGTTTCGGGAGATCGAGTCGCTTAGGCGGCGTGCTGGCGCGCGGTTGAGAATCGTTATCAACGGAGCCAGATCCAAACCGCCGCCCATCGTTACGAGCAGCAGATCTATAGCGGGAACACGGCCGATCGTCGGGGTTGACGTCGCTATCAGACGCCGGATGACGAAGCGCCCGAGATCGGAGCTCGCGCGCACGCCGCGGTCGAAACAGCAATTGCAGGTTCGCCGATTGCAACAAGTTCAAAAAGAAGAACGCGGGCAAAGCGAAGCGCGTGCTCGACAAGACTGGCCGAAAGTGGTGGAGAGCGATGCGAGAACTGCTTTCCGGCCCTGCTCGAAGCGGTGGAAGTTTGTTCGTTAGGCCAAATCAGCGGCCTGTCTGCAGGAAGTGGTCGGTCATTTTCGCCCGATGGTTTAGCCGGAGCCGATAGATTGGAATGTGGGAGGGGCCTTTGTGCCCCGACCAGCCCCGGAGAATGTCAGACCCCCATTCCAGAAACCTGCCTGCACAGGCTCGAGGATGCACCCGCCACGTTTTTCGTGACAAATCTCTTCGCCCGAAGAAGCCAGTCTTAACTCCGGAATTCCGTAAAGCCATAGTGAGTGCCTTCGCCTTCGCAGTTCGGCGCGAGCGCCTTTAAGCAGGGTAAAAAATATTGCCTAACGATTAAAGGGCAACGGGAGGCGTGGAGCTGCGAAAGTTCTGCACTGTATGAGCAACGGAGGCACACGCAACGGTCATCCTGTTAAGAATACGAACCCTGTTTGCTTTATCTATTCGCCAGCCGCTGGGAGATGATCACGTTTCTCACGAAAGAGCTGACTTGGCGGGGTCATCGCCGGGATCGGTTCCGTTTCCCTTCCAGGTGTTCGCTGCGAAAGCCGGAAGCGAAGGCGGGATGTCGCACAGCTCCACCAGGTCTTGATGCCTGGGCGATGAAAATAGGTGCGAATGTAGCGTCCCAACCCTGCCATTGCTCGTCGCCAAGGGTGCCTTGTTGCCGCTGGAACCAGGCGTTCTCAAAAAGTTTGAAGGTCGCAAAGATGAACGGCAGCGCGCGCAATCTCTCCTCTTCGGTGGCTGCCTCCCAATCTTCGGTCACGTCCGCAAACGCCCCGGGTCAATTCCGGCCCCTGGACGGAAAGAAGGTCGACCATCGAGTGGGCGAGCGCATCGACCACGATCGCGCGGCATCGAACGCGTGTTTTGCCGAATCTGCGCCGCGAGGTAAAAGAGTGAGGCGATGACGCCGAGCGCGGCGATGAGTTGCGCGACCGCGTTAATTGCTTCCAGCTTCACGTTTGACCTCTAGCAGGGAAGATTTGGACTGACTAAAGTTAAAATGTGGGAGGGGCCTGTGCGCCCCGATGGAAAGCTGATGCCAGCAGCCGGTGCTACCTGCCTAGCCATAGATCAGTGCACAAGAGGCCCCTCCCACGTTGGATTTGAAATTGGCAGCATCTTCTGCCCGCGCTATGCTGCGCCGGCAGCCAATGGCTTCGTTACAACCAGAAGTGGGAGCGAGTGCTCGTAGTCGCGTCGCATGGCGGCTCCTGCCTTTTCTCTTCCTGCTTTACGTCGCGAACTATCTCGATCGGACGAACATTGCCTACGCCACCCTCGGGATGAAAGGCGATCTGAGGCTGACCGATTCCGGTCTTTTGGCACCGCGAGCGGAATCTTCTTTATCGGCTATCTCGGGCTGCAAATTCCGGAGCCCTCCTGGTGCGAACGTTGGAGCGCGCGAAAACTGTTGGCCTTGACTTTAATCACCTGGGGCGGCCTAACGACACTAACTGCTTTTGTGCGCACGCCGAGCAGCTTTATGGCGCGCGCTTCCTCTTGGGCGCGGCTGAGGCCGGATTTTCCCCGGGGTAATTGTCTCATCTTTCTCACTGGTTCATTTATCAGGATCGGGCAAAAGCGGTCGCGCGGTTCATGTCCGCGATCCCGATCGGCTTCATTCTGGGCGGGCCGATTGCGGGCATCATTCTGGGTGTGCATTGGCTTGGCCTTGTCGGCTGGAGATGGCTCTTTCTCTTCGAGGGAATTCCCGCGGTCGTGCTCGGGATTGTGGACGCTTTTTGTTCTCCCGGATCGGCCTAACGAGGCGAAATGGTTGCGACCGGAAGAACGGGAATGGCTCGTTGCCCGATTGCAGGAAGAGGGCCAATTGAAGACCTCGGCCGGGCACCTGACCATTTGGCAGACGCTGCGTCATCCGGCGAGTGCCTCATGCTCACCGCCGGGTCTGTTTTTCACCTACAGCGGCGGGTACGCGTTCTGGTTTTGGGAACCAACGATACTGCAAAGATTCACCGGTTGGAGCGTGCTCAAGGTGAGCTGGTTTGGATCTGTTATCTTCGGCGCCGGACTTGTGGGAATGCTTTTCGCTCGAGTTGGAGTTCCGACCGCACCGGCGAACGCCGATGGCATTTCGTGATCCCACAACTCGTGGCGGCGATCGCGCTTAGCGCCTGGTTTTTCGTGCCGCACTCAAACGTGGCCCTGATTGCAATCTTTACTTTCCTTGGCTTCGGCACCGTCGCCTACCTGCCCGCGTTCTGGGCATTGCCTTCGGCGTTTTTGACCCGATCCGCGGCGGCGGCGGCGGTGGGCTTCATCAACTGCACGGCCAGCATCGGCGGCTTTTTCGGGCCGAAGATGATTGGCAACCTGAGCCAGCAAACTGGCTCGTTCGACGCGGGATTCATTTTGATGATCGCCTGCTGGACGATCGCGGCCCTGCTGGTGCCTGCTTTGTCCGCGCGAGCGCGCCGCCTGAACTGCTCTACTTTCGCTTTGCTTGCTTTACGTGGCGGAAATGGCGCCGGTATTGGCCGGGAGCAATCTTTAATGTCCGCTGAAAGACGTTGCGCATCGCGTTGACGTTTCCGAAACCACATTCGTCGGCGATCGTTTCCATGCTGTTCTGACTTTCTTCGAGCCGACGACGCGCCGCTTCAACCCGAAGTCGTTCGACAAATTTCGCCGGGGTTGGTTTTCATTTCTTTGCTGAAGACCCGGGCGAAATTGCGCGGACTCATTGCCACTCTTTTCGCCAATACCGGCACGGTGAGAGCGGTTTGGACAGGTTGTCGAGCACCCATGCCTCGAGTTCGCGCAGTGGTTTTCGATCCGTCAGTTGCAATGACAACGCGGCGCTGAATTGCGACTGTCCGCCGGGTCGTCGCAGGTAGAGAACGAGATTGCGGGCGACCTGGGCGCGAGACGCGAGCCGTGGTCTTCTTCAACCCAGCGCCAACGCCAGGTCCATTCCGGCCGTTACCCCTGCAAGAGGTATAAATATTTTCGTCCCGGACAAAGATCGGGTTTGGATCGACCGCGGTGCGCGGGGCGCGCTTGATCAGAGTCTGGCACCAATTCCAATGAGTGGTCGCGCGCCGGCCATCGAGCAATCCCGCGCGCGCCAGCAGCATCGCGCCGGTGCAAACTGAGCCAACTCGACGGTGCGTCCGGCAGTTTTTTTCAGCCAGCGGACGGCGGCTTGATTGATTTCATTTTGCTCAATCGCTTCGCCGCCGGCGACAAGGAGAGTGTCGATCTTCCCTCGCACTTCGCGAAAGGTCTTGTGCGCGGTAAATCGCAGGCCGCAGTTGGCATTCATTGGCCGTTGGGAAGAAAGGCTCACCACTTCAACCGAATAGATTGAGTCGGCATCCGGATTTTCCGGCCATGGAATTCCGACGCGCGAGCGAGCAATACGTAACTGAACGAAGTACAC
>ERZ1370068.9017-contig-7826_pt1 | contig 30338 bp, 42 predicted proteins | sample MGYA00561227_ERZ1370068 | MGnify/ENA primary metagenome ERZ1370068 (study PRJEB38410, sample SAMEA6850437) | metagenome | study: Metagenomic assessment of the ecological functions of the soil: analysis of the soil microbiota associated with the...
TTAGTTACGTATTAAGCGTAGCCTGCCGCGGTCGAGTCGTCCACAACCTCGGCGAGGCGCATGCCAGCTTGACGATCTCGTCGGTCACTCGCGAGCTCGGATCGCATAGCCGCCGAAATCTCGCGGACGAAGCCTGAGAGTCTCGGCGACGCCCGGCTCGCGCGACTACGCGAATCCAGCTTCGGCGCCGCCGAATCGTCGGCACTTGAACATCGCCACGCCGCTGGCCGCAATGGACCCGCCCGAACTCCCGGATGTACCCGTGGGTCAGTAACGGTGGAATGCTGGAGAACAAGGCGGCTGTAGAGGAAGTCGATCGAGCCGGTGTCGACGACCGAGGTCCGGACTTGGGTTGTAGACGAAGGTCAGGTCGGGATTCAGGCGACGCGCCTCGGCGACCATGGATTGTGGGAGACATCGACGCCGATGGCTCGTTCAACTGGTGCCCGGAGCGTCGGGTGAGCCGACCGACGCCGCAGCCGGAAGTCGAGGGCGACGTGCCGCGGTGAGGCTGAAGCCCCAGCTTCGCGAGGCGTTGGAGTGGCGCTCCTGATCTCGATTTCGCCAGTCGCAAAGAACTCGTCCACGTCCCAGCCGTCCGCCGCGTTTCGCCGTGGGTCGGCGAGCACCGCCCACAGCGGGTCCTCTCTCCGCGCCAAACGCCTCCACTGGCGGCGGACGCGACCCAATGCTGACTGGACGGCTTCCCGCTGAGGTTTTGTCACGCAGATCCCATCAATAAACGGTCGCCGGCGAAGAATCACCCGCAGCGAAAGTTGATAGAAGGCGTTTTTTGGCGGCCTATTCGCTGCGGTCTGGCGACATAGTTCGGGCTGTCGGACATAAAGCGGTAGGCCGCCGTTTGCCACAGCTTTGCCCAAAAAGACCCAATCCACCGCGGATTACGCGGATGCCGAACGGATTCCGCGGATGCCGCGTGGCAAGAGGTTCGGCAGTGCTCCTTAGAAAGCGTTGACCAACCTGCTGCACCAGCCGTGAGCGAAGCACGGTCCCTTCGCAACAACATCCGCGAAATCCTTCCTTCATCCGCGTAATCCGCGGTTGATTTGGGTGTTTTTGGGCAAAGCCGGCATCTGACGCGCAACCGATCGCGCTGGAGCGACGTTGCGGACGCGCCGCGCCGTTGGCTAAGCTGTGCCGGGAGCGCAGACGCAGCAGGCGAGCACGCTGTCGCAGCGCGGGGAAGAGATCGGATCGATGATGAGGTGGAGGATAATCAACGCCGGCACGACGGCGTGGACAGCCGGTCGCCGACCCGGCGCCGAGTAGCGTCCCTGCCGACCCAAGTGCCCGCGCTAGGCCGCCGTTTGCCACAGCACCGAGTTCGCTTGCGACGCAGCGGATCCGCTCGCCGCGTCGGGTGAGTGCCGCGCTATGAGACTTCCGAGTCGCTATCGTGGCGGGTCGCGCGCTCGCCGCCCTGGTCCTCAGGTGCTCCTGGTGCCGGCCGCCGGGGCGAAGCCCGTCGTGGGCGATCCGCTTGCACCGTCCGCCGTCGACGACGACACGAGACCGCGCAGGTCCTGCAGCATGGCGGCGATGGTCCCGTAGCGATCGTCACGATTCTTTCGCACCGCCTTGCCGATGATCGCCGCGAGCGCGCTCGGGAGGGCCGCGTCGAGGGCGATCTGGTGCTCGGCGGTGTCGCCGACGACACGGTAACTGATCATTTCGGCATCGAGGCCCATTCAGGAGCGGGACCCCGGTCACCATCTCGTAGACGACCATGCCGAAGGCGTAGACGTCGGAGCGGGCGTCGAGGTTGTCTTGCCCACTCAGCTGTTCGGGCGCGCAGTACTGCGGGGTTCCGAGGCGACTGCCGGTGCGTGTCGCGGCGCCCTCCTCGACGTCCACGAGCTTCGCGATGCCGAAATCGGTGACGACGGTGCGACCGGTCGAGTCCTCGACGAGGATGTTCGCCGGCTTGACGTCCCGATGGATGACGGCCGGCTGCGCAGTGTGCGCGTGGGTGAGGGCGGCCCCGACCTGGCCTGCGAGATCGACGGCGCGATCGAGGGCGAGGGACCGGACGTCTCCAGGAGCGCCTTGAGCGACCGGCCCTTCACGTGCTCCATCACCAACGAGTACATGCCGTTCTCGGCGTCGACGTCGAAGACCCGTACGATGTTCGGATGGCGAAGCCGACTCATGATGCGTGCCTCGCGGAGGAACCGTTGCACGAGATCGGCGTGCCGGGCGAGCTCCGGTTTCAGAATCTTCAACGCAAAGTCGGTCTCGAGGGTGACGTGTCGCACGCGATACACGACCCCATCCCACCCGGCCGATCTCACCGAGCACTGTGTAGCGTGGCGGCACGAGCAGCGGCCCGGCCGCGGTCCGCCGCGCTCGGTCGAGCCGCGCGAGCTCGTTGCCGACGGTCTCGCCGACCGCCGATCAAGAGGGCGAGCTCCCCGACGCGTAGACGTCACCGGAGCGCTTCGCGCCGAGCGTGATCGCGCGGCCGCAAGCGTGCCGTCGGACCGGATCGGCATGACGACATGCGGCGCCAGATGCTCGAGCACGAGTCGGTCGTCGATCGGAATCGCCGCCGTGGGATGCGACTCCCGCCAGGTTTCCATGTCGAGAGTCGCGGCGGTCTCCTCGATGCTCGGGATCAACACGCCGTGTCGCGCGAGATCGGGAGCGATCTCGCGTCCGCGAAAGTCGCCGATCGACAACGACGGCACCCACGACCCTCGGTCGGCTCGTAGACGGCGCAGTTCACTGATCCGAAGACCTCGAAGAGCCGATGCCCGACGAGTCCGAGCAACGTCCGCGCGTCGACGATCCCGCGGATCTCGACCATGAGCCGATTCACGCCCGCCTGCAGCGCGTAGCGCGTCCTTGAAGAGCACGCGCTCGACGAGCGGACCGAGCCAACGCGCGAGCATCACGATCGCGAACGCCATGAGCCCCGAGAACGCGATGGTCGCGACGAGCGGTGGGAGCCCGAGCGCCGCTCCGAATGACTGCGCGATGAGGGGAACGACGATCAGCAAGCCCCAGAGGAGCATCGCCCACACCAGCGTGTAGAGGATCGTCGAGGTCAGCAGGCTATCGATGTCGTAGAGATTGAAGCGGCCGAGCGCGACGAGGTTTCCCATCGGAATGAAGATGATGGTCGCGACGGCGACGTCGTGGAGCCACCACCAATCGGGCACGACGAGCGTCAGCATGTCCGCCGTGAGGACCGGAATGGTACCGGCGCAGATGCCGTAGATCCCCACCGGAGCTGCCGCCGCCCGACGACGCTGGCACGTCGATAGTTGCGCGCGAGAATTCCGATCAGCGCCGCGATCAGGGCGATGTTGACGACGCGTACATCGCCGGGAACCCCAGCGACGGCGGAAGCGGCGCACCGATCAAGGTGGTCATGAAGATCCGGACTGACGATCGCGAAGAGCCAGCCCCAGCGTATTCGCACACCCTCGTCGGGGAACATTGATGCCGTCAGCTAGAATTAGCGGGAACATGACCGTGGTGACCACGCCGCATACCGCGTACCAGGTGTACGTGATCGCGCGCGGACCTCCGAAGAACCACGTCCAGTGAATCGCGAACGCGAGCGCCGCGAGGAAGTACGTGCGCGCGACGGCGACGCCGGGTCGGCTGAGCAGCACGAGCGTGCCGGCGACGGCGAATCCGACCGACAACGGCAGGATCTGCCAGGTGGTCGGCGACGGGACGAGCGGCAGTGCTGCTTCCATGCGCCGGCCGCCGCGCTCGTACGTCACCAATGGGGACGCGCCCCGGTTCGCGGTGCCGATCTCCTCGTGGACGAGCGCGAAGAATCGATACGGACTCGCGCCCGCGAGGATCCGCCGCCCCGACGGTACGAATCGCGTCGCCGACGGCAAACGGCCCGGCCTTCTGCCCGGGCCAGAACGCACGGATCCGCGGATAGTCGGCGGCGCTCGTGGCACTGCTGACGTAGAACCCGACGAGGGCGAGGTTGCCATGACGCTGCTGCCAGAGAGGTGCAGGCTCAACGCGGACACCCACACCGGAACCAACGCAGGCGATCAGGAGGGCGTCGAGCAGCGGCAGTCTGCGCATGATGGAGTGGCGCGCCGACGGGCTACGGATCCAACGTCCAGTCGACGGGCTGCGCCGGCTCCGGTTGGTACGAGCAGAAGCGGCCGCGCTTGATGGTGTTTCGAGGTGGGCGCCGAGCGCGGGGTGACAGTTGCGGATCTTCTCCAGCGACGACTTGATGGCGAGCGTCACCGCAACGCGAGCGCGTTCGGCGTTCGACGCCGCTTCGCGGTCCCGGCCCCCAAGCCGACCGACCGCGTGAGCTCCTCGGCGATGAACTCCAACTCGGCGCGCGCGGCCGCGGTCCGCCCCGGGTCGTTGCAGCGTTCGGCGGTCGAGATCTCCTCCCGCAGCTCCTGGACCTGCAGCTGGTAGCGCGCGCGTGCCGTCGCATCCAGCGCAGGCCCCGCACCGGATCCGTGATCCACGGCGAGATTCTGCTCGTAGTCGCGCGGCCCCGTGTCGACCGCCGACGACAATCCGCCGGCCACCAGATCCATGACGTGGATCTCCTGGTTCGGATGGCGCAGCAACCGCGCGAGATACCCGAGGCCCTTCGCGTGCTTCAGTCGCAACACGACGCCGTCGTACGCCAGGGATCCAGTAGTCGCCCTCTCGGTAGAACGCGGTCGACGCGGGCGGGCCGGGGTCGGGTTCGACCGCCGCCGACTCGCCGCTCTCGGCAGCGCCGCCGGTGCGACGACGACGAAGGCGATCGCCGGGCCGTCGCGGTGCCCGCAGCGGAGCGTTCCGGATCCATCGAGGGCGAACGTTTCACCCTGGAAATGCGTGCTGTGGCCGGAGGGCTCGCATCAGCAGCGTCCCGTTGCTGCTGTGATCGGTGACGAAGAAGCGCCCGCTGCGGTGCATGATCTCGCCATGGCGGCGGGACGCGAAGTCGTCGATCACGACGACATCGTTGTCCCGTGACCGCCCGAAGCGAACGACGGGTCGCTCGCGCCCGCACGCGTACTGCGCCTCGCCGAAGCACAGCTGGAGCGTCGCGACCGGCGGCGGTGCCACCTGAACCAGCGGTCCTCGTGACATCCTCGTCCATGCGGCGACGATGTCGGCACTAGCCCTTCGACCCGCGTCCAGGCAAGCGTACGGGAGGGTCCCCCAGACTCGTCCGTCCACAGCGCCCGTGGGGTCGAGGTTTACCGCCTCCATCGTGCGCCGGCGACCGTTGGGAAACGCGCGCGCGGCGGAGGGGTCGCCCGCGGGTCTACCCTCCGGGCACACGGCGATCTCGGTCAGAAGCGCAACCCCGAAAGTCGTGCGCGACGCGCCAATCGTCCGATGAGTGCCATGCGCGCACGGCGATGAGGAGCGCCGCGGGAAACGAGGTCGTCACGACCCCGTCGACGGCCCCCAGATCAGCCAGCGCAGCCGGAAGCGCAGGTCCAGCGCCGGTGCCCTCGTGAGCAGCAACGACGCCCGCGGCGAGAGGTCGAGGAGCGGACTCGCACCGCGCCTCGGAAGCCTAGATCCTTGATTTTTCGTCGCAAGCACGCCCTCCAGAAGCGTTTCGTGATGAGGGCGTTGGGAACCTCGCTTACGATGTTTCGTCTTTGCCGGACGGTGGCGCATGGATTCCGCCGATTCGGCGCCCGCTCGACAGCGCGACCCCACCTGCGGCCGTGTGATCTGCGTGAGCGGGCCCCAGCCGATCAGTCGATTGCGCCACCCTCGCCGCTCCTCCGCGCCCTCGAAAGCCGCGCGCCCTGGGGTTCGTCTCCCTCGTCCCGTCACTCCCCTGGCGGCGAAACGCGCAGCGCGGCGACGGTCACCCGGTGCTCGTCATGCCCGGATGGCTCGCGGGCGACGCATCGATGCGCGCGCTCCGCTGGTTCCTCCGCGACCGCGGTTATCGTGCCGCGTGGCGGCTCAGGTTGAACCCGCGGCCCGACGCCCGGGGTCGTGGCGGGCCTCGGGGAGCGCCTCCATTCCCTCTACGCGGCACGGGCGGAAGGTGAGCCTCGGCGGGTGGAGCCTCGGCGGGATCTACGCGCGCGAGCTCGCGCGCTGCTACATCGCGGCCGGCAGCTGGTCGGTCGGGGAGCTTTCGAACCATCGTCCTCGATCAAGCGACCGGCCCATCCGCGCCGGAGAAGCCCTCGAACGACGCCTGCGCCGTGAGCTCGACGATCTCGCGGTCGAGAACAACCGCCGGAGCTCCGCGAACTGCGCGTCGGAGATGTCGCTCGGCGCGATCGTCACCATCTCGGCATAGCGAGCGCGGCACGCTCGCGCTCGCTGAAGACGGGCGCCGTCGCGTAGTTCGCGATCTCGTCGACCTTGCCGCCGGCGCCGTGCTTCCGGCCGATCGCGCCGATGATGTCCTTGCAGAACTCGCAGCCGATGAGCGTCGCGACGCGCAGGTGAACGAGCTTCCGGAGCTCGAGCGGTAGCGTCCAGTCGCCGGTTTCGAAGAGGAGGTTCATCAGCATCACGTTGCCGACGACCTTCGGCGCGTGGGCGAAGACCGGATACGGCCGGAGCTCGCGGCCGAACGTGCGCCGCAGGATCGAGCCAGAGGCGCGTCGACCAGCGACGCGCGCCGACCGGAACAGGGGTCGAGACGATGCCATGGCTTCTGAACGCCCGAGCCGCCGGGTCGACGCAAGGGTTAGCGCGCGGCGGGGATCGTGCTTTCGGAGCTCGCCGCGTTCACGTACTGAGCGCTCGCCCCTCGCGTGCGGCCGTGCTAGGCCGGTCGCCGCTTCCGATGTCCTCCGAGCCCGTCGACGTCCTCATCATCGGTGCCGGCGCCGCCGGCGCGGCCGTCGCCTGGAGCATGGCGGAGACCAAGATGAACATCCTCTGCCTCGAGCAAGGCGGCTGGGTGAAGACCGACGACTACCCCGGCGTGCGGAGCGACTGGGAAGCGCGCCAGATTCGGCGACTTCGCGCTCTCGCCGAACGTCCGCGGCCGGCGTGAGGACTACCCGATCAACGACGCCGGCTCGCCGATCCAGATCTCGAACTTCAACGCGGTCGGCGGCAGCACGATCCTCTACGCCGCCCACTTCCCACGCTTCCATCCGTCCGACTTCCAGCGCGCGGACGCTCGACGGCGTCGGCGACGACTGGCCGATCGACTACGCGACGCTCGCGCCCTGCTACGACGTGAACGCGCGCATGATGGGCGTGTCCGGGCTCGCGGGCGACCGCCATGTACCCGCCGAAGGAGCTGCCGCTCCCACCGGTGCCGCTCGGGAAGCTCGGCGAGACGCTCGCGCGCGGCTTCAATGAGCTCGGCTGGCATTGGTGGCCGTCCGACAGCGCCATCATCACCGAGGACTACGAGGGTCGCGCCGGGCTGCATCAACGCCGGCACGTGTCTCCTCGGCTGTCCGCAGGGCGCCAAGGGCTCGAGCGACGTCACGTACTGGCCGGTCGCGCTCCGGAACGGCGTCGAGCTCGAGACGCACTGCCGCGTCCGCGAGATCACGGTCGGTCCGAACGGCATGGCCGACGGCGTCGTCTACTACGACGCCGATCGGCGACGAGCGACGCGCCAGCGCGCGCACGTCGTCGTCGTCGCGTGCAACGGCATCGGCACGCCGCGCCTGCTTGCTCAACTCGCGCTCGACGCACTTCCCCGACGGCCTCGCCAACCGGAGCGGTCTCGTCGGGAAGAGCCTGATGTTCCATCCCTACGCCATGGTGACCGGCATCTTCGCCGAGCGCGCTCGAAGGGCTACAAAGGTCCGACCGGCTGCTGCATCATCAGCCAGGAGTTCTACGAGACCGACCCGCGCGCGCGGTTTCATGCCGCGGCTACTCGTTCGAGATGCTGCGCGGCTTCGGCCCCGTCTCGACCGCGATGCTCGGCATGAGCTGGGGCCGCATGCCGCACCGGCACCGATCACCACCGGGCCTACGCCGAGCTCTGGGACCGGAACGCCGGGATGGTTGCGATCTGCGAGGACCTGCCCGAGGAGACGAACACGCGTCACGCTCGATCCCGACTTGCGGGACGCGGACGGCATCCCGGCGCCGAAGATCACCTACCGGCTCAGCGAGAACTCGCAGCGCGATGCTCGACCACGCGGTCGCGCGCGGCAAGGAGGTGCTCGCGGCCGCGGGCGCGATCGACACCGTCGTGCAGGCGCCCCTCCCCTTCGCCGGCTGGCATCTCATGGGCACGGCGCGGATGGGCACCGATCCGGGGACGTCGGTCGTGAACGAGTGGGGTCGCGCCCACGACGTGAAGAACCTCTTCATCGTCGACGGCAGCATCTTCGTCACGGCGGCGGCCGGTGAACCCGACCAACACCATCCAGGCCCTGGCGCTCTACGTCGCGGACACGATGAAGCAGAACCTCGCGAACCTGTTCGACTGATGAGTGAGTCCGCGTTCACCGCCGACGAGCGCCGCGCGCTCGTATGTGTGCTCGACGCGTTGATTCCGCCGAGCGCCGACGGTCGCATGCCGGGGGCCGGGGCGGCGGGCGTCGGGACGCACGTCGAGGCGGTGCTGCGGACGCTCCCCGACTTGCGGGCGATGGTCGTCGAAGGGCTCCGCGAGATCGATGTGCAGGCGCGGGCTCAGCATGAGCGACCGTTCGTCGAGCTCCGCGAGGATGAGCGTGCCGCGTTGGTCGCGATGCAGGGCTTCAGCTACGCGCTCGTTCCGCACGCGTACATCGGGTACTACCAGCAGGACCGCGTGCTCGAGGCGATCGGCGGTAGAGCCGCGGCCGCCGCATCCGGAGGGTTACGCGGTGCCGGCGGGCGACCTGTCGCTGTTGGAGCCGGTGCGGGCGCGCGGCACGCGCTACCGCGACTGCTGAACGGCTACGGCCGTAGCGGGATCGTCAGAGAAGGCGCGACTCGCGCAGCACGAGACCCAGCCGAAGCGAGGCGCTCCACGGCGCGGCGACCTTGCACTCGAGTGGCGTCATGCGGCCGATCTCGACGCGAAGGTCGTCGCCCTTGCCCCGGATCGTGTTCGGCCCATTCGAGTACACGAAGCCGGACGCGGCGGGATTGTTGCGTGAGCTCGATGGCCTGGTCGTTCCGGATCAGCGTGGCCACACCGTGCGCGGGGCCGAAGCGGACCTCGATGGCCTCGCCGTTGGTGCAGGCGAAGCGGGCTTCGAGCGCCACGGGGGCGGCATCACGCGGCCGGGCGCCTGAGCAGCTGGCGAGCAACGTAGCGCCGAGCATCGCGATCGCGGTGATGCGCATTCGTATCTCCTCCATTGGAATCATTCGTGGCTTCGGGAATCCGCGTCGTCCACGCTACGGCACCGTGAGGTCGATACGGCCGCTGACAGGCGTCGTGCCGGGAAGTAGCCCCATGCGCGGTTGCTCTTTCGGGGCAGAGCTGATGGTCATCACTACCGGCCTTTTCGTACCGGGCGCGGTCGACCTAACGTTCGAAGTCGGACGTTCGCTCTGCACTGCCGTTTGCCACAGGCGTAAAGGCTTTGGACCATGTCGCGGGGTTGAAGTCTCCATGGCCCGACTACACGCGCACGATGTCGGGCGCCGCGCGGGAGTCACGACGTCCGGTGCCAGAGGCGAACGACGCGCTGTAGACCGCGAAGCGCGCCACAGGCGAAGACAGCGAAAACGACGGAGGCCCGGTGGCGCGCGACGAACGGCAGCATGCCGAGCGCCCCGAGCATGCCGAGCACAGCGGCCTGAACCAGGTGGCAGCTCGCAAGCGCTCCCGCCGCACTACCGCACCAAGGCCGACGCCGGCCCCTTTGGTAGCGTTCATGGTCTGGCCTTCTAACCCACCTTCTCTGCCGGTGGAACGAGCCCCGACGAAGGGGGACTTCATAGACGACATCGCGGAGGGCGAGGCATCGCGGCGCGGACCTGCCGGCGCTCTTCTATGCTGCGACGACCGCCCATCGCGATCGGAAAGATCCTTCGCGGCATAGTCGAGCGCGTACTCGTGACCGCAAAGGCCCCGAGACAATCTCGGTCAGCACTACTGGTACGTGATGCCGCGACGATCTCGTGCTGTCGACGACTTACGGCGCGATCGTCGGACTGCGTCTCCGTTGGCACGCTCACCGCATCGCTCGTCCATCCCCGCGTACTGCGAGATGTCCGCGCGTCCCTGGCTGGTTCGTACGCAGTACGAGTATGGGCGATTCCTGCTCGGATCGGGCGCCGCGTCCGACCGAGCGCGCGGCATGGAGCTGCTTGCCGAGTCGCAGACGACGGCGGCGGCGCTGGGCATGCGGGCGATCGCGCAGCGCGTGGAATATTTGCTGGGAGCGGTGCAAGCGGATGGACTCGGCGAAGCACGAGGGGTTGACCCGTCGCGGCGGTAGGTCAGTTGCAGATCGCGGGTCGAACTGGGATCACGATGCTGGCTGACTGCGTGGTGGTGAGCGTGCGCATGTTCACGCCGCCATCCGGACGGCGCACCTTTCGGTCCTTGATCTTTTTGCCGGGCTTGCCGCTCTGCCCATACAACACGGCGCCGAACACGCCGACGATGTCACTGGGCGAGAACAATTTCATCGAGCCCGTATGGCCCGCCGGAACCATGCTCGAGAAGTTCGGAACCGCGGGGAAGCCGTCGTTCAACTCCGCTACAAACTGAGGAGTCCCAAGGGCTGTGCCAATCGCAGCGGAGGCTCCGAGGTCACTAAACAAGCTCCCCTTGAAGTTTCCCAGTAGGGCCGCCGTCTTCGTCGGCCTCAAGCTCCCCCGATGCGATTCACGACGACGAGGGTGGCGGTGCGATCCTGCGCGCTCGGAATGTCGGTGACCTGAAGCACCCTCGCAACCGTGCTGTACGACCCGGCCTCGGGGGTACCGGCGAGGAAGAGCGCCGCGAGCGTACCGTCGTCGCTGAGGACGTTGTCCGCGGTCAGCTTGGCCAGAGCGATGGCGGGGATCGTCGCCCGATACTTGTTCGGAAGAACTACCGCTGCCTGCCCACTCAGGAAGTTGAAATCCAACGGCACGCCAGTGTCGAAATCGATGGCGACGGCGACGACATAGCCGGTCTGGTTGGGGCTCACTGCGATGCCCTGATGCTCGCCGTCTGCAGCGGCCCGAGACAAACGTCCTTGACGCTCGCGGCTCCGGTCGTGCCGTCGACGAAGAACATTCGGGCGACGCCAGCGGTGGCTTCGCTGCCGTTCGTCACGCTGATGCGCGTGTCGTGCTTCTTTCCAGAGCTGAAGAGGTTGTAGATCAGCGCCGCTCCGGGCTTCCTGATCGCTCGCCTCCGAGCTGGTCGGGATGACGGTTCCGGGGTCCGCTGCGCCCGAGAGCGCCGGGTCGGTGAGAATCGTGATCGCCGCGAACAGGATCGATGCCGCGAAGCCGCGAAACCTCTGCATGATGAGCCTCTTTTCTCAGTCTCGAGGCCTTACCCCGCACGGATAGCCCGGAGCAAGGCGCTCCTCTGCGCCCCTTGGCCATGGGGCGACACGACCGCGTGCTGACAGCACCGGCACGGCATCGCGGCGCGGCTCCGCTACCAGCGAGACCGTCCGCGAATCGTCCGGCGAGTGAGAACGAGAGGAATCCGTAGCGCGCCCCGCAACGATCACGGATCGCGCACCGCGCAGACGCTCCATGGACACAGCAGCGATCTTACCGATACGTTGTCCGTTTCCCGCCCCGATCCTCTCCAAACCGAGGTGCACCCCGTATGGTTCCCACCAATTCCGTTGCCGTAGTTCTGACGACACTCGCGTTCGCGACGACGCTCGCTGCTTCGGCGTATGGCGCTCAGACCGACGCGGGGTGCAGGAAGGCCAAGTTCAACGCGTCCGCCAGGAACGCCGCTTCGAGCTTCGGGTGCCACGCCAAAGCGGCCGGCAAAGCGGTGCCCGTCGAGGCGATGTGCCTCGACAAAGCCGACGACGCGTTTGCGGCCAGATTCCTCAAGACGGAGAACAAGGGCGGCTGCGCCACGACCGGTGACGCACCGACGGTCGAGGCGAGGATCGACGGCTGTGTCGACGTGATCGTGGCGGCGCTCGGATCGAGCGTGCTGAAGAACACGTGCCTCAAGGGAAAACTGCGAGCGGCCGGCAAGAAAGACATCCGCCACGTTCAAATGCATGGCCACCGCGGTGGCGAAAAGTAGTGCCCGTCGATCCCAAGTGCCTCACCAAGGCGGGGACCGCGTTCGCATCCGCCTGGTCGAGGCTCGAGAAGAAGGCAGGCTGCCTGACGGTCGGGGATGTCGATGCGATCGAGACCATCATGGACGGCGAGTGCGTGCTCGCGGTTGAGGCGGCGCTCGGCCGGCCGACGCCGACGCTGACAGCGCCCCCAACCTCGACGCCGACGCCGACGCTGACAGCGCCCCCAACCTCGACGCCGATACCGACGCTGACAGCGCCCCCAACCTCGACGCCGACCCCAACGCTGACGTAGCGACCCCGACCTCGACGCCGACCCCAACGCTAACAGCGACCCCGACGCAGACGCCGACGCCGACGCGGACGCCGACGCTGACGCCGACGCCCACCCGGACGGCGACGCGGACGCCGACCCCGACCCCGACGGCGACGCGGACGCCGACCGCGACGGCGACCCCAAAAATGCCGTGAGCTTCACGGCTCCGGGGAGCCATCAATGGATCGTGCCGCCGGGCATCTCGCAGGTGTCGGTCGTCGTCGTGGGCGCCGGCAGAGGCGGCGGTCCCAGTACGGCATCAGCGCCGGCGGGGGCGGCGGCGGTGCGCTGTGCTACGCCAACGCCATGGCGGTGACCCCCGGTACATCGATCCCCGTCGTGGTGGGCTCGGGGGCTCGGAAGCGTCTTTCGACGACCCAACCACACCCGGCTGGGCGCTGCCTCTCCTGCGGCGGTGGTCATTGTGTGCCCGGCTGTGGTTGCGCAAACTACCGGGGGACCCGGCGGTGATTCGAGCTTCGGCGGGACGCTTGTCGCGCACGGGGGCGGTGGCTACGCAGGTGTACCTGGCCAATACGCCGCCGGAGGAACCGGAGGCGGCTTCGGCACCTGCTTCAGCGGCGGATCGGGAGGATCCAACTCCGCCGCAGGTGGCGCCGCGGGCTACGCCGGCAACGGCGGGGCCGCCTACCTCGCCGGCACGGGCGCTTCCGCCGGCACGGGCGGTGGTGGCGGCGGTGGTAATTTTGGTCGCGGCGGCGGTGTCGGGCTCCGCGGCGTCGGCACGAGCAGCGCCCTGGGGAATTATCCGAACCACATCGACGGATACCCGGGCTCTCAGATCGACGCCAACGATCCCGCGGTCCGGAGGAGGCGGCAGCAACTACGAATTAGGAAGCTCCGGCGGCGGCGCTCCAGGCGGCGTGCGTATTCTCTTCGGTCCCGGCGTGACGTACCCGGCGGGCGATCGGTAGATTCCGCCACCCGGCGACGCCTCGTGAACCGAGCACGCTGTGACGAACGGCCGTGATCACCGCGCTCAGAACCCGTGACGGTCGAGCCAGCTTCCGACCGCGGCGACCGCCCTCGGCAGGAGATCGCGGCGCTCGATGTAGTAGTGGTCGGCGTGCTCGATCTCGACGAGCTCGCTTGTCGGCCGACGCGACCGCGTCGAACAGGCGGTGCGCGTGGCTCGGCGTGCACGCGAGATCGGCGCGGTTGTTCACGACCAGCACCGGGCACGAGATCCGTCCGCGTTCACGACGCCGTTCGCGCGGCTCTCGTCGTAGCTCCACTGCGAGAGCCAGGAGCGCAGCCGTCGTGAAGCGGCCGAGCCCGACGGGGCCGTCGTTCGCGATCTTCGGGTCGCCGAGGTAGCAGGTTCCGGGGCGGCGATCGGACGGATCCTGCGAGGGGATCCGTCCAGCGCACGTCGCACATCGTGCCGTAGACGACGAACGGCCGCTCGGCGTCCGGATCACCCGCCGCACGGAGCGCCGCGAGCCCGGCCTTCGCGCGGTCGGTGATGCGACGGTTCCGCGCGATCTGCGCGGCGCGGAAACGCGCGACGAAGCCCGCGTCGTACGGCGGCTGTGCCGGGCACGCGGGGTCGTAGATGTTGAGCCCCACGTCGCGGTCGAACGGCCGGTCCTCGTCGAGGATCGACGGGTCGAGGCCATTCGGTCATCGTGATCGAGCGGCTGATGTGGGCCGCGAGCAGCAGGATCGGCGTCGGCTCGGCTGCAAGCCCAGCGCCGACGACGTCGACGGCGTCACCCGCCGGCGTGTGGGCGATCGTCCGGATGCTCGGCCTGGTCTTGGTAGAAGAGCGACAGCGATCCCGCGCCCGACCAGCCCCCGAGGATCACCTTCTCGTACCCGAACCGCTTCTTCAGATCCGCGACGCACGCACCGAGGTCGAGGAGGCACTTCTCGAGGATGAGGGCGGTGTCGTTCCCGCGGTAGCGCGGATTGCAATAGATGACGTGCCGCCCCGCGTGCGCGAGCGCCGTGACCAGCGGCAGAAAGGACCCACCGCCGATCGGGTGGCTGAAGAGAATAACGCTTCGGGCTTCGCTCCGGGCTTCGCGCCGTCTCTGGGCCGGATGCGCATGCACTCGACGAAAACCTGGCCGGTCGGGCCGCCGTAGAGCGTCCTTCAGCGGGCTCGGGTCGGCGTGGACGAAGCCGTACGGCTCTCGGAGGATTCCCATGCGGCGGAGCAATCAGTAAAACGGTCGGAACGCAAGGAGGAGCCCCATGCGCCAGCAACCGAACGGCATCCATCACATCGCCTTCATGGCGGGAGACATCAAGAAGCACATCGCGTTCTTCTCCGAGGTTCTCGGGTTCCCGCTCGTCGCGCTCTTCGACATGCACGGCGTCCCGGGCGGCTTGCACGCCTTCCTCCCGCATGAACGACTACGGGTACTTCTCGATCGTGCAGCTTCCCGGCGTCGACGAGATTCCGATCGAGATCGGCCGCTCCCACGCCGGCTCCGGGCGCCCTGCCCTCGGCCCCGGGCACGATGCAGCACATCGCGTTTCGGACCGATACCGAAGCGCGGCTCCTCGCGATGCGTGATCGCGTCCGCAAGCCACGGCATCAACGTGATCGGCCCGATCGATCACGGCATGTGCCGCTCGATTTACTTCGGCGGGCCCCGACCAGATGACGCTCGAGATCGCGACCTCGTCGGCGCCGCTCGGCGCCGACCCACTGGATCGATCCCGTCGTGCTCTGCGAGGCAGGCATCTCGGCGGAAGAAGCCGCCCGCTTCCGCGCGCCCGCGCCTAGTGACGCGAGCCCGGTCGCGCAACCGGCCTACGATCCGGCGAAGCCGTACGCAGGTCTTCCGCACGACGTCTACAAGAAGGTGCTCGCGATGCCGGACGAGGTGGTGACGCGGACGTCGTCGTGCGCGGACCCGCCGGTGCCCATAGCCGCCGCGACGCCGTTCCGCCTTCAGTCGTGAACCGACTCCGCACCGGTTCCGACTGTTCGTCTCGACTACCCGCGGCGTGCTGCTCTGGGACGCGACCGCCGACTCGCCCGCCGCCGTGCCTGGTGACTGCTTCGCCTTCGACGTCACCATCTGAGCCGTCTCGGCACCGCCGCAATTGGGTCGCCGCGCCCTTTTTTCCTTGACGACACAACCTGAGGCCTGCCAGTGTCCCGCAGCATTTCGACGAGTCAGGAAAGTTCCTTTTAGACGTTCGCCACGGAGCCCACGTGTCGTGTCGTGGCGGAAATTCCCGGGAGGCGTGCATGACAGGTCGCGACGTGGTTCGCGTAGGTAGCCTCGCGTGCGCGGCGGTACTGATGGTCGTCGGCGTCGCCGCGATTGCCGCGCCGCCGGCACGCGCACAGATCATCCCGTCCAAGGAACAGGCGTGCATCACGGCCTTCAACAAGACGCTGTGGAAGATCGGGCGCACCCAAGCGGATCTGGTGAAGCGCTGCCTCCGCGAGTTCGCGGCGGGGATCCCACGGCGATCGACATAGAGACGTGCATGCGCAGCAACCGCGGCGGCAAGCTCGCCACGGCGGTCGCGAAAGGGAACGCGACGATCGCGTCCAAGTGCTCGGGGTGACGCCGGCCTTCGGCGTCAGCGCGTTCGATCCTGCCGCCGTCACCGCCGCGCTGGCACCGATCAACCTCGTGCATGGAGCGCTGGCACCGGACCTGAGCAACGGCATCCTCCCCAACAGTGCCGACGCGACCTGCCAGTCGCGCGTCGCGGCAGCGATCCTGACCTGCCACGACACGCGCCTCCAGAACTTTCTCAAGCTGTCAGCGGATCGGGATGAAGAACGGCTTCATCACCGGCGGCGCGTCGCTCACCGACGTCTGCCTCGGCACCGGCGACCATCCGCAACCCGACCTCGGCCGGATCACGGTCGACTGCGATCTCAAGGTCGCCAAGGAGATCGCGCGCTCGTGCCCGACGACGCCGTTGCCGCTGGGGTTCGAGGCGTGCGCCACCACTGATCCGGCGGCCCTCGGCGCCTGCGTCGACAGAATGGCCGCCTGCAACGCGTGCCGTTATCTCAACGAGACCGACGGACTGGGGCGCGACTGCGACCGCTTGGACGACGGCAACGGCGGGAACGGCACCTGCGGCCCTGAATGCGGCGATGGCATTCAGCAGATCGAGGAAGCGTGTGACGACGGCAACAGCACGACCGGCGACGGCTGCTCGGACTCGTGCAAGGTCGAGGGCGGCTGGACCTGCACCGGAGCGCCCAGCGTCTGCACGCCCAACTGCGGCAACGGCACCCTCGACGCCGGCGAGACGTGCGACGACGGCGCGACGGTCGACGGCGACGGCTGCTCGAGCACGTGCTTCGTCGAGGACCGCTGGTCGTGCAGCGGCGCGCCCAGCGTTTGCACCCCGAATTGCGGCAATGGGACGCTCGAGGTCGCCGACAGGGGAGACGTGCGACGACGGCAACGTCATCGACGGCGACGGCTGCTCGAGTACCTGCGGAGTCGAGGCGGAATGGGTCTGCACCGGTGAGCCGAGCACCTGCACCTTCCTGTGCGGCAACCACGTCTTCAACGTCGGCGAAACCTGCGACGACGGCAACGCGGTCGCCGGCGATGGCTGCAGTGCGCTGTGCAAGATCGAGCAGGGTTGGCTCTGCAGCGGCCTGCCCAGCACCTGCACGCCAGTCTGCGGTGACGGCCATCTCCACGGTGCCGAGGCCTGCGACGACGGCGACATCACGAGCGGTGACGGGTGCTCGTTCGGGTGCCAGGTCGAGGCTGGCTTCACGTGCGAATCGGAGCCGAGCAATTGCATCCCCATCTGCGGCGACGGCTTCGTCCGCGGCTCGGAGAACTGCGACGACGGCAACGCGGCGAGCGACGATGGCTGCTCGGGTGAGTTCTGCAGGCAAGAGATCGGCTGGACCTGCCTCGGGCAGCCGAGCGTGTGCACCTACAACTGCGGTGACGGCACCCTCGATGCGAACGAGGAATGCGACGACGGCGACACGACGTCGGGTGACGGTTGCAGCGAAACCTGCCTGACCGAACCGGGCTACGCCTGTCACGGCGAGCCGAGTGTGTGCGTCCACACCTGCGGTAACGGCGTCCTCAATACGGGCGAGACCTGCGACGACGGCAACACCGCGAGCCGCGATGGATGCGACGCGAGCTGCCGGAACGAGTCAGGGTGGCTGTGCACCGTTCCCGGCCTGGCGTGCCAGCCGTTCGAGATCTTCATCGACTCCCCGGCACACGGGACGTTCACCACCGCGAGCTCCATCAACGTCACCGGGCACTACACGACGCTCCTTCCCGGCCAGGTGGCGGTCACCATCAACGGAGTCGCGGTCAAGCTCGCTGAACACCGTGAACCGGACCTTCTCACACACCCTTACGCTGAACGCGCCGGCCCCCTTCAATCCGGTGCTTGCCACGCTCACCAACACGGCGAACGGCGACGACGTGCGCGATCGCGTGGTCGTGATCAAGGGGCCCTCGGTCGCCGACGGCGCACTCTCGCCCCAGAGCGTGGCGATGCGCATCAACGATTCGGGCCTGGATAGGATCAGAGCCCCTAGGTGGCGACGCTGGCGGGAGACCAGCTCGACCTGGCCGGTCTGTTGCCTGCGCGGCACGGTGATTGCGGACGAATGCTTCATCAACGTCATCGGCTGCTGGGGTAGCGCCAAGGTCCGCATCGCGAATCCACCTCCGTCCTTCGGAAGCTTCTCACTGGCGCTCGATTCGAAGACCAACGCCGTCGGTGCGAACATCGCCGTCCGCAATCTGCGGCTGGACATCGACATCGATGGGAGCGGGCTGGTGCCGGACTGCGGCCTCCGCCTGACCGCGACCCAGATGTCGCTGAATGGCGACTACGCGCTCGACCCGGCCGCGAATCCCAGGGACGTCGACGTCAACCTGGCCGGGCCGATCGGCGCGGGCTTCGTCGGCTTCAACCACCAGTTCACGTACGGACTCTGCAACGCGCCGATCATCGGCGACATCATTCAGGCCTTCCTTCCCGACATCGAGCAGTTCGCGACCGATGGGATCAAGGGGTTCCTCGGCGACCCGGACGGCGCGGGACCGCAGGACAGCCCGATCGCGGACGCGATGGAGACGACGCTTGCCGGGATCTCCATATCCGGCGCCGTCGGCTCGGGCCTCAGGTTGATGTTCGACGCGCCCCTCTTCCAGATCGCCGAGGACGCGAGCGGTATCACGTTCGGCTCGAACGCGAGCTTCACCGTGAGCACCGGCGGCGGGCCGGGACAGTGCGTGCCGCCGCCCGGCGCGCCGAATTTCAGTGCCTCCTACGCGCCCCCGAGCCGTTCCCCAGCTTCGGGGCGAACACCCCGGTCGGCAATGCTCCCTACGGGCTCGGCCTCGGCATCTCGAGCGCCGCGTTCAATCAGCTGCTGCGCGGGACAGACCGAGTGCGGCCTCATGCGAACCTCCCTCACCAGCATCGACCTCGACGGGGAGGGTGGCGTCCCGCCGGTGCCGCTCACGTCGTCGCTGCTCTCTTTGCTGGTGCCGGAGTTCGGTAAGCTGCCGCCGAACACTCCGCTTCCGCATCGACATCGCGCCCACGCTCGCGCCGGTCGTCACGGGCGCTGCCGGTCCGGGCGGCGAGCTGGCCGAGCTCAGGCTCTCGCACGTGAGCGTCGACATCGTCGAGCCCGGGCCCGAAACCGTTTGGCTGAGCGGCGCCTTCGACGTTCGCCTGGGTTTGGACATGGACTTCCTGCCTGACGGCTCGGGCCTGGCCATGACCATCGCGGTGCCGGAGGCAGCCGACACGGTCATGACGGTCATTTACAATCCCCTCGGGACCAACGAGGCGCAGCTCGAACAGGTGCTGCCCTCCGTATTCCGGCCCCTCATTCCGGAGCTCGCTGGAGCACTGTCCGGCTTCCCGATCCCGCAGTTCTTCGGTCTCAGCCTCCAGGGCGTCGAGGTATCAAGAACGGTGGCTTCCTGGCGCTGTTCGCCAACCTGACCCCAACCCCATGAAGGAGTGTCGTATGCCCCGCACGCTGACGAACCCCCTGTCGATCCTGGCGATGCTGGTCACGCTTGGCCTCGCCTCGAATGCGTCGGCGCTTACCCTGACCGGCGGGCCCGTCTACACGTTACCGGGTGGAGGGAGTTGTACGGTCGCCGGCGTCGGCCAGCCAAACTGGCGGCGCCACGGTGTCGTGCACAAGCGTGAACGTCGCGGCTCACACGCACCTCTACTTCGGCATCAGGAACAACCTCAACGTGAACGGCAATACGATGACCGGCACTGCCCCGGCCGCCGGTTCGGCGGCCGTGTTCAGTACCGCGAGCAGCACCAGCAGTTCGATCACCTATACGAGCACGACGACCATCGCGGATCAGTTCAACGGCACTCAGCCGGTCAATAACCAGTTGGTGCTGGCGCTGACGGCGGGAACAGGGTCGGTCGTTGCTACGGCCGGATCTCCGGCGAGCAACAACTTCGGGGACATCGAGAGGCTGTTTCTCGTCACCAGCGGCAGTTTCTCCATCCGGGTCGACGTGAAGGCCAGCGATCCGTTCTTCGCTCTGGGCCAAGCGTGCCCGGCTGTCTACGATCCGACTCATACGCCGGCCTCGGGCAGCGCGGACATCAGCAAGGTCGACCTCGCTTTCTATTACTCGGACTGCGGAGACGGTCAGATCGACAGCCCCGAACAGTGCGATCTCGGCGCAGGGAACGGTGCTTCCGGCACCTGCTGTGCGAGCAATTGTACCGTTCCGGCCGAGCGGAGCGATCTGTCGCGGTGGCGTCGATCTGCAGTGCGACACGAGCGAGGCGTGCACGGGCGCCGCAGCAACCTGCCCGCCCGACGATGCCCCCATCAACGGTGGCAGCGCCTGCCGGACGGGGTCGGGCGACATCTGCGATCAAAATGAGTTGTGCACCGGCGTTCCGGGACAGGGGTGCCCGCCGGACGACGCGCCCGGGAAGGCAGGAACCGTCTGCCGGTCGTCACCGGTAGCCGGTTCCGGCTGCGACGAAAACGAACTCTGTTCCGGCATCCCCGGCAACACCTGCCCGCCGGATGACGCGCCCGGCAACCTCAATCACATCTGTCGCCCCGGCTCCGGGGACATGTGCGATCCCGACGAGCGCTGCAGCGGCGTCGTCGGGGAGGGTTGCCCGGCCAACGTGGTCGCGAATCCAAGCACCGTCTGCCGGACGGGCTCGGGTGACAGCTGCGATCCCGACGAGACCTGCACCGCGATCCCGGGTGCCGCGTGCCCGTCTGACGTGGTCGCCACGGCGGGAACGCGTATGCCGTGCCGCGAACGGTACCTGCGACGTCGCCGAGGAGTGCAGCGGCACCGCCGGGCGGCGTGTCCCGCCGACGCGTTGGCCGCGGCCGAGACGCCCTGTGATGCCGACAACGACCCCTGCACCGTCGACGAGTGCGACGGCGGCGGCATGTGCGTGCAGCTCAGCCCGACCACATGCGGCGACCGGCGGGATTAGAGCCGGCTGCGGCGAAGAGTGTGATGACGGCAACGTCGACAACGGCGACGGCTGCGGGGCGACGATGCCTCACCGAAACCACCCTGGCGTGCGGCCCAGCGCCACTCACGGGGTGCCGCCGGCCGGTCAGGTCCGACAAGGCATCGCTGCTCATCAAGCGCGGCTCGACCCTGTTCAAGGATCAGCTCAAGTGGCTCTGGCTCGCCGGCGAAATTACCAGCGTCGCGGAGTACGGCGATCCGCTCGGCGCGACGCAGTACCACGATGTGCCTCTACGACAGCACCGGCCTCCGACTGGAAGCCACCGTCCCCGCCGGCGGCCTGTGCGCCGGCAGGCCGTGCTGGAAAGCCCTCACCTCCTCGGGGTTCCGGTACGCCGACAAGGATCTGACGCCCGACGGCGTCAGAAAGTGAACCTGAAGGCCGGCGTCGACGGCAAAGCGCAGATCAAGCTCTGCGCGCGGCGCCAACCTCGGATTGCCCGACCTTTCAACCGTGGCGCAACCGGTAACGGTTCAGATCAAGAACAGCAACGGCACCTGCTGGGAGGCGATCTACAGTGCGCCGCCGCGGTACCAGTCGAGCACGATCTTCAAGGACAAAGCCGATTGAGATCATCGGCGACGGCGGGCTCGTGCCGCCGTCGCCGATGACGCCCTGCTGGATTCCGCGGGCGGCTCGCTCGTTGTGGTGCCGCGGCTGGCCGCGAGTTGGTGCAGCGCGAAAGGCGGCGATGGATCGAACATCGTGCGATCAACGGTCCGCTCGGTCCCACTACGCTCGACACCGCCAAGGAGATCGAGCTCTGCATCACGTCGACGGCGGTGCTGCCGTAGCGGCCGTGTCCGCGCCGCGATCTACGGACCACATTCCGGTGGATAGCTTCCCAGGGTCGGCACGGACAACGGGTCGAGGACACTGCACCTGGTGATCGGTGATGCAGCGTACGCATGCAACGATATCCGTCGAGTTGTGGATCGTGTGCGCGCACGACGCACCGCCGGGAACGGTGACGGCCGGACGAGTGTGGCGGGAAAGCCGATCCACTCCGGTATCAGGTCGTCGCCGCCGCAAATCCCGTCGCTGGATCCGCAGTTGTGACGAGGCGGGTGACCAGCGCGTCTGCCGCCTTCTCTCGATGCGCGGCACTGGCGCGCATTGGATCGGGGCACGGGCCGATGTCGTAGCCGGCAGAGTCTACGCCGCTCGCAGAACAGAGACGCGCGGCGGCCGTCGCCGAAATAGCGCGCGACGCTCCGCGCCGATCGTCGCCTGACAACGTTGGATCTGAAACACCGGGAGTCGGGCGGCGGCGGCGTCAGCGAGTCGAAGGCGAGCGCAAGGGCTCTGGTCGACCGCGGTCGAGCCGAGACGAACGAGGCAATCGGCAACGTCGCCGCAGTGGCCGATCGAGTTGCCGCAAAGTGCCGCCGTCGATGTTGGGACAATCGCCGATGTTCCAGCCGATTGTGGGAAGGGGACTGTCGTCGCCACCGATGCCGCAGGCGCGGTCCTGGACCGCCACACGTCTCGGAGATCGCCTCCCGCATCTCGCGTTCCGCTCGCTCGATCTTCGCGGCCGTATGGTGGTCGGGACACGCTCCCGTCGCGTGCCCAAGGAGAACGCGTTCACGGCAGTGTTGGAGTGCATTCATTCGTACGTCCGTATACTGGTTGAACTTCGATGCGACGGTCTCCACGCACGACAACGCGAAGGCGGTCGCGGGCACCCATGTGCTGCCGAGCAGACCGATACCGACGAGGATTCGAACCAGGCGGCGGCGCATACGCGTGGCCCTCCTTAAGTGCGCGTTGCGGTCTCCGTGGTTGGAAGGGGCCGTCCGCGCCGGTCGGTCGTCAAAACAGGTTTGGAGTTCGAGCGAGTACTCGCGCAGACTTGAAACTTTTTCAACCCGAAAGATTCCGTAGGCTTTACCCGGGTGATATCGTGGGGGTTTCCGCGCGGCGTGCCCTCGGAGGCGGAGTCGTCCAGACCCCTGTTCGGATTTGCACCGTTCGGGTCCAACCGCCCGTTCGAGCCCAATCGGATCGGGGCGCTCCGCACCGTCTTGGGGTCGTAGTCGCGCTCGAGGCCGCGCACGATGAAGTGACCGGGCCGGTGTTCACCATCGCACCGCCGGCGGCACCCGTTGACCGGCAGCGCCTGCGCCACCGTCGACTCCGACACCACGGCGCCGCTAGGGACGACGTTCGCCAACACCGCCGTCGCCGTCACGCTCACGTGGTCACCAGGATGACGAGATCAGGTCACGCTGGTGTGCATGCCCTGAGGCTCGGCCTCACGCGCGGCCGCAGGGGTCGTCCGCGACAGCCACGGAAAGCGCCGCAGGCCTCGTCCGTTCACGTCGAGCGTGCGGAGGATGGCGACGACGTGGTCAGAACGGCCGGTGCGTGTCGACCGCCCAGATCAGCACGCAGAGGGTCTCGGCGCCGGTCGCGATCAGGCGATGACCTCTCGTCGAGCAGCTCCGAGGTTCGCGTGCCAGCGCTTCTGTGACGAACGGCCGTTCAGAGCGAACGTCCGAGATCCGGCACTACTCGCCCGGCCGAATGACCCGGTAGCGATTGCTATCAACACTCGTCTTCGCGGGCTGCCGGCGTAGCCTCTTCATGTCGGCGGACTTCTTGTCGTTCTCGCCGCTCACGGCCGAGTGCGCCTGACGGAGGAGATCTGCGAGCCGTCGCAGGACTTCGACCTCTTGTTGCTTGCCTCGCTCGTGCATGACCGTCGGCTCTGCACGTGGCAGGCCAACGGGCTGTCCGAGAAGGGCCAAGCGAAATCGGGCGATTGCATGGCGGGGACGGATGGGGTGCGCCGTCAAACGCGTCGTCGTGTGCCAAAGTTGCACGCCGTCGACCGTGGCGGCCGATCGTGCTCTCCTCCCGCATGCCCGCGCTCGCGCTCGACCCGCAGCTCTCCGGCTCGCCTATCGCTGCTTCCCGGACGGGTGTCCGCGCGATCGAACGTGCGGCATCGGCCTCGCGGTCGGCGGCCGCTAACCACTCATTCCTTCCCTTCGAATCCCGCGGCGAGTGTGCCGCGCTCTGCCTCCTTCACCGTGCCCGGAGCAAGGTCCGTTTGCCGTCAGTTCCGGCGTACGTCGCTCTCGCCGTACGTCGCCTCCCAGCATGCACCGCTGGATGTCGAGAGTTGCACCGTGACCGGGCGACGACCGGCGGAGTCCGGCAACGAGAGGGTCTTCGCCTCGGCCTTTCCAGGACGATGCGCGCGTCGCAGTTGGATCACTTGCTCGATATGTTCACGATCTGTTAGATCGTGAACGTAACCGTACATCACAAACATCTGAAGCTCGATCAGAGCAAGATCGACAAGGCGCGGCGCGCGCTCGGCACCAAGACCGAGCAGGAAACACTCGAACGCGCGCACTCGATACGGTGCTCGCCGAGAGATCGTATCGTCCGCGTCTTGCGACGCGGGAAAGCCGATCGGAGGCTTCGACGATGTGTTCCGCCGCGGATGATCAAGCTGCTCTTGGACACCAACCTCTATGTGCGGATGGCTGAACCACGGGAAGCACGAAGCGTTGGCGATTGGCCCGGGGTTCGTGCGCTATCTGAGCTCGGTCGTTCAGATGGAGCTGCGGGCAGGTGCGAGCACCCGTCCGGCGCGGCGCATCCTCGACCAATTGGTACGGGCGCATTCGGCGTCGGCGGACTGGTAGCCCCGACCCCTCCGGTTTTCGACGAAGCCGGTCTGGTCCTGCAGGCGTTGCGTTTGGCCGGACGGGAAGTCCGTCGAGCGTCCGCTAAGTGAACGACGTCCTGATCGCCCTCACCGCGCGCTAGCATCGGCGCAACGCTCTACACGGGGGATGCGGGCGACTTCAGCGCGATCCGACGAGTGCGCGACTTTGCCCTGGAGGTCGTGGTGCCGTCCTGAGTCGTAGCCGGACGTTCGGCTTTGTACCGCCGCTCGCCACGGCACGCCCAGACTTCAGTTCCGGTTCAGTTCCGGATCAGTCGCTTCGACCTGGAACAGCGCGGTCGAGGTCCCGACCTCGTTGCGAATCAGGTTGGTGCAGCGGCTACCCGGCGCGGTGAAGGACGAAGCGCGGCGACTGGTGGCGCGGACTGCGCGACCCTCATAGCGCCGGTGGCGGACCGGGGGCGAGGCTGGTCTTCCAAGGGGCGGAGCGAACGTCGGTTCGTTGTGAAGTCGCGGCCGACGTAGAGCAGCGGACAGTCGTGCTGCTTCGCGACCTCGTAAGCCGAAGCAGTCTCGAAGTTGAGCGCCGCCACGGCGCCCTTGCCGCCATCGTGCGTAGCAGCGGCGACCCGGCGTGCACGAGGCCGGCGTGACGCTGACGATGTCGAAGCCGAGCCCGTCGATCGGCTGTGCCATCTCCTCGCCCACGTTCCGCGTAGCCGAGACGACCAGGGCTTCCGCCACGGTCCCGCGGAGATCAGAATCTCCGTCTCGCTTCGAGCGCGGACATGCACGCCGCGGCTTGCGGCTCGTCGAGCAGGATCGCCATCAGCGCGGATGCGTCGACGGCGATCAACCGGGCGAAGCCGTTGCCACCGTAGAGGAAGTCCTGACTGCGCGCGGCCCGAGGCCCGGATGTAGCCTTGTTGGCCCCCGCGGCCCGTATCGTCTCGAGCAGCGCTCGTCGCGCCTTGCGAGTCCCGACTGCCTTCACGGGACAGGCGCACGGCTGCTGGCCACGGCGAGTGAGGATGACTTCGTCGCCGGCCTCCGGCCCTTCGGACGAGCTCCGTGAGTTGCGCTTTGGCGTCATGACCGAAACCTTCATCGCATATGGTTGTGGACCATCACGTGGTCCAAATCAAGACCATCAAATCGACCAGTGCGTATTCTGTCGCGGGATATGCATCGCGGACGTGTCTCGATTCCGCGTTGACTCGAGCGTTCGCTCCGCTCGTAGCGTCCATCCATGCGAGGGAGGAGCCGATCGGCGCAGCTCGTTGCGTTGCGTGCTCGGCTACGAGACGACGTTCGTTCCGATGCCGGGCCAACCGCCGGCGGGGCCCGCGTTTCGAGGTGACGCTCATGGGGTGCTCGCCGCCAATGGCAGAGCACGATGACCGGCGCAAGGTCGAGCCGACGCGCCGGTTTTCCCCAGGGTCTATTTCTCGGCGGCGACTGGACGGCGACCGCGTCGCGCCCTGAACTTTGACTCGAGGCTCAAAAAGCGCGGAGAACGCACATGAAGCACACACTGCTCAGTATGGCCGTGCTCCTCGTGGTTCCGATGCAATCCCGGGGTGGCTCAGACGAGAAGAGAGCCTCGCGCCCATTGTCGTGGATCCCCAAGCGACGCTGACGATACCGGTATCCGGGTGACGAACCGCCGCTTGCATGGGCAGCACGCGGCCGCCGGTCAGGCCGGACATTCCAGTTGTCGAAGGCCAGCGCGTGCCGATCCGCGAGGTCGCCGGATGGAAGTTGCCCGAAGGTCACGGTCGATCTCCGGACGCTACCCTGAGGCGCCTCCGGCTCGGTTCGAAGACGACGGTCGACACCTGTGTGGTTTCCCGGCAGCTTCGTCGCAAACATCCGAACGAGGTCGACGGTGGAACGCTGCGAGGTCGTCGTGGGCGAAGCGAAGTCGCAAATATAGGTGGAAGCGGATCGGGATCCGTCGGTCCAGAATGCACGTGTGACGAAGCTGCCGAGGAAATGGGCATTGAGATCCCCCATCGACCCATCGCACGACGTACCTGACTGCGCCGGCGCGACGATGAAGCTCGCGAGCAACGGCAGCACGGCGCGCTGATTCGTCGACCGCCGGGCGTCTCGTCCGGTGGGAAGATGCGGCTGAGCTCCGACGGGGACATGCCGCTCACGGCCTGCATGTCCGCGAGGGCATCCCGCACGTCAGGCCATGGCGGCGGGCTGCCCGGTCCGCTGTGCGCAATGTGGCGAGCGCCGTCCGGAGTTGGAGCGGTCGCCGCAGCGATGCGGTCGTGAGTCGGCGCCGACGTAGCTCACCGCGATCAAGCTTGTCACGCGGGGGCCGCTGGCCACGCGGTCGCGCGGTCGCGCTCCGCGCGCGGGGACCGGGGCTGCCGCGGGACGCGGCATCGCGTGGAAGCGGTCGTGTCCGGCCTCGCGGTCCGGAGCCTCCATCACGGCGGGCGGTTGCTGCTCGCGCGGCGTGCCGGCCGTCCGAGCCTGCCGGCCGCGATGGCTCGGCGCCGGGGCGACCGACTACGGTGTGGCCACCACGGCGAGCGCGACAGCTGGCGCAGCCCACGGGGAGCTGCCTGCGACGACGGCTGTCGGCGCGCGGACAGCTCAAGCGGCCATTTCGCGTGCGGGCTTCGGCTTGGCGCACCCAGGACGACGAGCGTGCGCAGCGGCAGCCGCGAACCCTGACGGTGTCATCGTCGGGCGGAACGGTCCCCTCGCGGAGTCGGCGCGGGAACATCGATCGATGCTGTCATCGAGCCCTGAACCGCTAGCCGAGCGGTGGCAGCCGTAAAGAGCGAACGTGCGCGGCGCTGGAGGCGCAGCTCGAGCGCTGGCGGCGCGCGCCGTTGAAGTCGATCCGAACGAGCCGACCACCTCCCGCGTGCCACCGAGCGAGCCCGCTCACTGCGAACGCGAGTCTCGGGGTCGCTCGTCGCGCGCGGTTTCCTGCATGCAGTGCCGATCGATCGGATCCGAGTTGAACTTCGGCATCTCCCCGCGACGTGTACTGAATGATGTCGGCGCAGATCCGCATGGAGGAGCGTGGGCGGATAAGATGTAGGTGTTCCGCACCATGGGAAGTTTGAGGATCACGCCAAGGTTGTGTTACGCGTGCCGGCACGACCGAAGCTGAGGGGAATGGCGAAGGAGGTTGCCGATGCGGAAACCTCGTGGATGTGTCGTCGTCGTCTTCGTAGCGCATCCGCCGACTCTGCGGAAGAAGGTCGTCACCGACGTGACCGGCAAGCGATCTTGATACGGCATGCGTGGCGTGGCGGTCTCCGGTTCGCCGCCATGTCGGTGCTGACTGATGGTGCTCGGCGTTTCCAACGCGCCGGCTCAGGGGGAGTGGATGGCGTCGTGCCGCCGCCCATCTTCGACGAGCAGCCGATCGGGCAGGTCCCGCCCCGTCGGAGATCCAACCGATCACCGACGTGATCCCGCTCTGGGGAACGACGTTGCGCGAGCGCGGGACGGATCTGCCGTTGCCGTTCGGCATCGGCGTGACTACCACCTACGTCGCCAGAACACCGGGGTATCCAACGTCAAGGTCAAGGACCGGCAGCTCGACCTGGACATCCCGGCCGCGAAGACGGCTTCGCATACCGTCGTCCTTCGCGCCGATGCCTGGGTGCTGCCAGTTCTGAACGTCTACGGCATGTTCAGGCTACACCAACGGCCAGACCGAGCCGAGACTCAGGCTGGCGAACGGGACGACGACGCGGCAGGACCGTCAGCTACAGCCGCGCGATGTACGGAGGCGGCGCGACGCTGGCTGGCGGCTACAAGGCGTACTTTCTCACCCTCGACGCGAACTACACGACCGGCGCCGTCCAAACGGACAACGGGCAGATCGGCAATCACGAGATCTACTCGATCACGTTCACGCCTCGCGCGGGCGCGATCTTCAGCGCGGGGCGTGGGGCGAGGGCAGCGTCTGGGTCGGCGGCATGTACATGGACTTCGCGCAGAAGGTCCGCGATTCGCTGAGCGTGGCTCGGCCGGGACGTCGACTTCAGCGTGCAAATCAAAGCCAAAGATCCCTGGAACCTGCTGCTCGGCGGCAATTGGCAGTTGAACAAGCGTTGGTCCATCTGCGTCGAGCTCGGCGGGGTGCTCGATCGCTTTCAAGCTACCGGCGCGGCGATGTTCCGCTTCTGACCGGCGGAGGGCGGACACGGGCGCGTCCACAGCGTTGGTTCAATAGTGTCCCCGAGTCGAGTCCGTCACCCAAATTCTACGGGTCTTTCGGCGGGGCCCGCGTTAGCTCCTCCTCGGAATAGTCCAGACTCAGTGCCGTCGTCGTCGCCTGGCCCCGCCGAAATCCCCTGTAGCCTTTGGCAACGCGAGACTTCAGACTCGGGACACTAGAGGCGCGACGCGCACGTCGCGGAGGGCGCTGACGGCGCCCGAGCGGACCGAGCTCGATGCGCGTGCCCGCCGACCCGATAGACCAGGTCGGCGACCTCGACGAGGTGGCCGTGGTGACAGATCGCCACCAGCGTCACGGCGCCGCGGGCGCCGCAGCGTCTCGCAGAGGCGGCGCTCGGTCGCCGGGTCGAGCGCGGTCGTCGCCTCGTCGAGGATCAGCAACGTGGGCTTCCGCACCAGGCGCGCGCGAGCGCGATCCGTTGCCGCTGGCCTCCCGACAGGCGAAGTCCGCGCTCGCCGACGATGGTATCGCGCCCTCCGGCACTGGCGTCGACGAACTCGCTGGCACCGGCGGCGGCGAGCGCCGCCGCGTCGACGTCGTCCGGCAGGACCGACGGATCGCCGAGCGTGACGTTCTGCGCCACGCTCTGATGCAGCATGAAGCGTCTCTTGCGGGACGTAGCCGATGCGTGGCCGCCACTCGCGAGGCGCGCGATCTCGCGGAGCGGCACGCCGTCGACCGAGCACGTCGCCGGAATCGGGTTGCAGGAGACCGATGATCGAGGTCGACCAGGGTCGTCTTGCCGGCGCCGGACGGACCGGTGATGACCACCAAAGAGCCGGCGGGAATCACCATGTCGGCGTCGCGGAGGACCGGCGTCGACGTCGTGCGCTGAAGCTCACGCCCTCGAGGCGGATCTCGCGCCGTGAAGTCGACCGCGCGCGCGCCGTCGTCACCTCGACCGCGTCTGCGGGCCTCGCGGATCAGATCCTCGAGCGACCAGAACGCACTCTCGCGCACGGCCATCCGCTGCAGCGCCTTCTGGATCTTCGCCGAGGTCGCCGACGATGCGGGCGCAGAGAAACACCAGGATCACGACCTCGGCGAGCGGCATCGCCATCAGCGTGAGCCCGACGTAGAGCCCGACGCCGAGGAAGAGGAGGATGAGCGGATCCTGCAACGACTCAGGACGGCGCGGCTCATCGACCTCGCGCTCGAGCGCCTGATTGAGCCGACGCGTTTCGCTCTCGAGCACGGGGGCAATCAGCGGCTCGCGCGCCATCGCCTTGAGCGGCTTCACGGCCTGCAAGGTGTCGGTGAGACGCGCGAGCAGCTCGCGCATCCGCCAGGTCTGCCGTTTCCCGGCACGGCGCGACGACCGGACCAGGCGATTCAAGACGACCGTGATCACCGAGCCCAGCGGCGAGCGCCGCCAGCGTGGCCTGCCACGAGACGAGACAGGAGACCGACGCGAAGACCACGCACTGACAGACCAGCGCGAGCACGGTCGTGCCAGTGCAGACTACGCGTCGGCCGCGTGTTGCGCCTCGATCGCCACCGAGTTGGCGAATGACGCCGATC
>ERZ1370068.320-contig-1029_pt1 | contig 30334 bp, 36 predicted proteins | sample MGYA00561227_ERZ1370068 | MGnify/ENA primary metagenome ERZ1370068 (study PRJEB38410, sample SAMEA6850437) | metagenome | study: Metagenomic assessment of the ecological functions of the soil: analysis of the soil microbiota associated with the...
TTGTACTTCGTTCAGTTACGTATTGCTCGACGCCCATTCCGCCGTGCCCGATCTCCTCAGGATCTCGTAGCGCCGATCGCCCGAGCATGTTGCCCAATCGTTGTCGCGAGCGAGGAAGCCGCCACAGCGGCTGCTCGACAAGACTCCAGGTCCGCTGGTCGGCTTCGATCAGCGACACGATCCGATAGCGAGCTCCCGGTCACCGCCGCACGCCCTGTCCAGATAGGATGGCCTGCACCTCCGCCTCCGGCAGCTCGAGCGCCTCGCTCAAGATCCCCCTTGATCGCGCTCCACTCTTCGGGCGTCACAGCCTCACCCCCAAGCGTCGCGCGCCATGAAGTGTGACCATTCAGGCCATAGCCGCAGGTTGTCCGGTTACCGCCGACCTGTTTGTTCGATTAAACCACGGTCACCGGCGCGCTGGATGACCTACCGTCAGGCTCCGCATTCGACCAGGACTCCCCTCTCCAGAAGGCGATTCGTCGGGTGTTCATCGGGCCGCCGAGGGCTCGGCAGGGCCTCGCGTTCGGCCTGGCGACTCCGCGAGCCGGCCGGCCATTCTCAAAATCGCCAGGCCCGTGGCCCGTCGTTGAGCTCGACCATCGATCTCGAAGCGCTCCCAGACATCGGGACCGTAAAAGCAGAGCTGGCCTCGTCCCGGAGCGCCGAGGCAAGCGCGCTCGAGATGAGCGCTCTGTGGGCGGGGGACGAGATCGGCGCGGCGTGCCGAACGTGGCGGCGAACCTCTCCGGTTCCAGAGGGAGAGCGGCCGCCCCTCAGCGCGCAGACCCAGGCGAGGGGGCTTCCGCGTGATCCTCGACCATTTCATGGCTCGCTCCTTTTCAATAAGGAACGCGCAAAAACCGCCCAGGATCAGGTTTGCTTGAGGCGGTCAAGTTCTCGCGCCCTGGCCCCCAGCGGAATCGAGCTCCCGGCGCAACCAGGCCCGGGCCGTTCGCCATTCGCGTTTGACCGTGGCCGTCGAGACGCCGGCCGCTTCGGCCGTCCTCGACCGAAAGGCCCGCCGAAGAAACTGCATCTCGACGATCCGCGCCTGCGCCGGGCGTCGAGCCGCTCAGCCCGTCGGGGCGTCGTGCAGGGCCAGGATCTCCAGTTCGCGGTCCGCCTCGGCTCCGGGTCCGCACCCTCGGGCGCGATCCGGTACGTGGCCGCGATCCCGCTTCCCGGCAGCCCGGCGGCGGGCGTGATCCACGGAACCCGCCTCATCATCTGCGCCGCGATCCCGAAGAAGTGGGCCCGGTTCTGCCAGACCACGTGCCTCCTGATCGACCAGGCGCAGAGTAGGCCTCGTGGACGAGAGCCGTCGGCTGCAGCGTGTGCAGCCCAGACGCGCTCGATGCGAAGGTAGTGCGCGGCCAGCCTGCGCAGCCTACGCCGTCCACTGAAGGGCGTGAGGCTCTTCCAGCGCCTCCCCTTGTCGCCTTCTTCCCAACGGCGAAGGAGGCCTTGTAACATCCCTGCCGCAGACGAGTCGCCCATGGCCTTAACTGTGCGTCCCGGGCACCGGGATTGACTGTTCAATCGGACCACAGGGCTTGATCCCTTCTGCCGACCCCTTTGCGCCGATTATGGGGCGGGAGGAAGGTCCATGAAGCCACGGCAGCCGGGATTCTTGCGCTCCCTGTTCGCGTCCTTCTTGATTTCCGGGCCCTCGAAGCGGCCCCCTGTCCGGCCTCGCCTACGGTTCTTTGTCTTTCCGGACAGCGGTTCGCCGTCGAGGTCCGCTGGAAGGACTTCGAGGGCGGCCGTGCTGGGCAGGGGCCAGGCCGTGGGGCTGACGCCCGGCCTGCCGGGTGCTTCTGGTTCTTCAGCGACAACAGCGTCGAAAGCTCGTCGTCAAGGTCCTCGACGCTTGCGGCCTTCAACAACCACTTCTGGGTCTTCTTCGGCGCCCTCTCAACGTCAGTACACGCTGAAGGTGACCGATACTTGCCGCGACCGGGAGGCGACCAGAGTCCCTACCAAGACCCGTCCGGCCAGTTCGCCTGCGTCGGCGACACGGCGGCGTTCGCGGGGGCGACCGTCGGCAGCGGACCGCAGTCACGAGACGGTCAGTGGCGGAGGAACGGAGATCCGGCCGGAGTCTCGCGGAGCGATCCGGCGGTTCGTCCTGCGAGGCCGCGGCGGCGAAGTCCGCATCGCAAGCCTCAGGCAGAGCAGGCGGCCGCCTTCACGCCATGCAAAACTCCCGGAGCCCCACGATCCTCTGAGCGCCTGTCGACTGCCGGTTCGATTGCAGGGTGAGCTGGCGCGACTCGCAAGGCGGGACGGGCTCGGGGGCGAGGCTGATCCAGCTGGGCAAACATCACGGGCTACTTCTGGTTCTTCTCCGACAGCAACGTCGAGCTGATCGTCAAGGTCCCGCAGACGCGCAGGGCGTTCGGCGGGCAATTTCTGGGTGTTCTACGGCGCGCTCTCAACGTCAAGTACTCCATCACGCTGACCGTGAGCCGGTCACAGGTTGCTTCAAGAGGTGCGACGAAGTCACGAACCCGTGCGGCATGTTCGCCTCGGTCGGCGATACGTCGGCGTTGCCGGGAGGATTCTCTCCGTGGCGCCGTCAAGGATCCGGGGCGCGCCGGATCCGCGGATCTGGACGAGAAGGGAGGCACCGTCACCGCTACGGGTGCCGACGGCTCGTGTTCACCCTCGTCATTCCGCCAACGGCGCTCGCGTCCGGAACTATAACTCTGACCCCGGTCTCCCGGATCGACCGCTTCCGCTTCTCAAGGAGGGCTCGTCGCGGGCGTCGAGATCGAGCCGGAGGGACTCGATCTGATGGTCCCCGCGACCCTGACGATTCAACCGGCCAACCCTCCTCCGGCGAGCAGGACGGCTCCCCTACTCGTACAGCCGGGAGGAGGAAGATTTCATCCTCTACCTGCGCGACGTGGACACTGCATCCCGCTCCGCCTGCCCCTCGTGAAGCTGGCGGGATACGGAGCGGAGCCAGGGAGACTCAGCCGACGCGGCGGGTCAGGCCGGCAGACTGCCTTCCGGCCCGTTGACCCCGTACCTGCAGCGCTATGCCCGCGAAATCTTTCTCAGGGTTCTCGGGCTGATCAGCCAGGCCGAGCTCCGCGATCGCGTGATCCGGATCTATCGAGGAGGCCTTAGCGGAGGTGGTCGCTCCGTTCCCCCGGCCCACCGGGAATTCGGGGCTCGTGACCGCCGACAGGAAAAGACACCAGGCTGCGAGGTGGCGTACAGGATATTCCGAGTAATTGCCCGCTCGAAAAGTTCGACCCGGACAGGCCCAAGGCTATAACCAGTAAAGCAAGAGGTGGAGGACCTCACTTGCGGTGCTGCGTCAAGGGAGCTAATGCCAACCATCCTGGGTTACGAACCCGGCGAGGGAAACCGATGTCCTCGAGTATGTCAAGAAGCTCATCCGCACGTGCATGCCTGGGACGCCTTCGATCGCTGCGTCTCGCGCAATGACCCCTACGAAGTCACTTCAGATGGCGACGTACGCGCGCCGACTCCAGCTAATGGGCGAAGAAGACCCGCTTCTCGACCCTCACCGAAGGCGGCCTGATGGAGCGCTGTCTGCGCTTCGAGCTCGACTTCGAGGGCAAGATCGTCCTGGTGAGCACCGCCAAGGACGCCGGCGGGATCCCACACCGGCTGGAAGTGCCGCGCGGCCCACCGTCCCGCTTCGCTTCGGCTACGCCGGAAACTTCTACGCGAACCGCTCGATCTGGGAAGGCGCCTGTACGCGCTTCGGCCGGAGGTGCGGGCCCTCGAACTCTCCTCCGGGACAGGAGACTGCAGCATTAACGTCACCACGGGCGGCGGGTGGTTCACGGCGGCCGCCGCCTGGATCGGCGTCCAGGACGACCGACGCAGAGCGCCGTGAGGGTTCTCTACGATCCCGGTTACCCGCAGGCGACGGCCTACCTGATTTGCCCCGAAGTACCGGCGACCGAGCTCGGAGTGTTGCGGAGCTGGGGCGCGCAGTACGCCGTCCTCCCACAAGAATGAGGGTGCGCAGTTGCAGGAAGGGAAGGGGTACATGGCCAAAAATTGGACGCAGCTGCGCTTCGGGCCCGGACCGAGCCAGAACGGAGAGGTTCTTCGCCATGAAGTCCTACGAGCGGGGTCGATCCCCTGGGAAGGTCGGACCTGACGCTGACGGAGAAACCTTCATCTTCCTGAAGCACACGCCGGACGCGCCGATGCCGGACTGTCCTTCTAGCGCGTCGCTGACCACCGGATCCCGCCGAAGTAGAACCGGGGGAGGGCGAGGCCCTCCTGACAACGCGGCAGCGGAGGCGGCGCGCCGGGAAGTGCGGGCCTCCTGACGCTTCGTGCTCGCGCTGAGATACGCCGAGGCGTTCATCATCCCGCTGAGTGCGCATCGGGACGCGGGGCAAGTAGGGGACTTCCCGCGGGCGAACCTGGCGCATCCAGTCGACGGTTCAACGCGGAGAGGCGGACTTGGCCTGCGCCTCGATGCGCTCCTTGAACTCCTTCAAGAGACCGTTGGGGATCGGGACGGAGAGGTTGTAGTGGGCGATCTTCCAGGCGCCCTTCGACCCGGACGAGGACGCCCGAGCCGCGGGCGGGCCCGAGGTTTGGCGTATCGAGCGCCTCGTCGAACCAGGCGACGGCGCCGTCGCGCGAGATGGGCAATGTGGCGGCCCGACAGGCTTGAAGGTCCAGGCCTTCCCCATCGCGAAGTAGGGGTGCGCGTAGCGGCGGAACTCCTCGACGGTCCAGCGCTCCGTCGCGTCGGTTCCGAGAAACACCGCGTCGGGCGCGAAGTGCTTGAAGTACCGCTGCTCGTCCGCCGCCGCGGCCGCGGCGTGCCAGTCGTCGAGCACGGCCGCCACCGCGGCCTGCGCAGAAGGCGCCGCCCGATGGCGCGAGGAGTAGCCGAGCGAGCAGGAAGATCGAAGCCGCGGATTTCATGGGCACCTCCCCGGGCGAGCGAGCCTCAGGGCGTTCGTCAGTTGTGACCCGTCATTCCGCGACCGCGGCTTCGCTCGGGATCTCGACCGGAGGCCACGCGAGACGCGTCGTGTTCCTTCAGGTACGCCCGCGCGCTCATCATGCGCTGCGTGCGCAGGAGGACGCGCGTCAGGTACGGGATTTCCCGGGGGCGGACCTGCCGCATCCAGTCGCTCCACTTCTTCTCGCCTCCCGAGGTTCAGGATCGAGCGGCGCCAGGTCTCGGCGTACAGCTCGAAGAAGCGCCGGGCGCCGAGGCGCGGCTCCCACAGGACGTGGTGCATGTCGTACTTGAACCAGGGCTGCCCCGCGAGCGCCGGCGCGAGCTTCTGGTGCAGCTCCGTCCCGGGCAGCGGTGTCAGGATCGTGTAGCCGGCGCGCTGGAAGCCGTGCCGGGCGACGAAGTCCCAGAGCTCCTGGAAATCCTCCTCGCGCCAGTCCGGGTCCACGAGGAAGTTGCCCGTCACGCCGTACCCCATCGAGCGCGAGATCTTCGCGGCCTCGATCGACGCGGCGACGCTGTTGTCCTTGACGACGTGCGCGAGGCCGTCGTCGGAAGCCGCCTCGAGGCCGAAGAAGATGTCGAAGTCCTTCGCGAGCGGCCGCCAGGCCTCGAGCAGCTCCGGGCTGCGGCAGACGATGTCGGTGCGCGTCTGGACGAGGAGCCAGCGCTTGCGGACTCCGCGCTTCTTCAGCGCCTCCGCGAGCTCCAGGCTCCGCGCCGGATGGTGCCAGAAGAGGTCGTCGGCGACGAAGACGCAGTCGCCCACGGAGGCGAGGTCGTCGACGACTGCGCCAATCGAGCGCTCGCGGAAGCTCCGGCCGTAGAGCTGCCAGACCGAGCAGAAGTTGCAGCGGAAGGGGCACCCGCGCGCGGTTTCGACGAGCCACACGGGCTTGAAGAGCAGGCAGTGGTAGCGGTTCCGGTCGCGCTCGACGAGGTCCCGGGCGGGAATGGGGCCGCGGTCGAGTCCCGTGCGCTCCGGGAGCGGCGGGGTCGCGATCCACCCTTCGGGCGTGCTGCAGGCGCAGCGCGGACACCGAGGACGCCGGAGCGGCCGGACGCGAGGGCGTCGGCGAGCGCGGGCACGACTTCTTCGCCGTCGTCCATGCAGATCCCGTCGACGTCGGGCGATCTCGAGCGGACCGGAGTAGGCCGCCGCGGCATGCCCTCCCGACGAGCACGAACGTCTCCGGCGACGCCCGCCGCACCTGGCGCGCGGCCTCCAGCACCTGCGCGTACTCGAGCGCATGCATGCAGGAGATGCCGACGATCGCCGGCCGCGTCCTGCGAACCCACGCTCCGATGCCGATGGCCGAACCGCAGGTCCACGATCGCCGGCTCGTGGCCGCGCTGCCGCAGGGCCGCCGCCACGTACTCGAGCCCCAGCGGTTCCACCCGGAAGAATGGTCCGAGGCCGAAACGCTCGTTGCCGGGATCGGGACGCAGCAGCAGAACGCGCATCGCGCGGCGAGATTGTAGACTGTTGCCCTCGTGGACGAAACAGCGACCTCTCCGGCGCCCGACGCTCCCCGTCCGCCCCGGGCGCGCCAGAAGTGGGTCAGCCACGGCCTCTCCAACCGCGTCGTTTACGGCGGCCTGCACTACGGCGCGCGCTGGCTGCCGCTGCCCGGTCTTGAACGGCATCAACCTCTTCGGCAACAGCCTCGCCGTCACCTTCATGCGCCGCACGCAGGACGGGATCCGGGAGAACTTCCGCCTCGGCGCTCGACGCTTCGCGGGAGGAGGCGGCCCGCCTGACCCGCCGCCTCTTCTTCGAGTACGGCCGCTCCACGATCGACGCCTGGCGGATGCGCAGCGAGGCCTTCATACCGCGGATCACGTCGCTCGAAGAGGATGCCCGCGTCCTCGCCGGCGTCCGCGCCGGGCGGCCGCGGGTTCCTCCTCGTGACCGGCCATGTCGGCAACTGGGAGATGGGGGCCGTCACGCTCAAGGCGCACGGGCTGACGGCCGCCGTCGTGGGCCAGCCGGAGCTCGACCCGAACGTGCAGGAGATGCGCCTGAAGCTCCGCGCGCGCCTCGGCGTCGAGTCGATCGACATCGGCTCCTCCATGGCGGACCGCCTTCAAGGTGCGCGCCGCCGTGGACCGCGGGCGGGCCGTGGCGTTGCTCGTCGACCGCGCCTATCCCGAGGACCGCGTCTTCGTCCCCTTCTTCAGGCGCCCACGCCGTTCCTGCGCTCCCCGGCGCTGCTGCGCGCGCTTCTGCGGCTGCCCGGTTCTGCCGGCTTCTTCCTGCGGGCGGCCGACGGCTCCTACTTCAACGTCTGGGGCGCGCCCCTCTGGCCCGACGCGTCCCTCTCGCCCGAAGAGGACGCCGTCCGCATCATGACGCGGGTCGCCGCGGACCTGGAGAGCGTCGTGCGCGCCCACCCGACGCAGTGGTTCAACTTCTACCGATTCTGGAACGGAACGGGCTGACCCTCTCATTCTGAGGGCGCCTCCGCCGTTGTCATTCTGAGGGCGAAGCGACGAAGAATCTCTCTGCTGATGACCGGGCAGATCCTTCGCTGCGCTCGGATGACGGGGAATGACGGGCTCGGATGACAGGGAGGGCGAAGGCTCGGATGCACGGCCGGCGGTCTCTCACTTCCCATACACGTAGTTGCCGCAGCAGCGGGCGCAGATGGGAAGCGGCTCTTTCGCGAGCTTCTCGCGGAACCGCCAGGCTTTCGGACCGGTCCAGATTTCCCGGAACGGCTGCTTGGCGCACGTTGCCGATGAAGTAGTCGGGGAAGTCGCCGCAGAAGCGAGACCTCGCCGTCCGGCTCGACCTGCGCGAAGTACCAGGCGACCGGGCAGCGGTCGTGGCCGAACGTCTGGCGAAAAGTCGGTGAAGTACTCGGGAACCTTCTCGGCCGGCACGTCGGGACGAAGGAGACCCAGGGCCGGCCGAGCGCGGAATCGAGTAAGCGCCGCCGGCGCAGGTTCTTCAGGAGCTTGACGAGGTCGGTCATCTGCCGCGTCTTGCGCCCTCCGTCCCGCCGGGCCAGGAGAACTTGAAGCCCTTCCAGGAAGACGCCCGTCACGCCGAAGGTCTCCTGCATGACCTTCTCGTACTCGGCGCCGACCTCTTCGGGGATGAACCACCGCAGCCCGATGTTGACCGTGTCGAGCGGAAGCTCCCGCAGGGCCTCCAGGGCCGGCGCGATGTCGCCGATGTTCAGCTCCGTCACCGGCAGGATCGCGAGCTGCATGGGCAGAACGCGCTTCAGCTCGCGCACGCCATTTCGCGACCGCGCGCGACGCCCGCGGCCGCCGCCTCGAAGCTCCCTTCTGTCCGCGGATCCGGTCGTGCACGCTCGGGGGCCCGTCGATCGACACGGCAATCGAGTCGATGCCGGCTTCGACGAGCTCCTTCGCGTAGCGCTCGAGCCGCCCGCCGTTGGTGATGACCGTGCAGGTCAGGCCGCGGCTCTTGATCTCGCGGACCAAGCGGGAGGATGTCCGGGTAGAGGAGGGGCTCTCCTCCGAAGAGGCTGATGATCGGCTGGGACGGGGCGAGCTCGTCCAGGAGCCGCACGTAGTCGGCCGAGCGCGAGCTGGCGTTTGGCGCCGATCAGCTCGCGGATGCCGGTTTCTCTCCTTCTCGCCGTCGGTCGCCGAGTCCGGAAAGCCGTCGTCGCGGTAGATCCCGCTGTCGCCCCACTGCCCGCACATCTTGCAGCGCAGGTTGCAGAGGTTCGTGACGCGCAGCTGCACGAAAGTCGGCATCGGCAGCGTCTCCGGCCGCGGAGCCTCCGAGGTGCGTCAGGACCTCGTTGCGGCCACGCTTCATGCGCCCCAGGTGGCGCCGCGCGAAACCCGGCAAGTTGCAGCCCCCGCTTGTAGCTCACCGGGGTTTCTCCGCCGCCCGGCCCGCGTAGAGATCGATGATCGCGCTCGATCGCCCGCCGGCAGACGGCGCAGAACGGCACGTCGTCGCGCGAGAACATCACGCAGTCGATCTGCGGCCGGTAGTAGCCCTTCGCCTCGTACATCGCGCCCTCGAACGCGCCGACCTTGCCGGCGTATTTCTCGGCCGCGCGAACATCCGTCGTCTCCCGCTTCTTCTGCTCGCGTGAAGAGCGCGTCCATCTCCTCTTCCGGGCGGTTCTCGGCGCGGATCTTCCGCCGCTTCTCCTGGATCGTCCGCGCGTGCGTCTCGTAGGCCTCCTTGTTCCACGGCGTCGGGATCGGCGTGCCGGGCGAGACGAGGTCCTTCCACTTGAGGCTCGTCGGGTCGTGAAGCGCCGTCGCGTTCGGCTCCCACGGCTCGACGCGCTCCGGCCGGCCGGCCTCGTAGGCGACATCGGAGGTGTAGTACTCGTCGGCCAGGCCCGCGAAGTGGTGGCCGAACTCGTGGACGAAGACGTAGGGCGACCAGAGGCTGTCGGCCGCGACGGTCGAATAGAGGTTGAAGATGCCGCCGCCGCCGTAGGTCCGGGTGTTCGTCAGGATCTCGATGAACTCGTAGGGCGCGAACGCGGCGACGTCGCGCAGCGACCGGTTCTCGAACGTCAGGACGTAGCGCTCCGAGCCGAAGGCGTCGTAGGTCGCGCCGACGCGCGACCGGCGGTGCGATCCCCGTCGAGGGCGCGAGATGCCGGACTCCTCCGCCGGAGGGCAGAGGCCCCAGACGTTGAAGTCGCTGCGCCGCTCCTTGAACGGCGAGACGGAGAAGAGGATCTCCACCAGGCGCCGCGCGTCCTTCTCGAACTTGCCCCGCTCCGCCGCCGTGTAGCCGTCGCCGAGGATCAGGAAGTCCACCTTCTCGGCAGGCTCGCCATGCTTCTCGATCGCGAGGAGCGGCCCGGGCGACGGGCGGCTTCGCGTCGTCCACGAACGGGCCCTTCGGATCCACTGTCACCGTCCACACTTCCGCGGAACGCGTTTCTGGCGTCGCGTTTCCTGAGCGTGATCTTGACAGGCGCCTCAGGACGCGGGAATCGCAGCGACTCGTGGAAGGTTCGCGCTCATTTCCTTCGCCTCGGCCGTCGTCTCCCATTCGCCGTAGACCGAGGCGAACCCCCGCGAGTAGAGGACGCGGCCCGACGCGCCGTCCGCAGACCTGGAAGAAGTACCGGCCGAGGTTGGTGTCGTCATCGATGGCCGCGGCCGGGCTTCCGGGCCATTCCAGCGGCTCGACGACCACCCGGTCGAGGCTGAAACGCTCCTCCGAGGCCAGTGCCGGTGTGGTAGTAATCCACGCGCATCGTTCGCGGCGCGGCGGCAAGAACGGCAGGCATGGCGAGATGAAAGAAGTGATGAGCAGCGTTTTCCGGGCCATTGTTCGGGCCTATCCTACGCCGCCTCAAGAAAGGAGTCGTCACAATGATTCACGAAACCATCCTCGGCACCATCGGAAACACGCCCGTCGTCAAGATCCAGCGCATGGCGCCGCCGGCGTGACCGATGTACGTCAAGTGCGAGGCCTTCAACCCGCTGTCCTCGGTCAAGGACCGGCTGGCGATCGCGATCATCGAGGACGCCGAGCGGCGCGGGACGCTCAAGCCCGGCCAGACCGTCGTCGAGGCGACCTCCGGCAACACCGGGATCGCGCTCGCGATGGTCTGCGCGGTCAAGGGCTATCCCTTCGTCGCGATCATGTCCGACAGCTTCTCCGTCGAGCGGCGGAAGCTCATGCGGATCCTCGGGGCGAAGGTCATCCTGAGCCCCGCGGCCGAGCGCGGCATCGGGGATGGTCGAAGAAGGCCGAGGAGCTGGCGAAGAAGCACGGCTGGTTCCTGGCGCGGCAGTTCGAGAACCCGGCCAACCCGGAGTACCACCGCAACACGACGGGCCCGAGATCCTTCGCGACTTCGTCGGGCACCGGCTCGACTGGTGGGTGACGGGCTACGGCACGGGCGGGACCCTGACCGGAGTCAGCGACATGCTTCGCAAGGCGCGGCCGGAGACGAAGATCGCCGTCGTCGAGCCGGAGGGCGCGGCGCTTCTCGCCGGCCACGAGTGGAAGCCCCACAAGATCCAGGGCTGGACGCCCGACTTCATCCCGGCGGTCCTGGACCGGAAGGGCTTCGACGAGCTCGTGACCGTGACCGACACGGAGGCCCGCGACGCGGCGCGCGACCTCGCGTCCGAAGGAGGGGATCTTCTGCGGCATCTCCTCGGGCGGCACCTTCGCCGGCGCGCGGAAGATCGCGGAGAAGGCCGGGAAGGGCTCCGCGATCCTCGCGATGCTCCCCGACACCGGAGAGCGCTACCTCTCGACGATCCTGTTCGAAGGCATCAACGAAGGCACCGACCCGGAGCCGTAAGCCGCGCTGCCGGGACAAAAAAGGGGCGGGTGAGCCCGCCCTGGCAGGCGATGACCGCCGCCACTCGCAGCGCGAATTCGATCAGACACCGGTGCGCGGAGTGTCCCCATCCTCGTCATCCGCGCACTGCGAGCCCGGAGGAAACTGCCACAAGGCAGCTTAGACAGATAGAACGCGACCACCCGGCTGTCACGGATGGCGGTGGCCAGCGAGTCCCCTGGAGCCACGACGTCGACAGGCTCCTCCGTCTCGTATCCCGCCGGGAACGGCGAGCGAAACGAGAGAACCCTGTCCCGTCCCGCGGCCTCCAGAACCCAGCATCGAACTCGACCGGAGCGTCGCCGCCGGCCAGGCGGTACGACAGGGCTCCCTGCGCAAGAACCAGCTCCGTCTCCGCCGCCGGGCAGACGGAAGCCGGAACGCGCACGGTCAGCTCGCGGGCGCTCTGCGCCCACTCGGGTGCATGCGGGATCGTCGGCCAGGAAGCTCGACGCCGCCGCGAAGAGCGCCGCGCGCGATGCCCGTGTCTCTTCCTCCGGAAGCGGAAGGATGGACAGGACACAGGCCCCGAGCCACTGCAGTCGGGTGGCACGGCCGGTCCGGGCCCCTCCGCCTTCGAGAACCGCCCGAGCCTCCTCCGCCGTGATCGTCATCGCCGTCCGCCAGAGCGCATCGATCCGAGCCTCGAAGCCTCCGACGTCGCACTCCGCACGGAGCCGGCTCAGGCTGATAACCAGGTAGCTGACGACCGATCCGGACGCGTCCCGTCCTCCCACAGTCCGCGGCTCGACGCGACCCACTCGAACATCTCAAGCGACCGCTCGAGATCGGCCTTGTCGCGGCGGAGCTCGTACCGATTCAGGTATACATTGGCGAGAGAGAGAGGGGACCGACATGAACGCCGGATTCGCCGGGTCCTCCGGATGCGTCGCGAGATCGCTCGTGATGAGGGACCAGTCCGTGCTGCCGTAGTTCTGGCCGAAAATGTCCATGACCCGGATCTCGCTTGCGCGCAGGGCCTGCCGGCGGCTGCGCATTCTGTCCTCGGGGCTGACCGCACCATCCCCGGGACGGAGCGCGAGAAGGAGGCTCGCCGCGAGGAAACAAACCAGGGCAACTCGCTCCAACCCGTCCAAGGCTCCGTGTCTTCCGATTCTGTCTGGTCATGACCGACTCCTTTTGTCCTTCGCGTCAAAGCCCGGCGACATGCCGTCTGTTGCGCGGATTCCAGAATCGTTCTTTCCGATCGGGAAGTCTTTGGAGATCCGTGGGGATTTCTCGGGGTTTTTCCTGGGAGTTCGCGTGCGCGTTGCCTTCGGTGATTGCAGCGTTCGATTCGGAAACGCGGGAGCTCTTCCGCAAGCGAAAGGCCCGTCCACCTCTCGCCGAAGGACCTTCCGGCTCCTGGAGTTACGCCTCGAAGGCCGCCCCCGGGCCCTCTCCAAGGCCGAGATTCACCAGAAGATCTGGCCTGAGGCCTTCGTCTCGGAGGCGACCCTCGCCAGCCTCATTGCCGAGATCCGTGAGGCGATCGGCGACGGAAAGGATGCCCGGTTCATCCGGACGGTCCACGGCTTCGGATATTCTGTTCGCGGGAGCGGCGAGCGACGCTCCGCGCGCAACACCGGCGGGGAGCGAGTCCTGCTGGCGATTGCTCTGGGACGGCCGCGAGATTGCCCTCCGGGAGGGAGAAACGATCATCGGCCGCGATCACCTCGCCGGGATCCGCATCCCCTTCCGAAAGCATCTCCCGGCGGCACGCGCGCATCGTGGTCGTTCAGAGCGCCGCGACGCTCGAGGACCTCGGCAGCAAGAACGGCACCTATCTGCGAGGAGAGAAGATCGGGGAGCCGAAGGCTCTCGAGGACGGAGACTCCATTCGCTTCGGCTCCGTCGCTTTCACTCTCCGAGTCGTCTCCGGGGAAGGGAGCACGGCTACGGAAATCGGACTCTCCCCGCCGGAGAGGCCGCTTCGCCGGTGCCTTCGCGCCGCGGAAAAAGGGCAGAACTCCTGACCTGCCCGGCCCCGACCCGGTTATCGATGGGAGCGTTTCTTCGCCGGCACTCCGGCTCCGCAGAGGTAGACGGGAAACTCCTTGATCCCGTCCAGCCCGATCAGCTCTTCGATGTATGAGTCCTGGATCGCCGCCGTCTGGAAACGGACCGAGGCCCAGGGACGTGGCCAGCAGGCAGAAGGTCTGCGCCAGGTGCCCGCGTCGAGCCACACGACGCGATAGGCGTTCTCTGTCGGATATTTCCAAAGCGTGCGCTCGAAGACCGCTGTCATGATGCAGAGGAACGCGGCCCTGCCGACGTATCTCTGGCCGGAGGCCGCCGCGACCGCCTTCGTTCTCAGATCTCCGGATCGAAGCCGACGCAACTCGTCTGTCTGAACGTCGTAGTGATAGAGCCCGGGCTTGAGAGCCGCGACGTTCCACGCCAGGACATAGCACTCGATAGGGTGGCGGGCGCCGGCCGACGGGCCTCGTCTTCGTCGTCAGCCGGCCGAGGACGCCCGTCTCGAGATGCCCCGTCTTTCCCCACGTCCCGCGCACGACCTCCGAGAAGGCTTCAAAGGGGGACCGCGGAGCGCGCGAACTCGCGAACGGTCCGGCGGGCCTCGAGAATACGGCGGAGCGCGTCGGCGGCAGACGGAAGCGGCGCGCGTGACAGCTTCGCGAGGACCGTGCCCGTCGGTATCGCTTGAACTTCGGCGGGTTGCCGCCTCTCCGAAAGGCGTCGTCGCAAGAAGGCATTGATGCCGGTGTCGCTTTGCACGTATCGCAGGTCCCTCGTTGCGACGTGGGTAGTTGACCGACGCAAGGTTTTGTTTCCAGGCGTCGATGTGAGAAGTCCTGCGCGCCGCTTGAACGGCAGGCGGCAGGAAGCCCAAAGGCGTCGGAGGCGCCGGATCGCGGTTTCTACGGACCGGCCCGTCATAATCCCTCGAGCTCGCTGGCCACGTCCTTCTCCCGGGCTGGCTCGCCGAAGCGGTCCAGGAGCTCGACGAGGGCCGGTGTTCCAAAACTCGCTGGCCGCTTTCGAGGTTCTTGACGGAAAGCCGCGTCCCTCTCCACGAAATCAGAAGGTTGGGGCTTCGGACGAGCACTACGTCCGCTTGGTGATGCTCTTGACCTTCATTGCGCAAGCGTACAGTGGCGTAGATGCAGCCGAGGTTCCAGTCGAGACCTCGACCACCATGACAAACGTCTTCCTGCTTGACACCGCCCTTGCCTTTAGACTTCGCGCGTGACTCGCTTGCCGCGACGATGAGGACTTCGCCATTTCACCCCTCCTTCGAGATTGCGCCTATTCTAGCCCCGCAAGAAGATAGAGAGACGAGGCGAAATCGCGCCACGGAAAAGGCCTGGACCGTCCCGCGTTCCGCCAGCGCCGCGGCGAATATCGTGGAATTGGTCTCCGATCCGGGAAGGAGGAGCTGGTCCTCGGAGAGGAGGGCTGATCCCGAGGCGCTGAGCTCCAGAATCCGTCCCTTGTCCGTGACCGCCAGAATCCTGTCTCCCTGATCGCTCCAGCCTGCGTACCGAAACTGCTCGCCGGCCGGAAGCCTGTAAACGAGCCGTCCCTGCTCGGCCCTTGATGGGATAGGCAAACAGCGAGCGGTGGTTTTCGCGGACGCAGACGAACGCGTGTCCGCCGCCCGATTCGCGATCGGCGAATCACACGCCACCGCCAACCGGCGGCCGCCCGTTCCGTCGGTTTCCATACGCCAGATCTCCTCGAATCGCCCTGGACCCGAACGAACAGAATCGTTCGCGTGCCTCGCAAAGGAAGGGAGCCGAGTGACTCGCCGGAGGAGAGGTGAGCTGCCGCGTTTCGCCGGGCCCGTTTGGGTGGAGCTGGATCTGCGGGGGTCTGAGTCGATTCGGCGTCAGTGCCACGATCCATTTGCCATCCGGAGAGAACTTCGGCTCGTCCCACTCACTCCAACCGTACGGCGTCGCCTCCATCCACCGATCGGATCCAGCTTCCGAACGGAACCTCCAGACCCCCGTCGTAGAAGAGAAGAGATTTTCCATCCGGAGAGATGTCGGTCACAAAGGTCTGATTGAACCAGGAGAAATCCTGCAAGTTCCCGCCCCCCGACGGAGCATCAGGAGCCGTTCTGTTCTCGCTGGACGTCAGCAGGCAGAGATCTCCCCTCGGGGGAGACGTCCTGAAGAACGAAGTCTCCGGGCAGGGAAGTACACGGCGCGAGATTTTCCCGAGGGCGTCACGGCTTTGAGGCCGCTCCGGCCGTCGTGCCGTCACCCGATATCGTGAACCAGATCTCCCGGTCTTCGCGTTCCAGGCGAGGCCCCGACAGAAAGCGAAACGCGGCGTCAGCGGCCGGGGAGGACTTCCCATCCGCCGTTGCGATGCGAACTTCTCCCGCAGGATCGCCTCGTGGAAGAGTGATGAAAGAAAAGCCACGGAGTCTTCGTGCGGGGAAAAACGAAGGAACGAGATCCCACCGGCTGTTCGAAAGATCGTGCGCTCGAGGCTCGCCGTCGGGCTTCTTATCTCAATGCGCCGCTCGCGCGCCCGTATCGCGCACAACCGCAAGACGGTGTGTGTGGCGCGCCCAGTCCGCCCAACCGGAATTCTCGAGGACAAGACGAGGCTTTCCCCGAAAGCTGGCCACCAGGCGAGCGTCCCATTGAGGTAATTTGAGATTCGGCCGGGACCGAGGACGACGAGCGCCTGAGATCCGTCTTCGGAGTACGCCATCGGAATCTGCGGATCCGCCTCGAGACTCCTGTCCAGACTGGTCGACTCCGGGAGCTTCAAGAACGTCCGAGGGGCCTCTCCGTCCCACGACAGCGGAGTACAGAATCGCCTTCGAGTTCGGAGCAAACAGCGCTCGGGACACGAGTCCGCGCCGAAACGTCATGCGCCGAAATTGCGGCTCGATCGGACGACGCCGCTGCCCCGATGCCACCAACCATGCCGCGAGAGCCGCGAGAACCGCTAGCCCGGCCACGGCCAGTGGAACCGCCAGGCGTCCGCGTGGCCGAGCGCCCATCGCGGGCTCCAGTTTGCCGCTGATCTCGCTCAAGCGTTCCTTGAGAGCCCGGAGCTCGCGGGCGAGGTCGCGGGTCGAGGCGTAGCGGTCGGAGGCGGACTCTCGCGAGACACCGCTCGATGATCCATCGCAACGGCGCGGGCGCGTCGGGGCGCTCCCGTTCGACGGGCGCCGGCTCCTTCTGCAAGATCGCGGAGAGTGTGTCCGGCGGGAGTGGCCCCTCCAAATGCGCGCCGCCCGGTCGCCATCTCGTAGAGAACCGCACCGAAGGAGAACTGATCGGAGCGGAAGTCGAGAGGGGTTCCCCGGGCCTGCTCGGGCGACATGTAGCCCGCCGTGCCGAGAACGATGCCCGCTGTCGTTTCCGACATCAGCCGCCAGCCGCGGCACGGTTTCCGACCCGCCGTGCCGCGGCCGCGCCGGCCGGCGCGATCGGCACCTTGGCGAGGCCGAAGTCCAGGATCTTGACGAAGCCGGCGCGAGAGACCATCACATTGAGGGGCTTCAAGTCCCGGTGAACGATCCCCGCCTCGTGGGCGGCGGCCAGACCGTCCGCGATCTGAACGGCGAGATCGAGCAGCTTGCGGATGGATAGCGGGCCGGGCAGGAGCAATTCATGCAGCGTGCTGCCGTCGATCACCTCGATGGCCATGTAGGAAACCGATCTGGCCGTTCCCACATCGTAGACAGTGACGATGTTGGGGTGAGAGAGAGCCGAGGCGGCGCGCGCCTCCCGTTCGAAGCGCTTCAACCTCTCCGGGTCGGAGGCGAGCTCCGCGGGGAGAACCTTGATGGCGATGTCGCGGCCGAGGCGAGGGTCGCGCGGCCCTGTAGACCTCCCCCATCCCCTCCGGCGCCGATCGGCGAAAGGACCTCGTACGGGCCGAGGACGCTGTCCTGCAGAGAGAGCCACGGGTTTGAAGGCATTCTACGCCCCCAAGCCTGCGACTAGACGGAAGCGAGCTCCTTTCAGTAGCCCCCGCGGCGGCCGACGCGAACTTCTCCAGCTCGTCGGTGGGTACGAGGCCGCGCTCCAGCCAGCAGGTGCTCGCCGGCGAGGAGGCGTCGGGCGGTCTTGTACTTCCGGACGTCGTCGTTGGACCGGATCGCGGCGAAGCGCTGCGGCGATGCGGCGGCGCGTCATCCGGCAGAAAACGTCGGCCGAGCTCGGCGGCGCGCGCCGCGTCGGCGTCCCGGCCGCGCCGCATCGCCTGCGCGCGGCTGACGGTGGCCGACATCGCGAAGAGGTCCGCGCCGATGTCCACGGCGCGGAAGAGGAGCGCCTGCCGCTTCTCGAGCTTCGGGCCGTGCCGCGCCATCATGTGGAAGATCGCGCGGGAGAGCCGGCGCGTCGCGCGCTCGATGTAGCGGACGTGCCGCGAGAGCGGGCCGAACTCGCGAAACTGCGGCAGCTGGCCGCGGCCGATCGTAGCGCCTCGGATACCAGCGGGCGTAGAAGCCGAGGATCCCGGGCAGCGCCGCGAGCTTCTTCGCGAGCGGCATCTTCGCGTTGACGAGGTCGCCGGCGACCGCGAGGTGCCGGTCGAGCGCCTCGCGCGCGATGAAGAGCCGCATGATCTCGGAGGAGCCCTCGAAGATCAGGTTGATCCGGAAGTCGCGCATCATCCGCTCGACCGGGATCGCCGGCTCGCCGCGCGCCTGCAGCGAATCCGCCGTCTCGTAGCCGCGGCCGCCGCGCACCTGCAGCGTGCGGTCCACGATCGCCCAGCCCTCTTCCGAGTTCCACATCTTCGCGACGGCGGCCTCCAGCCGGATGTCCCGGTCCCCCTTGTCCGCGAGGCCGCGAGGCCGAGGTCGGCAGACCGCCTCCATCGCGAACGCCGTCGCGGCCATCTCGGCCAGGAGCTGCGCGATCGCGTCGTGCTTGCCGATCGGCTGGCCCCACTGGACGCGCTCGCTCGCCCACTCGCGGCAGATCTCGAGGCACGCGCTTCGCGCTCGCCGCGCAGCGTCGCCGGGAGCGTCAGCCTCCCGGTGTTCAGCGTCACGAGCGCGAGCTTCAGCCCGCGTCCCTCCGCCAGCAGCAGGTTTTCCTTCGGGACGCGGACGTTGGTGAACCGGATGACGCCGTTCTCGATCGCCTTCAGCCCCATGAAGTGGCAGCGCATGGACGACCTCGACGCCCGGCCAGTCCTTCTCGACGATGAAGGCGGAGATCTTCCCGGTGTCGGGATGCTTCGCCATGACGACGAAGAGCTCGGCGATCGTGCCGTTGGTGCACCAGAGCTTCTCGCCGTTCAAGATGTAGTCCCCTCGGGCGTGCGCGCGGCGGTCGTCGCGAGGTTCGCGGGGTCGGATCCGACGTCCGCCTCCGTCAGCGCGAAGGCGGAGACCGCCCCGCGCGCCAGGCGCGGGAGGTACTTCTTCTTCTGCTCCGCGCGTGCCGAAGAGCTTCAGCGGCTGCGGAACGCCGATCGACTGGTGCGCGGAAAGCAGCGCGATCAGGTTGCCGTCCCAGGTCGAAATGAGCTTGATGACCTCGGCGTACTCGCTCTGCGTGAAGCCGAGCCCGCCGTACTCCTTCGCGATCTTCATCCCGAAGGCGCCCATCTTCGCGAGCCCTCGACGACCCGCGGCGGGATCTTCCCTCGCGGTCGATCGCGTCGCCGTCCACCTCCTCGAGCAGGAACCGCCGCATGCCGGTCGTAGAACGCCCGGAACTCCGGCCGCTCGGGCGGCGCTTCAGGGAAGGGGTGGACCAGGTCGAGCCGGAAGTTGCCGAGGAAGATCTCCTTCAGGAAGCACGGCGCCTGCCACTCGGTCTCGCGCGCCCTCCCTGCGACCCGCCGGGCCTCCTGCTCGGAGACGGGACGAACGCGCCTGACCTTCTCAGCCATGATCGCCACAGAACTGTACACCAGCGGAGTGTCGATCCCGAGAAGCCCGGCGGCGTTTCTTATCAGCCTCGCTCCGGCGGAGCTTTCGTTGTTGCCCGGCGACGAACCCGCCGCGAACAGGATGAACACGCCATAACTCGGTCGCGCGATGAACAAGTACCTCTCCTACGACGAGCAGCGCGCGCCGAAGGTCGCGCGAGATGTTCACGCGCCTGGCGTGGCGCTACGACCTCGTCAACGACGTGATGAGCTTCGGGCTCCACCGGCGCTGGAAGCGGCAGACGGTTCGGATCGCGCTCGACGGCGGACGCGGCCGCGCGGCTCTCGACCTCTGCTGCGGGACCGGCGACCTCGGGTTCCTCGCCGAGGAGCACGGAGGGCGCGCCGGGTGACGGGACTCGACTTCACGCTGCCGATGCTCGCGGTCGCGCGCCGGACGCCGCCGCGAGAGCGGGCCGCGAGCTGCGTTCGCCCAGGGGGACGCCCTGCGCCTCCCTATCCCCGACGGCGGCCTTCGACGTCGATCACCGTCGGCTACGGCCTCCGCAACATCGCGGATCCCGCAGGCGGCCCTCGTGGAGATGCGCCGCGTGCTCGCGCCGGGCGGCCGAGCCGTCATCCTGATTTCGGGAAGCCGGACAACGCGATCGCCGCCGCGCTCTACCAGCGCCTTCCTCGACACGATGATGCCGGCCGTCGGCTGGCTCTTCCACCGCGATCCGCAGACCTACCTCGTACATCCCCGCCTCCCTCGAGCGCTATCCCGGCCAGCGCGGCGTCGCGGACCTGATGAAGCAGGCCGGCTTCGTCAACGTCGCGCTACGAGAACCGTCTCCTCGGCACGATGGGAATCAACATCGGCGAAGCGCCCGGTATAGACTCCGCCGCTTCGATGGCTCACCAGTACATCTTCACGATGCAGAACCTGCGCAAGGTGGTTCCTCCGCAGCGGGAGATCCTGCGCGGGATCTGGCTGTCGTTTCTGCCGGGAGCGAAGATCGGCGTCCTGGGATTGAACGGCGCCGGGAAGTCCTCGCTGCTTCGAAGATCATGGCCGGGGTGGACAAGGACTTCAACGGCGAGGCCCGGCCGGCGGACGGGACCCGCATCGGGTTTCCTGCCGCAGGACCCGCGGCTGGACCCGCCAAGGACGTGCTCGGCAACGTCGAAGAGGCGGTCGCCAAGACCCGGGCGCTGCTCAAGCGCTTCGACGAGCTGAACGAGAAGATGGCCGGAGACCTGTCGGAGGCCGAGAGCGAGAAGCTCATGGCCGAGTACCAGAAGGTCCAGGACGCGATCGAGGCGGCCAACGCCTGGGAGCTCGACCGGCAGCTCGAGATCGCGATGGACGCGCTGCGGCTGCCGCCTCCCGACGCCGACGTCACGAAGATCTCGGGCGGCGAGCGGCGCCGCGTCGCGCTCTGCAAGATCCTGCTCGAGCGGCCGGACCTGCTGCTGCTGGACGAGCCGACCAACCACCTCGACGCCGAGTCCGTCGCCTGGCTCGAACGGCACCTCGGCCGAGTACCCGGCACCGTCGTCGCCGTCACGCACGACCGCTACTTCCTCGACAACGTCGCCGGCTGGATCCTGGAGCTCGATCGCGGCGCCGGCATCCCGTGGGAGGGCAACTACTCGAGCTGGCTCGAGCAGAAGGAGCAGCGCCTCGCGCGTCGAGGAGAAGCAGGAGTCGGCCAAGCGGCGCACGCTCCAGCGCGAGCTCGAGTGGGTCCGCATGGCGCCGCGCGCGCGGCACGCGAAGATCGCGCGCCCGCATCGAGCGCTACGAGGCGCTCCTCGCCGACAAGGGCACCGGAGGCGCGCGGCGAGACGCAGGAGATCTTCCTTCCGCCGGGGCCGCGGCTGGGCGACGTCGTCGTGCGCGCCGAGGGCGTCCGCAAGGCCTACGGCGACCGGCTCCTGATGGAGGACCTCTCCTTCGACCTGCCGCGCGGCGGCATCGTGCGGCATCATCGGGCCCAACGGCGCGGGGCAAGACGACGCTCTTCAAGATGATCGTCGGGCAGGAAAAGCCGGATTCCGGGAAGCTCGCCGTCGGCGAGACCGTCGTCCTCTCCTACGTGGACCAGGACCGCGACCGGCCCGTCCCGTCACGCACGGTCTTCGAGGAGATCTCCGGCGGCGAGGACCGCATCGTCGTCGGCAAGCGCGAGATCCCGTCGCGCGCCTACGTCTCGATGTTCAACTTCAAGGGCTCCGGACCAGCAGAAGAAGATCGGCGACCTGTCCGGCGGCGAGATGAACCGGCTCCACCTCGCGCGGACGCTGAAGCGCGGCGGCAACGTCCTGCTGCTCGACGAGCCGACCAACGACCTCGACGTGGACACGCTGCGCGCGCTCGAGGAAGCGCTGACCGGCTTCGCGGGCTGCGCGGTCGTCATCAGCCACGACCGCTGGTTCCTCGACCGCATCGCGACGCACATCCTCGCCTTCGAGGGCGACAGCCGCGACCGTCTGGTTCGAGGGCAACTACCAGGAATACGAGGCCGACCGGAAACGCCGCCTCGGGCATGGACGCCGACCAGCCCCACCGGATCAAGCACAAGGAGGCTAGCCGCGCGCTAGATCAGCTGCGGCGGCCCGCGGTCGCCCACGCTTCGTAAGGGCGGCCCTTGCGGCCGCCCGCCTCTGCGCCAGGAGTCAACCTCACTTGTCGCTGGGGCGGGTCAAGTCCCGCCCCTACGATGCGAGGGGCGACGAGCTCTATTTCCGTCCGAGGAGCGCCAGGCCGACTCCGACGACACCCAGGACGACCATGACCTTGACGAAAGGGAAACCGCGGCGTTTGGGCGGCTGCACGCGGTCCATCAGCTCTTCGGCCAGGGCGGCTCCCTTGTTCGCCAGGACATCCACGGATCTCCGCTCCCGCTTGCGAGCCCTCGTCGTAGACCTTCTGACCGCGTTCGAAGACTTCATCCTTCACGTCGTCGAGCTCGGCGCGGGTCTGCTTCAGGCCTTTGCCGGCGGCTCTCCCGGCATCCTGGAGGAACCGATCCGATCGAACTTGCAGCGCGCATACTTCAAGGGCTATCGGCAGAACGACCTTCGTGACGAGCGGCACGAGGATCGGTACGAGCGCTTTGACCGAATCGCGGAGACAGGTTTCGACGGACATGCTTTCGCCCCTCCGCCCCACCAGAGCAGGCTCGCCGGATCCACGGGAATCGGTTGATCTGGCGATCGGGCATCGGGGTGAGGGACCGGGGTAACCCTCCTGGGAATCATGCGATTATTTCTGCCCGATGACCCGATGACCCGACGCCGATACTGATGACCCGATGTGATCGAAACTCGCCGCGCTGGCCGTTCTTGCTCCTGCCGGTGATCGCCGCCGCCCAGGTTCCGAGCCGGTCTCGGCTGTGGTCCCCGGCATCGCGCAGGACGGCGGCGTCCCCACCTCGGATGCCGGCAAAGGCTCTGCGTGGAAGCTCGGAGAGACCTATCGAAACGACGCCGCGTGGCCGCGCTCGGTCTCGTGGACACGATTGCCGGGCAAACGGTTCGTAATCGACGCCACGCCCGATTTTGCCGAGCAGGTCGCGCGGCTCGGCGGTCTTCCCGACGGCATCCTCCTGACTCATGCGCACATCGGCCACTACCTGGGCCTGGCGCAGCTCGGTCAGCGAAGTCGTGAATGTTCGGGAGATGCCGGTCTACTGCACCCCGTCGATGGCCCAGCTTCTCCGGGAGAACGGCCCGTGGAAGCGCTCGTCACTCCTCGGCAACATCGCGATCCACGAGATCGAGCTGACCGAGAATTCGCGCTGACGGATTCCCTGCGGATCACGGCGCCACGCGTCCCGCACCGACGAAGACTCCGACACGGTCGCGTATCTCGTCGCCGGTCCGTCGGCGAAAGCTCCTCTGGCTTCCTGACATCGACAAGTGGGAGACGTGGGATCGGAGAATCGAAGACGTCATCCGCGATGCGGACATCGCCTTCCTGACGGAACGCTCTCTTCGGCCGAAGAGATCCCGGGCCGATCGCTCGTCGGAAATCCTGCACCCGCTCGTGCCCGAGACGGTCGCCCGCCTGTCGAAGGCTTCCGCCCCGCCGCACAAGGTTTTCTTCGTTCACCTGAATCACACCAACCCTCTCCTCTGGGACGGCGGCCGTGCGGCAGTTACGGAGGAAGGGTTTCGGTGTTCCTCGAGGGTCAGCGCATCCCCCTCTGACCAAGGAATCGTCAGTACACCCCGCCGGTCAGAGTGGACGATGGCGGTCCAGAGGCCCGCGGCTGAAGCGGAATGTCGCGATGGGAACGAGGATCGCGGCCGAGCACCAGACGATCAGGCTCGTCTGAGAGCGACCAGAGGGGCCCGGAAGCCCGCGCCGATCATCAGGATGAAGGCCGTCACGAAGGTGTTGATGTCCAGCGACCCAACCCACTGGCCGTGCTCGCGGGCGAAGGAGACTCCGCAGCAGGAGCACGGCGGGTTCATCGACGAAGTAGGTCCGGAAGAGCTTTCCCTTTCCGCAGACCGGGCAGCGGAGCCTCAGTCCGCGGCACGATGACCGTGCGCCAATACCCTTCCGGGAATCCGAGCGGGGCGGCGGGCCGTGCCGTGCCAGGGAAGAACGGGAGAGGGGTCCGGGATCGGGGTCAGCCATCTCCCGAAGTATGACAGCCGGCCCCAACGAGGGTTCAATCACGTTGAACAGGTGAGTCGGGCGATCGGGCGAGGGATGCACCCTCAATCGCCTGATCGCCCGATCGCAGATCGCCAGATACTTCGTTAGGCCTTCGAGCGCAGCGCGATGCCCCGCAGCCAGGAGCAGGATGCCCGCCGCGGCGGCCAGCGGATACGCGGGTCGCGGTGTGCGGAAGGGACTCATAGACGGGAGCCGGCGGCGCCGGGGCGGATTCAACCACCATGGGCGCGGGGGCCGGAGCCGGAGCCGGAGCGACCGCCGTGTTGCTCTGCGTCATCGAGATTTGGTGCCGGCGGTTTCGGTGGTCGTCACCGAGATCTCCTTGCGATCGACGAGCTTGCCGGCCGTGTTCTTCGCCATCACGACGATCTTGTGCGGTCCGTAGGAGAGATCGCGCGCGTAGAAGACGTTCGTGTCCGCCCGGCAGATTGCCCATGTTCTTGCCGTCCACCCAGATCTGGAAGATCGGCGTATTCTATCTGCTGCCTTTGCGGTCCGAGGCGGCGCTCTGCGGCCTTGTTCCCCGGGGGCAGCGACGGCAGGCCGAGGATGATGTTGACGTCCTTGCCCACGATCATCGCGCCGGGCTTGGGCTCGATGATCGTCATGCGGTAGTCCTGATCCGTGGGCGCGTTGGAGCATTGTCATGACTCTTGCCGGTCTGCGCCGAGGCGACGACGGCGAGAGCGAGACCGAGGGCGAACGAGAAATGTGGCGTTTCATTGGGACTCCTCCATAAGTACGGTCAAGCGCGAAGAAGTGCGAGCCGCACGAGGTCAATCGCAAGCAGCGGGCCAGAATCGTAAGCCACAGTGCCGGAAAGGCCTCATCTGTCCAGACCAGGTCTCCTGAAAGACCAGGCCCCGTGCCCGCAAGCCCTCCCGGAACAGCAGGAGGCCCCGGGATCTCTCGCCAGAGCTCGAGCGGTCGGACTCCCGGATCGCGGTATTCCCCGCGAGCGAGCATCGCCGCGATCGCGGCGCAGGGAAAGCCCGTCGTCCGCGCCATGGAGGTGACGCCCTTCGCGGTGCGGTCGAGGAGCTCGAAAACGTACCGCCGGCGCGGATCCCGACGCGCCGGCGCCGGCGACCTCGACGGAGAGGTACGTGACCTCTTCCTCGTCCTCGCCGAGCTTCCACGCGCGACCGAGCAGTTTCTCCGCAGAGGGCGCGCGGCGAGACGCTCGGGCGCCCGAGACCTCGACCGTCTCCGTATCGAAGAAGCCTGCCGTCGCGAAGCGAGCGCATCGCCGCGGCATGCCCCGGGTAGCGGAGCGTCTTCTCCTTCATGGACCGCGCGGGAATCGTCGCGAGCAGCGTCCGCAGGCCGTCCGTCAGGAACGCTTCGAGCGTCCCGACCCCGGCACCTCGATCGCCTCGACGTCCGAGAGCGCCGGCTTGACGACGACCCGGCCGTCCTCGACGACCCGCGCGGGGCGCGTGTACTCCTCGATGACGTCGGAGGCCGAGAAGACGATCGCGTACTCGAAGGGGCGCTCGCGGCGCACCGGCAGGCCGCCCACGCGGATCGTGACGTCCTCGACGCGGGAGAGCGCGCCGCGGCGCGGCCGACCGGCGAAGTTCGAGATCCCGGGCGAGACCCCGCAATCCACGACCGCGGTCGAACCGCTGTCTCTGCGCGAGATCGTCCAGGGCGAGCGGGTTCTCCGGGAGAGAAGGAGATGTCGGCGATCGGCCGGCCGATATGGACGACCGACTCGAGCATCGCGAACCCGAGGCGGCCCGGGCAGCGCGCCCACGACGGCGTCGCGCGCCTTCGACCAGCGGCGCGATCCGCGCGGGATCGGACGAGATCGGTTTCGACGCGGCGGATGGAGGCTGCGGTCCCCGAGGCGGCTCAGCGCGGCGGCGCTCGCGTCGGCGACGGTCAGCTCGAACTCCGCCTCCCGGGAGAGGTCGCGCGCGATCGCGGCCCCGACGAGGCCGCAACCGAGGACGGTGATCTTCTTCACGCCGCCGGCGTGGCGAGCTTCTGGTAGGCGACGGCGAGCGCCGCGGCGATCTGCTCCGGCGTGCGGCCCTCGATCTCGTGGCGCTGGAGCATGAAGAGAAGCCTTCCGTTTCCGAGGATCGCGATCTGGGGGAGGAGGGCGGGTATCCCTCGAAGTAGCTCCTGGCGCGGGCGGTCGCCTCGACGTCCTGGCCCGCGAAGACCGGTCGCGAGGTTCTTCGGGGCGTCCGGGTTCTGGAGCGAGCGGGCCACGCCCGGCCGCGCCACGCCGGCCGCGCAGCCGCAGATCGAGTTGACGACGAGCAGCATCCGGTTCCCTGGCCTCGCGCGACCGCGCGGTCCACGTCCTCGGCCGTCGTCAGCTCGCGGAAGCCGAGCCGGGTCAGCTCCTCTCTCATCGGTTGAACCACCACGGGGGGTACGGCATGGACGACTCCTCGCGTCGAGAACCGGTATCCTATCGCCGCCCTGATCTGGAGGAATCATGATGCGTCTGACGCCGACGCGCGTCTCGTGCCTCCGCGCGGGGCCGCCGCTGCGGCCGCGCTCGCGCTCGCCGGCCGGCCCGCTCTCCGCGGCGCGAGGCTCCGCCGCCCTGCCTCCGCCGCCTCCCTGAAGCCCGACGCCTTCCGGAGCCGGCAGGCGCGGCTGCGCGCCGAGGCGAAAGCGCGCGGATCTCGACGCGCTCTTCGTGACGCCCTCGACCAACCTCGCGTACTCCGCGAACCTGGCCATCGGCACGGAGCGAGCGGCTGACCGCGCTTCTTCTCTTCGCCGACGGACCGGCCGGTTCTCGTGACGCCGACCTTCGAGGAGGCCAACCACAAGAAGACGGCGGTCGTCGGACGAGGTCCAGCACGTGGCAGGAGGACGAGGACCCGATCGCGCTCGTCGGCGAAGCTCCTCGTCCGGAAGAAGACGGCTCGGCGTCGGAGGCACCGACGAGCTACGCGACCGGTCACGCGCGCTGTCGCGGCGCGTCGGCCGCGAAGATCGAGGACGCGACACGCGGTCTTCGACGCGCTGCGGACGGATCAAGACGCCGAGGAGCAGGCCTTCATCCGCGACGGCGGCAAGCGGACGAGCGCCGGCGATCGAGGCGACTCACAAGCGGATGCGCGCCGGGATGACGGAGCACGACGTCTCGCGGATCCTCGAGGAGGAGTTCGCGCGGCAGGGCGTCCGCGGCGGCGGCCTGGTCCAGTTCGGGCCGTCGTCGGCGTTTCCCGCACGGCGCGCCGGCCGAGGCACGCTCGCGCAAGGGAGACGCGGTCCTGATCGACTGCGGGCTGCAAGGTCCGCGGTTACAGCTCCGACATCACGCGGACGGCCAGCTTCGGGCCGCCGTCGGACGAGTTCCGAAGGTCTACGGCGATCGTGGACAAGGCGCAGATGGCCGGGCATCGAGGCGCTCCGAAGGCCGGCGCGATGCCGCCGAGGACGTGGACCGCGCGGCGCGCAAGGTCATCGAGGACGCCGGGCTACGGCAAGTTCTTCACGCACCGCCTCGGCCACGGGCTCGGGATGGACGGGCACGAGCATCCGTACCTCGTCCGCGGGCAACAGAAGCCGCTTCGCGACGGGCAACGTCCAGACGATCGAGCCGGGCATCTACATGCCGGAGCAAGTTCGGAGTGCGGATCGAGGACGACTACGCGCGTGCAGACCGGACGGACCGAAGAGCCTGCCGGTGCGGCCGGGAGAGATGATGGTGCTGGGGTAGGTGATAGGTGGTGTAGGTCGATAGGTGGTAGGTGATAGGTGGTAGGGACCGATGATGAAATGCATTGAGCGCATGTCCATCTCTTCGCGGCTTCGCTGGCTCGCCGCTGTCGGTGAGCGCCGGCGGATTGTGCTGATCGTGCCTGAACAAGTCGGACAACACGGCTTCGATCCTGGACGCGAAGACGGGGGCGGCGCAGGCGACGGTGCCGGTCGGAAAGGCGCCGCACGAGGTCGAGGTCCTGGCCGGATGGAAAGATCGGCGGCGGTCTCCAACTACGGCACGCGCGAGGAAGGCGGGCGCATCGCTGACTCTGATCGACATCGGGCGGGGCGCGGCGATCGGACGATCGAGCTGCCGGAGGGGGCGCGCCCGCACGGGTTGAAGGCGCTGGCTGACGGGCGGCTCCTCGTGACCGCGGAAGGACTGAAGGAGCTCCTCGTCGTGGATCCAAAGACGCGGCGCGTCGCCCTGCGAATCCTGACTGCCCGCGAGACCTCGCACATGGTCGTCGCCTCGCCGGATGGCAGGCGCGCCTACGTCGCGCAACATCGGCTCGGGGTCGGTGACGGTCGTGGATCTGGCCAGGGCAAGGCTCATCAGAGGATGTGCCGACCGGGAGGGGGCCGAAGGCATCGCGATCACCCGGACGGCCGCGAAGTGTGGGTGACCAACCGAGGGGCCGACATCGGTCAGCGTCCTCGACACGAAGACGCTCGCGATCGCGGCGACGCTCAAGGTCCCGCAGTTCCCGATCCGCGTCAAATCCACGCCCGACGGAAAACGCGCGCCTGGTCTCGTGCGCGCGTTCGGCGCGACGTCGCCGTTTTCGACGCGGCCACGCGCAAGGAGATCGAAGCGCATCGCGATCGACCGCGAGGCCGTCCCCGGCAGCGCGGACCGCGTCTTCTCGACCCGCTTCGGCAAGAGCCCGGCCCCGTGGGCCTCCTGATCGCGCCCGACGGCAAACGCGCCTGGGTCGCCTCGACCAACGCCGATCGTCTCGGCCATCGACCTCGACGCCTTGACGGTAGTCAGCCGCGTCACCGCAGGCAAGGAGCCCGACGACGGCCTCGCCGGCCTCTTCGGCCATGAGCGTTGCCTCGAAGTCCTCCCACCCGGAGGCCGTAGGAAACGCAGCCGAAAATTCCTCCTCCAACGCCTCGACTCCCTCGACGTCTTCGCGGCGCGACCATCGCCGGCGACTGTTCGTCGTCAACACGCCCGGATCCTGGACCATGCCTTCCGCCAGCTCCTTCACGCCGAGTGGACGGCTGGACGTACACCGACACGATCTTCCCGTTCTTCCTCTTCATCGTCGGCGTCTCGATGGCGTTCTCCTTTCACCGCCGGCGTCGCGGAAGGCGCGGACCGCGGCGAGGCTCTCCTGCACACCGCTGCGCCGCGCGCGCCGTCATCTTCGGCATCGGCCTCGCGCTGGAATGACGCTCTCCTTCTTTCTCTTCCACCGGGCGCAGCGTGCGCATCCCCGGAGTGCTCCAGCGGATCGGCGTCTGCTTCCTCGTCGCGGCGCTGATCTACGTCCTCTCTTCGGCCGGCGCGGATCTTCCCTGCGGCCGCGGTCGCTCCTCGCCGCTACTGGGCGCTCATGACTCGTGTCCCGGTGCCGGGCTACAGGACACGGGCCAGTTCGACGTCGGAGGAACCTCGCCGCCTACGTCGACCGCGCGGTCCTCGGCGCGCACACCTGGAGGCACAATCCCGGCTGGGATCCCGAGGGTCCGCTCTCGACACTTGCCGCGATCGCGACGACGCTGCTCGGCATCTTCGCGGGCGAGTAGCTGCGCTCGGGCCGCCGACTGGAAGACGAAGCTCGCGTGGCCTCGTCGGCGGGAGACGCGATCGGCTTTCGCCGGGCTGCTCTGGGGCACGGGTCTTTCCCGATCAACAAGAACCTTTGGACGTCGTCCTACTGCGCTGCTGATGTCGGGGCTCGCCGGCCGTCTGCCTGGCGCTCTGCATCTGGATCGTGGACCGGAAGGGCTGGAAGGCCTGGTCGGCGCCCTTCCAGTGGCTGGGCAGCGAACGCGATCGCGGCCTTCGTCCTCCGACACTCGGGACCCTGCTTCTTCTCTGGATCAAGCTCGAGGGGGCGGACGGCAAGAAGCGCTCGCTCTACGGAACGATCTACCGGTCGGTGTTCGATCACGTCGCCGACGCGAGGATCGGATCCCTGCTCTTCGCGCTGACGTGGTGCGCGTTGCTGACCGCAGGTAGCGTTGAGGTCCTCAATGCGAAACCGGGTGAATTCGTGAAGGTCTAGATGGGCAAGACGCGATCTCCGTCGGACCCTCACAGGGTCGAGAACGGAAAGGATTCCACCTTCGCGACTTCGACCCGCGCGGACACCGGCGGGCTGAAGCTCGCCAGAACGCGGCGAGGAGCTCTCTCGGGGAAGGCGTTCGAGGAGCTCGCCGATTTGCAGGGACGACGCCTGCGCAGGACCGGTGGGCCCTCTCCTGGTCTTCCAGGCGATGGACGCCGCCGGCAAGGACAGCACGATCAAGCACGTCATGTCCGGCGTCAATCCGCAGGGCGTGCCAGGTCTATTCGTTCAAGGCGCCGTCGGCCGAGGAGCTCGATCACGACTTCCTCTGGCGCACGCACGCAGTGCTCTGCCCGAGCGCGGCCGCATCGGCATCTTCAACCGCTCGTACTACGAGGAGGTGCTCGTCGTCCGCGTGCAGCTCCGAGATCCTGAAGGGGAAAAAGATCCCCGGCAAGCTCCTCGGAAAGAAAGTCTGGGACCGGCGGTTGAGGACATCAACGCCTTTGAAGCAATACGTAACTGAACGAAGCACATCGAG
>ERZ1370068.10918-contig-9575_pt1 | contig 30332 bp, 43 predicted proteins | sample MGYA00561227_ERZ1370068 | MGnify/ENA primary metagenome ERZ1370068 (study PRJEB38410, sample SAMEA6850437) | metagenome | study: Metagenomic assessment of the ecological functions of the soil: analysis of the soil microbiota associated with the...
AGTTACGTATTGCTGGTTGACCACGACCGTGCACAGTTCGTCAACGATTTTGCCTTTTTAAGGTCGGGTGTCAGGCCCTCAACGTGTTTCGACCAATTCACGGCCGTCCTTGACGTGTCGGCGGAACAGGCGCCGCCTCCGCCAGCGCGGTGTCATGCTTACGATCTTCGCGGATAACTTGCCCGATTCGCGCAGCGTGGGACCGTCGAGCACGCCTCTCTGTGAAAAGGGTTGCCAATTCGTTCGCTGGCTAGGGCAAAGTGCGGGTGGTGTCGTCACGCCCATGCCGTTGTGCCGTTTGGCGAGGACCGTGCAACCGTTTCTCATCTCTGCAGGTAGGGTGAGGACGACCGCTTCACGTAGGTGTCGAGCTCGGGGCTGGGTGCGCGACAGGTGCGACGCAGCCGTGCACGCATAGCGGCGGTGGAATGTGCGCCCATCGGCATGGGTGGACACCTCCCCGTGGTGCAGCACCGCGCCGCAGATTCCGCACACATACCGGTGGGATCCGATGTATTTCCGTTCGTAGGACACCGCCGTCCCGCGAGCGGTGTCGCGCAGTACCGCGGCCAGGCCAGCGTGGGTGTCGGGTCGAGGATGGCCTTCCAGGTGCCGGGCCGTGACCGTGCCGTGGTAGGTGCGCAGCCCGGCGTAGCGGGGCCGGAGCAGCGCACCGCTTGAGCCGCGACGTGTTCCATGCGGCGCCGTGCGGGTGGAGATGTTTCGACGTGTTCCATTCGCGGGTTAGGGCGCGCAGGCTCTGCCGTCGAGGACGTCGGCGGCGCGGCGGATCAGGCGGTCAGTTCGATGTTGCCGTTCTGTGTAGCCGAAGCACCGTTGCGACGACCACCACGACCCGACCTCGGCGCGCGCGCTGCGAATATTGGCGCGGCGCTGACGCTCAGCCTTATGCTCGTTTCATCTGCCACCGACCCCACGAGGCGCCAACATCTGCCGGTGGTGCCTGACAGATCCGCAAATCCCCGCCGTTGACTGTGCGGATCTCCACCCGGCCGGTGACTTCCACCAACCGCTGTAGATCGGCCATCCGCCGATACAAGCGGTCCAACAAATGATCGCGTCAATCGTCCCGCCGATCGCGCTCAGTAGCCGCTCAAAGCCCGGTCGCGTGCCGTTGTACGCACTCAGGTCGTTGTCATCGAACAGGTCGATGATCGGCTTCAGCCCAGCCGTCCGCTAGCGCACGGCAGCCCCCGCTGGCGGCTTGGCTGCCGCCGGTAGGCGTCCTGGCTGGATGCGGATGTAGATCGCGGCGACAGTGGTGGTCATGCCAGGAATGCTAGCAGTGCATAAGCTTTACCACGCTCACCATCGTGACCACCACGCCGCAGGACCTCGAAGCCGGCTGCGGGCAAGACCGTCACCGCCACCGGCACCCTTCTCCCCATGCCCACCGTCATCAAGCTGGCCAGCCACGCCTATCACTACCTGAGTGTCTTCGACAAACACACCGGTCGCGCGCTCTTACCTCGGCCGCACCCGCCGCATCGCCTCACCCGATCAACGAATCGTGTTGTTGGCCAGGACCGTGGCTGTACCCGGCCCGCTGCAGGGGCCAACTGCCAAGCTCACCACGCGGTCGAACTGACTGGGGCCGACGACGGCCAAAACCAACATCGACGACCTCACCCTGGCCTGCCCCAAAGACAACCGCAACGTCAAGCCCGGCGGCTGGACCACCCGAAAACTACCTACGACCCGACGACGACGACGCGGACTGACAGGCGCGTGCGAATTCGCTCAGCACGCCACATCCACGCACACGGTCCTGGCCGTCACAGTGGTGACGATGTCGTCCATCGCGCCGCGGCACCCGGAATCCATCCGGGCGAACGTCTCGCCCCGGGCGTACCGCGCTGACGACGCACTGGTCGTGAGTGGCGCAGTGCCGAGCTTGCGCCCCACGACTCATGCCATCGAATCCGTGGGCCTGCAACTCTGGCTGACCGTCTGGGAGGCGTCGGGCGCCCCCGGCCGGAGCTAAAAGCCGGCTGGCGCCGGCCAATCCCAAGGCGGCAGGCGGCGATTGCACCGCCCCGGCCGCGATGGCTTGCAAGTAAGACTAAAAGACTTCACTGTTCTTCCTTTCGAAGCGCGGCTTTCCTGACCGCCGTAGTGCCGATGTCCTTCATTCGTCACCGCCGCCACGTCGGATGGGTTCCGCAGTCAATCGGTCGCCAGCAGAACCGCTGGTGCCGTCCTGGACCGGCTCGGCACGCCTACGACGGTCGCACTGCGGCTACCCTGGGCTACCGGCCAGCTGAACAGCTGCCAAAGAATCAACGAACGGTCGCCGCAATTACTGGATGAACTTGCGCCTGCGCTGACCAGTCAATTAGCTGTCATGACCGCAGAACTGCCATCGGCGACGAAAGGATTCCTGAGCGCGACTCGTTTGCGGTTCACGACATGTCCGGAAGGCCGGCATCACGTAGCGCGCGAACAGCCGCATCTGCTCGAGCATTTCGTCGACGGTGTCGGCGACGAACAACGTTGCGAAAAACCGTCGAGTCCCGATTCCTCGAAGGAAGCGACCTTGGCACAGATCTCCTCCGGGGTACCGATGAGGTTGTCGGCCACGTACTTGTCCAGGTCGACGCCCTTCATCATGGTTTCCTTCAGCGACCTGCGAAACAGATCGAAGGTGGACTGCTCGAGACGCTCGCGTGCCTCTTGCGTCGTATCCGCAAGGCACACAACCGATTGCAGGCCGATCGTGATGTCGGCCGGATCACGGCTCGCAGCCCTCGGCGTACCTCGCCACCTTGGCTCGTCCTGCCGCGATGTCGGCGGGCCCGATCTTCGCGGGCAGCCAGCCTTCGCAGCGTTCACCCTGCCCGCTGCAGCGCACCCTTCGCCGTTGCCGCCGGAGAAGATCGGCAACGGTTCTGCACCGGCTTCGATACGACTCGACATCAACGAACCGCCGATACTTGCCTTCGTAGGTGGACCGGGGTTGTTCGAAAAGCACCCGCAGCGACTCGATACCCTCGGCCATCAGGTCGACCCGCGACGCGTCGGCGAGATCCGGTACCACGCTGAATTCGTCGCGGTATCCGCCTGCGGCCACCGCGAGGGTGACCTGACCGCCACTGATGTGGTCGAGCGGCGATCTGCTTGGCCAGCAACAGCCGGCTCGCGCATCGGCAGCACCAGGATTCCGGTGACAATGCCGGACCACCGACGTCTTCGCGGCGATGGTCGCCAGCATCATCAGCGGCTCGAAGTAGTCCGGCGGCTGCGGCCATGCCTCCCGGACGAACCGCTGGAGTGCTCAGGTGGTCGTTGCCGGACACCTCGTGGTAGCCGAGTTGCTCGGCTTCGACGGCGATCCGGACCACCTCGTCGGCGGTGGCGAAGGGCACCTGGGCATGCCATCCCGGCCAGGCAGGTGGGAACGTCGACTCCAAACTTCACACTCCGCCACGATGACGCCCGCAGGGTGACCGCCGAATCAGTCGCGCGACTGTATTCACGGCAAGTCGAGCGTTGCGAGCTCATGCCTGCCTGCGACCCCGAGCTTCGGGAACGCCTTGTACAGGTGGTAGCCGACGGTCCGCGGGCTGATGAACAGCCGCCCCCGATGTCGCGGTTGACAGCCCGTTGCGGCCAGCCGCACCACTTGCAGTTCCTGCGGGGTCAGTTGCGCTCCGCCCGCTTCGGCGGCAGTTGCGACGCTCTCCCCGTCGCCCGCAGTTCAGCCCGCGTCCGTTCGGCTCTACGACTGCGCGCCGATCCGCTCGAATACGCGCAACGCACCGCGCAGCGGTTCACGGGATCTGACCGGCGGCGCACCTGTCGCAACCATTCGCCGTACAGCAGTTCGCTGCGCGCCCTGTCCATCGGCCTGTTGAGGTCGTCATACAGCCGAATCGCCGCTTGGTAGTGCGCTTCTGCTTCGTCGTCGGGTCCGGAGCAGGGCGCGGCAGCGATGCAAATTGGCCTGCACGACGGGGTTGTCGCGGGCGAGGCCCACGGCACGTAGGCCGCCATCGTTTCCGCCGCGTTCTGGTTCGCCACCGCGCGCCGCGGCCTCTGCCCACTCCGGCGGCGACAAGTACGCGATCGTCGGATGACGGCGCAGCTGGCGAGGCAGCGAGGTGAGCCGTTCGAGGGCAGCGCCATATCGCCCGAACCCCAAGTCGAGCACCGCAAGCGCAAGCACGGCCAGTCCGACATTGGACGAATGCCGTCCCGCACCAATGCTTATCGCCTTCACTGTCAGCGCGACGCAGGTATCCGCGTCACCGGTCATCGCAGTGATCCGTGCGATGATGCCGCGAAGGTTGGCCGCGGAGTGCAGCTGACCGGTGTCCTCAGCGATCCGCACACCCTCCTTCGCGGAGCGCAGCGCCTCACGCAAATGTCCGGCCACGAGCGTCGCCTGCGAGTGCCGCAGCAGGATGCGCGGCAAGCCTCCGATCAGTCCGCGCTCACGAGCCTCAACGAGCATCCGCTCGGTCTGGGCCGATGCTTCGTCGGCGTCCCCGATGACCATCAACAGGAACGCGCTATGCACGGCCAGGTTGCCGATCGTCATACCCAGCCGTTCGGGCCGGATCGCACCGACAGCGGTGGAAGGGGCGGAATCTGATCCTCCGGCTCGAGGGCTTGCAGCCTCGCGAGTATCGAACTGGCTTCCAACATCGGGCGCAGCGGATGATCGGCAGGCAGCGGTACCGCGTCGATCAGTTCGGCGCGCGCACGAGGGCCGGCGCCTCGTCGGCAAAGTAGGCCATCCGGACTACCTCGATCAGCATTCCTGGCGGCCCTTCGGCGTCACAGTCGTAGATCGTCTCCGCGCCGGCGAGCACCATCTCGGAGGCGTGCCTTGTGCGCCCCGCTCGAACTCGAGCCGGGCGCGCACCCACGCCAGTTTGGCCAACATTTTCGTCCTCCGTCAGCGCCGACGCCTCCAGCGCCAGGGCGGCGGCCCTGTCCAGTTGGGCTGAGTCACGGGCGCCCATCGCCGCGCGGTCAGCCGCTCACCCGCACCAACGGGTCCGCGGTCAGCCGCGCCGCCCGTCGTGTGCCGGTGCGCTCGCCGCGTACCTGCCGCGCCGATCTGCGCGAAGCGCGGCGGCCTCCATCTCGTCGGCCGCATCTGTCGTCGAAACCGCCCGCAGCCGAGGCGATGCCATGCTCGCCGGTCGGCGTACGCCGGTAGCGCACCGGCGAGAGCGCCTGATGGCGGCGATCCGATCCGCCGCGGGTGCGCGTCCGTACACCGCCGAACGGATCAGCGGGTGCCGGAAGCTGACCGCATCGTCGACGACGCGGATCAGCCGGGCTCAGCTCTGCCGGTTCAAAGTCGTTCAGCCCCAGCCCCATCGTTCAGCGGCGGTGAGCACCACACCGAGTTCGCCGGTGTCTTCCGCGGCGGCGACCAACAGCGCCATGCGGGTTCGATCGGCAGTCGGTTCACCTGCGAACCGAACGCGTCAAGCACCCGGCGCGCGCCCGTGGATAGCCCGGCCCGACGGTGGGCGGTCCACCGGCGCCAGGATCGCCAACGCGCTGCGGCGGCCAACCTGATGAGGGCCAAGGGATTTCCGCCGGCCTCTTCGATCAGCCGGTCACGCTGACCCGGCGTCAGATCGGCGGCCAGCTCGGCGAGCAGCGCTGCGGCCGCCGACGAGCTGAGCCCGCTCAGGCCGACCACACCAAGCCCGCGCAGATCGGTCACGTCGTCGCTGTCGCGCATCGCGAGCAGCGACACCACGCCTTCCGCGCCCAGCCGCCGGCCAGCGAATATCAGCGCGTCCAGCGACGCCCGGTCCACCCATTGGGCGTCGTCGACCAGGCACAGCAGCGGTCCATCACCTGCGGCTTCGACAGCAGCGTCAGCGTGGCCAGCCCGGTCAAGAACCTGGTCCACGCCAGGGGCTTCGGCGAGCCCGAACGCTGCGCGCAGCGCCGCGATCCTGCGGCGCGGGGCGAGTCAAGTCGACTCGAGGCAGTCGAGGAGCAGCAGGTGCAGTGCCGCGAACGGTAGTTCAGCCTCGGACTCGACGCCCGTGCAGCGCAGTATCCGGAAGTCCTTCGCATCGGTGGCGACGTGCTCCAGTAGGGCGCTCTTGCCACTGCCTGCCTCGCCCCTGAAGCATCAGCATCGAGCTGTGCCCGACGCGGGCATCTCGCGAGTCGGTTCGTGAATGTCGCCCAGCTCGGCCGCCCGCCCAGGTGCAGCACACCGCCAACCTATGCCCTTCGTCAGGGCTACAGCGGCGAGGCACCCCGCAGGTGCTCGAAGATCAGCGACGTCTGCGTGCCCGCCACGTCGGCGTCGGCGTTGAGGTTCTCCACCACGAACGACCGCAGATCGTCGGTGTCACGCGCGGCGACGTGAAGGATGAAGTCGTCGGCCCCGGCCAGGAAGTACACGTCCATCACCTGCGGCTTGCGTCCGGATCTGCTGGATGAAGCTGCGGATCTTGCCGCGGGCGTTGGACTGCAGGCTCACCGAGATCATCGCCTGCAGCGTCAGACCGATGGCGGCTGGATCGATGTCGGCGTAGAAGCCGCGGATCACGCCCAAATCCTGCAGCCGCCGCACCCGGCCGTGACACGTCGACGGGGCGATGCCGACAAGCTCGGCCAGCGCGCTGTTGGACATCCGCGCATCGGCGTGCAGGGCGGTCAGAATGCGCCGGTCGACGCCGTCGAGCTCGACGGGCTGAACATCCTTCGATGGCCGGGCCGATGCAGCGCGCCGATCTCGTCAATCCTTCTGACATGACTGCAAATATATCGAAGAATCATCTGCGGTGATTGCCATTACACCGAAAGTTCTTCACAATTCTAGGTAACCAACACGACTTTCAGGAGCCGATCATGCGCGTCGGAATCCCGACCGAAATCAAGAACAACGAGTACCGAGTCGCCATCACCCCGGCGGGTGTCGCCGAGCTGGTCCACCGTGGCCACGAGGTGCTCATCCAGGCCGGCGCCGGCGAGGGTTCGGCGATCACCGATGCCGATTTCAAGCGGGCCGGTGCCCAGCTGATCAACGGCGCCGACGAAGTGTGGGCCGAGGCCGAGCTGCTGCTGAAGGTCAAGGAGCCGATCGAGCCCGAGTACTCGCCGACTGCGCAAGGGCCAGACGCTGTTCACCTACCTGCACCTTGCGGCGTCCAAGCCGTGCACCGATGCGCTGCTCGGGTCGGGCACCACGTCGATCGCCTACGAAACCGTGCAGACCGCCGACGGCGCGCTGCCGCTGCTGGCCCCGATGAGCGAGGTCGCCGGCCGGTTGTCCGCCCAGGTCGGTGCCTACCACCTGATGCGCACCCAGGGTGGTCGCGGCGTGCTCATGGGCGGCGTCCCCGGCGTCGCTCCGGCCGAGGTCGTGGTGATCGGTGGCGGTATGGCCGGCGACAACGCCGCCGCCGTCGCCTGGGGTATGGGCGCGCACGTCACCGTCTTCGACCTCAACGTGAACATTCTGCGCAAGATCGACGCCGAGTACGGCGGTGCCATCGAGACGCGCTACTCCTCACAGCTCGACCTGGAGGACGCCGTCAAGCAGGCCGACCTGGTCGATCGGCGCGGTGCTGGTGCCCGGCGCCAAGGCGCCCAAGCTCGGTGACGAATTCCACTGTCGCGCACATGAAGTCGGGCGCGGTGCTGGTCGACATCGCGATCGACCAGGGCGGCTGCTTCGAGGACTCGCGGCCCACCACACACGACGACCCGACGTTCGCCGTGCACGACACGCTGTTCTACTGCGTGGCCAACATGCCCGGCGCGGTGCCGCGCACGTCGACCTACGCGCTGACCAACGCCACCATGCCGTACGTGCTGAGGCTGGCCGACAAGGGCTGGCAGGCTGCCTGCCAGGCCGATTCCGGCCCTCGCCAAGGGCCTGTCCACGCACGACGGCGCGCTGCTCTCCGAGCAGGTGGCGGCAGACCTCGACCTGCCCTTACACCGACCCGGCGGCCGTGCTGGCCTGACCTTTCAACCCCCGCGAACCCGGGCGCCGCAGATCCGCGGTGCCCGGGTTTGCTGCCAAATGGGGGTACACCGCAATGACCGATAGGGAATCACCCGATTCCTCGCTGGCGAGGATTGCCATACCGTCGTTCCGTGCACCAGGTGACGGGACGCGTGAGTCGGCATCGCAGAGGCGCTGAGTCAGGTGCAACTGTTACCGGTCGCCCGGCCGCGAGGGGTTGTCGGGCCGACTCGGTCGCCGCGGGACGTCGTGAACAGGTACCCGTCGCGCAGTTTCAGCTAAATGTCGTTGACGCTGACGATGCCGTCCTGAATCGCCCGGGCGACCAGCGCGGCTTTGGTGGTGGCGGGCCGTCCCACCGCGGCGTACTTGGCCCGCACTCGCTGCAGGTGGGTACGAACGGTCGTCGGTGCAATTTGCAGTTGGCGGGCAACCAGTTCCTTGCTTTCGGTACGAAACCAGGCAATCAGCACTTCCTTCTCCCGCGGCGCAAGGTTCGCGCGGCCGATCGTGCTGTCGTTGAGTATTGCCAAGGCCATCCGCGGTCCGACATAGGGCGTATCGGTTCCGGCCGCACGAATCGCGTCGATCAGGTGGCTCTTACTTTCGGATTTCGTCAGGTAGGTGACCGCACCACGATCCAACGCAGTCAAGATCACTTCGTCTGTTGCGATGTGCGAGTAAACGATTACCCGATGCCGACGGGAAACTATGCGGTCCAGCGCGGTGAAGTCCACCCCGTTGCGGTGCTGTTGTAGTTCCAGCACGATCGGGCCGACTCTCGACCCGGACGGCGAAGGGTGCTCGGCGAGAAACTGCTCGGCCGAGAAATAGGTGCCCGCGAACCCGATGGGCGGCTGCGCCTGGTTGCACCACAGCTCGACGGCGGCGTGGATCGCGTCGTGTTCGTCGACGACCGCCACCGACGCGGTGCCGTTGGACTCCAGTCGGTGCAACGAGTCACCACTTTCCGTTTCGTGGTGAAACGCCATCGTCTCGATCGCCACGGTCTGTCGCTCCATCCCCGCCGGCGAGATGCAGGCACAGCTCATTTACTTAGCAATGAGGGCTGAGCGAGGAATCGGGTGTTTCCCTCGAAGTCCGCCTACGGAAGTAGTTCGGGTATCAGCAGAGTTGTGAGTTCCCCGATGAGGGGACGGTTGTTCGGAGCTTCGGGTCGTCGGTGGCCGTCCGGGTCATGACGGCAAGCAAAAGGCGCTGGCGATCGGGCCCGTATGCGATTCCGATGTCGTTCGTGCTGGCGTAGTCGCCGTTCCCGGTCTTGTCAGCGGTCGTCCAGCCCGGCGGGAGGCCTGCCCGGACGCTCGACGTCTCGTTGCGCCCGGAGCCAAGAGTCCAGCTGCTGCCGTTGGGCGGGTGCGAGCGCGTCGCCGGCCAGCAGGTTGCGGTAACCACCGCCGAGCGCCTCGGGAGTGCTCGTGTCACGCGGATCGCCGGGGATCGCCGAGTTCAGCTCGGTCTCCCAGCGGTCCAGCCGCGTTCGGTCGTCGCCGATGCTGCGGGCGAACGCGTGATGGCCTGCGGGCCGCCGATGGTCTTGAGCAGCAGATTGCCCGCTGTGTTGTCGCTGACCTGCACGGCCGCCCGGCAGAGCTCGTCGAGTGTCATCTCACCGCCCGCCTGGGGCACAGTCCGCGGTGAATTCGGGACGAGCCCGGCGGGATCGACGAACACCTTTGATCGAGCGTCAGCTGACCATCCTGGGTCATCTGAAGCGACGCGCGCGCGCCGCATAGCCTTTGAACGTTGAGCACATCGCAAACAGGTTCCTCGGCGCGATGCGCGACCGATCTCCCCGAGTCGAGGTCCACAGCGAAAACACCGATCAGCGCGTTGTGCCTGCGCTCCAGCGCGTCGATCCGCTCGTTGATCGGCGGGACAGGCTCCGCCGGATCGGCAAGGACTGGCTTTTCGAGCATGCGGCGACCGCTGCGAGCGTCAACCCGCCGAGCAGCGCGTGCCGCCTGGACAGTCGAGTCATCGATCCCCAGGTTACAGATCAGCCCGCGATGCTCTGAAGCGGCTGTGGCAGCGACCTTTCGATCGCTGGGGACCGCAGACCGCGGCGCCGTAGGGCCGGGTCAGCAGCTGGTGCGCGACGGCGTTGACTTGCTCGAGCGTGACGCCCTCGATCCTGTCGAGGGTCTGCGCAATGGTGCGGTGTTCGCCGTAATTGAGCTCGCTGCGGCCGATACGGTTCATCCGCGAACCGGAATCCTCCAGCCCGAGCACCAGCCCGCCGCGCAGCGAGCCTCTTGGCTATTCGGCATTCCGCCTCGGTGATGCCGTCGCGTGCGACCTGCTCGAGAACCTCGGTGGTCACCCGGACGACTTCGTCGAATCGTTCGGGCTGGCACCCCGCGTAGATCGAAAGGGCCCCGCTGTCGGAGAACGTGTCGATCGTCGAATACACCGAGTACGCCAGGCCGCGCGTTTCCCGAATCTGTTGAAACAGCCGCGAACTCAGGCCGCCGCCGAGCGCAGTGTTGAGCACCGACAGCGCCCACCGCTGCTCCCAGTGCCTGCCAGGCGTACGCACACCAAGCGTCAGGTGCGTCTGTTCGGCATCCCGGTTGATCAGCCGCAGGGTCGGCCGGCCGGTGACGCGGCCGGTGCCCTTGCGCGGGCGGCAGGTGTGCGCCCGCGCATCAGCCTCGACCCGAAATGCTCACGCACCAGCGCGACCACCTCGTCGTGCTCGACGTTGCCCGCCACCGCGCACCACCATCCGCTCGGGGATGTAGCGCCGGACGTGGAACGAATGCAGTTGGCCCCGCGTCATCGCCGAGACCGAATCGACGCTGCCGATCACCGGACGGCCCACCGGATGCTCGCCGAACATCGCCGAGAGGAAGACGTCACCGAGTGTGTCCTCCGGGTCGTCGTCGCGCATCGCGATCTCCTCGAGGACCACATCGCGTTCGACCTCGACATCGTCGGCGGCGCAACGGCCGCGCAGCACCACATCGGCGACCAGGTCGACCGCCAACTCGAGGTCCGTGTCGAGCACGCGCGTAGTAGCAGTGTGCTCCCTGGCGGTGAACGCGTTCAGCTCACCGCCGACGGCGTCCACGGCCTGGGCGATCTCGCACCGCGGTACGCGTCGGTGTCGACTTGAACAGCAGGTGTTCCAGGAAGTGCGCGGCACCGGCCACGCTGGCGTCCCTCGTCGCGCGAGCCGACACCGACCCACACACCGACCGATGCAGAACGCACCGATGGGATGTACTCGGTGACGACACGCAGGCCACCGGGCAAGCTGGTGCGGCGTACCGCCTCCGACGTTTCGTCGGTGCGGGCGCCGCGATGCAGTGCCCGGACCCAGCTGCTGGCGGTTGCGGCATCGACGGTGCGGACACGTCCGATCGGCGGAGCTGTCCGCTGCGTCCTCTTCGGCGACCAGGATCAGCGAGATCTTGCCGCGGTTGTCGATGTCGGCGATCTCCACCCGCAGCTTGTCGCCCACCTTGACCACGTCCTCGACCTTGGCGATGCGCTTGCCGCGGCCGAGCTTGGAGATGTGCACCAGGCCGTCCCGACCCGGCAGCAGCGACACGAACGCGCCGAAATCGGTTGTCTTGACCACGGTTCCGAGGAAGCGCTCGCCGATCTTCGGCAGCTGCGGGTTGGCGATCGCGTTGATCTTGTCGATCGCAGCCTGCGCGGCCTCGCCGTTGGTGGCGCCGACGAACACGGTGCCGTCGTCCTCGATGGAGATCTGCGCGCCGGTCTCCTCGGTGATCGAGTTGATCATCTTGCCCTTGGGCCCGATGACCTCGCCGATCTTGTCGACCGGCACCTTGATCGTGGTGATCCGCGGCGCGTACGGGCTCATCTCGTCCGGGCTGTCGATGGCCTCGGCCATCACCTCGAGGATGGTCAGCCGGGCGTCCTTGGCCTGGGTCAGCGCGCCGGCCAGCACCTGCGACGGGATGCCGTCGAGCTTGGTGTCCAGCTGCAGCGCGGTGACGAAGTCCTTGGTGCCCGCGACCTTGAAGTCCATGTCGCCGAACGCGTCCTCGGCACCGAGGATGTCGGTCAGCGCGACGAACGCGCTCGGTCTGCGCCGTCGATCTCGATGTCGTCGGACACCAGGCCCATCGCGATGCCCGCGACCGGGGCCTTCAGCGGCACACCGGCGTTGAGCAGCGCCAGCGTCGACGCGCAGACCGAGCCCATCGAGGTGGAGCCGTTGGAGCCGAGCGCCTCCGACACCTGGCGGATCGCGTACGGGAACTCCTCGACGCGTCGGCAGCACCGGCACCAGCGCCCGCTCGGCCAGCGCGCCGTGGCCGATCTCGCGGCGCTTGGGCGAGCCGACGCGGCCGGTCTCACCGGTCGAGTACGGCGGGAAGTTGTAGTGGTGCATGTAGCGCTTGGTGGTCTCCGGCCCCAGCGAGTCGATCTGCTGGGCCATCTTGAGCATGTCCAGCGTGGTGACGCCCAGGATCTGGGTCTCGCCGCGCTCGAACAGCGCGCTAGCCGTGCGCCCGCGGCACCACGGCCGACCTCGGCGCGACAGGGCGCGGATGTCGGTGATGCCACGGCCGTCGATGCGGAAGTGGTCGGTCAGGATGCGCTGGCGGACAAGCTTCTTGGTCAGCGACCGGAACGCGGCGCCGATCTCCTTCTCGCGGCCGGCGAACTGCTCGGCCAGCCGCTCGAGCACCTCGGCCTTGATCTCGTCGGTGCGGTCGTTGCGCTCGTGCTTGCCCGCGATGGTCAGCGCCTTGACAGCGTCGTCGGTCGCCACCGAGGCGACCGGCGTAGTACACGTCGTCGCCGTAGTCGGGGAAGATCGGGGTACTCGCCGGTCGGCTTGGCGGCACGGTCGGCCAGCTCTGCTGCGCCGCGCACAGCGCCGTGATGAACGGCTTGGCGGCCTCGAGGCCTCGGCGACAACGGCTTCCGTCGGCGCCTGGGCGCCGCCCGCGATGAGCTCGATGACGTTCTCGGTGGCCTCGGCCTCGACCATCATGATGGCCACGTCATCGGTCGTCTCGAGCACGCGGCCGGCGACCACCATGTCGAAGACGGCGCGCTCGAGCTGCTCGACGGTCGGGAACGCGACCCAGGTGCCGTCGATCAGCGCGACGCGCACTGCGCCGATGGGTCCGGAGAACGGCAGGCCCGCGAGCTGGGTCGACGTCGACGCGGCGTTGATCGCGACCACGTCGTACAGATCGTTGGGATCCAGGCTCATCACCGTGACGACGACCTGATCTCGTTGCGCAGGCCGTCGACGAACGACGGGCGCAGCGGCCGGTCGGTCAGCCGGCAGGTCAGGATCGCGTCGGTGGACGGGCGGCCCTCCCGGCGGAAGAACGAGCCGGGGATGCGCCCAGCGGCGTACATCCGTTCCTCGACGTCGATCGTCAGCGGGAAGAAGTCGAAGTGGTCCTTGGGGTTCTTGCTGGCGCGTGGTCGCCGACAGCAGCATGCGTCTCGTCGTCGAGGTAGGCGACGGCGGAGCCGGCGGCCTGCTGGGCGAGCCGACCGGTCTCGAAGCGGATGGTGCGGGTGCCGAAGCTCCCGTTGTCGATTACGGCGGTGGACTCGTATACGCCGTCTTCAATTTCGACTACAGACATTGGGCGTCCGTATGGCCTTCTGGGTTCAGTGCTTTCACTGTTCAGCTGTTTCGCGTCGTCACAGCGTGTGAACCACCGGCCTAGATGCGGCTACGGCCATCGATCGAAGCTGTCGGGATTCAGACCCGGCAGCCACTACCGAAGACCGCGCGATCAGGCGGGTCCTGATATGAGACGCGGGAACGGTGCTCGCGGATATGCGAGAACCGCACCCAATCGTTCGAGCCGAACGGCTGGCGAACTCGTCCATACTACATTGCAGCAGGTACGGACCGAAATCCGGACGTGAGGAGCTAGTCGGGTCGACGTCCCCATGCACCGACCAGCGTCGCAGGCGTGCTGCAAGAGCAGCGCTGTTGGTTCGGCGAGCATTGCTGCCTGACTTTGAAGCCGGATGATTTCCGCGTCGTCGCTTCCGAGAACGTAATCCGGTGTGGTCACACAGCGTACTAACGCCTGACCACCCCGGATTTGCGTCAGCGACGCAGCCCGAGGCGGTCGATCAGGGAGCGGTAGCGCTCCACGTCGACCCGGGCGACGTACTTGAGCAGCCGGCGCCGACGGCCGACCAGCAGCAGCAGCCCGCGCCGCGAGTGGTGGTCGTGCTTGTGCACCTTCAGGTGCTCGGTCAGGTCGGCGATGCGCTTGGTCAGCAGCGCGACCTGGGCTTCCGGGGAGCCGGTGTCGGTGTCGTGCAGGCCGTACTGGCCCAGAATGGTCCTTCTTCTGTTCGGCAGTGAGCGCCACGAAATAACTCCATCAAATCGGTCCGCGACTTTATCAAGGCGTAGCCACCGCGAACTGCAGCACACGCCGGGTCGGCAGGGAGTCTAGCAGCGGGCCGCGGCGAGCCGCGAATTCAGCATCAGCCCGCGGAAAGAATCGTGCGCGCGTGCTCGGTGTCGTCACCCATCGTCGCCACCAGGTCTTCTACCCGCTCGAACTTCTCCTGGCCGCGGATGCGGGCGACGAAGTCCACCGCGACGTGCTGACCGTAGAGGTCCGCGCTCGGTGTCGAGGACGAACGCCTCCACGGTGCGGGTGCGCCCGGAGAACGTCGGATTGGTGCCAACCGACACCGCAGCCTGGTACCGCTCACCGGGCACCACGGTGCCCGGTGATCGGGCCGTGTCCAGCACGGTGAACCAGGCGGCGTAGACGCCGTCGGCGGGGATCGCCGAGTACATCGGCGGCGCCACGTTGGCGGTCGGGAAGCCCAGCACCTTGCCGCGCCCGTCGCCCCGCACCACCACGCCCTCGACGCGGTGCGGACGGCCCAGCGCCTCGGCGGCCGCGACCACGTCGCCGGCGTCCACACAGGACCGGATGTACGTCGACGAGAACGTGATGTCCTCGTTCTGGTGGTGCTCGCTGACCAGCGACATGCCCTGCACCGCGAAGCCGAACCGCTCGCCCGCCTTGCGCAGCGTGTCGACGCTGCCTGCGGCCTTCTTGCCGAAGGTGAAGTTCTCCCCAACCACCACTTCGACCGACATGCAGGTGTTCCACGAGCAGCTCGTGGATGTAGCGGTCCGGGGTCAGCTTCATGAAGTCGGTGGTGAACGGCATCACCAGGAACACGTCGATGCCCAGTTCCTCGACGAGCTCGGCGCGGCGGGTCAAGGTGGTCAGCTGTGCAGGATGGCTGCCTGGGAACACGACCTCCATCGGGTGCGGGTCGAACGTCATCAGCACCGACGGCACGCCACGAGTCCGGCCGGCCTTGACTGCGTGACTGATCAGCTCCTGGTGCCCGCGATGCACACCGTCGAAGACGCCGATCGTAACGACGCCTCGGCCCCAGTCCGTCGGGATGTCGTCTTGCCCCCGCCAGCGCAGCACAGCCGCAAGCCTACGGCGCAGTGGCGTGCGCAGGCCTCGCTGGACCACCAGATCAGGTGAAGATTGCCTAAACTTTCTAAACGTGAGTCCCGACGGCAACCCACGCGACCTGACCACGGTTGCCCAGGACTATCTCAAAGTCATCTGGACCGCGCAGGAGTGGTCCCTGGAGAAGGTCAGCACCAAGATGCTCGCCGAGCGAATCGGCGTGTCGGCCAGCACCGCGTCGGAGTCCATTCGCAAGCTCGCCGACCAGGGGCTGGTCAATCACGAGAAGTACGGCGCCGTGACGCTGACCGAGGCGGGCAGACGCGCCGCGCTGGCGATGGTGCGCAGGCACCGGCTGATGGAGACGTTCCTCGTCCGCGAGCTCGGCTACAGCTGGGACGAGGTGCACGACGAAGCCGAGGTCCTCGAACACGCAGTGTCCGATCGGATGCTCGACCGGATCGACGCGAAGCTGGGCCATCCCACCCGCGACCCGCACGGCGATCCGATCCCCGCCGCCGACGGCCAGGTCCCGACCCCGATGCGAGGCAGCTGTCGGTGTGCCAGAACGGTGATGCGGGCACGGTGGCGCGCATCTCCGACTCGGACCCTGAGATGCTGCGGTACTTCGACAGCGTGGGCATCAGCCTGATTCACGGCTGCGGGTGGTGGCGCGCCGCGACTTCGCCGGGATGATCTCGGTGGCGATCGAAGGACCAGACGGGCAAGGTGGCCCCGCCACCACGGTCGACCTGGGAAGCCCTGCGGCAGAAGCGATTTGGGTGGTGGGCTAGCGCATCACCGCGTGGCCACCAGACCATCGAGAAGCAGGTCGAGCATCCGCTTCGACTGCTCACGTGAGCCGCTGGCCAGGGAGATGCCCAGCAGGCTCGTGACCACATCGTCGGCTGGCACGTCGCCGCGCAGACTTCCGTCGGCCGCCCCGGCTGTCAGGAGCGAGTCGACGGCGGCGACGATGCGCGCCCCGTCTCATTGCGCTCGACCGCGCCCGACCTCGAAGATCGCGCGCAACGACTCGGCCATGCCACGCTTCGCCGCGACGAACTCGGCGTACCTGTCCATCCACCGGCGCAGTGCATCCGCGGGCGGATGCTCGTTCAACAGTTGCGCCGCGGATGACGACACGTCGGCGAGTTCGGCACGGTAGACGGCCTCGATGAGGGCTTCACGAGTTGGGAAGTGCCGGTAGAGCGTGCCGATACCGACGCCGGCACCGCGCGCGACCGCCTCGAGCGACACGGGCCGTCGCCGACCGCGAACGCCGCTGCTGCAGTCTCCAGCAGACGCTCACGGTTGCGCCGAGCATCCGACCGCTCAGCCATAGCGGAGGCTCCTCCGTTTCTGTTATCGCAACTAACCGGAGGTTCCTCCGTATCTGCAAGTATGCCATCTAGGAGCACAAATGACCGACCTTCGCGCGTCGCCCGCATCGGCTATGGAGCGATGCAACTCGGCGACGGCGTGACGACCGACGATGCGATCGCCGTTCTGCGCCGCGCCATCGAGCTCGGCGTCAATCACATCGACACCGCCTCGTTCTATGCCGGCGGGGAGGTGAACAGGCGGATCCGGCAAGCGCTGGCGCCGCACCCCGGATGACTTGGTCATCGTGAGCAAAGTCGGCGCGGCACACACCACCACCGGCCCTATCCCCCTCACGGCCGCGCAGAAGCCCGCCGAACTGCGGGCAGCTGTCGAGGCGGATCTCGAGCAACTCGGTATCGATCGCATCCCGGTCGTGAACCTCCGGCGCCTCGACCTCGGGCCCGGCCTGCAGGCCGAGGGCGATCAGATCGTCAGCGTCGACGACCAACTGGCCGAGATGATCGCCATGCGCGACGAGGGCAAGATCGGCGCAATCGGTATCAGCGCCGTCGAGGCCGACGTGGTGCGCCAGGCACTTGCCGCCGGACTCGCCTGCGTCCAGAACGCCTACAGCCCGCTCGATCGCTCCCAGGAAGCGACGCTGCGACTGTGCGAGGCAGAGGGCATCGCGTGGGTTCCGTTCTTTCCTCGGATCGGCGTTCCCGGGCTTCCCTGACGTCGCCGACGACCCAGTGGTCAACGAGGTGGCCGACGAGATCGGCGCCACCCCTGCGCAGATCGGCTGGCGTGGCTGCTCACCCACTCGCCGAACACACTGCTGATTCCGGGCACGCGCTCGATCGCCCACCTCGAGCAGAACATGGCCGCGGGTGACATCACGCTGACGGCCGATTCGGTCGCCCGCCTCGATGCCGTCGGCGATCACTCTCCCCGCGCCCACGGCATCGAACCGTTCGTCAGCGATTAGCGCGACCGCGGGCAAGAGAGGCGATGCCTGCCAACACCGCAAGCGCGATCGACACGCCGAACACGACCGTCAGTCCCTGATGGAAGGGACCCGAGATGAGATCCGGGAAGAACTCGCGGCCGGTGATCGTGGCGGCGTTCTCGGGCGGCAGGTGCATCAGCACACCGCTCGGCGCAAGCAGATGTTCAAGCGGATTGACGCCCAGGACAGCGGCGAACAACGTCGACACCGGGGGCAACACCGCGACCTGCGCAGCGACGGCGTGCGGCACGCCCTGATCCTGCAGTCCACTCGTCAGCGCGGTGGGCAGAGTGTGGGCGAGGCCGATGACCATCAGCGAGAAGAACACACCGATCGACAGCGCCGTGCCGCTGTTCTGGAATGTCGCGCGCATGCCGGACACCACACCGCGCTCACTGGGCAGCACGCTGCCCATGATCGCGGAGGTGTTCGGCGCGGCGAACATGCCGCTGCCAATTCCATTGAGCGCGATCAGGAGTGCGAACGCCCAGTACGGGAAATTGATCGGCAACATGAGTAGGCCGACGAAGCTCAGCCCGAACAGCAGCATGCCCACCGATGCGATGCCGCGCGCACCGACGCGGTCCGACATTGCTCCCGCCGCAGGACCCGCGATGAGGAACCCGGCGGTCAACGGCAGAATGAAGATGCCCGCCCACAGCGGCGTGTCGGCAATAGTCGTAGCCGTGCAGCGGCAGCCAGATGCCCTGTAGCCAGACGATCAGCATGAACTGCAGGCCGCCCCGTGCAGGCCGCCGCCAGCGTCGCGAAGTTGCCCGCGCTGAACGCCCGGATCTTGAACAGGCTCAACCGGAATCATCGGTTCGGCGACCCGGGATCTCGATGACGACGAACGCGATCAGCAAGACGATGCCAAGCACCAGCGTCGCCAGCACGAAGGGGCTCTAGCCAGCCGGTCGGGTGACCGCCGTGTGGCTGGATGCCGCTGGTGATCGCGACGAGGACCGCGGACAGGCCCGACGGCGAACGTGATGTTGCCCCACCAGTCGATGCGGCCGCGGTGCCGTTCGCCGGTGTCGCGCAGCCGCCGGTACGCCCAGATGGTGCCGAAGACCCTGACGGGCACGTTCACCCAGAACACCGCCCGCCAGTCCCATGCGGCCAGCAGTCCCCCGGCCACCAGGCCGATGAACTGTCCCGGCCAGCGCAGCCACCTGGTTGAAGCCGAGCGCGAAGCCACGCCGGTCGGCGCGGGAACGCGTCGGTGAGGATCGCGGCCGAGTTCGCCGTGAGCATCGATCCGCCGACGGCCTGCAGCAGGCGCCAGCCGATCAGCCACTGAGCAGCCGCCGCACCGCTGAACGGGTCGAACGACAACAGAATCGACGCGACCGTGAACACGGTGAAGCCGAAGTTGTAGACGCGCACGCGGCCGTACATGTCGCCGATGCGGCCGAGCGTCACCACGAGCACCGACTGCACCAGCCGGTAACCCATGATCATCCACAGCAGGTAGCGTGATGTTGGCCGGGCGCGAGCGGGTCCAGATGAATGCCGCGGAAGATCGCGGGCAGCGAGATGATGACGATCGATCCGTCGAGCGCGGCACATGAAGACCGCCGCGGTGGTGTTGGTCAGCGCAACCCAGCGGTAGTTGTCGTGGGCCTCCACCTCGAGCTGGTCGGTAGCCATCTACAGGTGGTAAGCCAGTCGTTCGATCAGCGGTGCGGCCACGGCAAGCTGCTCGAGTTCGATCTTCGGTGAAGTCTGCGAGGCCCTGCGCAAGCTGTTCCACGCGGGCGTTGCGCCGCCGATTGAGTTCACGCCTGCCTGCGGCGCTGATGGACAACAGGATTCGCCGACCGTCAGTGGGGTCGGGCTGACGCTTGACGAGGCCCCGCGCTTCGAGCTCAGCTCAGCGTGGCCCCCATCGACTGGGGGCTGATCTGCTCCTGCCGGGCGAGATCCGCCGCGGCCGCGGGACCGCCGCGGTCCAGCCGGCCAAGCGCCGCTGTCTCAGGGAACGTGAGTGCGCCCGCGACCGGCACCTGCCGCAGCCGGCGACGCAGTAGGCCCATGCGCACAACAGCAGCGCCCTCTGCCACGCCTTCGGTCTGCGGGTCGACGCGCATATTTATCAGCCTAGACTGATCAGTAGCGGCTGATCAAACCTCAGGTCAGTCGAGCGTGGTGGGACGCAGCACCACGACCGACTTCGTGCGGTTCCGCTTGATCATGGCAGCAGCGCGATGACCTGACCGTCGGGGCGGTCGCGGCGTAAACGCCATCGATGCCTGCGGGCGGCAGGGCGCGTCCGTGCCGGGTGTCCTCCGCCTCTGAGGCAGACAAGTCGCGGCGCGGAAACGATTGCAGGCAGGCCTCGTCCAGCGAGTAGCTCAAGCGAGGTTGCTCGGCGAGGACGTCGAGAGTGCGGGCCTGCTCCAGTCCGAACTGGCCGACCCGGGTACGCCGCAGCGCGGTGAGATGGCCGCCGACGCCCAGGGCCGCGCCGACGTCGCGGGCCAGCGCCCGGATGTAGGTGCCACTGGAGCAGTCGACCTCGACGTCCACGTCGACGAGCCCGTTCTGGCGCCGGATGGCCAGCACGTCGAACCGATCGATCCGGACGTGTGCGCGGCGCCAGCTCGACGGCCTGCCCCTCGCGGGCCAGCGTATACGCCCGCTTGCCGCCGCACCTTGACGGCACTGACCGCCGACGGCACCTGGGCGATCTCACCGCGCAGCGCGACGACCGCCGCATCGATCTGCGCATCGGTGAGGCCATCGGGCCGAAACAGACTGCAGAGACTTCGCCTTCGGCGTCCTCGGTCGACGTCGTCTGGCCCAGCCGCATGGTCGCCGAGTACGACTTGTCGGTGGCGGTGAGCAGTCCGAGGATCTTGGTCGCCCGTTCGATGCCGACTGACGAGCACGCCGGTGGCCATCGGGTCGAGCGGTGCCCGCGTGGCCCACCTTGCGCGTGCCGAAGATTGCGCCTGCAGCGGCCCACCACATCATGGCTGGTCGACGCCGGCGGGCTTGTCGACGACGACGAACGCCGGCCTCGGTCATAAGACGATCGCAGTCAGCGCCAGACCGTCGCGCACCGACCAGCGTCCTGACAGCGACTCGAGAGGTGGGCCCGATTCGGCGGCCGGGTCGATGAGGATGCGTGACTCGAACTCCGCCCGAAGTGCCGCTGTCGTCGACGTCGAACGTGATGTGCGCGTCCTCGAAGCCGAGCCAACGGTGCGTCAGCGGATACCACGCCTTGTACGTCGCCTCTTTGGCGCAGAACAGGATTCGATCCCAATGCAGGCCGTTGGGCATCGCCTGCAATTCGATACGTTCCTTGGGAAGGCTGATAGCATCCAGCACACCGTTCGGCAGCACGTCGTGCGGTTCGGCGTCGATGCCGACCGAGCGCACGGCGCCGTGCCTGCCAACGGCCGCGCCGCGATAGCCCGTGCAGTGGGTGAGGCTGCCGACGACGCCGTCGGGCCAGCAGGGTTCGCCCTTGTCCCCCTTGAGGATCGGCACCGGCGGCACGCCCAGTTCGCCGAGGGCCTGCCGCGCGCAGTACCGCACGGTGATGAACTCGTTGCGCCGCTTGGCCACCGACTTCGCGCGATCAGTGGCTCTTCTCTCCGGCAGCGGCGCCAAATCCGGTGGATCGTCGTACATTTCGGCCGCCGCCAAAGTGTCGATACCTGGCAGCACGCCGGCGAGCAGCGGCGGCGGCCGTCATGACTGCGTCTCGGCCCTGATGCGCTCCTGCACCTTCTCGCGCGTGGTCCCGCATCTCCTGGGTGATCTGGAAGTGACCGCCGAACTCGTTGAGGTAGCCCGGCGCGTACTTCGGGTCCGGCAGCATCCGCCGGAGCCACCGATAAGGCTTTGCGCCGCCGCCACTCTCGCGGATAGCCGACCGACACCTCTTCGATGCCGCACGCCGTCGTACCAGGTGGTGCGCGGGATGTGCAGGTGGCCGTAGACCGAGACAGACAGCGTTGTAGCGCGTGTGCCAGTCGGCGGTCGCGGTGGTGCCGCACCACAGCGCGAACTCCGGATAGAACATCGCGTCGCAGGGCTCGCGCACCAGTGGGAAGTGGTTGACCAGCACGGTCGGCGTCCATCCAGTCGAGGTCCTCGAGCCGCTTGCGGGTAGCGGACACCCGGTCGCGGCACCAGGCGTCGCGGGTGGCGTAGGGCTCGGACGACAGCAGGAACTCGTCGGTGCCGACCACGTTGCGTTCCCGGGCGATGGCCAGCCCCTCGGCCTTGGTCGCGGCGCCCCTGCGGCAGGAAGGTGTAGTCGTACAGCAGGAACATCGGCACGATGGTCGCCGGGCCGCCCTCGTTCGGTCCACACCGGAAACGGGTGCTCCGGGGTGATGATGCCCATCTCGTCGCACATGTTGACCAGGTAGTCGTAGCGCGCCTTGCCGAAGATCTGCATCGGATCCCGGTTGGTGGTCCACAGCTCGTGGTTGCCCGGCACCCAGATGACCTTGGCGAAACCGCTTGCGGAGCAGGTCGAGCGCCCAGCGGATCTCGTCGGTGCGCTCGCCGACGTCGCCGGCGACGATCAGCCAGTCGTCGGTCTGACGCCGGATAGAGCGACTCGGTGATCGGCTTGTTGCCGGTGTGACCCGTGTGCAGGTCGCTGATGGCCCATAGGGTGGGCCTGCTGCCGTCACGTGTCACAACCGACCAGCCTACTTGCGATAGCGCCGAGCTCCGATCCGGCAACCAGAACCTGTTCTTGTTTACCGTCCGGGCGGCTGCGGCGGACCGCTACACTCCCCGCAGGTCGGACGACGCCGGCGGCCGAGCCGCCGACACAGGCAAGGGAGTGTGATGGGCGCCAAGCTGCGCGTCCTGTCGGCGCTGTGCGCACTGATCGCGGCGGTGATCGTGGTCTGGCAGACCAACCCGGCCGACCCTCAACGCCCCAGGAATGTCGAGCTGCGGTCGACGGCCGCAGCCCTGTCCGACGTGTCGACGACGATCAAGTGGCCCGTGGTCGATACCGTCGATCCGCGGCCGTTCGACCCGTGCGACGACATCCCGATCGACGTGATCCAGCGGATCGGCCTGGCCTTCACCCCGCCCACACACGAGGACGGCCTGCGCTGCCACTACGACGACGCGGGCAACTACCAGATGGCCGTGGAAGCCTTCGTCTGGCGAACCTACGAGGCCACGCTGCCGCCCGATGCACTCGAGCTCGACATCAACGGGCATCGCGCGGCGCAGTACTGGATCATGAAGCCGACCGACTGGAACGACCGCTGGTGGATCACCTGCGGTATCGCGTACAAGACCAGCTACGGCGTCATCCAGCAGACGCTGTTCTACCGCCGAAGTACGCCGCTGACGACGTCGACTGCCTGCAAACCAACCTGCAGCGCGGCCGTGAGCTGAGCAACTACTACAAGTACTAGCCGTCGCGGGCACCACGGCGGGATCGGGCAGAAGTTGAGTCCAGGCGGCGGTGGTGGCGGAGGCGGCGGCGGGGCGTCGCCCTCGAAGATGTTCTGCGCGACATTGCCTTGCCCGAAGTAGACGTACCAGTAGGTATGGCAGACGTTCGGGTCCCACTCCACCGGGTTCGTCCGAAGATTGCCGGTCTGCACCGGAGGGTCGCCTGACACCAGCGACACGGCCCGACGGGCTGTCCGGCGGACAGCCCGGCCAGCTGTTCACCGGGATGGGATCAGCGGGACGCCGGTACGACAACCGCGCACGGCACGAGAAAGCGGCGCAGACGCGCGAGCGCATCGTCGCCGCCGGCAGCGACCTCGTGCACGGGTTCGAGACGTGGAACTGGCGGGAGCTGACCTTCAAGGCCGTCGCCGAACGAGCCGGTGTCGGTGAGCGCACGGTCTACCGGCACTTCCCCACCGAACGGCACCTGCGCCGACGCCGTCATGCAACGGCTGGAATCCGAGGCCGGTATCTCCTACGAGGATGTGAACCTGACCAACCTTGCCGAGACGACCTCGCGTGTTTTCGGTTCGCTGCAACGGTTTTCGGTGTGTGAATCGATTCCCACCCCGCATGATCCGCATTCGTCAGCTCCGACCAGCGTCGGCGAGACGCACTGCTGCGCGCCGTATCTGAAGCGGCTCCGGCCGGCTCGGCATCGCACCAGCGGATGATCGCCGGGTTGCTCGACGTGCTGTGGAGCCCGGCGCGTGCCATGAGCGCCTCGTCGGCGTGATGGGACTCGACGGCGCCGACGCCACCGGCGCGATCGAATGGCTGATGGCCAAGGTCGTCGCTGCCATCGATGCCGATGGTCCACCGTCTGCGTAGCCTGTGTCAGGTGACCGCAGTAACGACCACCGCTCAGTCGTCACCGCTTCGTTCGGGGATCAAGAAGTACGCAGGCCACGCCGTCAGCACCCTGCTGAAGCTGCCGCCGCGCACCACCGAGTAACGTCGTGCATCGAGGGCTCCGACGTGCCGATGCGCGACGGGGTCGAGTTGATCGCCGACCACTACGAACCGCGGACGTCCGGAACCGTCGGGCACGCTCCTGCTCCGTGGGCCGTGCGGCCAGCAGTGTGGCCGTTCTCCGCGTTGTTCCGTCTCGGCATACGCGTCGCGCGGCTACCACGTCGTTCTTCCAGAGTCGTCCGTGGAACGTTCGGTTCTGGCGGCGAATTCAACCCGATGGCTGACGAGAATCGCCGACGGCGCGGACACCGCCGCCTGGTTGCGCGACCAACCGTGGTTCACGGGTTCTTTGGCACCGTTGGGATTTCCTACCTGGGGTTCACCCAGTGGGCGATGCTGACGGATCCGCCGCCGGAGATGAAGGCCGCCGTCATCACCGTCGGCCCGCACGACCTCAGCGGCCCGCGGTGGGGTACCGGTTCATTCGGGCTCACCGACTTCCTCGGCTGGTCCGACATGATCGCCCACCAGGAGGATCCGGGCCGCATCCACGCCTCGTCCGCCGAGTGAGATCGCGACGGGCGCTCACGCGCGGCTACCAGCGCGCTGCCGGTCGGCGAGGCGGCCAGGGCGCTCCTCGGCACCGGGCGCGCCGTGGTTCGAGTCCTGGCTGGAGCATCCCGAGCACGACGACCCGCACTGGGCACCGATGCAACTGCACCAGGCGCTGGAGCGCACGCAGATTCCCCGTGCTGCTGCTCGGCGGGTGGCAGGACCTGCTTCTCGAGCAGACGCTCGCGCAGTATCGACGTCTGACTGAGCGCGGCGTACCGGTCGCGGTCACGATCGGGCCGTGGGACCCACGCGCAGATGATGACCAAAGGAGCGCCGACAGTCATCCGAGAATCGTTGAGCTGGTTGGGCGCTCATCTGGCGGCCACTCGCGAGCGTGACACGCAAACCGGTGCGGATATACATCAACAGCGGCACGGCTGGGAGGACCTCGACGGCTGGCCGCCCGCGATGCCCGAGCAGGTGTTGTACCTGCGGCCTGCAGGCCACCTCGGCGCCACCGCACCCGATCAGGACACGCCGGCGTCGACTTTCACCTTCTACCCCGCAGACCTGACGCCGACCATCGGCGGCCGGCTGTTGTCACCGGAAAGTGCGGCTACCAGCAACGACACTCGGCTGGCCGAACGCGCGCGGACGTGCTGACGTTCACCGGTGCTCCGCCTGCCAGACGGATCTGTATGTCGTCGGAACCCGGACTGCTGCAGTTGTCGCACTCGTGCGACAACCGATACAACGACCTGTTCGTCCGGATCAAGCGAGGTGGATGGGCGGGGCCGCTCCCGCAACGTTAGCGACGGATATCTCTGCGCCACAACGGATTCACGCAATGTGCGGATCGAACTGGACGCGGTCGCGCACCGCTTCCTGCCGGGTCGCGCATCCGGCTGCTGATCGCAGGCGGGTCCATCCGCGGTTCGCCCGCAATCTGGGCACCGGCGAACCAAAGATCAGCGGGCGGCGGCTTCGCCGCGGCGACGCACACGCACCGTGCACCTCGGTGAGGGCGGCACCTGCTCGCGGCTGATGCCCGCGCGCGGACCGCGATCCGCCAGCGTGAGTCAGCTTGTGCACGATCGGAGATTGAGCGGCTCCTCGCACGTGCGGTCGAGTGTTCTGTTCCGCCCAGGCCCGAATCCTGGCCGAGACGGGTCCACGCGACGCCGATTCCGAGAAGGTCGGTGGTCAGTGTGTACTCGACGCGCGGGGGCACCTCCGCATAAACAGTTCACGCATCGCGACCAGGGACGCCGCACCTCGAGCCGCCGCAAGGTGTGGGTCAGCATTTTCGGGCCGATGCCAGGAAGACGCGCCGCAGAAGCTGCGGTGAAGCGGGCCGTAAGGCCCGTCCTCCGAGCGATCCGATGATCCCAGCGCGGACCGCTGAGCTGGCCAGCAGATCCAGCAGCGACACACCGGCAGGGGCACGACTCGAGTGGGCACCGATTGTTGCTCGTCTGTGGCGACCAGGATCGGACATCTGTCCCTGGCCAGAGCGCGTCACTCCTCGAAACTCGTCTCACCTTCATTTCTTTCACGCCAAGGTAGTAGGCGCCCTTGCGGGAGTACTGGGGTTTCGCCTCACCACCACCATCGCGGCCGTGAACCTCCTTGACTGGCGTCGGCTACTCGTTCAAAGGGAGCCTGCACGATCGAAGACCTCGATGCCCTACAAGACGTCGAGGTGCCGATGCCGGAATTTGCGTCCGCACACGACGTGCTGGTCCTGCTGATGCGGTGGCGTCTCGGTCAACCCGGCTAGGCGTCAAGCGCCGAGGATTACATTCTTTGCCGCCGGCGTCCACAGGAAGCACACCGGTCATTTCCCGGCTTCCGACGCCGCAGGCGTAGTTCGAGGAAAACGGTCGGTCCTGCCGTGACGACGCTCGCCGTCGGCGATGATCGTCTGGCAACGCCGTGAGGGGACGACATCAGCAGCAGGCAGGGCAGCAATGCGCAATTCCATGCGGTCGACGAACGGATGGCGGCGCGTAAGCCCGTCGTCGCTGTCCCCACGCCGACGCCGCGGCGCTTTGCCGCTCACCACGATCACCGCATGGGAGACGCTGTTCGGGCGCTGCGGCCCGGCGCGCGAGATCCCGCGGCGACCTTTCTGGTGCTCGGCGCCGCAGGCAGCGTCAGATCCATGAGGATCCAGCGGCCAAAGCCTTGACCGGAAGATATCGCGTGATCGCCGCCAGTCGCGACGATTCGCGACAATGGGCGACCCGGTGAGCATGGGGCCGACGTCAGTGATATCAATCACCACGCGACTTGCAGGCCAGGCTCTCGACGTCGCGCCGGACGGTATAGTTACCTCTTCTGCGCCAGAAGAACAATGTCAGGAAACATACGCGGCGATCATGCGACCGTTGCGGCCCACATCACTGCGCGATCGACAGCGAACGCCGCCGGGCCTGGATCTGTTGCCGCTCAAGGAAAAGCGTCGCCTGGCATTGGGGGAGCTGATGTTCTTTGGCCGCTGTTCGGATTCGACACCCCAGGCTGCAGCGGTGCTGACGGAGGCGCGGCGTCGCTTGTCGACCGCGATTGTGTTTGCGCAGTACTTGCCTGACGAATTCGATCGCCCAAACTTCACGGCACGGTGGGGCTGCGAGGCGCAGGCAGGTGATGGTATCCGGCCGCATGATGATCGGCAAGGTCGTCTGGTGCACCGCTGAGCTGAAACCGACTGAGCCGTTTCAGGATTCACGATCGCGGATGCAGGCTGACAGGGACGCCTGAATAGCGCACCATCACAGCCACCATCGATATCATCCTTGTTGGTCAGGCGGTTGACGTTCGCGCGTGGTGACGCGCGGAATGTTTACCGCCCACGCCGGGAAGACTCAGGCTCGTCGACGCGAACGCCGGTCAGAATTCTCGCCGTTGGCGCTGCGGACGTTACCGGTCGACCGCTCACGACTCCCGCTGCGGCGCCGTCGTCCGAGATGAAATCAGGATCTCGGGCGGTTCGCCGAAGAAAGTCAACTGGCCGTTCAGCTTCTTACGCTGCCGGCGCGGCACCATCACCAGTGGCGGAGGCGGGCAGAGGGCGGCCAGCTGAGCGACGAGCAGCGGCGGCTTAAAGCCGCCGCCGCGCATCGCTCGATCATGGGGTCATCGACCCACTGCGCAGGTAGTTCCAGTTGCCTGGCCCCAACCCGCGTGGCGCCACTCGTCGTAGCAGTCTCGCGCCCGCGCAGGCAGGACTGCGAGCGCACTCGTCGATAATTTTGCTGCCATCCACGGGTCCCCAGGGATTGCCCAGGTCGTAGCCGAGCCAGCGACCGACTTCGGCGACACAGAAATGACGTCCGCTCGCCAAGCCAGTTTGCAACGCAGGGCTGCCACTACACGGACACGCTTTGAGAACTCAGAATGTCGTGGGCCGATGTCGGGCCTCCAGTGGATGTCGCAGTCGGCAACACGTGCGTGGCCAACTCCGTGGTCGTTGAGTGACGATCTCGGTGATGGCAGAACTACAAGGTTTACCGCTGCAGAGCGGAAGTATCGCTGCGCGTCTCGAGAAACGGAGGGTGACCAGGCTGCCGCCGACGTTGATCAGGGCGCGGATGTTTGCCGAGCCTCGATTTTACCGTCGGGTAAGCACTGCACACTGTACTCGTTGATGAACGCCTGCGCCTCCGGGCGGCGCCCGTGGAGCCGGGCCCGAACGATCCCTCGGCCAGGTAATCGGGCTCGCTGAAAGTTTTCACCTGACTGATAAAGCGAATCCGGGATGAAACCACGTCACCGGAGTCTGCGGTTCATCGCTCAGTGAGGATCATCAGCACCCAGGCGAGCCATTAAGGTGACGACCGGCGGTCGGCCGTCATGGTGACGCCGGTCCCGGTTTGATCGCGATGCACTCGGCAGCGCGCGCACACAGCCGCGTCAGCTCGGTCTCCTCAGGACGTCAGCGGAAGCCCGCGGTGTGCTTCCGAGCGTGAACAGCTCGACCGCGGTAATCAATAAAAATGAGACCCTGGGCGGCATCTCTCGCCTTCATGCCGTCGTGCAGAACGTCTGGCGGACCAGGCGTACCAGCACCGCGTGGTCGGTGCTGGGCGCAGCAGGTGGCCGGTGGCCCAATCGCGCGGTCTCCGTGCGGCGCGGTCGTCACCACACCTGCGCGGTTGGCGATAATGCTGGACGTGCGATAGGGTTCGGCATCGGATATCGCGTAGCCGTGAAATCACCGGGTTTGACCCCGACCAGTATCCAGAATGCGGCGTTGCAAGCCAGGTCCGTCCGGCCCAACCCCATGAATCCACCGCAGGTCACGAGATGACAGCGGCCTGGCGGGCGCAAAATCGATGGTGAGCGGGCTGAACTTCGCCCGGTGCGATCGCCACGTGCGGCTTACGCTTCGGCCATCCGGAAACCCGCGCTCTCCATAGTGCTGCCGAAGTAGAAGCGACCGACTCGAGGCGCGTGCCTGATGATTTGCCTTTCAGCTGCGCCGGTCGTCGAGGCAGGTGTCGCGTGGTGGCATCCGCAAACCGGCCGTCGCGACCACATCCGCGGTCGTTTCCGGGCTGGTCAGGGTGGTGAGTACAGCTGCGGCAGCGCCCGACCCTTGGCGCAGGTGGCACGCTTCCAGGGCAGGTGGTCATGTCGCGCCGTGAGCATAGACACCTCATCTCCTTCGACATCGGCGAGGATTCCGCAGACCGACGATTTTTGAACGGCGAAGCCCACGTTGCATACTGCGATAACGTACTCTCTGCGAAACAACATTATTTGAGAATGATTGCATTTGAATGCAGTTTTCCATCGATCAGCCAACCAGGCACCGCCGCCAGTCGAGCGATCTCTTACCTCCAAGCGCCGCATCGTCGCACGCACCGAGGATCCCGCCAGGTCAGGACGAGCAGCGCAGCAGACAACCTGCGCGGCCGCGTACTCGGGCGCTTTGGGCCGATCAGCTGGCCGACCAACGGGCTGACCTGCGACGAGCACGGTGAGCCGGTGCTTCGGCCGGAAGTCGAGCCGGTCGGCCCGAGGCACGGGCTCGGCGGTCAGATGTGCAGCGATGCGATCTGCGTCGATTGCCTCGGCGGTCGGCCTCCAACCGCGGCAACGACTTTGCGCCCGCACGCACCGCAGAGCCTCGTCACGTTTCTTTATCGGCCGCCGCCGCGTCTGGCTGAAGGTCACAGTGTTCAGGTCGAACGCGCTCACGGTGGCGCATGACGACGCGGTCGAGAGGAAACAGCAGAAAGCGGGAAGCCGCATCGCGAACTTTACTTTTCGTCGAGCTAACGCACGCAGCAGCACCGTCTGCACCTGCAGTCGAGCAGCGCCTGGACCGCGCAGCTCTCCCCTCCTTGAGCGCACAGGCTGGGTCAGCGTGGCGAGTCATTTGGCTGCAGAGACGGGCCCGGACCTCCGGGACGGCGCAACGGAGGGAAAGGGTCTTCGGCGGCTGCCGTCGCGGCGCCAGGTCGACCAACAGCCGGGTGGTGATCTCGGTGGCGACCTCCGCGACCACGCGGTTTCAGGCTCGACGTTGTAGATGAAGCCGCGTCATGCCGCTGACCTTACGAACGTATTTGGCGCTGCTGCGTCTCCTGTTATCCTCGGCCGTCGCGCGGAGGTTCGAGGCCTCGCGGCTCCCACGACGGCCACCGTA
>ERZ1370068.3658-contig-2761_pt1 | contig 30331 bp, 43 predicted proteins | sample MGYA00561227_ERZ1370068 | MGnify/ENA primary metagenome ERZ1370068 (study PRJEB38410, sample SAMEA6850437) | metagenome | study: Metagenomic assessment of the ecological functions of the soil: analysis of the soil microbiota associated with the...
GTTGTACTTCGTTCAGTTACGTATTGCTGAACAGGCGACACATTGATGACGTACCGCCATGCGGGATCGCTCGACAACGATGCGCGCCCCCTGCGCGGATGCCCCGGCCAGGAACGAGCGCAAGCGGTGCGGTCGCCACGTCGGGTTGAGCAGGTCGTGCTCGCTCTTTAGCTTGGTGATCACCGTCTGAGCGGGGCAGGCGCCGCGAATGACCTCGTTGGCAGGTGCCTTGTGGACGCCTTTGCGCTCGTCGTCGTTGCACGGCCCAGATACTTGCACCGGTTCTGCTCCGCTGGGTGGCATCGAGATGTTCTTGCTGCGATCGACGGGTCGAGCACATCGATCCACGGCCAGTACAGCATCGCGTAACGGAAGTCATAGCCGGCCACCATCCGCCACTCACGTACTTGTTGAGGCCAGGCCCGGCGGTGCGTCGAGAACCGCGATGCGATCCTTTGCATGCCTTCACCGGTGGGAGATCATCGCAAGCTGCACGGCCTTCACGCCGTCGAGGTCCAAGCCTCTGGCATGCGGCCATGAGGTCAGGCGCAGATCATCGCGTCCTCGTCGACTGCCTCGAGGCCACCAGAAGCCGGTGCGCGCCGCGGGCATCGCGCCCGCGTAGTCGCCGGCGTCGAGCTTCGCAGGTGTCGCGGCTTCGACGCCCCCTGACAACTTGGGCGCTGCCCGGCGGCGATCTTCTCAGAACTTTACCTGCCAGGTGAACGACTCTTCGATCCTGATGAGCTTCGACTGGCTGTTCACGAGCGATGCGGACGTTTCTGCTTGCTGCGCTTCCGGTGTCGGGCGTGAACTCCTCGACAACCTTGTTGCCCTCGCTTTTCGCGATGAGCGAAGACAGTCGTCGGCACCCTCCACGGGCAGCACGACGGCTCGATGTTCGTGAGCTCGTCTCACCTACCTGTTGCAGCTCCAGCGCTCGCACCTCGAACGCCGGGCTCTCGGCACCTCCTGTCGCGCGCTGGCGCGGCGTTCCAGCGCCGCGCGCGCGATGTGCTGCGCCGAGCCGTTGGCGATGCGCACGACGTAGCACGCACCGCCGTTCTGGAAGTAGCCGTACACGGCGTGCGAGGGTATGAGCCCTCGAAGGCTCCGAACGCCTGTGTGAACTGGCTCCAGTTCGTGACGAGCGTCGGCCTGTTGAACACACCCTTTTTCTGCGATTCAAACGAAACGCGGCGACTGCCGATGCTGACCCTCGATGGGGCGTACGCCGGCCTCGACCTCCTCCACGGCGCGTACACGGGTGACGTTATTGCGGCATGCGTCTCGCTCTGCCTTAAGTGGCGCCGCACCGTGCCACTTGCGCGATGCCTCGCTCGCTGCATCTCAGCCGGGCGTGGACGAGCATCAAAGGCGCGCCGGGTGCCCCATCGGGCATCGCGGCGAGATGGCAGGGATGTGTCGGCTACGCCTCCAGGTGTTTTCCTCTTCTTCCTCTTGGCGTTGCACGCGGCACTGCGTCTGGCTCACTTCCTCTTCGTCGCCCTCGCGGCTTTGTACCGACACCTCGCCGGCGGAGACGATCGCTGGGCGTTGTCGTCCGCGGCGCGCTCGAACCGGTCGTTCGGATCACTGGCACGGATGCCGCCGGGTGCCGAGCGCCCCGTCGACCGGACCCGAACGTTGCTGCACCACGTGCGTGGCCTCGTGCGCGAGCGTCCGCATGCCGTCGTCGGTCTGCGGCTGATATTCGCCCGACCGGAACACGATGTCGTCGCCGACCGTGTGCGCGCGCCGACACGGATCGCGCCGACTCACTCGCGGCGTGGTCGTCGTGGACACCGTCGGGGAAGATCCGTGCCCAACGTGCTCGAGCCGCGTTTGGACCGGCGGCTCGAGTGCTCGACCGCCGCGGCCGACGACATCGAGGACCGGCGACCGCTTCCTCATCGGACTCCATGAGGTCGGCCCGCGCGCTGTTGCCGAGCTTTCGCGGAACCAGGATCCGGTTGCTGCGTGCGTCGCTCAAAAATCGAAGAACTATGCCTCGAGCGGCACGCGCCGCCACTGCTTCGCTGCTGCTGCCTCTTAGGTAGTCGTGCACGTCACGCTCAGATCAATATCGAAGTACTCGCCAGACGTCCTCGAGGCAGAGCCGGGGCACCAGCTTGCGATACTCGCGTTCCATCCCAGCGCGGACGAGATGATGCATGCTCACCTCAGTCCCTTCGTCGGCCGCGGGAGGAGCGCAGCGCGACGCAGATGTTTCGGATGCTGCCGCCGGAGACCTCGAGCACGTCGGCCATGAATGTCAGATCGAGGTCGCGACCGCAGGACGTCCGGCCGCAGGTGCCAACGTACAAAGCCTGCGCGTCGGCGTCCGGCGGGGAGTCGACCACTGCATCGAGTCGTCGCGTGAACGCTTCGTCGACATTCACGGGCTGGAGTCATTACGGTCAGCACTGCCGGGCCGTCAGATCGCTCGATGCGCTGGAGCAGGTATGCTGCAGCCTCGAGGTTGGCGTAGCGGTCGTGGGCGTCGCGAACCTCTGATCCTCGGTGCGCTTGCCAAGAAGGTCGCGTCGGCCTCGTCGAGGAACAGCAATGCGCCGTTGGCGGCGATCGGCGGCGTCGAAGATGCGGTCGAGGTTCTTCTCCGTCTCGCCGATGTACTTGGCACGACCGCGGCGAGGTCGACGCGCGCACAGCTCCGGGCGCAGGCGTCGCCGGCGCAAGCACCTCGGCCGCCAGCGTCTTGCCGGTCCCCGACTCGCCCGCGAACAGGAGCGGTGACGCCGCAGCCGGTCGTTGCGGCGTTGCCCATGCCTCGTGTCGAGCGATGTCGCGCAGCCGCGTCCGGGCGACGAGCTCCCGCAGCTGCTCACCGCGTTCGACAGCAGGATCAGGTGGTTCCGGCAACCGGCGACACGTGCCGGACGGGAGCGATCGAAGCTTGACGCCGGATTGCGACCGCGCGCCCGCTTGCAGGTCGTCGGTGTTCGTGGCACGACGGTGCGTCCGGCGCCGCCGACGCCGCCGCCGCCGCAGCGACGATCTGTTCGGGAGTGGGGAACGGCGAGCGTCGCGGCTGAACTGGGTCGTTCGTAGCGCTGGATCCGTTGAGCGCCAGCTTCCAGCTGCATCGCGGGTCTCGGCATCGGCGGTGGGCGTCGAGCACGACGACAGGCGCGTGACCACGAAGGATCAGCTGACGGCCGGCAAACCGCAAATTCGGACACATAGAGATCAGTGCATGCACCCGGATGCTCAAACGTGCTTGATCTCAGGCATGTCGAGCGGTCGAAACACGGCCGGCGTCCTGCAGCCGCGCTTGCGCAGGCGAGGATCAGGGCGATCGCAGGCAGTGTCTCGTGTCGGCACGGCCGAGGTCGATCAGAAGACCCGCAGGCGGGCGTCGAGGACGCCTTTCGTCGCCATCGCGCAGCCGGCAGTGCCCGGTTGCTCGCGGACGTAGCCGTGCTTGAAAAGCGCGCAGGGCTTCTGTGACCACGCGGACGTCGATGTCGATGTCGATCGCCGGGCGATCAGACTGATCGGCAATGCTATCGGGAGTCGTCGCTCCCGAAACTTTGAAAATCGGTGACCCGATCAGGGCACTTAGCGCGGGTGAGAAAGCGGCCGGTCATCGTCGTCGAGCTCGACGGCCTCACGCCCCGCCGTAAGGGTGCAGGGCCATGAACCGCCTTGCGCGCCTCGGCGGGCGCGGGTCGGCGCCGGCCAGCTCGAGCGAGCCCCACGCTCGGGCGGCGGCGAAGGTGAGCGTCGTCGTGCAGGTAGCCGTAGAACCGCTCGAATCGCGAATCGAGGTCGAGAGCGAGCGACACGACCTTGAGGATCTCGACGTCGAGGCGCGGTGGCGCGAACAGCTCACGCAGTCGCGCCAATTCGCTCGAGCCGCGTCTCGGTCCGGGCGCGATGCGCATCTCCACGCCCCAAGCGCAGGAGCAGCTCGACATCCTCGTCGGTGATGTACAAGCCGCGGAACGTCATCGGGTCGGGCGGCATGCGCGCCGTTCGTCGACGGGCTGCGGACACGACGGTCGAGGTCGAGCACGCGCGCGATACCGAGCTCGAGCCCGCTCACGACTTCGGCCGCCGGCTGGTTGCTCGCGATGCGCTTGACCACAACCGACGCCGGCTTCTCGGAGTGCCGGCTTGGCGTCGACGGGGTGCGCTGGAGTTGGTAGCGGTGACCTTCCTCGTCGTTGCTCGTCGGAGTACAGCGTGATCCGCGGCGGTTGCGACCAGCTCACCGATCTCAGAGATGACGTCCGTGATGAATGGTGCCGTGACCACAACGTCGAGCGGCGGCTTGAAGCTCGCCGCCGAAGCGCGCTCCACGTCGGAGATCGATCGGTCCTGGGGCAGTGGAGGGCAACAGTCATGGGCCTTCCGCGCTCCGGCTATCGCCAGCGCCTTACAGTACTGCGGCGGCAAGATGTCCGAGTGAATCAGCGCGCCGAGAAGGATGGAAGACAGCAACCGATGCTCGTCCTCTGTGCGCTGAGCCCACGGTGGATCATGTAGGGAGAGCTTGAACCAGCGCAGCGAGGCGGCAGTGCCCGCTCGACGACGTACGCTGCTCGGCCAGCGAGACTCGGTGTACTGCGGCGCGGCCGGTTCGGGGTCTTCCCGGACGATAATCTGAAGCGTGGGCGTTGTTGTCGGGCCCATTTAAGCTTGCTGCGCGCCCATTCGCGACTGGAAGCGTCGAGGCGTGACGTCAACGCCCGCTCCGTTGAGCCTCCCCTCGCAACAGCTCGCTGCAGCGGCGCGTCGACGTCGGGAATCATCGCGCTCTCCGATCATGGCTCGAACGCTGGCGTCGACCGCGGCGTCGGAACCGGCGTGCGACGGGCGGGCCGGTCGGCCCCATTCGAGCTGCCCGATCACGTACAGCCTTAGATCAGTCCGGCGCGCCGCGTAGGCTACCGCGATGCGACCGGTTCTTCAGCCCGAGACGGCTCGTCACGTCGCTGGCATGAAGAATGTTCTTGATCGTGCGCTCCGAGTACAGCTGGCGCGCGATCTCCGACGTGTCGTAGCCGTCAGCGTTTGAAGAGTCACAACACGTCGGCGATCTCGCTCGGCGAGCCGGCTAAGTGCAGACTTTGCGGGCGCGACACCTGCCGCGCAATCGGCCCACGTGGTCGAGCAGAGCGCCCGAGAAGGTCGGGGGGGCAGCGAACCGTCACCGACGGCCAGCCACGCACGACATTCACAGCGGGACACTCGGCCACGTCTCCCTCCTTGCGCAGGATGACGATCGCGCCCCGCGCGGCGACGGCAAAAGGGCCCGGTCGTCGAGCCGACCGGGCGACACACACGACACGCGTGATCAACCCGCCGGAGCGTACAGATCAAACCGGCGCGTCTCCTCGTCGATTTCGTCAGCGGCGCGATCGGTTTCATCGCGCGTCGCATCGCCGGCGTCTCGATGGATGGGAATGCCGGGCAGACCGCTCCAGCTCGGCGACGATGCGCGCGTGATCGCGTCGCGGGCGTAGATAGCAACGTACAGAGCTGCGCTCTGTCGGCAGACTCATGGCTCTCCAATACCACCATGCAGGCCCCTGCACCACCAGCCGGAGTTTTCCATACCTTCCCATACGTGTCAAGAGGGCGGCGTGCTGCCCGATGAGGCCGACCTCGCGCGCGAGCGTTGTCAGCGCTCGGACGTGTTCGTATCGTCAACTCGCAAAAATGCGCGCGTCGCGCAGCGGGTCGAAAAGGTTGGCGAGGATAGCGATGTCGGTGTGACATCTGCGGGCTCGTCGATCGCGGTCAGGCCAGGCTTGAGACGAGGATCCCGATTACGCGTCCGCAACACCGGCAACATCGTCGGCGCGTACGACCTTTCCGTGCTCGGGATCTCGAAGCGTGGGTTCGCGTGGAGCCGCCCGCGGTCTCGGCCTACCGGGTGAGGAAGCCGCCGCCGAAGAGCTGGTCGCATCGCCGCCGCGCGCGGGCGTGGTGGCGCGCGAGCGTGCAGCGCCGGTATCGCCGTTTCGCAGGTCGACACGCGGGGACGCTGGTGGGCCGAAGAAGCCGACCTCGAGGTCCTTCCGTTCCTCGACATCGCCGCCGAAGATCGCGCCGACCATGGCGCAGCGGCGCAGACGCTCTGCTGAGCTCTGCCATGACAAACCTGGGCAACACCCCGGTCTGAACGGAGATCCAGCCAGTGACGAAGCAGCGAAACGCTCCTGCAGTTCCAGTGCCTCACCCCAGGATGCCGTCGGCTGCAGGCGCCAAACCGCTATCACGACGATCACCGTGCGTGAAGCCCAGGAAGAAAGCGATCTTCACGGACATTTTTGCGCTGTTCAGCGAGTTCACGTCACGCTCAGTCGCGTCCCGACTCCCGACGAGCAAGCCGCGCTCGCGGCGAGCAGCTGCGGATTACTGCGGAGCCACACCGGCACGAGCAAGCTCGGTCGCCACGTCGGAGCAGCGGCGCCAGAAGCTCGGGAGCGGACGCTGCGATTTGCCGGGCTCGCCGTCCTCTGTGCGCTCGCGCTCGGCCTGTTCCTGCTGTTGCGCACACCGCGCACATCTCGACCCAGACGAGCGAAGGACCGCCGGCCGCGCGGACCTGCGCGCAGACGGCACCGACAGGCAAACAGGTGCTGCTCATTTGGACGAGGTCGGGAAGCGAAGGGATACCAGCTGTACAAGGTGACTGACCCAGAGGCCAACCGACTTTTAAGCAGGGCGCCCAGGCCAGTCAACGGTCACAAGCGGATCCAGGAAGGACTTGAGCAAACCTCGCGGCAACCTGGTGCTGACCACGCCCCCAGTATCGCTGCTGGGGCTCCGGACGACGAAGGGCGAGTCGCCTTGGGGAGAGGTCTCCGCCGGAACGACGAGCTCACAACTCGAAGCTGGACCAGCAAGCCGAAAGGTGCATGCTACCGCGTCACGCGTCCGTCGGCGAGAACAGCACTTGTCCGGACCCGGCATGCTGAAAGCCATGCGATATGATCCTTCGGCTGGGCGACGCCGCAGTGCCACCAACGTGGCGACCGAGCTCGTCCAGTATCATAGCGGGGCTGTCGAACACGATCCCAGGTCAGGTGGACGGACAGCACCGGTGGCACCGCCAAACACGAGATCAGCCACAACGGCGCACTTTCGCAGCGCGACGCGGGGCACAACCTCTGCTTCGAGAGCATATCACTGGTCCAGCACTGTTTCCAGGTAAGCGCCGGATAGCCAGATGCGCGGACGTGTTTTTCACCAGCCGCAGAAATGCCAAAGCGTCTCCCGCCGAGACCGCGCCCCACCGTGCGCCGGCGGCCGTCGGCGCGCAGCCCGACCCATCGTCACCCTCATCGAGGATAATGGCCAGAGCTAGCAGGCCGGCGAGGCGGAGAACAGTGCACCCGGCATCATCAACAACGGATTCTGCCGCCAGGATCCACCGGCCAGCATAGGGTGCAACGGGTCTGCCTGTCGGCGGTAACCCGAAACGGGTGCGACATCGGCCGGCGCCACAACGGTCGACGGCGCAGAGCTTGCTCCCGAACACGGAGTACTGCTTCCGTGTGCGCGCCCTCGATCAACGGGAAAAGCGTCGCCGTACCAGGCCGCCGAGCTGCGACGACCGGGTTCTTGACTCAGAGCTTCCAGTGCGCCGCCGCGCCGTCATTGTCAAGATGGCGCAGCCAGCGTCGCACCGGAACCATCTCCGTCAGTTGGACATATCCAGAGCGGCGGGAGCGCCGCAGCGCCAGAGATCAGGGCGAGAAAACGCGTTAAATCAGGCGGCATTCCCGCGATTCAGCGCAGCGCCACGATCACCGGCGTCGGCGACAACGGCATGGAAGGCCCTGGAACAACGAACGTGCACTGCTTCCCAGGTGCGCCGTCAACAGCCTGATCCCAAATGTCAAAGGCGCATTACTCGCCGGGACCGGCCGGCACCGGGAACAGCCAACCGGCTCGATGTGTGCGCGCAGAAGCCCGGGCCACGCCGGGGCGACGGACTTCTGGGGATAGAGGGATCTCGGCAGCGGCGGCGGCGTCAAGAGCGAAATGGGCGGCGGGCGAGAGGGCGTAAGTTCAGAGATCCTGGCAAGACGGCGGGCTCGGCGCCGTCAACGAACCGGTGACCTCTGAAAAGGGGGATCGCGGGAGCGGAACATCGGCGACGCTCTGTCTGGAACCAAAGGTGTGCTTCCAGATACGAGCAGTCTGCCGTTGAACAAGGCGTCGCGACCCTACGACGAAGGTGGCGAAGTGCGACGGTCTCGTTGCGAACATCTATCCGACCGAAACAACGGTCGCCGTTGGTCGGCACGACCGACGCTGACGTCATCTACCTGGTGGCAGCGATCAGATCATTCAGAGCGGGCGACGACGTGATCTGCTGGCGGGCGCAGGAACGACACGATATCGACGCTCCGCGCCGCGACCATGCCGCCGACGCAAAGCGCGACCAGCGACAGAGCGCGCTGCGCGCGTCGGGCCCCGCGAGGTCGGCCTGCGAAGATCCGAGCAGCTTCTCGAGAACGTCCTGATAGGCAGCCTTCACGGCATCGCTGCCGCGCGCCACGTCCGACGGGCAGCCCGATCAGCGGGCAGCAGCTCTCGCGATCGTCGAAATGGTCGAGCGAGAAGTAGGCGTCGACGATCCTCTGAGCGCGCGACTTGCGCGTCGCGTTGCGTCGCGCGGCCGCTGCCAGGCGCTTGGGCGCCTCCTCGCACAGGAACCAGCGCACGGCCTCGGCATAGAGCTCGCCTTGTCCTTGAAATGCCGGTAGAAGCCGCCATGGGTCAGGCCGGCATTCGTCCATGACCTCGCCGATCGAGACCTCGGCGAAGCCCTTGCTGTTGAACAGCCGTCGGGCGCTTTCGAGGATGCGCTGGCGCGTGTCCTGCTTGTGCTTGGCCGAATAGGGCATGTCGTCCTCCGTCGCGAGACGTCCGGCGATAGTGGCACGCAAAAGATGATGTTGAACATCTTTTGCCGCGCAAGACCCTCCGTCAAACCGACTGGAGGACCGTCATGCTCGATTTCCTCGGGGACCAATCGCCACGGCGGCTCTGATCGTCTTCGTCGTCCAGCACTGCTCGTCTGTCATGGAGGCGTCGCGCGGCGCCAAGCTCGTGCTCTGGCCGCGCTGCTCGGCCTGTGGGTCGGGCATCGCTACGCTGCCGGCAGCGCCGCCGGCTGGCGCGGCGATCCGCGCGGCCGTTTCCCGATCATGGGGCCTCTTCGTGGCCGCGCCGCTCCTCGCCGCCGCGCTCGCCACTGCCTGGCCGTCGGCGCGCCGGGCGATGCTCAGCCTGCCGCTGCCGCTGCTGGTCGGCCTCAATATCGGCCGCGTCTTCGCCGTCGCGTCTTCCTGCTGCTGGCGGCCGAGGGCCGGCTGTCCGGCCCGTTCCCGCATTCCGCCGCCGTGGGGCGACATCATCACCGGCGTCGTGGCCCTGCCGCTGCTGTGGCTGGCCCGCGATCCCGCGCGGCACACGACGGTGCTGCATCTCTGGAATGCCTTCGGCATGGCTCGACCTTGATCGCCGCCATCGCGCTCGGCGTCACTGTCGGCCACCGAGCTCGCCGCTTGCAGATCTTCCATGACGGCGCCGGCTCGGAAGCCATGCAGCACCTGCCCTGGTCGTTCGTGCCCGACGGTGCTGGTGCCGCTCTGGATGATCATGCACGCGATCATCTGGCCGCTGCGAGCCGGCGATCGGCGGCCTAGCCCCAGCTCTCGAGCGCCTGCGCGAGGCTCTCCGGCCCGCGATAGAGCATCGGCCCGCCAGCCGCAGGCGCGGGCGCCGTCGACATTGGCGGCGGTGTCGTCGACGAACAGGATCGACTGCGCCACCGTCACGCCCATGCGCGCCTGGGCGTCGGTGAAGAACACGCGGTCGGGCTTGCACACGCCCAGCGCCGCCGAATAGACGATCTCGTCGAAATGCGCGCCCGAGCCCCGCCTGCTCGCGCAGATAGGCGACGCGATGGTGCTCCTGGTTGGAGGCGGCGAAGCAGCGGCCGCCGGTGCGCTGCCGCCAGGCATCGGCCTGGGCCAGCACGTCGCGATCGATGACGGCGTCCTTGGCGAACCAGTAGGCGACGAACTCCTCCAGCCGGTCGGCCAGTCCCTTGGTCTCGAGATAGGCATGGAGCGCGACGTAGAGATCGAGCCGACCGCGCAGCACCTCCATGAATTCGCCGCGGAAGAAGTCGCGCGCCATCTCCTCGTAGATCGAGGCCCCAGTCGGCCTGCAGGGTGGCGTACCACGGCTGCGCCGAGCCGGGCTGGGCGAGCGAGACGACGCCATCGATGTCGAGGACGAGGACGGGGCTGGAACTCATGGCCCGGCCATGCTACAGCAGCGCGCCGTCCTTCGAAGGAAAGTCCGTTGCAGCTCGTTGTCCCCTCCCTGGCCCATCTCGACGCCTATGCCGACGCGCTCGCGGCGCGGCTGGTCGCCGGACAATGTCCGGCTGGAGGAGGCCGCGCGCGAGGAACTGGAGCTGGATCGCCGACGATCCGGCGGCCTTCGTGGCCTTGCTCGACGACCGCGAGGCCAAGGCGCGGACCCGTCACCCTGCCCGACGGCTCGCAGGTGCCGCGCCTGCCGGGCTACCGGCGCTGGATGTGGGACGGCGAATTCTGCGGCTCGATCGGCTTTCGCTGGCAGCCCGGCACCGTCGGCCCTGCCGCCTCATTGCCTGGGCCATATCGGCTACAGCCGTCGTGCCCTGGAAGCGCGGCCGCGGCTACGCCACGCGCGCGCTGGCGCTGCTGCTGCCGGAGGCGCGCAAGGAAGGGCCTCGACTATGTCGAGGCTGACGACCGATCCGGACAATCTGCCCTCGCAGAAGGTCATCACCGCCAATGGCGGCGTCTTGGTGAAGCGCTTCCGCAAGGACGCCGGCCTACGGCGAGGTCGAAGCGCTGCTGTTTCGTATCCCGCTAGTGGCCGCCGCCACCGGCCCGCACGACGGCCTCGACCATCGCCGACAGCGCCGCCAGCCCGCGCGACTTGAGCGCGCGAGACGAGTCCTTCTCGCCGAGCTGGCCTTCCAGGACCAGCGTGATGAAGCCGTGCACGGCCGCCCAGGCGAAGTCGACCATGCGCTCCTTCACCTCGCCCGAGGCCTGCGGGATGACCGCTTCGACGGCCTCGTCGATGCAGGTGGTAGGCGGACTTGGCCGCAGCGGCCAGCGCCGGCGTCTCGAAGTGGTTGGCGTCGCGGCTGAACATCAAGTTGGAAGAGCACCGGATTGGCCGCGGCGAAGGCCATGTAGCCGACACCCTGGCCGACCAGGCGCGCCGCGGGATCGCTGCCCGACCGGCGGGCTTCCGCCATCATCGCCGCAGTGAGGTCGTGGTAGCCACGCATGGCGATCTCGGCCAGCAGGTCGTCGATCGAGGCGAAGTGGTGAGCAGGGGCGGCGTGAGAGACCGCCGCGCGACGCGCGCATTCGCGCAGCGTGAAGCCGCGCAAACCCTTCTCTTCCAGCAGTTTGCGGCCCGCCAGCGACCAGCGCCTCGCGCAGTTCGCCGTGGTGATAGGGCTTCGCCGTCTTGACCCGCGCCATGTGCCATCCGCTCACGCACCGATGTTGGTGTCAAGAAAACAGGGCCCAATTAGGCACCGTCAAAATTGTGTCTGCTTGATCTTTTCATCAGCAAGATTGAGCGCTTCGGCGGCAAAAAGCCGGCTGACCTCCCCCGCGTCTGTGGCTCTATCCCAGCACTGTCGGAGGATGCTTGCATGATGTTCGAGAGTTGGGCCGCCTTCACCGCTGCTTCGGCCATACTGCTGATCATCCCGGGCCGACCGTTCTGCTGGTCGTCTCCTATGCGCTGGGCCAGGGCTGGCGGACGGCATTGCCCATGGCGGTCGGCGTGGCGCTGGGCGATTTCACGGCCATGACGCTCTCCATGCTGGGCCTGGGCGCCCTGCTCGCGGCCTCGGCCACCCTGTTCACCATCCTGAAGTGGGTCGGCGCGGCCTATCTCGTGTGGCTCGGCATCAAGCTGTGGCGGGCCGGCGGCGCGCTCGAAGCCAACGCCGCGCACCGACGCGGTCTCCGCCGCCAAGATGCTGGGCCATGCCTGGCTGGTGACGGCGCTCAACCCCAAGAGCATCACCTTCTTCGTGGCCTTCCTGCCCGCCTTCCTCGACCCGCATGCCGACTTCCTGACGCCAGATGCTGGTGTTCGAGACGACCTTCCTGGTGCTGGCCTTTCGCCAATGCCTTCGGCTACGCCCTGGTCGCCTCGCGGGCCCGCGGCTTCGTCTCCAACCCGCGGGCGATCAGGATCATCAACAAGGTGGGCGGCGGGCTGCTGATCGGCGCTGGGCGCCGCGACCGTGACGCTCGCGGGCTCGCGGAGCTGAATGGCGACGGTGCTCGTCGACTTCAAGACGCTGGCTGCCGGACAGCCGGCCGCGGCCGCCCACGCATCTAGCGCGCCGGCTCGCTGACGAACGCCACCTTCGACAGGCCGCCCTTCGAGGCATCGGCCAGCATCTCGGCGACGTAGCGGTAGGGCACGTTCTGGTCGGCCCGCAGATAGACTTCGGGCTGCGGCCGCTTGCGGCCCGCCTCGGCGAACTTGGCGAGCGCGTCCTCGCGGCTGATGCGCTCGCCGTTCCAGAACAGCGAGCCGGTGGCGTCGATGGCGAACTCGACCTTCTCGGGCTTCTGGATGTCGGCCGTCGACGTGGCCTTGGGCAGGTCGAGCTTGACCGCGTTGGTGAGAAGCGGCGCCGTGACGATGAAGATCACCAGCAGCACCAGCACGACGTCGATCAACGGCACCATGTTGATCTCGGCCATGGGCTGGGACGAGGTTTTGCGGTCGAAGCTTCCGAAAGCCATGATCGTTCTCCTGCCTAGTAGTTGACGGCGGCCAGCGGCACGGCTGCCCGGCTTGCCGCCGCGGCCCGATGCCTGCAGCGCGCGGCCCATCGACAGGAAGGTCAGCAGCTCGAAGGCGAAGGCGTCGAGCTTGGCGGTCAGCACGCGGTTGGAGCGGGTCAGCCAGTTGTAGCCCATGACTGCCGGCAGGGCGACGGCGAGGCCGATGCCGGTCATGATCAGCGCCTCGCCGACCGGGCCCGCCACCTTGTCGAGCATGCCCGAGCCGCGTCATGCCGATCGCCACCAGCGCGTGATAGACGCCCCACACCGTGCCGAACAGGCCGACGAACGGCGCGGTGGCGCCGATGGTGGCCAGCATGGTGAGGCCGTTCTCCAGCGCCGTCGTCTCCTCGTCGAGCACCTTCTTGATGGTGCGCGTCAGGAATCTCCTGCTCGCTGCCGGTCTCCTCGAGCTTGGCCGCGCCGAACTTGGCGTGATGCGCCTGGGCATGCAGCGAATGCGCGGTCAGGTGGCCGAACGGCTCGCGCACGCCGTGCACGCTGAGCTCGTTCTGCACCGCCTCGAGCGAGGTGGCGCTCCAGAAGAAGGTCAGGAACTTCTGGCTGCGCTTCTGGCGCACGATCTGGCTGATGCCCTTGTAGACGATCAGGTACCACGAGATCGCCGACATGATGGCGAGCACGACCAGCAGCACCCTGGCGACGATGTCGGACTGCTGGAGGAAATGGCCGAAGCCCAGGGATGATGCGTCGCCCATGATTTACTCTCCTACCGCAACACAAAATTGATCGGAACAAGGACCCACACCGCCTGCGCGATGCCGCCTTCGGCGTAGGGTCGGAACTGCGCCGGCGCGCACGGCGCTCACCGCCGACTCGTCGAGCGACGGGATGGCCCGACGAGGTCTGCAGCGACGACCTGCGCCGGCCGGCCGGCGACGTCGACCAGCACGCGCACCATGACGGTGCCCTGCTCGCCGGCCTTGCGCGAGCGCGCCGGATAGATCGGGTTGGGCGCCACCGAGGTAGCCGAGCTGCGAGGCCGACACCGTCCTTAGGCGCGGCCGGAGCAGCCGGGGCCGCCTGCTGCGGCTGGGCCTCGACCGGCGCTTGCGGCGCCTGCGGGCGCTTCTGCACCGGCTTGGGCGGCGGCGGCTTGGGCTTCTGCCGGCTCCGGGTGGCGGCGGGCGGCGGCGCCTCGACCGGGAAGACCGGCGGCGGCAGGTCGGGCGGCGGCGGCTCGATCACCGTCGGCGAGTTCCGGCGGCGGCGGTTTCAGCTCGGGCGGCGGCGGCGGCTCGTCGTACGGCAGGATCGGGCTGCGCCGGCTGCTCGGCCGGCACCATGCGGACTTCCATGGGCGCGATGTCGCCGACGATGAGCTTCGACCGGCTCGACCTGGGTCAGCGCCCAGCCGCCGCCGACATGGAAGAAGATCACGAGCGCCAGCAGCGCGCGCTTCACGGTCGGCGTCAGCGGCTCCTTGTAGGTCTGCCGTGATCTCGTCGCGCAGGCGCGGGAAGATGGGAGGGGATTCGTCGGTCACGGGCCTGCGCTCACGACTGCAGCGGCGACAACGCGATCGCCACCGTCACCGCCACCGACACGCCGAAGATCACCAGGCCGACGAGACGCCGGCGGTGCGTCTCCCACCACAGGATGGCGCCGCTGATCGACAGGAAGATCAGGCTTCCCGCCAGCGTATCGATCAGCAGGATCCACGGCACCGGCATGCCAGCGCCCTTGTGCAGGTTGGTGAGCGTCGCCACGAAGCCGTTCTCCGTGGTCCGCACGCCCGACCGACTTGTTGCCGACCCAGTATTCGACCTGGATCACCTTGTTCGGCCCGCCGAAATTCAAGGTCCAGCGCTCGGGCTGCGTCAGCGGCCGGCCCTCGCCACCCGCTCCGCCCTCTTTCCGCCCAGGCCACCGGCCGCGGAGCGCTCGACCCGCATGTTGTTCGCCGGCTGGTCGACCTTCAGCGCCTGCTGCAGCCAGGCGGCCAGGGCGTCGATCGTCGCCGGCCGCGGATCGGGCAGCGACGAGCTGGGCGTTGATCTGCTGCTGGTCGGGCAGTTGCAGCTTCAGGACGTTGCGGTGATTGAGCCAGATGCCGCTGAACCCCGTGAGCAGGCCCAGGATGGCGCCCCACAGGCCGAACCAGCCGTGGGTGCGGCGCACCCAGCGCACGAACGCCAGCTCTCCGGTTCACCCGGTTGCTTGCCAGGGCCGTGGCGGCGGCTTCGGCCATCAGGTCTCGCTCCATTGCCTGACGAGGTTGTGATAGCAGCCGATCAGCGATCGACGCGCCACCTCGTCTGCGTTGGTCTGGTTGAGGCGCTGGATGGCGTTGTCCATGTCGTAGCAGCAGCGCCCGCTGGGTGTCGTCGCGGATCAGGCTCTGCACCCAGAAGAAGCACGACGTGCGCACGCCGCGCGTGATCGGCGCCACCTGGTGCAGGCTGGTGGCCGGATAGACCACCATGTCGCCGGCCGCCGAGCTTGACGCTGTGCCGGCCGTAGGTGTCCTCGATCTGCGAGCTCGCCGCCGTCATACTCGTCGGGATTGGTGAGGAAGAGCGTCGCCGACACGTCGGTGCGCAGCTTGCGGCCATCGTGCGGGCTGATGCGCACGCTGCCGTCGACATGGGCGCCGAACTTCATGCCTTCGCTGTAGCGGTTGAACATCGGCGGGTAGATGACGTTGGGCAGGACGGCGCTGATGAAGACCGGATGGCGCTCGAGCGCCGAGACGACGATGCGCTGGCAGGCGAGCGCCACGTCGGAGCGCTCGTCGATCTGCTGGTTGAACTTTGACCGGCGCGCCCTGGTAGCCGGCGGTGACGCGCCCATCGACCCACGCACGTTGGCGCGGTCGAGCCGCTCGCGCACGCTGACGAGCTGCCCGGCGTCGAGCACATTGGGAATACAGACCAGCATGACCGGGCGGCGCGCCTCCATCACATGCGGTAGGTGAGCGTGAGCAGGCCCGTCGTGCCCGAGCCCGGCGACCGCGCGACCGCCGTCCGACGCCATGAGCGAGTCGTAGTACATCGTGTTGAACAGCGTTGAGGACGTTGAGCGCGAACCTCGTAGGTCGGCTGCTTGTAGGCCGCGGTCAGGTCGACGCGCGTGTACTCCGGCACCTGCACCGTGTTCTGGTTGTTGGCGTAGCGCTGGCCGACATAGAAGACGCCGCCGCCGATCTCGTAGGTGTCGCTTGATCGTGTAGGTCGTCCAGATATTGCCCGAGTCCTTGGGCGTGTTGAGCGGCACGTTGCCGGTGGTATTGCCGACGCCGTTGACGGTGGCGACGCCGTCGATGATGCGGCCGTTCGAGGTAGGCGTAGCCGCCGAACACCTGCCAATCGGGCATGATGCTGGCCGGCAACGCCGACGCGGGCACCCTGCACGCGGACCGTGCCGGTGGGCGTGAAGGTGCCGTCGGCGTTCGCCGTGCGCGCATTGTTCTTGGTGATCTGGAACAGCGCGCCATTGAGCGAGAGGTTGCCGTTCAAGAACTCGTACTTGGCGCCAGCCTCGAAGCCCTCGTTCGTTCTCCGGCGGAAGCTGCTGCGTCGCCCGTCGTCGAGGTGAGCTGCTCGAGCGACGGATTGAACGAGGTGCTGTACGAGAAGTAGTAGGACTGCTCCTGCGTCGGCTCGAAGATCGCGCCGGTGCGGACGCTGGTGAAGTAGTCGGTCTGCGACGAGTAGGCCGCGGTCGTGTTGCCGGGCGTGTTGACCGAATTGATCGAGTTGCCGATCTGCGCCGATATAGAGTCCCAGCGCACGCCGCCGACGAGCTTCAGCCACGGCATCGCCTGGATGGTGTCGTTGGCATACATGCCGAAGCCCCAGGCCTGCGACGACGCATAGTTGCCCGGCAGCGACGGCACGTTCGCCGGCGATTGCCGGCGCCGACCGTGAAGCCCGCGGGCGTGCAGCCCACGGAGCCGTGCCACCAGGGGGATGCCGTTGCAGGTGCCGGTGCGGGTGGAAGTCTTGTTGGATGTAGGCCTCGTAGTTGAGGTCGACGCCCATCAGCAGCGTATGGCCGACGGAGGCCGTGTCGGAACTTGGCCGTCAGCTCGGTCTGGTTCTCGAGCGTGTAGTCGTTGATGTTTCGATCGCGGCTCAGCTGGCGAACGTAGAGCTGGTTCAGGGGCGCGGCGCTGTACGGCGTGTTGCTCGGACCGGCGGCCGCCTGCACGAAGCCGCCGTTCGCGCCAGCGTGCCGACGAAGCCGCCCGAGGTCTCGCGGACACCGCGGTGTTCACCCAGACGAATTCCGTCTGGTTGCGCAGGCTCAGGTTGTTGTCGAACTTGTGGTCGACCGTGCTGTTCAGCTGCGATGACGTCCTGTTCGGTATAGTCGTCGCTGACAGCCATAGGCGGTGTTGCGCGGCACGTTGAGCGGGAAGCCGTTCAGGTTCGGCACGCCATAGGGCACCGTGGTCCTTCCTGTGCTGCAGGATCGCCGACAGCGTGATCTCGGTGGGCGTCCCGATGCCCAGCTTGACCGACGGCGCGAGGCCGAAATCCAGCACGTTGGTCAGGTCGATCGTCGAGGCCTTGCCGGCCTGGAACATCGCCGGAGACGCGGGCCGCGTTGGTGCTGTCCTGGCCGAACGGCACGTTGACGTCGGCCGTCGTGCGCACGAGACCGTTGGTCGTCGCCTGGACGCTGAGCTCGGTCGCCTTGCTTGAGGACCCGGCTTCTTCGTCACCTGGTTGATGACGCCGCCGGTCGAGCCGCGGCCGAACAGCATCGAGGACGGGCCCATCAGGACCTCGATCTGCTCCAGCGCGAAGACGTCGCGATAGTACTGGCCGCGGTCGCGCATGCCGTCGAGATAGATGTCGGTACGCGCCGAGAAGCCGTTCAGGTTGATGTTGGTGCCGATGGTGCCGCCCTCGGCCGAGCCGATGGTGACGCCCGGCACGTTGCGCATCGCGTCTGGTCGAGCTGTCGTGACGCCCTGCGACTGCATCAGCGCCTTGTTGATGATGACCACCGGTCTGCGGCACGTCCATCAGCTCGGCGGCGCCCAGGCGGTTGATCGAGCCCCTTGTGACCTGGAAGTCGTCGCTCGGCCGGCTAGCCGGTGACCGTCACCGGCTGCATCGTCGCCGGCGCCGCGGTCGGGTCGGCCGGCTTGTTTTCGGTGGGCGGCGGCGCCGGATCGGGCGGCGGCGTATTCTGGTCGGGCGCCTGCTGCGCCATTGCACCGGGTGCAACGAGCAAGACCAACCAGGGCGGTTTTCACAGGAACGCGACGCATCATCATTACTCCCCCAGACACTCCGCCTGCCTGATGATGGGTCGGCGAATGCAGAGTCATTATCGATCGACCAGGCGGGGAAGTAGAGACTTATTTGCAACTCAATTTCGCGCAGTGCCGGCACGCGCAAATACCTACTTGTTCTACGGATTCTGCGCGTGGCAGGCCGGTGCCGCGACCGCGAGCACCGCGATGATCGTCGCGACGCCGATCGAAACCCAGGCGAGGCCACACGCCAGAATAAGCGGTACCGCGGCGATGCAGGCAAGAGCGACTGCAGCGATCGAGGCCGGGGCGATGAGCAGAAGGTCGAGGACCCGGCACGCCCTCGGATGGCACTGCGCCAGCCAGTAGCTGAAAGCCGGCAATGAAGCCGGCCGGCCAAGCAAGCCTACCAGCAGCCACCACAGGCCGCCGCAGCAGCCCGCGAGATACAGCGCGACGATGAAACCGGCGAGCGCCGCCACCCACGCGATCGCCGCCCAGTCGCATGCCGTTGGGCACTGGGCAGCCGATGCCGCACAGGAGCACCCGCATAGCAGGATGACGGCAGCCGTCGCGATCCAGAGGCCGGCGACGATGCCCCAGGCCCAACCCGGAACGGTGACGGCGGCCAGCATCGGGCAGACCGTCAGCGCGAGCGTGAAGATCGTCGCGGCGGTTGCGAGCGCGATCAGGCCAGCCACGACGAGCACCAGCGAGCCGCATAGCCCGTCGCCGCCGCCGTTGCCGCCGCCGCAGGAAGCGACAGTGGAACGCCTTGCTGGCGGACTGGTCGGGGCAGCCGGCCGGCCCCTTGATCGTGATGGTCGCGGTGTACGATCCGGGCGCCGCGTAGTCGTGGCTGGTCGCCGGGTCGGGGGTGATGGTGGCGTTGATGGTCTCGATCGACGAGCCGTCGCCGAAGTCCCAATCGTACTCGGCTTGCCCGCCGGTGACGTCGGCGTCGAGGACGACCGGGCGGGTCTTGGCGGGCGTGCAGGCGCCGACGGTGGCGGTGACGTTGGAGACCGTCGGGCGGCGCCGCCGCAGCCGGGAACACTGACCGCGCAGGTGGCGGTGTCGACCGCAGGACGGGACGAGCCCGGTCACCGTGAAGGTCGCGGTGTAGCTGCTGACGCCGGCGCCGGGCGCCGGATAGTCGTGGCTCACCGCCGGCGTCGCACCGGGGAGCGTGGCGTCGATCGTCGCAACGGCGCCGTCACCGAACTCCCAGTGATAGGTCTGCAGGCGTTCCGCCCGTCAGCGTCGCGTTGAGATTGACCGTGCGCGTGCCGTCGGCGTTGCAGACTCCAGCAACCGAGGCGATGACCAGGCCGATCGCCGGGCAGGCGACGTCGCACGGGGCAAGGCCCGACACCGTGACCGAGAGCGGCGGACATCCGGCGGGCAGGACGTAGACCAGCATCGCCGTAAAGGTCCGGGCGGCGCATAGTGGTGCGCGCCTGTGGAGAAGGCGCCCGGCGCCGGGATGACGAAGGCCGCGCCAAGCGTTCCGTCGCCAAAATCCCACTGGCCGACCACCGTGCCCGACGGGATCGTTGCCAGGTTTGCGGTCAGCGTCACGTTGCGGGTCCCGTCGGCATTGCAGCCGCCGACGGCCACAGCGATCGTTCCGGTCGGACAGTCACTTTCCTCGCAGTTCAGCGGGCCGTCGAACGTATCGCTGCAGGTGCGGGTCGGTGGCGCAGGACGCCGTGACGGTGATCTGATTGCCGCACGTGCAACCGATCGGGACATCGACTGCCCAATTGCCGCCCTGAACTCCGCGTCACGGTGCTCGCCGTCCCGCCGCCGCTGCAATCCACCTGGACGATGACGTTGAAAGAGCCGCTTGCGAGGAGGATCGGCGCGCAGGTGCCCGCCACCGTGCCGGTCACATGCTATCGTGCTGGTGATGGGTGCCGCCCGGCGTCGGCCGGGATACCTGTCACGCCCGTAATGCTCATCGAGCAAGCCATGCCGACCTCCGTTGGCGGAGACACGAAGGCATGCGACGCGGCAAACCGTCAGTCGAGCCAAACTATCGTCGATAGTACATCTAACGGTAGCATTATAAGGGAAGTTGTGGGAAGCCCGACCTTGCCATCGGGCTTTTGACCTTGTCTGCGCGTGGCGCGCCCGGCTGGATCTCGAACCAGCGACCTACCGCTTAGAAGGCGGTTGCTCTCATCCCCTGAGCTACGGGCGCCCGACCGCAGGATACCACGTGCCGTCCCGACAAGGCCCCTCGCAAAGGCTCGCGGCGGCGGCCGAGGGCCGCCGGGCCATCAGTGCGTCCAGCGGCCGACGCGGTTGTAGGCGAAGTTGTCGGCGTAGGCCTTGGGTCTCACATGCCGCGCGTGAGGCAGCTCGATGGTGTAGCGCCAGCCGTTCTTCTCGGCGTGGGCCTTCGCCTCCTCCGAGGGTCAGGAAATGGAGCTGGACCTGCTGCATGGTATCGCGCGAGCTGGTCCAGCCCATCAGCGGATCGATCTCCTTGGGCGCCGGCTCGGTCTCGAGCACCCACTCCTTGGTGTTGCGCTGGCCGGACTGCATCGCCGTCTTGGCCGGCTTGTAGATGCGAACCTGCATGAGCTCCGATACTCCACTGGCGGGCGGGCGTGGTCGGGGCGGCCGGATTTGAACCGACGACCTTCTGCGCCCAAGGCAGACGCGCTACCAGACTGCGCTACGCCCCGCCGCAAGCACTTGATGGCGCGCGTGGTTTCTACCAGCCGCCCGGGCGGCTCGAAAGCGCAATTTCCGGGTGCTAGAGCTGCGCCATGTTCGACCAAACGCCCGAAGAAGGCCGTCCCGGCCGCGCGCCTCTCGATCAACGTCCTCGGCGGCGCCCTGCAGCCCTGCTCGCCGCGAGCCGGTGACCGGCTTCTACCGCGACGGCTGCTGCAACACCGGCCGCGAGGACGTCGGCCTGCACACGGTCTGTGTGGTCATGACGGCGGAGTTCCTCGCCTTCTCCAAGGCCGCAGGGCAACGACCTCAGCACGCCGATGCCGCAATACGGCTTCGCCGGCCTGAAGCCCGGCGACCGCTGGTGCCTGTGCGCCAGCCGCTGGAAGGAGGCGCTCGACGCCGGTGCCGCACCGCAGGTCGTGCTCGAGGCCACCCACGCCGTCACCCTGCACGTCGTGCCGCTCGACCGAGCTGAAGAAGTACGCCGTCAGGCTTCAATGAACTGGTAGCCGGTGCGGATGCGGCCGTCGCCGCCCAGCACCAGGAAATCGAAGCCGATCGAGATCACCTCGCCGCCCGCGGCCGGCAGCATCTCCCAGCGCAGCTTGACCGTGCCGTGATGGCCGTCGACGCCGTCGCGCAGGCGGAACACGTTGCCCTTCTCCTTCACCCACTTGTCGTAGGCGTCGGCCACGCGCTTTTCGATGCCGGCATGGCCGACCGCCTCGAGCGTGCGCGCGAGATGGCTGGGCGTCTTCCTGCCACAGGGTGCGGATCAGCGACCGGCGCCGCTCGGCGTCGGGCTCGTTCCACACGGCGATGTAGTTCTGGACGAAGGTTTGCATGTCGCTCATGGCGCTAGACATGGCGTCAGCACGACATGCCAAGTCGATGACCCGACAGGTAATGAGATCGCCGCAGGAGTAGCATGAAGAGCTGGCCGAAGATCGACGGCGCGCTCGCCGACTACGTCGACGCCAACTGGCTGCGCGAAAGCCCGCGTGAAGCGCCGGCTGCGCGAGGAGACGGCGAAGCTGCGCAGGCGCCGGGATGCAGATCTCGGCCCATCAGGGCCAGCAGATCGCCCTGCTCGCCCGCGCCGTCGGCGCCCAGCGCGCCGTCGAGGTCGGCACCTTCACCGGCTACTCCGCGCTCTGCGATCGCCGAGGCGCTGCCGGCGGACGGCAAGCTCTGGTGCTGCGACGTCAGCGAGGAATGGACGCGCATCGCCCGGCGCTACTGGAAGGAAGCGGGCTTGGAGAGCCGCATCGAGCTCACCATCGCGCCTCGGCAGTCAAGACGCTCGACTGGCTGCTGGCCCAGGGACTCGCCGACCAGCTCGACCTCGCCTTCATCGACGCCGACAAGGAGAACTACGACGCCTACTACGAGCGCTGCCTGAAGCTGGTGCGGCGCGGCGGGCTGGTGCTGATCGACAACGTGCTGTGGGGCGGCTCGGTCGCCAACCTCGCCGACAAGGATGCCGACACCAAGGCGATCCGCGCGCTCAACGCCAAGCTCAGGGCCGATCGAGCGCGTCGACCTCGCCCTGTTCGCGGTGGGCGACGGCATGACGTGTGCGCTGAAGCGTGATCAGTTTTCGTCGGACCGCAGGGCTTGAGGTCCGCGGTCCGACAAGCGCTGCTAAGCGTTGCCGAAGATCGGGTGCTTGACCTTGTCGCCGGTCTTGATGCCCGAGCAGCTCGCGCGCTGCCGCCGTTGATCTCGAGCACGGCGCGCACCGGGAACTGGCTGGGGATGGCGTCGGTCGACAGCGGCACAGCGTTGGCATGGACGTGTTTCACCGTGCCGTCGCCGGCGATGAACACCATGTCGAGCGGGATCAGCGTGTTCTTCATCCAGAAGCTGACCGGCGCCTCCTGGTGGAAGTCGAACAGCATGCCGTCGTAGGGGCCGAGCTTTTCGCGGAACATCAGTCCGCGCGAGCGTTCGGCATCGTTCAGCGCCAGTTCGATATCGAACTTGATCTCACGCTGCGCGCGTCACGACGACCAGCGAGGAGCGCTTGAACGTGACCTCGGCGCTTCTGCGCGAAGGCCGTTCCGGCCGCCAGAGCGACAGGAGCGCGGCGAGCAGAACAGGCGGCGGCCGAGCCGCGTCCGGAAGCGATGATTGCCATGGCCATGGATAAAGCGTGCACGAGCGATTTCGTCAAACTGAAGACGCTTGCGTGACAGTCGCCGCCTTCTCATAGTGGCTGCGATCATCGGGGGAGCCGCGCCGCGGCTGAGAGGTTCGCAAGAACGACCCCGGCAACCTGATCCGGTTAGTACCGGCGTAGGGACTGGTGACGTTTTGTCGGCTGCTCCTCCCCTTCCTGCAGGACGCGCGCATCGCCTTCGGCGACCGCATCGTGGCCCGCAGCCTCACGCTGGAATTTCCCGCCGGCCGCACGACCTGCCTGCTGGGCCGCAGCGGCGTCGGCAAGACCTCCCTGCTGCGCTGGCTGGCCGGCCTCCTGCCCGGCACGGCGCGCACCGCAGGCCGGTGGCCTACATGGCCCAGTCGGACCTGCTGCTGCCGTGGCTTTCGGTCCTCGACAATGTCCTGCTGGGCTATCGCCTGCGCGGCGACGCCGCGGCGCGGCGCGCCGCCGAACCGCGCGCGCGCGCGCTTCTGACCGAAGTCGGCCTGCACGACCGCCTCGACGATCTCCCGCAGGCACTGCTGTCGGGCGGCATGCGCCAACGCGCGGCGCTGGCCCGCACGCTCTGCGAAGACCGGCCGGTGGTCCTGATGGACGAGCCGTTCGCCCATCTCGATGCGGTGACGCGGCTGGAACTGCAGGACCTCGCGGCCCGCCTGCTCGCCGGCCGCACCGTCGTGCTGGTGACCCACGATCCCCTCGAGGCGCTGCGGGTCGGCCATCAGGTTCGCGTGCTGTCGGGCATCGCCCTTCAGCGCCGGACCGATCATCGAGCCGCCCGGCGCGGTGCCGCGCGACCCGGCCGATCCGGCGCTGCTCGCCCTGCAGGCGCGCCTGTTTGCCGAGCTCCGGGGTCCCGCGGCATGAGGCCGCTGATCACCGCCCTCGGCCTGCTGCTGGGCTGGGAGGTGCTGGTCTGGGATGACCGGCGTGCCAGCCTACATCCTGCCGCCGCCCTCGCGCGTCCGGCTGGTGCTGGTCGAGCGCTTCGACCTTCTGTTGGCCGAGGCTGCCTGGACCGCCGCCGAGATGCTGATCGGACTGGCGCTCGGCCTGATCCTCGGGCGCCGCGCTCGCCATCGTGTTCGCCGCGTCGGCCGGCTGGCGGCGCTGGGCGCTGCCGCTGGTGATCGTCTCGCAGGCCATTCCGGTGATCGCCATCGCGCCGCTGCTCGTCCTGTGGCTGGGCTACGGCATGGCCTCCGAAGGTGGCGATGGCGGCCCTGGTGATCTTCTTCCCCGTCGTCAGCGCGCTCTATGACGGGCTGCGGCGCACCGACCAGGGCTGGCTCGATCTCGCCCGCACCATGGATGCCAAGCCCCGCGCGCCACGCTGCTGCAGATCCGGCTCGCCCGCCGCCCTGCCCGCCTTCGCCTCCGGCGCGCGCATCGCCGCCGCCGGTGGCGCCGATCGGCGCGGTGATCGGCGAATGGGTCGGCGCCAGCGCCGGCCTCGGCTACCTGATGACGCTGTCGCTGGCGCGCGGCCAGACGCGCGCTCGCCTTCGCCGCCCTCGTCGTGCTCTGCCTGCTCGGCCTCGCGCTCTACTACGCGACCGACTGGGCAGGCGCGCCTGCTCGTACCCTGGCAATCCGCAAGGAGAATGACGATGCGTATTCTGATCCGGCTGATGCGCGGCGCTCGCGCTCGCGAGCCTGGCGCTGCCCGCCGCGGCGCAGGACAAGGTCCGCCTGCTGCTCGACTGGTTCGTCAATCCCGACCACGCCGCCCTGGTGATCGCCAAGCAGCGCGGCCTCTTCGCCAAGCACGGGCTCGACGTCGAGCTGATCGCGCCGGCCGATCCCAACGCGCCGCCCAAGCTGGTGGCTGCAGGCCAGGCCGACTACGCCGTGTCGTACCAGCCGACCCTGCAGATGCTGGCCGCCGAAGGCCTGCCGCTGGTGCGGGTCGGCGTCCTGGTCGCCCAGCCGCTCAACTGCGCTGGTCGCGCTCGAGGACGGGCCGGTGAAGACCATCGCCGACTTCAAGGGCCGCAAGATCGGCTATTCGATCGCGGGCTTCGAGGAGGCGCTGTTGGGCGCGCATCCTGGAGAAGGCCGGACTGACGCTGAAGGACGTGACCCTGATCAACGTCAACTTCGCGCTGACCACGGCGCTGATGAGCAAGCAGGTCGATGGCGTGATCGGCGCCTTCCGCAATTTCGAGCTGAACGATCTCGACCTGCACAAGGCCAAGGGCCGCCTGTGGGCCGGTCGAGACCAACGGCGTGCCGACCTACGACGAGCTCATCCTCGTCGGCCAAGCGCGAGACAGTCGACGTGCCGCGCACCAGAGAAGCTGCTGGCCGCCATCGCCGAGGCGACGGCCTGGCTGGCAAGGCCAATCCCGACGAGGCGTGGGCGTGTTCTCGAAGTCCGGCAAGGAGCTCGACAACGAACTGAACAAGCTCGCCTGGAAGGACACCGCTGCCGCTGCTGGCGACCGATCCGACCGCGCTCGACCGCGCCGCTACCAGGCCTTCGCCGACTTCCTGGTGAAGCGCGGCCTGATCAAGCAGGCGCCGCCGCTCGACAGCTACCTGCGCGACATCAAGTAGAAGCTCCGTCAGCCGGCGCGGATCTCGACGACCTGCAGGCCCTTCTGGCCTTCGGCGATCCGGATCATCACCTTCTGACCGGGCGCCAGCGATTCCATGCCGTGCCGGCGCAGCACCGCGGCGTGCACGAAGATGTCGCCGTCGGCGGCTTCGCGCGTGACGAAGCCGTAGCCGCGTTCGTTGTTGTACCACTTGACCAGTGCGGTGATGTAATCGCCCATGGCGATGCCGTCGGGCACCGGCGGTGCCTTGGGCGCGACGGCGACCGCCGTCGACGGATCGACGTCGAGCACCTTCATCACCTGCCAGCCCTTGGGGCCGCGCACGCCGGCGCACACGCACCGTCGCGCCGGGCTTGAGATCCTCATGCCCGGCCTGGCGAAGTGTCGTCACATGCAGGAACGCGTCGCTGTTGTCAGCTGTCGAGGGCCAAGAACCCATACCCTTTGACGGCGTTGAACCACTTGACCTTACCACGCAGCTCAACCGTATCCGACGTCCCCGCCCGTCTCTCCCTGTTGGGTCGTCATTTTCAACGATCCCATGTTGTTATGCGGAAATCCTAGCACCCCGGTAGGCCGGCGCAACAGTCCTTGTAACGGACTATCCGGCCACGATAGACGACACTGCCAGTGCAATCAGGGAGCGCGACGATGTTCAGGGCCGATCTGTTCAAGGGAAAGCGCTTCCTCGTCACCGGCGGCGGCACGGGCCTGGGCCGCATCATGATGGAGAAGTTCGTCGAGCTGGGCGCCGACTGCGTGATCTGCGGTCGGCGCGGCGGCGTGCTGGAGGAGACCGCCCGGCAGGTGATGGCCAAGCATCCCGGCCGACGGGTCGATACGTCATGCCGTCGGATATCCGGGTCGCCACGGCGGTCGAGGAGATGATCGAGCGCATCTGGGCGAGCCGGGCCGCTCGACGGCTTGGTCAACAATGCTGCCGGTAATTTCATCTCCCAGACCAAGGACCTCAGCCCGCGCGCCTTCGACGCCATCGCCAACATCGTCCTGCACGGCACGTTCTACATGACCAACGCCTGCGGCAAGCGCTGGATCGCCGACAAGCGCAAGGCGAGCGTGCTTGAGCATCCTGACGACCTGGGTGTGGACCGGCAGCCCGTTCGTGGTGCCCTCGGCCGATGTCCAAGGCCGGCGTCGCGGTGATGACCCAGAGCCTCGCCGTCGAATGGGCGCGCCACGGCATCCGGCTGAACGCCATCGCGCCCGGTCCCTTCCCGACCGAGGGCGCGTGGGCGCGGCTCAATCCGCTGAAGGAAGGCGACGACAACCGCTACAGCACGCGCAACCCGATGGGCCGCGTCGGCCGTCCGAGCGAGCTCGCCAACATGGCGGCGTTCCTGATGAGCGAGGAGGTCGAGTACATCAACGGCGAGGTGATCGCCATCGACGGCGCCATGGGCATCATGGGCAACGGCACCTTCGCCAACATGATGGCCTACAGCGAGGACGACTGGCGGCGCATCCGCGAGCAGATCCAGTCGACCAACGCCGCCGACCGGGCCAAGCGTGTCTTAGCAGCCTAACGTCAACGCCGCCGTCAGCGTCTTGTGGAAGTGGACGATGGCGCTCTCGAAGTGGCCGAAGGTGAAGGCGTCGTTGGCGCCGCTGCCGAGGCCGCGCTGGATCGCCTGACCACCGCGCGATCCTCCGCCGCACCGGTCGTGCCGACGAACTCGGCGTCGCGCTTGGCCTCGGCCAGGGCCTGCGGATCGTCGCCGCCCGCCGTTGGTCAGCGTGTAGGTGATCTGCCGCGTGCGATCGACCGCCAGCGGCTCGAGGATCACCACGTTGGTATGGCGCGAGAGCACGTGTGATCCAGCACGTTGGGGAACAGGTGATAGACGTAGGTCAGCAGGCCTTCGACGCGGCGCTGCTGCGGCGGCACCTTGGCCGAGCTTCTTGATGCGCTGGAACGGATAGGTCACGCGGCTGTTGCGGCCGAACAGGTCGATGACGTTCAGATTGTCGAAGCCGTACGGGCAGGAAGCTCTCGGGATGCGTCGACTCTGTGATGTGATAGCCCTCGATGAAGCCCTCGAGCAGGATCTTCCAGTTGACCTCGAACTCGCGCTCGGCCGACGCGAACAGGCGCTGGTCGGGCGCCGATCAGCCTGGTCGAGGCCGCCGCAGCGAATCGTCGCCCAGCGCCGGCTCGTCCGTGAGTCACGAACACCAGACCGAAGCGCTCCGCTCGCCGTCATCGGCACCAGCGGATGGGCCTCCTTGTCGAAACCCGGAAAGCCTTCCTCGTGCGGGATGTGGCGCAGCCGGCCTTCGAGATTGTAGGTCCAGCCGTGATAGCGGCAGACGAAGGCGCGGGCGCAGCCCGGATCGCTGGCCACCTGCATGCCGCGATGCCGGCAGGCATTGCGGGAACGCACGGAACTTTGCCGTCGCTGCCGCGCACCACGACGGTCGGCGTGCCTGGCAGCCTCGCGCGCGATGTATGAGCCGACCTCCGGCAATGCCGCCGCCGGGCAGAACGGCGTTGGCGAGCGCCGCAGCATCGCGCTCGATCTCCGCGGCCAGGCGCTCCCTGGACCGGTAGTTGGCGACCGGCTCGCGCCAGACGCTCCTGCGCCGACATCGGTCGTGCCGTTGGCGATGTGGTCCGAGCACGCGCTGGGCCACGGACTGGTCGTCCATTGCCGCTTTCATCCCTGTCGCTCCCGCATCGCTGCTCAAATCGAACGCGCGCCCCGGCGGCCCAATCGACGAAACCCGCCGGCCTGGCACGAGCGGCGTTCAACCGTCGCTCAATCGTCCCTGGCAACGCCGATCGGCCGGCGCATATCGGGCGCACAGGCGGAAAGGATCGGACTTGCCAATCTCTGACGGGGCTGAGCCATCCGATCCAATGCAATAGGGCTGGCTTCGACTGAGTGTGCGCACGAATGCGGCAGGCCGCCACGGTTGCAATGGCGGCCACGCGAACGCCCGCTCGCCCCTGGCCGCAATTGAGCCAAGTGTGCGGTGGTGATTACGGGACGTCCACTGGTTCCAGCCCGGGTTCCGAGGATCTGTTGTGCGATTCGGCGCTAAGACAGTCCCCCACAGATCCCAGCGCCTGCCGCCGTCGGCGGCTCCTGTCCTATGGCGTCCTGACGGCGGGCACGCTGCTGTTGCCGCGTTCGGCGATGCAGCTAGCGCGAGCCGTCGAGGCGCGTCATTGGCATGGCTTCACCGCCATCACGCGCCAGCCCGAGCAGGTCGTTGCCTCGACGATCGGCGAATGGCGCGGCCTGTGGAGTCGCGTCGGCGCGAGCGGCCCCGACCTGTTCGAGCCTGGTCCGCATGATGCGCGTCGGCATCTTCCTGGGGCGACGCGGCAGCGAAGGCTATTCGGTGAATATCCTGTCGGTGAGCCGCCGGCGGGATCGCATCGTCATCGTGTTCGAGGAGCGCATGCCGGCCGATGTCATGATGGCGCAGCGCGCGAAGCCCGGCGCGCGGCCGGCGCGCCGGTCGGCAGCGGCGCTCCGCCCTGCGGCCGGCGGATTTGGCGGACCCGGCGCGAGCTTCGCACCGCGCCGGCGCGACGGCCAACCTCGCGCCGCCGCCCCCAGCCGCCGGCCGGGCAACCGACGCTCGCCGTGGGCAATCATCCTGATCAGCCGCGCCGACCTGCCCGTCTCCGTCGAGCAGCGTTTGTTCCGCTAGCGCCAGCCTAGTGCGGAGTGCCGCGGCACGCCCTTGGTCTGGGCGATGCGCTGGTAGTTCACCGCGCAAAGTCGAGACAGGCGCCGCTTGACGAGCTGGCCGATTGAACTTGCGCTGCAGTTCCTGCCACGGCGTCTGGCTTTCCTTGACGCTGGCGGCTTCCACGCCGCCTGCGCGCTACGTCGAGCTCGTGCGGCGGAAATCAGGATGTCGGCGCTGCCGCTTGCCGATAGTCGACCCTGCACGCTTGTCGCCGGTCTCGCAGCAGCGCCGAGCCCGCCGCCGACAGCGGCCTCGCGGCGAGGCGTTGAGGATCGACGGGCTGGCCGACGTGCCGCTCTGCCGGCCGTCGCCGATGCAGGGCAGCAACAGCACGCCGCCCTTCACCAGCCGGTCGGGCGGCAGCATGTTCACCACCTCGGCCGCGCCGGATGGCCGACCGGGCCGTCGTTGCGGATGAACAGGATGCTGTTCTCGTCGATCGGCAGCTCGGGATCGTTGATGCGATGGTGGTAGTCCTCGGGCCCCTCGAACACGATCGCGGTGCCCTCGAACGCGTCGCGGGTCGCCCTTGCGTTCGAGGGTACTTCTTGCGGAACTCGGGTGAGATCACCGGGTCTTCAGCGATCGCCGATTCGAACAGGTTGCCGGTCAGCACCGCGAAGCCCGCCTGGCCCAGCATCGGCTTGTCAGTAGCTCTTGATGACGTCGCCGTCGGCCGGTCTTCGCGCCCTTCACGTTACTCTCGCCATGGTCTTGCCCGTGACGGTGGGCATGAAGCCGTCTTCTTGCGCGAGAAGCTCGGCGCATCACCGTCGGCACGCCGCCGGCGCGGATGGAAGCGCCTCGCCGAGATACTTGCCGGCCGGCATGCATGTTCACCAGCAGCGGGATGTCGTAGCCGATGCTGGTCCCGGTCGGCATTGTCGAGCTTGACGCCGATGTGGCGCGCGATGGCGTTGATGTGCGGCGGGCAGTTGGTCGAGGCGCCGACGCGCTTCGCCGCCACGATGGCATTCTCGAACGCGCTCCTGCGTCAGGATGTCGGACGGCTTCAGATCCTCCACACCATGTCGACGATGCGGGCTTGCCGGTCTCGTAGGCGAAAACGCCAGTACGTAAC
>ERZ1370068.9572-contig-8340_pt1 | contig 30331 bp, 34 predicted proteins | sample MGYA00561227_ERZ1370068 | MGnify/ENA primary metagenome ERZ1370068 (study PRJEB38410, sample SAMEA6850437) | metagenome | study: Metagenomic assessment of the ecological functions of the soil: analysis of the soil microbiota associated with the...
CCAGTTACGTATTGCTGCTTCTCAGCCGCGGATTGACGAACATCTCACGCGCGCTGGACGACTTCAGAGAAACCGTGGCACGACGCCTTTGGCGTCGCATCATCGTTCTGTGTCGCTCGTCCCGAAGGACAGTCGCGGGGCCGGTCAAGGCACTCGTCGGCGGCACGCTGATCGACGGGAACGCGCAGCCAGCCCGATTCAGAACAGCGTCGTGATCGTCGACGGCGATCGCATCCGAGCGGTCGGACAGGTCGGCTCGCTCGCCGTCCCGCCGGCGCGGAAGTGATTTCGACGGAAGGCATGACGGTGCTGCCCGGTCTCTGGGACATGCATGTCCACCTGCAGATCGTCGGTCACTCCGACTACGACCACTGGGACAAGACGTATCCGCCGGCCTACGAATCGGTGATCTTTCCGGCCGCCGCGAAGCAGCTGCTGCTCGCGGGCGTGACCAGCGCGCGCGATCTCGGCGGCCCGCTCGAGCCGAGCATCTCGACGCGCGACCGCATCAACGCCGGCAAGATTCCGGGCCCGACGATGTACGTGTCGGGCCCGTTCATCCAGCACGCGCCGTATCCCGGCACCGAGGCGTACCGCTGGGGCGTCAACGGCCCGGACGACGCGCGCGCGAAAGTTCGGAAGCTCGTCGAGGGCAAGGTCGACGTCATCAAGCTGATCGATCAGGACGAGATGACGATGGAGGAAGTGCGCGCGGTGGTGGACGGAGGCGCACAAGCGCGGCAAGCCGGTCGTCGCGCACGCACACCGGCCCGAGGAGATCCGCCGCGCGCTGGCGGCCGGCGTCGACTGCCTCGAGCACACCGGGCTCGCCACCGCGCCCGAGTATCCGCCCGACATCATCGCGATGATCAGCGAGCGGACCGCGAAGATGAGCCTCGGTCCGCTCTGGTGGACGCCGACCGTCGAAGGGCTCCTCAACTACGAGTACTTCCGCGACAACCCCGAGGCGCTCGACGATCCGGCGTGGCAGGAAGGGCTGCCGAAGGACATCGTCGACGACATCAAGAAGTCGATCGAGCATCCCGATCGCCTGCCGTACTACCAGCTGACGCCGGCGCGGCGCCCGACGCTCGCGCACAAGTTCAACCAGCTGCGCGAGGCGGGCGTCACGCTGCTCATCGGCACCGACAGCGGCATTCCGATGAACTTCCACACGCACTCCACCTGGCGTGAGCTCGACGCGATGGGTGACCGAACTTCGGCGTGGATCCGATGACCGCGATCCGCGCCGCCACCTACTGGCCGGCGGTCGCGATGAAGGTCGAGTCGCAGGTCGGCACGGTCACGCCCGGCAAGTTCGCCGACATCATCGCCGTGCGCGGCGACGTGCTGCGCTACATCGCGCTGCTGCAGCGCGTCGACGTCGTCATCAAGCACGGACACGGTACGTAGGTGAGCCTGAACTGCGTGGGCCGGCTCGATCCGTATCCATCAGGTAGCGGGCCCGTGTGTCCGCCTGGAGATGACGATGACCGAACGGACGTCACGGAATCGTTCAAGGTCGCCGCGGACCAGGTCGTGGAGGCGGTGCAAGCAGATCATCCGCGAGGGCAACGTGCGGCGCGTGGTGGTCAAGCAGGAGGGCCGAACGCGTCGTCGAGATTCCCGCTCACCGTCGGAGTCATCGGCATCGGGTGTTCGCGCCGATGCTGGCCGCGGCCGGCGCACCTCGCCGCGGTGCTCACGGACGCTGCACGATTGAAGTGGAGCGAACGAAGTGTGAAAGCTAGTCTCAAGTCTCAAGGCTCGACGCTGAGAGCTGAGAGTTGAGAGCTGAGAGTTGAGCGCTAGTGCCGGCCGAAGGCGAACAAGTCGTGATCGTGGTCGAGGCGTCGGCCTTGGTGCCGCTCACCAACAACCTGGCCGCGAGAAGTCCCCAGCGTCATCCCGTTCCCGCCGTATCCCAACGCGAACAAGTGGCGCGGGTAATGCCGGTGCGGACCGATGTAGGCAAACCATCGGGCGTCGTCGCGAACAGGCCCTCCCACTCGTACCGAATGCGATCGTCTCGAGCGCGGGATAGAGCGCGGCGAAATAGTCGCGCACGTCGCGGACTCCCGCCGCCATCCCGCGCTCACGCGCCTTTCCGGAGCGATGCGGGCGGTCGCCGCCGCCGAGCAGCAGGCGGTGATCGCTGGTCCACCGCGCATGGTGGTACGGCCGACCCGTATCCCACAGCATGACGTCCGCGAGGCCCAGCGCCCGGCGCCCCGCCGCGATCGGTCGAGTGCCGAGGACGTAGGTGTCGAGCAGGCGGAAGCGTGCGGCCAGCGTCTCGCAGAACGGTGTCGAATAGCCGGTGGCGATGACGACGCGGTCGGCGGTGATCTGACCGTGAGGCGTGACGACCGTCACGTCGCGAGACGAGGGGTCGATGCGATTCACAGGCGAGCCCTCGTGGACGAGCGCACCGCGACCGACCGCCGCGCGGAGATGAATCCGAGGCACGCCCGATACGGATCTGCCTGCGCGTTGCCCGTCGTGCGGATGGCCACCGGAATGGTCGAGCCCAACCATGCGCCGCACCTCGGCTTCGCGCAGCCAGCGCCCGCCCAACCCCGCGGCCTTTCGCATCTTGTGCATCACGCTGCAGCGCAGGCGCGTGGTCGGGTGTCAGCGGGTAATGGCTACACTGAATCACACGGCCGCAGGGTCGCAGCGGGATTCTCAGGCGCCGGATCGTGTCGACGGAGCGGCGTGTCGCACCACGGCTGAGTTCCTCAGATCCGGGCGCCCAGGCAAGCGCGATCACCGTAGCGTCGCGCCAGGTGCGCGAGGTAAAACCTCGCCGGGCTCCCGCATCAGCAATGCAGCACTCGCGGCGGTGCTCCCGCGTCCGACACGTTTCGCTTCGACCAGCGCCACGCGAACACCCGCGTCCGGCAAACCGCCAGGCGAGCGCCGCGCCGGTGCGCGCCGCCGCCGACGATCGCTGCCACATCGACGGTGACGTGGCCGGCGAAGCGGCGCGCACGGCGCCGCGAGGATGTCCGAGCCACGCGCGAGCCAGAGCGAGCGACCCAAGCCGAAGTCGTGGCACGCGCACCGATCATTGGCGGGCGCCTTGCTTCAGGTTGCAACCCGTGAAACCCCATCTCGCCACGTTAGCTGCTGGTGCCGTATTGATCGATTCCGCTCCCTTCCCGCGTTTCGGCGAAGCTCGACCGCGCATGAACACGCGTCGATGTCCTCGTCGTCGGCGCCGGGATCACAGGGGTTGACCGCCGCCCTATCTGCTCACCGCGGCGGGGAAGAGCGTCGCCGTCATCGATCGCGAGAGGGGTGCGCGCTGATCGACAGCGGGCGTCGCCACCAGCGCCCACTCCGGACGATGGGTCACCGATCGGCGGTTGAAGGATCTCGAGGCGCACGTCTGAGCCGCGATCACGCCCCAGGCGGTGTGGACGCGGACTGGCCGCGATCCTCCAGACCGACGCCATATCACGCGCGACGAGCGGATCGAGTGCGACTTCGCGTGGATCCCTGGCTATCCGGTGCACGCGCCGATCGGCAACGAATGGCAGCCTGGCGAAACTCATTCGAGGAGGAGACGTGCCGCTGGCTGACGCGTCGGGGCTTCGACGTCACCTTCCTGGACGACGCCGCCTGTCGGCGGTGCCGGCATCGAGCTCGCGGGTCAGGCGCGATTCCATCCACGCAAGCTACCTGCGCGGGTGGCGCGGACCATCGCGGATCGCGGGGATTGATTTTCGAACACACCAGCGCCGACGCGAATTCTGCGACTCGCCCCGGTAACGGTGAAGGCGAATGCGTCGCTGACAATCACGTGCGTTAGTATTCGTCGTCATCGCCAACTGCACGTCGCCCCTGGTTGGCAATGCCAGCGCGGCAAGCGCCACGTTGTTCCAGACCAAGCTCGCGTTTACACCACGTACGTGGTCGGCGGCGCGATCGACAGTGCTGCCGGATTCCCGACGCGCCGTTCTGGGACACCGCCGACCCGTATCACTACCTCCGCATCGAGCCGCACTCGCGACCACGACTTCGTGATCTTCGGCGGCGAAGATCATAAGACCGGTCAGTACGGCCGGACACGACGGCCTGCTTCGAGCGGCTCGAGCGGACGCTGCGGTCGATGGTCGGCGGCGTCGAGGTCACGCATCGGTGGTCGGGACAGGTCATCGAGACGCCGGACGGATTGCCGTCATCGGCAGAGACCGCACGAACGCCAGTTCGCCGGCACCGGCTATCCCGGGCAACGGCCTGACGTTCGGCACACTGACCGGGATGATGGCGGCCGATCGATTCTCGGTCAGGAAGAACCCGTGGGCCGATCTGCTCGACCCGGCCCGCAAGAGCGTTCGCGGCGGACTGCTGGACTATCTGCGGAGAACAAGGACTACCCGTATTACATGATCCGCGATCGCGTTCGCCGGCGCTGCAGGGCAGAGTCGCTGCGGGCCGTGCCTCGCGGAACCGGCACAGCGTGCTCGATCTGAACGGCGAGCAAGCGTCGCCGTGTACAGTGACGAACGGGCTGACGATCACAGCGGTCGGCGGTGTGCACCGCACATGGGCTGTCTCGTCGGCCTGGAATGATGGCCGAGCGCACATGGGACTGCCCGTGCCACGGCTCGCGGTTCAAGCCGGACGGGCGCCGTCATCGCCGGTCCCGCCGAGTCACCGCTCACGGAAATCGCGAAGTAGCTGGTAGGTAGCATGCGCGCCGCCATCAGCGCGCTCTCGAGAGTCTCCCTCGCACATTGAGGCGTCACCAATGTGACCTGGCCATCACGCATCAGCACGAGCATTTTCGGATTCCCTCGTCGACACACCGGAGATCCGGGCGCTGATCGAGGACGACGGCGCGCGTGACGTCGACCATTGCTGACGACCGCCGCACGGTCGAGGCGCTGCGGCCGGCCTTTGCTGCGCTGCTCGCCGCCGACGGCTGGCTGCCTGACAGCCTGCGCCCAAGCCGGACGAGTCGAGCCGCATGGGCGGCGGCATCGGCCAGTACGCGCTGTATCGCGCCGAGGACGGATCGCTGTGTCTCTTCTCGCTCGTCGTGCCGGCCGCGCCGCGACGCCGGTCCACGATCACCTCGCCTGGGGGCCTGGTCGGCATCTATCGCGGGCCGCCAGGACGAGACGGTCTATCGTCGCCTCGACGACGGCAGCGACCCGGTCGCGCGCGCAGCCTCGAGATCGCGAAGCGGCAGCAGCTCGGCCGCGGGCGAGTTCTACACGCTGCTGCCGCCCGCCGACGACATCCACTACGTCAGCATCGATCTCCGAGACCCCGTCGATCTCGATCCATCTGCTCGCCAACGACACCGCCTGCGTCTGGCGTCATCACGATTCGACTCCCGGCACCGGTCGTCGTTGCACGCCGTTCCGATCGGGCTACGCGCAACGCGCCCTGTCCGCCGCTGATGCCATGACCGGACGTCGTCTATCCTCGTCGATGTCGACAACACGCTGCTCGACAACGACGCCGTGATCGTGGACCTGAGCGCCATCTGGCGCGATGCGTTCGGCGCTGAATGCGAGCGCCGCTACTGGGGAGATCTTTCGAAGCAGCTGCGCCGCGAGCTGGGCTACGCGGACTATCTGGCGCGCTGCAGCGATATCGCGTCGAGCATCCCGCGCGAGCCACATCTCCTCCGGATCTCGCTCTACCTCCTGCACTATCCGTTCGCGATCGCGTCGTACCCGGCGCGCTCGACGTCATCCGGCGACTGGGCGAATCGCGGGCCGGTGGTCATCCTCGCCGACGGCGACGTCGTGTTTCAACCGCGCAAGGTCGAGCGCTCCGGGCTGTGGGCGGCCGTCGGCGGCGAGGTCCTGATCTTCATCCACAAAGAAGCAGATGCTGGACGACGTCGAGCGCCGGTATCCGGCACGCCGGTACGTCACGATCGACGACAAGCTGCGGATCCTCGACCGCCATCAAGGCCGTGTGCGCGATCGCGTGACGACGGTCTTCGTCCGCCAGGGGCATTACGCACACGACCCGTCACAGGTCGACCTGCATCCGCCGGCGGACGTCACGGTCGAGGCGATCGCGGACGCCGCGATCTGAGGATCTAAGGATGTAAGAATGTAAGAATCTGAAGTGGCGAGGCATGTGACGCAATGCCCACAAGACAGCAGTCGGTGTTGAGCTTGCAAGACGCGCGGCTGTTTCGCCAGGCCTGCTATGTCGACGGCGCGTGGACCGAGGCGCGTCGACGGTCGATCGAAGTCGACAACCCGGCGACCGGCGAAATCATCGGCACCGTCCCGAAGCTTGGGCCGCGCCGAGACGCGAGCGGCGATCGACGCGGCGTCGCGGGCGTTTCCGGCGTGGCGGCGGAAGACCGCCAAGGAGCGCGCCGCGGTCGCTGCGCCGGTGGTTCGAGCTGATGCTGGCGAACCAGGACGACCTCGCGCGGCTGATGACCATCGAACAGGGCAAGCCGCTCGCCGAATCCAGCGGCGAAGTGGTCTACGCCGCGTCGTTCCTCGAATGGTTCGGCGAGGAAGCCAAGCGCGTCTACGGCGACACGATTCCCGCGCCAGCAGCGCCGACAAGCGCATCGTCGTCGTCAAGGAGCCGATCGGCGTGGTCGCCTGCATCACGCCGTGGAATTTTCCGCTGGCGATGATCACGCGCAAGGCCGGACCGGCCATCGCCGCCGGCTGCACCGTGGTGCTCAAGCCCGGCGTCGCAGACGCCGTTCTCGGCGCTCGCGCTCGCCGAGCTGGCCGCGCGCGCCGGTGTGCCGCCCGGCGTGTTCAACGTCATCACCGGATCGGCCACCGAGATCGGCGCCGAGCTCACCTCGAATCCGACGGTGCGCAAGCTGTCGTTCACCGGCTCGACCGAGATCGGCAAGCTGCTGATGGCGCAGTGCGCCGACCACCGTGAAGAAGCTGTCGCTCGAGCTCGGCGGCAACGCGCCGTTCATCGTCTTCGACGATGCGGACCTCGACGCGGCGGTCGAGGGTGCGATGGCGTCGAAGCTTACCGCAACACCGGCCAGACGTGCGTCTGCGCGAACCGGCTGCTCGTGCAGGACATCGTCGTACGACGCGTTCGCCGCGCAAGCTGGCCGAGGCGGTGAAGAAGCTGACGCCGGCGCCCGGGCTCGACGACGGCGCCACCCAGGGCCCGCTCATCGACGATCGCGGCCGTCGAGAAAGTCGAGAGCCACATCGCGGACGCCATGTCGAAGGGCGCGCGCGTCGCTCGTCGGCGGCAATCGGCACGCGCGCGGCGGTCGATTCTTCGAGCCGACCGATGCTGACGGACGTGACGCCGGCGATGGCTGGTCGCGCGCGAGGAAACGTTCGGCCCGGTCGCGCCGCTGTTCCGATTCTCGACCGAGGCCGAGGAGGCGATCGCGCTCGCCAACGACACCGAGTTCGGCCTCGCCGCGTATTTCTACGGCCGCGACATCGCGCCGCGTCTGGCGCGTCGCCGAGGCGCTCGAATACGGCATCGTCGGCATCAACACGGGCATCATCTCGACGGAAGTGGCGCCGTTTGGCGGCGTGAAGGAGTCGGGCATCGGCCGCGAGGGGTCGAAATACGGCATCGAGGAGTTCCTCGAGATCAAATACCTCCTGCTATGGGGGCATCTCGCAATGGCTGTGGGCACTGCTTTGGCGTGACTTGTTCACGCCCGTGCCCGTAGCGTAAGCGAGCAGCTCGCATGGGCACCGTCGCGGACGCGGGAGCCTATGGCTGACGCGGCGCGCGGCCGCTGCGCGCTGACCAGGCGCGCGCGGCTGCGCCGATGCGAGGCCGCCGAGCGCGAGGTTGGCGATGTTCTCCGCGACCGTGATCCTGCGTAGAGCCGTGCCATCCTGCCGGATCCATCGCGGCAGCCACAGAATCGTCCCGATCACGCTGAACGTCGCGACGGTCCGGATCTACGTCGCACAGCCGGCCAGCGGCCGCAGCTCGTCGAGCGTCCCGACGCACGAGATCGACGTACACGCGCATCCGGTGCTCGACCCGTTTGCGCTGACCGGGGCGGCAGGGCGCGGATCTCGTCCACGAGGTGGGCGACCGCGCCGCGCCCGCGGGTCGCGATGCGCGCGCGTGCTCGTGATCAGCTGGCGCAGGCGCTCCTCGGGATCGCGATCGCCCGCACCGGCAGGATCACTGTCGTCGCGGACCTCGGTCGAGACCGTAGGCATCGTGATCTCGAAGAGCAGCGCCTCTTGCTGTCGAAGTGGTGGTAGAGGCCGGCCTTGTGAGTGCCGAGCGCGCGCGCGATGTCGCTGACCGAGGTGGCGTCGTAGCCGCGATCCCGGAAGAGCTGGGCGATCGGTCCGGCAACATCTCGAGCGACGGGATCTGCGGCGCTGGGGCGGGTGCGCGGTGGCCTCGCATGATGCGTAAAGCGCGTCTACAGGGAGTCTCGGCCTGACCGACCGGTCGGTCGGTGTCGGGACTGCTCAAGCTCGGCTTTTACCAATCGCGAACCCTGCATACGAAGATTTGGAGTGGTGGACTGAAGTTCAGGCCGAAATGCAGCCGGAAACGCATAGAGTTTACAGCGGCACGACTGCTGCACAAATGAGCGCGAACCCCAGCGGGGACCCCGTGAATAGATCCGAGGAGGAGAGGTAGAGGCATGCGAACGTTCGCACGAATCGTTGTCGGAGCCGCCTGCCTGGCGCTGCTGGCCGGCGCTCGCGGTCGGCACAGACCAGCGCGATCGCGGGCACGGTCAGGGACTCGTCCGGCGCAGTGCTGCCCGGCGTGCACCGTCGAAGCGTCGAGCTCCGGCGCTGATCGAGAAGGTCCGATCGGCCGTCACCGACGGCACCGGTCAGTATCAGATCATCGAGCTGCGGCCCGGCACCTACACCGTCACGTTCACGCTGCCCGGCTTCAGCGTCGTGAAGCGCGAGAACGTCGAGCTGACGTCGGACTTCACGGCGACGATCAACGCCGACCTGAAGGTCGGCGCGGTCGCCGAGACGATCACCGTCTCGGCCGAGTCGCCGGTCGTCGACGTGCAGAACATCACGACGCGCACGGTCATGACGCGCGACGTGCTCGACGCGATTCCGACCGGCCGCAACATCCAGGCGGTCGGCATCATGATTCCCGGCACGACGCTCGCGCTGGGCGGCGGCGGCGCTGCTCGCGCGACGTCGGCGGCTCCGGCAGCCTGCAGCAGTCGCCGCTGCAGTACCGCGGCTCGGCCGACACCGGTGCAGACGATCGAAGGCATGCGGCTGAACAACCTGTGCGCGCAACGGCGCCTACAGCGGCGTCTACTGGAACGACGGCAGCTTCCAGGAGTTCAGCTACGTGACGGGCGCCGACTCGGCCGAAATGGGCCAGGGCGGCATCCGCGTCAACATGGTGCCGAAGGACGGCGGCAACCGTTCCACGGCGTCGCGTTCGGCAACTACACGCCGTCGTCGTGGGCGTCCGACAACTGCGGTTCGGCCGGCGTCGGCCTAGCGTGCGCCGGTCCAACCTGACCGGCGACACGACGTTCAACCAGAACGAACAATTCCTGACCAACGTCAGCCAGCTCGACGAAGAACTACGACTTCAACCCGGGCGTCGGCGGACCGATCGTGAAAGACACGGTCGTGGTTCTACGCGACGCGTTCCGCTATCTGGGCGTGAACAAGACCGTGGCCGACAGCTTCTTCGACGCCGATCCGTCGCCGTTCCAGCTACGTCGCCGACACGAGCCGGCCGGGCATCGACGACGGCCACATCCGCAGCATCGCGGGCCGTGTCGACGGCGCAGCTGAGCGCAGCAAGGACAAGGTGTCACTATTACCACGACGAGCAGGACAAGGTCCGCGGGCACTGGGGCATCGCGGCGAACAGTCCCGCCGGAAGCCTCGGCGATCCAGGCGACGCCGACGAGCTTCGTGTCGGTCTCGAAATGGACGCGGACGCACGACCAACAGGCTGCTGCTCGACGCCGGCCTCGGCGTCTACGACCAGGAGTATCAGGAGAACTATCAGCCGGACGTGTTCGCTGGCGCGATCCGCTCGTGACGCATCGTCGACAGCAGCACCAACAAGAACGCGAACGCGTGGAACAACCCGGCCGATCACTTCTCGAAGCTGTTCACCGAACAGTTCGCCGCATCGTACGTCACCGGCTCGCATGCGCTGCGCGTCGGCGCGACGATCAGCCAGGCACAGTGGCGGCTCGACGCAGCAGTGGACTGGCGACGTCGCAGCCGGTCACCTACAACGGCTGCGCCAGCGGCAACTGAATCCGGTCAGCGTCACGCTGCGCATTCCGACCGACCGCCGCAACTCGATCAAGAACGACAGCGCCGTGTTCGCGCAGGACAAGTGGACGATCAGCCGCGCCACGATCAACGCCGGCCTGCGCTGGGACTGGTTCATCAGCGCGACCGATGCCCGAAACGCTTCCGGCCAGCACGTGGAACCAGGCGGTCACCTACAGCGACGTGCCCGGATGGCATCAACAACCTGAGCGCACGGTTGCACCGGACGCGTGCACGAACTGGAAGCGATCATCAGCCCGCGCGTCGGCGTCGCCGTACGATCGTGTTCGGCACCGGCAGGACCGCGATCAAGGCGAGCTGTGGCGCGCTACGTCAACGGCGTCGGGCCTGGCCGCGGGCAGCATCACCGACAACAACGAACCCCGCAGATCGACCGTCGGCCGTGACTGACACGCGCGCCGTGGCGCGATCTCGACAGGCAACGGCTCGCCGTCACGACGCGGGCGGACAGATCCAGCTGAACGAGCTGACGACCTCGACGTCGACGCCGAGCTTCGGCAGAAACATCGCGTCCTCGACGACGACGGATCCGGCCGGTGCTCGAAGGGCTGGGGCATGCGCGGCTACAACCGGGAATATACCGTCAGCGTGCAGCACGAGCTGATGCCGCGCGTCGTCGCTGAACGGCGGCTGGTATCGCCGCGAGCTTCGGCAACCAGACGGTCACGGTCGACAACCGCTACAGCATCGCCAAGGGCAGCTACGACGGCCCGTTCTGCGCCAACGCGCCGGCCGATCCGAACCTGCCCGGCGGCGGCGGCTATCAGGTCTGCGGACTCTACGACCTGAAGCCGTCGGTCGTCGCGCAGCAGCCTGCCGACGAGCAGCACGCTGCACGTTCTCGTCGAACTACGGCGGCGAGACGAACATCTACGAGGGGTTCGACGTCTCGACGACCGCGCGGCTTCGGCGCGGCGCGTTCCTGCAGGCCGGCGTCACCTGCGGCGAAGCGCATCTTCGATCAGTGCAACCTGGTCAACGCCGGCATCGTCTCGGCTCGTCGATCACGGCGGCGCCACCGGAGGTCGCCGAGATCTTCCCCGATGGCAGCCGAGGCCTGCCATCAGGATCTGCCGTACCGTCCGGACTTCAAGCTGATCGGATCGTATCCGCTGCCGCTCGACATCCTGATTCAGCGGCACTGTATCCAGTTCATCCGCGGCGTGCAGACCGGCGGCGCGGCGCCGAGCGTCCTGGCAACCTGGGCCACCACGCCGGCGTGCAGCCGACGACGCTCGGCCGCGCATACTCGGCGGGTGCGACCACCAAGAGCGTCAACCTGATCGCGGTCGGTCAGAACTACGGCGATCGACAACCTGAACCAGCTCGACCTCCGCGTTGTCGAAGCGGTTCAAGCTCGACAGGATCGCGTTCCGCGTCGACCTCGACGCCTACAACATCTTCAACAGCGACTGGCCGTTCACGCGTCACAATCGACGTTCTCGACCGCGGCCACCGTTGCAACTGGCTGAAGCCGACGAACGTGCTGGCAGGCCCGGTTCTTCAAGATCGGCGCGCAGTTCGACTCCTAACGGTTGAACGCGGAGCTCGTCGAACACGCAGAGAAACATGGCTCTGCGGGCTCGGCGGGCTCTGCGTTCGGATCTTGTCCGGCGGTGAGGCCCTCTGGGTCCACCGCCCTTTTCTGTAGCATACTGACCTCACCGTGATCAGCTGGTGGCTCGCCGCGCTGGCGCTGACCCAGGCCGTCCATCTCGCACGCGCGGCGCCGTCGTCCGCCGGTGGCGCTGGAACTGGCCAGGCGTCCCGTGCCGCTGCGATCCGGGCATCGGCGCGGCACACGACGATCTGATCACTCGATCGAAGCAGGCCCAGGCCTTCTACGATCAGGGTCTCGCGTATTCCACCGCATGCGTGGCTCGAAGCCGCCCGATCGCTCAATCAGGCGCTGGCGCTCGACTCGACCCTGGCGCTCGCCCATGCCGGGCTGGCTGTCGCCTATACAGAGTTGAACGCGCCGGCCGCGTCGGCCGCTGGCGGCTCGAGCGCGCCAGGGCGCTGGCCAGAACCGACCACGACAAGCGGCACGTGGCCGCGCGCGCGCTTCAGGCAGAACGGCAAGGTCGTGCGAGTATCGCCGGGCCCTCGACGATGCGCTGAAGGCGTTTCCACTCGACGACGAGCTGTGGCTGGCGCGAGGACAGGCCGCGTCCGACGACCCGGCGGAGCGCGGGCAGGGCAGCGTGGCCGCGTCGATCCCGTTCTACGAGAAGGCGTGACGCTGGCGCCCGGCCATTTCGCCGCGCACCACTATCTGACGCACGCCTACGAGAACACGGGCCGGATCGCGAGGCCCTGGCCGAGGGCGATGACATTTGCGAAGATGGCGCCGAAGGTGCCGCACGCGCGGCACATGTTCGGCCACGACCTGCGGCGCGCCGGCCGCGTGCAGGAGGCGATCACCGAGTTCCTCGCCGCCGACTCGCGCTCGCGGCCGAGTACTTCAAGGCTGAGAAAATCCGGTAGAATACGACTGGCACTATCAACACAACCTCGATCTGCTGGCGACGTCGCAGCCAGCATGCTCGGACAGATGACGGCGGCCGAGCAGCGTTTCCGTGCGTCGTTCGCGATCCCTCGTCGCTGGCGGCGCAGGAATTCGACAAGCGCGAGTGGCCGGTGTTTCTCCTGGCGCGAGCGGCGTGCCGCCGAGGCGCTGGACGCGGCCAGCGTCATGGCGGGGACACCGATCGCCGATCGTCAGCGCCACAGGTCACGTGGAAGCGGGCCGCGCGCGCCTGGCGCTCGGGCAGTTCAAGCAGGCCGCCGACGAAGGCAACGCCGCCTTGAGGCTGATGCGGGGAACCGAAGGGGCCGGACATGGTGGCGACGGCGCTCGAGGCGTTCCAGGGCGAGTTCTTCCTTCGCACCGGCCAGAAGGACAAGGCGCGGCCGATGTTGGAAGGGGTGGCGCGCAAGGTGCGGGCGGCGCCGGGGCCGGATGCGTGGACGCAGGCGCTGTTCACGCTGGAGGCGATCGCCCGGGCGGCGCGCGAGGTCGGCGACTGGGACCTCGCCGGCTGGGCGGCGCGTCAGATGGCGGAGCACGACCCGAACTACGCGGGCGCACATTATGCGCTCGCGCTGGTCGTCGCAGCACGCCGGCGACGTGCGTGCGACGGCGCACGGAGGCGGCGGCCGCCGCCAAGCTGTGGAGCGCGGCGGATCCCAATCTGCCGGAGCTGAAGGTCAGTCCGCGACATGAAGTAGCGCAGGTCAGTCCGCGGCAGGTGGGAGGTCATATGAACATGATTCGAGCAGCAGCGATCATCGTCGTCGGCGTGGTGCTGTCTGCGCCGTACACGAACGCCCAGGCGGCGAAGGTGAATGTCACCGGCAAATGGCTGTTCAACGTCGAGACCGGTGCCGGGTCCGGCACACCGACCATGACGTTCACGCAGGACGGCGAGAAGCTGACGGGCAAGTACCAAGGGTCAGTTCGGCGAGGCCGATCTCACGGGAACGGTGAAGGGCAGGACATCGCTTTCTCGTTCAACGTGGACGCGCAAGGAACGGCGGTGACCTTCAACCATGCACCGGAACCATCGAGAACAAGGACGCGCTGAAAGGCAAAGTCGAAATCGCCGGCCTCGGCGAGGGACGTTCACCGCGAAGCGTCAATGACCACGATCGGCACCAGGGCGCTGATGGACGACATCGAGCGGGACGTCCGGAATCGCCTGCGGCGCCACATCCTCGGGCGAGGCGGCGCGCCCGAGTACGAGGATGAAGCGCCGTTCGAGCGGGTCCGCGCGGTGCTCGGCCGCGCGATCGACGAGCGCAGCGCCGACGCGCTGCTGCTGCCCGAGCTGCTCGACAGACGACGTCGAGTGGGAGCTGCAGACCCACCTTGCGGCTGACGACCCATCGTCCGGTGGTCGGCCGCGTGATCCTGCTTCGTCAAGCGCCGGCTGCTGTTGCCGATGACGCGGTGGCTGTTCGAGTACAGCCAGGAAAACTTCCGGCGCCAGCAGCGGATCAACGCCGTGCTGTTTGCGTGCATCGAGGACCTCGCGATCGAGAATGCCCGCCTTCGCCGGGAGAGGCAAACCGTAGCCACGAAAACATGGTTCGACAGGCTTACCACGGCGCCTGGCCCTGCGCTTGTCGAGGGTGCTTTCGTGATTTCGTGGCAGACTCCGCGCGATGAAGCTGGCCTGCGTCATCCACCGCTTCGGCGCTGACATCGCCGGCGGCTCGGAAAGCCATTGCCGCGTCGTCGCGGAGCACCTGGCCGCGGATCACGACGTCACTCATCATCACGACCTGCGCGAAGGACCACGTCACGTGGAAGAACCACTACCCGCGCGGCGAATCGCAGATTGGCCGCCTGCGCGTGCTCCGGTTTCCCGTAGCGCGTCCCCGCGATCTGCACCGGTTCATGGACATCAGCGATCTGGTGTTCGCGGATCGCGCGTCGCCGGCCGAACAGGAGCAGTGGTTCCGCGAGAACGGCCCTGACGCGCCGGAGCATGCTCGACCACCTGCGCGCGGCACGGCGCCGACTACGATCGCCTGTTGTTCTGGTCGCACCGCTACTACCACTCGTACTTCGGAGTGCCGCTGGTTGCCGCGCGCGCCGTCCTCGTCCCGACCGCCGAAGACGATCCGCTGATTCGGGTGGACGCGCTCGATCAGCTGCTTGCGCTGCCGGCCGGCTCAGCGTCTATCTGACGCCGGAGGAGGCCGAGCTCGTCAAAGGCCGCGTGCCCGCGCAGACACCGTCGACGATCATCGGCTGCGGTCTCGATCCGGTGACGCGGCCGCCGGACGGGTCGCGGCTCGCGGACCTCGGATCGAGGACCCGTTCGTGCTGTATCTGGGCCGCATCGATCCGAACAAGGGCTGCGACTTTCTGATGCGAAACTTCCTGCGGTATGCCGGCACTGGGGCGCCGCCTCCAACTGGTGATGGCGGGCCCATCGTCGATGGAGGTGCCGAACCACGCGTCCATCCGGGCGCTCGGTTTCGTCGACGACGAGGTCCGCGAGGCGCTGCTCGCGAGGGCGCGCGTGCTGGTGATGCCGTCGCCGTTCGAGAGCCTGAGCATGGTGCTGCTGGAGGCGTGGAACCACGGGGTGCCGGTGCTGGTGAATGCGCGCTGCCGCGTGACGCGCGGCCAGACCGAGCGCGCGGACGGAGGTCTGCACTTTCGCAATGTCGCCGAGTTCGAGGCGGCGCTCGATTACCTGCTCGACCACGACGACGACCGCGCGCAGCGCCTCGGCGCGCAGGGACTGGCCTACGTGGATCGCGAATACCGCTGGCCCACCGTCATGGCGAAGCTCGAGGCGCTGTTAAAGGGGACGGGTGGATGTTTCTGCGACGCGCACCGACGAAAAATCAACCGTCCCCTTGTAAAGATCTACCATGCGAAGACTGATGCCAGTCATGGGTGTCTGCGCGCTGTTCGTCGGCTGCGGCAGGCTGGCGCCGCCGCCCTTCAAGCCGGTCGTCGACACGAAGCTGCTGATGCAGGCCATGGTCGATCCCAACGCCGACCATCATTTGGGACTCTGTCAAAACGATTGACACCAAAGAGGGCTCGCAGGAAATCCGTCCGGAAGACCGACGAGGAATGGACCGCCGTGCGCAACGCCGCCATCACAGTCGCCGAATCGGGGAACCTGCTCATGCTCGTGCCGCGCGCGAAGAACGGCGACGACTGGATGCGGCTTGCGCAGCAGATGGTCAACACCGGGGAAGAGGCGATCCAGTGCAGCCGAGGCGAAAAACGCCGATCGGCTGTTCACGCGTCGGCGGCGATATCTACGAGTCGTGCTCGAATTGTCATCGGCAACATGGACGCTATAGTCAACGCGAACAAGTGACGACACCGGGGACATGACGCCACGAAAGGGAGACACGATGCCGATCGGATCGAGGCGAACGAGGCTGGTTGCTGGAGCGACGATTGCGTGGCTGATTGGCGTCGCGCGGGCGACCGTCGGCAACGGAATGTCCACGCGCTGTGGCGACGGCTGCCGCCGGTCATGTGAACGCGAACGCAGAGCGTGGTGTTCCAGCCGTCCTGCCAGACTCCTAACGCATATGCGCAGGCCGGCGCGCAGGCCGCGTCGCCAGCGCGGCCGCAGATGTCGGAAGAGGCGTTCAAGAACGTGCAAGTGCTCAAGGGCATTCCCGTGGACGAGTTCATGGGGACGATGGGCATCTTCTCCGCCGCGCTCGGCATGTGCTGCCTGAGTGTCATGTGCCGGACTGGGCCGCCGACTCGCCGAGGAAGCTGACGGCGCGCAAGATGATCCAGATGACGGAGACCATCAATCGGGCGAACTTCTCGGACGAAAGGTCGTTACCTGCTGGACCTGCCATCGCCAGAGCGATCGACCTTCCGTCACGCCGCTCCTCGATGTCATGTACGGCGAACCGATCTACTACGCGCCGGACGATTTTTTCCAGCAGACGCCAGGCGCACCTAAACCCGGACGAGGTTCTCGACAGCTACATTCAGGCCGTGGGCGGAGCCGAACGCGTGTCCAGGCTCACGAGCTTTGTCGGCAAGGGAAGGCGGCCGGGTTCGGGCGCTTCTTCCGGGGCACCGGTCGAGCTCTATGCGAAGGCTCCCAATCAGCGCACCGTGATCCAGCACCTTGAGGTCGGAAACAAGACCACGACCTACGACGGTCGCTCCGGATGGCTTGCGTCGCCGGTCACGCCGGTGCCGGTGATGACGCTCACGGGAGGAGAGCTCGAAGGAGCCAGGCTGGACGCGGAATTGGCCTTCCCGGACGCATCAAGCAGGTCCTCGGGTCAATGGCGTGCCAACCTGTCCGACGACGATCGCCGACCGCTCGGTCAATCGTTCTTCAGGGAACCAGCATTGGCGGAGCAGTGCGCCACGCTGTACTTCGACGCGGAGTCGGGCCTGTTGACGCGCGTCGTGCGCTACGCCAACTCGGCGATGGGCCGCGTGCCGACGCAGATCGATTTCGAAGACTATCGCGACGTTGCCGGGGTCAAGATTCCGTTCAAGTGGTCGTTTGCCTGGCTGTCGGGTCGGGATGTCATTGAGCTGAGCGACGTGCAGGCGAATGTCCCGATTGACGCGTCGAAGTTCTCCAAACCGGCCCCAGCCGCACGGCCCTGAGGGACCGCGTCAGGGCCGCTGGCCGTAGTTGCGACGATAGTGCTGGTGGCAGACGACGCACGACTGATAGACCGCGTCGTTCAGCTCGACGAGCGCGGCGACGTCCTTCTTTTCGCGGCCGCATACGCCGCAGTGCCGGCGTCGAGCATCAGCTTGGCGTCGGCCATCCATCGCTCCTGATCTCTGGCGCGCCCCGGCATCATCAGGAGGTTCGCTGATTCGGCGAGCGTGAGCGTCTTGGCCTGCAGCTCGCCCCACTCGGCGTCGGTCTTCGGCGTGCGCGTCTCGATGTAGAAGATGGCATCCGAGGTGGGATAGATCATCTTCACCATCAGATCGCTCATCGTGCCGACCGGCCGCGTGGGTGCAGCGGCCTCCTGGCTCGCCGGCGTCTCGCACGTCGAACGCCAAGACCGCAACGACCGCGAAGACCGTGATCAGCCGGGGCTGCCACGCCCTCGGCTGGCGAACATGCTGCGAGTGGCGAGCCTGGTAGGGCATGTGCATGCCCGTATGATACGCGCAGCTGGCGGAGCCGCATGTTAGAACGCCGCGCACCGGCGGTCGAGCGCTAAGAGGTTTCCGTCCAGACGGCTAAGAAGGTGTCGTCGCTGGCCGTCGCCACCAGGCGGTCCCCGTTGCCGGGTCGCGCGATTCAACGCGGACCGGACCTTTTCCTTGCTCTCGCCAGATGCGCCAGCGGCACCTCTGAGTGCGATGCCCTTCTCCACCTGATCGAGATCCGAGAGGATCTGGGTCACGATCTGCTTGTGCTTGCCGTTCCGTCCCTGGGGCACATCGGCTCTGGCAGCATGGACTTGAAATTCATCGGCACTTCTTGCCCGCGGCGCCACCGCATCCCTCCTGGTCCTTGATACGTTAACGTAACGTGACGTAATCGTATCGAAACGTGACGAGAACTGCAAGTATCATGCCACGGCCGGCTAAATGTCGCACATGAGGCGGGCTGCTCCGGCAAAAATCGCGGCAAATTGGGCTAGTTCGTGGGCAAACTGGCCGCCGGTCGCACCTAACGAGGTCCACCCGTATCGAGGCCACCCTGTTAGTGTTACCAGGTGATGAAAAAGAAGTCAGTCAAGCGGCAGGTGACGCACTTCGAGCAGATCCCCGTCGAGATCGTGAAGAAGATCGCCCCCGAAAACCGTCCCCGAAAAACCGACCGGGCCGAGGAACGTGGTGGCCGAGCCGACGGCGAGTAAAACCGAACCGCACAGCATGCCACTCAGTTCTCTAAGTTGGACCGGCCACTGAGCGGATGCTGACATGCCCCACCGAGTCCAGCCGAAGCTTCACGTGAAACCTGGAGGCGCAGGCCGTGGGGCCGTCCCCCGCCGGGTTCAACGGCGAGCCGACCTCCAGCTATCCTCAACTGGCGACTCGCGTGCCGCCGGCCACCCCTCGAGAGCCTCCGCGCACTGGCGATGCGACGAGCGGCGGTCGATGTGGCGCATCCTCGTCGATGCCGTCGAGATCTACGCCCGTCGAGAGACGAAGCCGTCCGGCCAATGCTGACCCCGCGCCCGCTCCCGCCCTGCCCGAAATGCCGTCGCGCCGACCGCGTCGAGGAGGAAGACCAATCGGGCAGCTCTGCTCGCTGGTTCGCCTGTTTGCGTTGCGGCCTGCGGTTCCTGCCCGGCATGCGCGCTCGACCAACGCCGCATCGGACTCCGCAGCTTACTCGAGTTGCTCGAGACGTTTGTCCGCGGCCCGCGTGAAGTGGCGCCTGCTGAAGTGTGGTCCAGCGGGGCACCTATAATACGCGGGCCCCATGTCGCCGCTGCCGTTCTGTCAGTGGCTGGCCGAGACGCCAGGCAGCATCGCGCTGCGCGAATCGCTGCTACATGTATCCGCTCGTCGAGTCGGCTCACGTGCTGACGCTCATGCCTGTTTCTGCGGCATGAGCGATCATGTTCGATCTGCGCCTGCTCGGCGTGACACTGACCGGCGTGCCGATGGCGGAGGTCAGGCAGCGGCTCGGGCCGTGGATAGCCGCCAGCTTCGTCCTCATGGTGACAACGGGCGCGCTGCTGTTCTATGCCATCCCGGTGCGCTCGTATCAAAGCCTCTGGTTCCGCATCAAAGTCGTCGCGCTGGATCCTTGCGGGCCTGAACGCCTTCGTGTTTCATTCCGGAATCGATCGACGCCTTGCCGAGTGGGACCGCCAGCGCGTGCCGCCGCTGGCCGCTGGCGGTGCTTAACGCAGCCTCCCTGATGCTCTGGGCCGTCATCGTCGTGACCGGCCGGATGATCGCCTAGGCAAAGTGGTTCGACTGCGACAGACAGCCGCAGCCGCGGATCGTGAACGTGCTCGCCGGATGCGTCGTGCCCGGCCCCTGGAGCGCGCCGATGAATCTCCTCGATCCTCGACGTGCTGCCGTTGATCGAGTGGATTGCGGCGAGCCGCCTGGGTCAGGCCATCGAACACGTCGACGTGGGCGTTCGCCGTCATCGAGTCGATCCACCTGCTGGCGCTCGCCGTGATCGGCGGCGCTGTGCTGATGGTCGATCTTACGACTGCTCGGCCTTTAGCCTGCGGACGCAGCCGATCGATCAGGTGGCGCGCGACGCGTGGCCGTGGTTCGTCCGCAGCTGGGTCGTGATGATCGTGACCGGCCTGCTGCTCTTCGCCTCGGAGCCGCTGAAGCTGTACCACAGCACGCCGCTTCTTCTGGAAGATGACGTGTCTCGCTGTTGGGCACGCTGTTCGCGGTCAGCGTGCGTCGGAAGGTGACGCTGACGGCTGAAGGACGCACGCCTCCCGTGGTGCTGAAACTGGTCGGCGTCGTGTCGCTGCTGCTGTGGTTCGGAGTCGGCGCCAGCGGGCGTTGATCGGCTTCTCCGGTTAGAGATCGAAGGGTCTGACATCAGAAGGGATTCGAACAGGAGATCAGAAGATCAGGAGAAAGGTCTTCTCCCGGTCTTTGAGGCGCCTTCCCAAAATAGAAACCGCATGGGACACCGAGTCCGCAGAGAGCAATCATTCTCTGCGGACTCGGCGTGCCTCTGCGGTTACGCGCGGTTCTTCTTACCGCCCGCCGCGGCCGCGACCCTCTGGCCGCTTCCGTCGGGTCGGCGCCGTCGGTCGGCGCGCCGGTGCCCGACGACCCGAGGAACAGCTTCCGGCCGTCCGGATAGGTCACGTTGCGGCCGTTGGCGCGCAGTTCAGCGAATGGTCGCGCGCCTGGTAGCCGTCGATGACCAGCACCGTGCCGACCTTGAGCGAGTCGCGCGTGACGCCGCGGCGGAGCAGCGTGTTCGGCGTGCCGCCCTCGACCATCCACTCGTCGCACTTCGCGTTCGGCGAACTGGCACGCTTCGCCGTCGGCCTTGGAATCTCGACGTGAATCCACGCGTGCGGGTTCACCCACTCGAGCTTCGTCACCTGGCCCTTGAGCAGCACCGGCTTGTTCGGGTCGAACTCGCCGCCGAACGCGTGATGACCCAGCACCGGCGCGATGGCGACGAGGAGACCCGCCGCCGACATCAGAAGTTTGCGTGCGCATCGCTCCCACCTCACCGCTGCTTGCTGGTTTTCTTCGCATCGTTCGACTTCCTTCAGCCGCGCGCCGCGCAGGATGTTGCCCATCGCGTAGTTGCCTTCGTGGCACGCGTATTCGTACATGCAGCTCGTCGGTCGCCGGCCACGGTACTCGGCCGTCCACGGCTTCGTCCAGGTGTCGGGATCCTCGATCGTGAACCGGTAGAGCAGCGTCTTCGCGTCGACGCGCGTGAAACGCTCGACGATGTGCAGGTTCGGCGTGGACCCGCGGATACCGCGTCTTGTCCGTAGAAGTTCGTCGTGTCGACGACCAGCGTGTCGCCTTCCCAGTGTCCGACCGAATCGCCCATCCACTTGGTGATCGTCTTCGGCACGTGCTCGGCGTTCATCCGGACGACGCGCGCGTCGTGGACCATCTCCGTGAGGATCAGCACCGAATCGCGTCGTCTGCACGATCTGGTGGAGGTTGTTGTAGAAGTAGTTCGGCAGCGACCGGCGGTCCTGACGTCGAGCCGAAGCCCATCAGGCAGCGCTCGCCAAGCGGACGGCGCTCGGGGTCGTCGTAGGCGCCGCCGCCCTCGAAGCCCGGGTCGTCCTCGCGCGCCGACTGATCCGACGTCGGCCGGATGTTGCGCGCGAACCGCTGCCGCGCCTGCGGCGTCATCTGCGGCACGCGGCCGTCCGGCGGATCGATGAGAGTCGACGCGCGGCGCTGTCCGTCGATGACCGTAGTAGCGCGATCCCGGCGTCGATCCAGAAATTGTTGTAGCCGCCGACGTTGCCGGCCGGGCCGGCCGAGCCGTCGCCGCCGACGCGGCGGCGCCGCGCGGTTGCCGTCGATCGGCGCGCCCCAGCTGATCGCGTCGCGCGCGGCGGCCTGGCGCTCGAGCTTCAGGCCGTCTTCATCGCTCATCACGAGCGGGCTTCCGGCGGGACGCTCGACCGGCGTCAGGGTCGCGAGGTCGTAGGTGCCCTGCAGATCCGGGTGGCCATCGGCCAGCCGCGGGATCGCGCGCTTTGCGCCGCAGGCGCCTGCGCTGCTTTTGCCGCCTGGCCGTCGACGCGCACGGTCGCCGTCGCCGCGATCGCCGCCGCCGCGCCGCGATCACGAGCGAACGCAAAGAAGGCATGGATAAATGTCACGATCGATACCTCAGAGCTATCTCGTGAGCGGCTTCTTCCGCCACTGACCGTACAGCAGCTCTTCGACGAACTCCACGCACTTGAAGTCCATGAGCTGCGCGTTCTTCTCGAGGCGGCGGTAGAGCGGCATGCTGATCTTCCACGGCCGCGTGAACGTCTGCGGATCTTCCATCGTCGCCTCGTAGCTGATCACGTCCGGCGGCGGTGCGCGTGTAGCGCTCGACGACGTGCAGTTGCTCGCTGTGGAAGTTGCCGGCGCGATCGAACCACGTGCTGTCGTTGAAGCCGCGTGACGTCGATGACGAGCGTGTCGCCTTCCCAGTCGCGCGACCGACTGGCCCATCCACGAATCGACCGGCGCCGGGCCGGGATCCTTCAGGTAGACGTTCCGCACCGCGCCGGCGTACTGATACGCGAAGAAGATCGCGCTCGGGCTCTGGAGGATCTGGAACGGCTGCGGCATGTAGGTCGCGCGCGGCACGCCGGGCAGGTAGCACTTGATCTCGGATCGCGCTCGAGCCACTTCTCCTGGTTCTCTTTCTTCTTGGCGAGCGCCTCCGGCTTGTACGGAATCGTGCCCGCCTTCGACCACGCCCATGCCCGGCGGCACCGAGCCGACCGCGCCGAGCGCGAGCACCGGCGCCGCAGGCAGCGGCCCGTACGGGTCCCGGGCCGCAGCGCCATGGCCGGCCGCGCCATGTGCGCCTCGAGATCGTAGTTGGCTTCCGTGTCGGCGACTGCCAGATGCCGTTGAGGTCCGGCTTGCCGTCGGACGTTCGCGGGCGCCCGATACGCCGCCGGCGCCTGTCCGGCGAGCGGCGTGGCCCAGGTGGCGAGCGAGCGCGCCACCGGCCGCCGCGACAATCGCGATGATGACCGCCACTGACCGTTTTTCGCACTGTGAAACTGACCTCCCCGCAGGCGTTCATACTGTCCGCAGTCGGCCCGAATGTCAAGGTTTCACAAAGGTTTAACCCGGATAGTGAAATCGAAAAGATCGGGCCGCGATGCGGCGGGCGCCGGAGTCTCAAGCTAATGGGGCCTCTTCGCAGTTCGTTCGGCTACCAGACGACAACCGGGCCGCCCTGGGTCGACGAAGGCGACACAACCCACAAGACGGAGCAGCGAAGGCTTTAGCCGGAAAGCTGATAACTCACCGATGCGATGACACTCATACCGGCCCTTGGCCTGCCGCAATCACCAACTGGCGCGACAGTATCGAAAAACGCGCTGCGCGACGCGCCATGCCGGCGCACCGACCCGCGCACACCCACACTCGCGTCAGCGTTGAAGCAGGCGATCGCCGCAGGCGATCGTCGACGCGCCTCAACAGCGGCGTGATGCGTCAGCAGGGCCTGAACGACCGACGCCGAAAGCGCGCCGTGGCTGAGCCGGCACCACGACGCCTTCGGCGCCACCGCGGACGCGCACCGCCGCGAGCGAGCCGACGGCTGGCGCCTGCACCTCGACACCGCCGTTCGATCCGTCCACAAAGGCCCGCAGTGGAACGGGTGGGGCGTCGACGTGACCAATCAGCGTTTCCAGCCGGCGGCGCAGGCCGGTCTGACCGCCGATCGGTGCCGAAGCCGAAGCTCGAACCGGCCTTCGGGCTTCCGAATGCGAACTCAGGCGCGTGGCTTCGCGACGATTGTCGGCGGTCGAGCTTCGCTGGAAGCATGAGCGGCACGGTACGCGCTCGACGCGAAAGAGCGGCTCGCGTCATCTGGACCTCCAAAGCCCAGGAGCGGCGTGCGCAGGTGTGGTGATTGGACCGCGCGCCGGCAGCGCGGGGAAAGTACGTCGCGTATCTCGGCGACGGGCGCGCAACGCATGATGCGCTCGACGCGGCGACCGGGCGAGCGAGATCTGGACGCGCAGCCCCGGCGGATCACAAGAAGCGCCAACATCACCGGGACGCTGACGCTGTAGCGAGGGTCGGCTGTTCCGTCCCCACGCCTCGGATTGAAGAAGGCTCGGGGATGAACCCCAAATACGAGTGCTGTGTTCCGCGGCAGCCTGGTCGCGCCCGACGCCGCCACAGGATCGCTGCTTTGGAAGACGGCCACGATGCAGCGCCGAGGCCAAGCCGATCGGGAAGAACTCTGTGGTAGGCTCACGCGGTGGGGTCGCGTCGGGGGTGGCGTCTGGTCGTCGCCGATCCGTGACATCAAGCGAAAGTGCCGTCTACGCCGCCACCGGCAACATGTATACGGAGCCGCAGTGCAGCCCACGAGCGACGCCATCAGCTGGCGTTCGACCTCGACACCGGCGCGGTCAAATGGACGTCGCAGGTGACCGCGAAGGACATCTTCATTGTCGGCTGCGGCGCGCCCGCAGAACAGCGCAGTTGGTCCGCCTGAGCCGAAGACCTCGGCCCCGATTTCGACTTTCGGCAACGCGCCGATTCTCGTGAAGCGGCCGGACGGCAGGGACGTGATCGTCGCAGGCCGAAATCACGGGCGTGGGCTGGGCCGTTCGATCCAGACAAGGCGCGGCGCGGTGCTGGGCACGCGCGCGGGGAGAGGGGCAGCGCTCGGCGGCCTCGAGTTCGGGTCAGCGGTCGAGTTCGACGCAGGCGGACTTCGCCGTCTCGGACATGTTGGGCACCCCCGGCGGACTGCATGGTACAAGCTCCTGAATCGGCGAGCGTGCGGGTACACGCAGCCGAGAACGCCGTGCGCGGCACCGGACGCGGCTGCAATAACGCGATTCTCGCCGCCATCCGTCGATCCCGGGCGTGGTGTTCACCGGCTCAAACGACGGCGCTGTGCGGCTACTCGACCGGACGGATGCGGTCGCTGCTGTGGGAGTTCGACACGAACCGATCGTCCTGAGCACATCGTAAACGGCGTGCCCGCGAAAGGCGCGTCGATCGGCGGCCTCCGGTCCAGCGATTGCTGGCGGTATGCTCTGCCACATCAGCTCGGGGGTGCGGCGCGCTCGGCGGGCGGCCTGGAAACGTGCTGTTGGCGTTCGGCATCGAGTAGGTCGGGTGGTCGAGTAGGTTCGAGCGGAGCCAGGTGGGCCGGGTGGGGACGTTCTTACCTCGACCTACCGACCCGCTCGACCCACATGGCCCGGTGGATCGGATGGCAACCAGTGCGCAACCGAGTCGCTCTGTCCCCAGGTGCCGTGTGGTCAGCCGCGTCGCCGGCCTCAGCGCCGACGCCACGCCTGCTGTCTGCTTCTGCAAAGCCGACGCTGAGCCCGGACGCAGATGCGCTCACGGTCCATGCCGGCGATTCCGTGGACCGTGCGCGCGAGGGCGGAGACGCACAGCGGCTGACGAGTGGCGCCGTGACGGAGACAATCCGATCTTCACCCGGATGGCCCACGATCGCGTTCACCGGCGAATACGACGGCAACGCCGACGTCGTCCATACCGTTCCGTTTGCCCGGCGGCGTGCCGCAAGCTGGCCTCACGTGGCACCCGGCGCCGACACCGCGCTCGGCGTGGTCTCCGTGACGGCAGAAGATCCTGTTCGTCCAACCGCGAGAGCTATGTGGCGAGTACTCCAGCTGTACACGATGGACGTGAATGGCAGCTTCCCGGAGAAGTTGCCGCTGCCGTGGGGCTGGGAGGCCGCCTACTCGCCGACGGCGCGCGGCTGGCGTGACGTCCCGATGCGCCGCGCGTTCAGCGTGTGGAAGCGTTACCGCGCGGCGACACCACCCCGATCTGGCTTGCCACGCTCGCCGATTCGAAAGTCGAGAAGGTGCCGCGCGAGAATTCGAACGACTACAACCCGCTCTGGCTCGCCGGCAAGGTGTATTTCCTCAGCGGACCGCACCGGCGCCGTCTCCTCGTTCTCGCTACGACACGCGGCGCGAAGCAGGCGGAAGGAAGAAGTGAAGAACAACACCGGCTTCGACTTCGAGTCGATTGCGTACGGCGCCGACGCGATCGTCGTCGAGCAGTTCGGCGGACTGGGTTGTTCGATCTCAGACGACCGGCACGCTCGCCGGTCCCGGTGCGCATCGCCGGAGATTTGCCGGAGGTCCGCGCCTGGCATGGTGAACGTCAGCGCGCGCTCGCGAACGCTCACCTGTCGCCGAACGCGACGCGAGCGCTGTTCGAGGCGCGCGGCGAGACTCTGACGGTCCCGGCGGAAAAGGGGGACCCAGGCGACATCACGCACACGCCTGGCGTCATGGAGCGCTACGCCCTCCTGGTCGCCGGACGGCAAGACGATCGCCTACTTCTTCAGACGAATCCGGCGAATACGCGCTGCACTGCGCCGCAAACCGGAATCGGCGACGTACGAAGATGTCGCGATGCCCGAGCCCGGCTTCACATCGTCTACGCGCGAGTGGTCCCCGGACTCGAAGAAGATCGCGTCGGCCGACTCGCACATGCGGATCTGCAGCGTCGACGTCGAGCAGCGCAAGCCTGGTCCGGGTCGGACAGGGAACCGTACTGGAGAGCAATTTCAGCGACGACTGGATTCCCGTCTGGTCGCCCGACTCGCAGTGGCTCGCCTATTCGACGCGGTCTGGTCGAACTATCTCGGCGCAGATCCGCGTGTACTCGCTGCGCGTCCGGGAAGGCGACGCAGATCACCGACGGCATGAGCGACGCAAGCGACCCGGTGTTCGACCGCGACGGGAGGCTATCGCACTCACCGCGTCGACCGACCTCGGTCCGTCGCCGTCAGCCGGACGTCGGCAGCTTCAGCAGGCCGGTCACGCGGCAGCATCTACCTGATCGGTGCTTCGATACGATCGAGCTGTCGCCGTTCGCTCCCGAGAGCGACGAGGGAAAGAGCGCCGAGTGGCTTCCCGAAAGCGGATGACACCCGCGCTCCGAGGTCCGAGCCCGCGGCGCCACTGACGACCGAGGTCAGGATCGACTTCGACAACATCGGTCAGCGGATTCTCGGCATGCCGCTGCCGCCGCGGAGCTACGTCGGCCTTCAAGTCGGCAAGCCTGGCGGGTGTTGTTCGCGATCGAGACCCAGCCGCCGGTTCGAGCCGCCGCCGTCGCTGACGGTCCATCGTCACGATCTGAAGTCCCGCAAGACGGATGTACGCGGCCGGCGTGTGGTTCTTCGAGGTGCCGCAAAGCGGCGAGAAGATGCTGACCCGGCAGGCGAACAACTGGTCATCCGAAACGCCGCCGCCGCCGCCACGCTGGCGCGGTCCGGACGCCGCCGGCTGGCGCGCCCGGCGGCCCAAGCCGCGGATCGGGGCAGTCGAACACCGCCAACCTGGAGCTGAAGATCGCGCCGCGCGACGAGTGGAAGCCCAGATGTTCCGCGAGGCGTGGCGCGTCGAGCGCGACTACTTCTACGACCCGGGTTTCACGGGCTGAACCTGCGGCAACGCCGAAGCGCTACGCGGCGGTTCATCGATGGGCATCGGCTCGCGGGCGGATCTCAACCCATCTCCGGGGATGCTCGCAGAACCTGTCGTGTCGGACATCTGGAGCGTCGTCGGCGGCGACACGCCGGACGTCAAGCGCGTGCCAGACCGGCCTGCTCGCGCGACTACAAGATCGAGAACGGCGCTACCGCTTCGCACGGGTCTCCAACGGCGAGAACTGGAACCCTGCAGGCGACGCGCTCCGCTCACGCAGCCCGGCGTCAACGTCGCGCGCCGGCGAGTACCTGTTCGCGGTGGACGGGCGCAACGCTCACTGCGGCGGACAACGTCTACAGCTTCTTCGAGGGCACGGCCGGCAAGCAGGTCCATGATCACGCGTCGGCGCCGAATCCGGACCGGCACCGGCGCCCGCGACGGTGACGGTCGTGCCGGTCGCCGAACGCGAGACGCGGCCTGCGCAACCTGGCGTGGATCGAGGACAATCGGCGGAAGGTCGACCGAGATGACCGGCGGCCGCGTCGCCTACGTCTATCTGCCGGACACGGGCGTTCGGCGGGCTTCACCAACTTCACGCGCTACTTCTTCGCGCAGATCGACAAGCAGGCGGCTGATCGTCGACGAGCGGTTCAACGGCGGCGGCGCGCTGCGGCCGACCGACATCATCGAATTCCTGTCGCCGCAAGCTGCTGTGCTAGCTGTGCGACGCGCGACGGCGGCGACGACGTCGACGCCGCAGGGCGCGATCTTCGGACCGAAGGTGATGCTGATCAACGAGTTCGCCGGCTCGGGCGGCGACGCTCATGCCCTGGTACTTCCGTCGCGCGGGCGTCGGCAAGCTCGATCGGCAAACGGACGTGGGGCGGACTGGTCGGCCGCGCGGGCTCGCCGCCGCTCGATGGACGGCGGCTTCGTCACGGCACCGTCGTCCGCGCGTGTGGACCCCGGAGCAGAGCCAGTGGATCGCCGAGAACGTCGGGCATCAGCCCCGACATCGAGGTCGAGCACGATCCGGAGCCGTGCGCCGGAGCTTCACGACCCGCAGCTCGAACGAGCGGTTCAGGAGATTCTGACGGAGCTGGAAAGAATCCGCCGAAGAAACTGGTGCGGCCGAAGTTTCCGACATACAGCACCATCAAACAGTAAGTGGCGAGGAGGTGGTGATTGTCAATCACCAAATTCCCTGATTCACCAACTCGCCAACGACTATGCGCTCGCGCGTAGCGTGCTCCTCTTGAGTCCGCTTGAAGGCACTTCCATCCACGCGAGATCCGCCGTCAGCTCACAGAGGAGCGCGACGTCGCCGCGCCGCGGCGGCGCCTCACTGAGCGTCGATTCTGCCGAAGAGGCTCGGCCTGTTCGTCGTGCGGACCCGCCGCGAGCATGCTACGTTGGTCGAGGCCGGCCGCGGCGCTGCTCCCTGAAGGCGATTCCCCAGAGACCATCGATGACGACCGCCTTTCCGTTCGTGTTCTTCAGATGACCTTTGGCTCGAACGTCTTCGCGTCGGAGGCATTGATGCGCCCCGTCGCCGAAAATTGCCGACGAGGAGCTGACCGCTGAACCTGCCGAAGTTGGGCCGGCTGGCGCAGCGCCATCCCCACGGCGCATTGGGGGCATCGCAGCAGGCGCAGCGCGCGCGACGAAGGTGCCGTCGGGAAACAGAACGCGCTGGCGAAGCCGAGACCGTCGCCCGCGCCACCTCGTCTCTCCCGCCTCGTCGTCCTGCTTTGCGCACAGACGTAGATTTTGCCTGCGATATTCTGGATGCCGAACGGCGCGAAATGCGCCGGCAGGTGCGGATCGACGAACGCGCCTGGAGCATTCATGGTGGGAGCCGGCGTCGAACACGTCGACTCGACCGTTGTGAAAATCCGCGCGTAAAGAAAATCGCCGGTCTGCGCCCGCGCGACGGCCAGTCCCTTGTAGATGGCGCCGTGGGCAGGCGCCGCGGCATTCGGGACGACGACGAACGAGTGTGTGCGGGCGCTGGTTGCACAGCGGAACTCCACCCGGAGATGGTCCCGTCTTCCGCGGCGAAGAGGAATCGCGCGGGCGCTGACAGCGGTCCGTTGTACGACAAAGCCAGTGCCGCCGTAAAACACCGTGCCCGTCGGGTGACCGGGAACCTGGACGATCAGCGAGTTCGCGACGCCTGTCGCGCGTTACAGAGTCGATAGGTTTGTCGCGTTGTCGGCGACCCACCATGGACTGCTTGAACTGGCGGCAAGACCCCACGCGTTGATCAGCAGCGGATCGGTATGCACCGCCGCAATGCTGCCGTCTGAGACCAGGTTCTGGACGAGATAGGAATTCCCGGGTTCGGCCGCTCCCACACGAATCACGAGCAGGCCAGTCATCGCAGCGAGTCCCAGCAGCGCGAGCGTTTTTCTCGACAGCATCACAACGACCTCCTTACGGACAGTTCTCAGTCACGGCGTCGATCGAGAGATGTTTCCGGCGCGGTGCGCGATGCGAGAAAGATGCCGTGCGGTCCTGGTGCGGAATGGCGCGACCGTCAAGTTGCAGAAACCGTGGAACGCCACCTGAACCGCCGCGCCACGCCGCACATTCCATCCGCGTCGAGAGGTTTCGCGAGTCGTAATACGGCCGGGTCGGCGCATAAAGATTTTTTGACGGAATCGCGGCGATCCCTGACATCGCACAGGCAATATATATATTGCGAATTGCAATGACGTTGGGCGAGAAAGTCCGGTCGCTCCGATCCGTCGAGGGCGACGTTCGCGCGGCCTCGGTCGCTGAGGTTGAGCCAGCAGGGAAGTGGCGGCCGCCATCCGCGAGGAGCTCGGCGATCGTTCAGCCAGTCCTACCCTCGCAGATTGAAAGCGGCGCCGCCCCCATCTCACGCACACTACGCGGCTCGTGCTGCGCGCTTCTTCAAGGTGCACCCCGGCTACCAGCAATACGTAATCGAACGAAGCGTACAA
>ERZ1370068.4213-contig-3296_pt1 | contig 30322 bp, 49 predicted proteins | sample MGYA00561227_ERZ1370068 | MGnify/ENA primary metagenome ERZ1370068 (study PRJEB38410, sample SAMEA6850437) | metagenome | study: Metagenomic assessment of the ecological functions of the soil: analysis of the soil microbiota associated with the...
AGGTTACGCATGCTTCCGTCACAAGGTGGCGACGACCACCGACTTGGTGAAATGCATCAGCGAAGACGCGAACGCAGTGGTGGTCGCACTAGCACGAGTCCGCTACCGAGAAGCTCGCTGACGTGCCGGTGGCACAGCAGATTCATGGCATCATCGTCGGTCCGAAGGCGGTATCACCGACGACGAGATCACCGCGCTGCCGGAGGCGGGGGCGAAACAGCGGGATAGGTCCGAACGTGCCTGAAACGTCGACTGCCGCCGCTGTCGCGCTCGGCGCGCTGGGGGTCCTGATTAACGCGCTGATTGAGGGGGCCAGCACGGCGGCCGGTCAAGACCGCTTCTCCCATATTCCTGCGCGCGATGTTTGTTAGCTCTGCTTGCAAAGCCGACCGTGGGCGAAGGCGGACCCCGATTCTCCGTGTTCTGAAACGTACGTGGATACCGCTGTGCTGGTGGATCGCGGTCGCAGTCGGCGGATCGCGGTGGCCACGGGTCCGCGGCATCTTCGGCTCACATCAGCTTTCGCCGACGTACGCAGGCAGCATGTCCGACGACGACAACAAGTCCGGACCCGGTGCGCCTCGTCTCGCCGGTAAAATCTCGGTCCGGTCGGGGCGACTGCCGACATCAACTACGCTTCACGACGAGGGCGAAACCAACCAGGTCAACGGCGCGATCGCTGCCGTGGTCGCACGAGGATCGTCACCACGGCGCCGTCAATGACAAAACATTGTGGCGCAGGGCAACAGCGATTTATCGGTTGCCGTATCACCTCTGACGGTGAAGCCGGCGACGAACGACCAGGAACCAGGTCAGGCGCTACAGGCCCGCTTTGTGAAGTTGCGATGGCACGCGCGAGGCGACTGCGAGTGAGGATCGCAGCGAAGCGAGGACCGGAGCGGGCCGGGGGCCGAGCCATGAAGTGAAGCTTGCGAGCGAATCATCGGCACAGGATGCGGCCGCCGAGCCTCGTGAGGCGGGCGCATGAGCGACCTGCAGACCCGGGCGGCAGCCGTCGTTCCTCGCCCAGTGGATTCGGCGCATGTCGATCCCCATCGTTCTCGGCCGGCTGGCGCTGCTGTTCGTCCCGAACGCCGTCGCCCCAGTGCTGGAGGAGGTGGCCAAAGATAACCAGGTATCGATGAGCCTGTCGAATGCGCCGACGATGCAGGCGATGGCGACCATGGGCCGCCTCCTTTCAGGAATCCGATTCCGACAGCGTTGCGATGCTCATCCTGGAGTGGCGATCAACTGCTCGGGCAGGATGCGCACGACTACTACGACGGCCTGATCGAGAAGCTGCGGGCGGACAGCAAGCACGTCCAGCACATCCAGGATTCTGGGGCGATCCACTTACCGAGTCCGAGCGCAAAGCAACGACGGCAAGGCCGCCTACGTGCAACTCGCAATCTCGCCGGAAACATGGGTGAGACCCTGTCCATCGAGTCGATCGAGTCGGTCTCGCGCCATGTGGCGAGTCGCCTCCGCCGCCCGGCGTCAAGGTCTTCGTGACCGGTGCGGCGGCGCTTCAGGCCGATATGACCCACGCCGGTGACAGCACCATAGTGAAGATCACCATCGTCACCTTCGTCGTCATCATCACGATGCCGCTGTTCTTCTACCGCTCGATCGTGACGGTCGTACTTCTCCTGCTCATGGTCGGCATTCAGTTGACCGCGGCCCGGGGATCGTCGCGGTGCTCGGCTACCACCACATCATCGGGCTATCGACGTTCGCGACGAACATGTTGGTCTCGCTCGACGATCGCGGCGGGGACCGACTACGCCGATCTTCCTCATCGGGCGCTATCAAGAGGCGCGCTGCGACCGGCGCGACGCGAGAAGAGGCTTACTACGAGATGTTCCATGGCACGGCGCACGTCGTCCTGGGCTCGGGCCTGACCATCGCCGGGCGCCACGTACTGTCTCACCTTCACCCGCATGCCGTACTTCCAAACGCTCGAGTGCCCTGTGCGGTGGGGCATTCTCGCCGGTGTTGCGGTGGCGCTGACGCTGGGCCCTGCGATCATCACCATCGGCAGTCGGTTCGGTCTCTTCGAACCTGAGCGCGCGATGCGGATCCGGTTCTGGCGGCGGATCGGGACGACGATCGCGCGGTGGCCGGGGCCGATTCTCACCGCATCGCTGGCGCTGGGCCCTTGATCGGCCTCGCCCTGCCTGGATACAAGGCCAACTACGACGACACGAAATTCATCCCCAAGACCATCGCGGCGAATGAGGGGCTCGCCGCGGCGAACCGGCATTTCTCGATGGCCCGGATGAATCCGGAGGTCCCGCTGATCGAGGCCGATCACGACCTTCGCAACTCGTCGGACTTCCCCGTCATCGACAAGATCGCCAAGGCGGTGTTCCGCGTACAAGGAATCGCCAGGGTGCAGGCGATCACCCGACCAGACGGGACGCCCATCCAACACACGTCGCTTCCGTTCCTCATGAGCACGCAGGGCGCGGGCCAGATGCAGAACATGAAGCTGATGAAGGACCGCATGGCCGACATGAAGACCCAGGCCGACGAAATGGGCAAGACGCTCGCGACGATGAAGCGTATGTACGAGCTGATGACCCAGCTGGTCGGTGTCACCCACGGCACTCGTCAGCCGAGATGGACGACGCTGCAGGCCACCATTCACGAGTTGCGGGACCACCTGGCGGATTTCGACGACTTCTTCAGGCCGATCCGCAGCCACCTTCTACTGGGAACCGCACTGCTACGACATCCCGGTGTGCTGGTCCGATCCGTCGATATTCGACGTTCTGGACGGCGTCGACACGAGCTGACCGACGCCATGGACAAACTGATCGCGAGCATGCACGCACGTTGGATGCGCTGATGCCGCAGATGGTCGCGCAATTCGGGCCGATGATCGCGACGATGGAAAACATGCAGCGCATGATGCCGACCACGTCCAGCACCATGTCGGGCATGTACAACCAGATGGACGAACTGGAGCAGGGACGCAACGTCGATGGGGAAGGCGTTCGACGAAGCGAAGAACGACGATTCCTTCTATCTCCCGCCGGAAGTCTTCGAGAACCCGGACTTTCAGCGCGGCATGAAGGCCTTTTCATCGCCGGACGGCAAAGCGGTCCGGATGATCATCGCGCATCGCGGCGATCCGGTGACACCCGAAGGCCTCGCCCGCGTCGAACCGATCAAGATCGCGGCCATCGGAGGTTGTGAAGGGCACGCCGCTGGAGGACCGCGAGGATCTCCCTCGGCGGTACGGCGGCGACCTTCGGGGCACATGGCCGGACGGCTCGAAGCATGACCCGCTGATCGCCGGAATCGCGTCGATCTGCCTGATCTTCCTGATCATGCTGCTGCATCACCAGCAGCCTCGTCGCCGCACTGGTGATCGTCGGCACCGTGGCGCTGTCACTCGGTGCGCGTCGTTCGGGATCTCGGTGCTGATCTGGCAACACATCCTCGGCATCGAATTGCACTGGATGGTGCTTGCCATGGCGGTCATCATCCTGCTGGCGGTCGGATCGGACTACAACCTGCTGTTGGTGTCCCGGTTCAAAGAGGAGATCCACGCGCGGCCTGAAGACCGGCATCATCCGCGCGATGGGCGGCACCGGCAGCGTCGTGACAGCGGCCGGCCTCGTGTTCGCGCTCACCATGTGCTCGATGGTGGTCAGCGATCTGCGCGTCATCGGGCCAGATGGGCACCACCATCGGGCTCGGCTGCTGTTCGACACGCTGGTCGTGCGGTCGTTCATGACGCCGGCCATCGCCACGCTGCTCGGCCGGTGGTTCTGGCGGCCGATGAACGCGCACCCACCCGCCGCGTCCGGAGGCCGTGCTCCGGTGACGCCGTCGCACGGTTAAACATTGGGATGGGTCGGTACCCGGCGGTAAACTGGGCATTCAGCAGCAAACGAACCAGGCCAGAATCCAGAAAGCAGGCAGAAAACCCCAGGTGACGCCCCGCGAGACGAACGCTGACTCGGACGCGCCGGTTCGCAGCAGCATCAATGTTCCGCCCGACCTCGTCGTGGGCCTGCTGGGTTCCGCCGACGAGAATCTGCGCGCACTCGAGCGCATTCTGGCCGCCGACATCCACGTGCGCGGCAACGCGCTCGACGCTGTCCGGCGAGCCCGCCGACGTCGCGCTGGCCGAGCGGGTGATCTCCGAACTGATGGCGATCGTCGACAGCGGCCAGCCGCTGACCCCAGAAGTGGTGCGGCACAGCGTCGGCGATGCTGACCGGCACGGGCGACGAGTCGCCCGCCGAGGTGCTGACGCTCGACATCCTGCTCGCGGCGCGGCAAGACGATTCGGCCAAAGACGCTGAACCAGAAGCGATATGTGGACGCGATCGACGCGCACACCATCGTGTTCGGCATCGGCCCGGCCGGCACCGGCAAGACGTATCTGGCGATGGCCAAGGCGGTCACGCGCACTGCAGACCAAGCAGGTGTCGCAGCATCATCCTGACCCGCCCTGCGGTGGAAGCCGGTGAGCGCCTTGGCTTCCTGCCCGGCACGCTGAGCGGAGAAGATCGACCCGTATCTGCGGCCGCTGTACGACGCGCTGCACGACATGATGGATCCCGAGCTGATCCCAAAGCTGATGAGCGCCGGGGTGATTGAGTCGCACCGCTGGCGTATCATGCGGGGCCGCGGCGCAGCCGTTGTTTACGAAGGTGTTGACGCCCGCGGGTTTCCGGCCGATTGGCGACTGCAGGGTCGGCGATTTCGTTATCGGCTCCGATGGACGGCCAGACCGAGGTCAACGAGCGTCTATCCGCAGGGCTTCAAGGAGATCTATCCGTGTTCATACACAGGACGGTTCGTCGACGCTTGCGTCCGAGCGACCATCTGTGGTCGGTCTACACCCACGCTGATCGGCGTCGTGGCAAGCCAGCACGGTGTTGCAGACCAAGGAGATGATCGGCAATCTCCGCGCGGCGCACCAGCACCGCCATGAGTTGCCGCTGCTGAGTGCACCGGTGGATTTCGAATCCCGACCGGTTCCGCTCGATCCGTACGCCCTCGGCCTGCTGCTGGGATGGGAGCTTCTCATGTACGCACGACTCCCGAGCTTCACCACTGACCGATCCTGAGCTAGCTGAAGCCGCTTGGACGACTCATTCCCATCGAACTGCGCGACGGAAGTCTGAGATCGACTACGTGCTGAACCGGATTACGCACGGTCAGGCGTGGACATCAAGATCGAGAACTCAGTCACGCGGCGCCATGCGCCGACTGGGACTAGCCGGTGCGAAGTCGAACACCAAGTTCGTTCCGGACGACTACCTGTTCAATTCGCGCTCGATGTGCGCCTCGCCGTTCTTCAGGGTCTGTTCGATTCCGACGGTGGTCCGGTACACGCAACGAGGGCGGACGTGCCGCATTCAGTTCGGGACGGTCGTCCGATCGCCTGCGGGATCGGCGTCGTATTCCTGGTCCAGTCACTCGGCGGCGTCGCGTACGCCGCGCACCGAGGCCAGAAGGTACGGAAGCCTGGCTGGCGCGCGGTCGCGACGGTACACCACCGCGTCGCGACGCACACATCCTCGACATCCGTCTGCCGGAGGGCGTCGCTCCATTCCGGCTCGCCCGCAAGGCCGCGAAATACGACGCCACCGGCGGCGGTCGGCCAATGCGGTTCATTCGACCGCATCGAGCCTGCCGCAGGCACCGAAGAAGCAGTGTGCATTCAGGTCGCTGCCGCGGACTCGCTATAAGTGACCGAGGACTTCCTGCTCACGCACAACACTGCTTGACGGACGCGTTCATCATCCTCGACGAGGCGCAGAACACCACCGCCGAGCAGATGAAGATGTTCCTGACCCGGCTCGGCTTCGGCTCGAAGGTCGTTGTCACCGGCGACATCACGCAGGTCGACCTGCCCGGGCGGCGCCAGTCCGGCCTGCGCGCGCGTCGATGCAGATCCTCGACGGCATCGACGGACATCCACTTCGCCGAGCTCACCAGCGCCGACGTGGTGCGGCACCGGCTGGTCTCCGAGATCGTCGACGCCTACGCCAGATCCGAGGAGCCCGGTGCTGATGAACCGGGCCCAGCGCCGTGCCTCGGGCCGGCCCGACCGGCGATAGGTGAGCAGTGCATGAGCATTGAGGTGTCCAACGAGTCGGGCCTCGACGTCTCCGAAGACGAATTGGTCAGCGTCGCGCGGTTCGTCATCACGCAGAGATGAAGGTGCATCCCGCGGCGGAGCTTTCGATGGTGCTGCTCGACACCGCGGCGATGGCCGCACCTGCATATGCGGTGGATGGACCTGCCCGGCCCGACCGACGTGATGAGGCTTCCCGATGGACGAGCTCGAGCCGGGCGGCCGAGCCTGACGCGCCGAACCTGGACCGTCGATGCTCGGCGGCGACATCGTGCTGTGTCCGCAGTTCGCCGCCGAGCAGGCCGACGCGGCCGGGCACTCGCTGGGCCAGGAGCTCGCACTGCTGACGGTGCACGGCGTGCTCGCACCTGCTGGGCTACGACCACGCCGAGCCGGATGAGAGAAAGGAGATGTTCGCGCTGCAGCGCCAACTGCTCGAGGAGTGGGTGGCCGATCAGGTCCGAGGCTTATCACCAGGACCGCCAGACCGAGAAGGATCGGCGGCTGCTGGACAAGTCTCGATTCTTCGACGAACCGTGACCGGTATAGCCCCGCTGCTCGGCGCGATCGCGCTTATCGGCCTCGCCGGGCTGTTCGCGGCCATCGACGCAGCCATCAGCACGCGTGTCGGTGGCGCGCGTCGAAGAGCTGATGCGCGAACGAGCGACCCGGCGCCGGTGCGGCTGGCCCGAGTGGTGGCCGAGCGGCCGCGCTACATCAATCTTGTTGTGCTGCTGCGAATCGCCTGCGAGGTGACGGCGACGGTGCTGCTGGTGGCCTACCTTGACGGCCGGCTCGGCGTGGGCTGGGGACTGACGGCGGCGGCCGCGATCATGACGGTCGTCAGCTTCGTGGCGATCGGTGTCGGCCCGCGCACGCTTGGCCGTCAGCACGCCTACACCTTGCGCGTTGATGGCGGCGCTACCGTTGCAGGCGATTTCGGTTCTGCTGACCCCGATCAGCCGGCTGCTCGTTCTGATCGGTAACGCGCTGACACCCGGGCGGGGATTCCGTAACGGGCCGTTCGCCTCGGAGATCGAGTTGCGCGAGGTCGTCGACCTTGCCCAGCAGCGCGGCGTGGTGGCCGACGACGAACGGCGGATGATCCAGTCGGTGTTCGAGCTCGGCGACACGCCCGCGCGCGAGGTGATGGTGCCTCGTACCGAGATGGTCTGGATCGAGGCGACAAGACGGCAGGCCAGGCGACGTCGCTGGCGGTGCGCAGCGGGCATTCCCGGATCCCGGTGATCGAGGAGAATGTCGACGACGTCGTCGGCGTCGTGTACCTGAAGCGATCTCGTGCGAGCGCACCTATTACTCGAACAACGGCGGCCGGGACACCAAGGTGTCCGAGGTTATGCGCCCCGCCGGTATTCGTGCCCGACTCGAAGCCGTTGGACGCGCTCCTGCGCGAGATGCAGCGGAACCGCAACCACATGGCGCTGCTGGTGGACGAGTACGGTGCGATCGCCGGACTGGTCACCATCGAGGACGTGCTGGAAGAGATCGTCGGCGAGATCGCCGACGAGTACGACACCGACGAGGTCGCTCCGGTGGAAGAGCTTGGGCGACAAGCGGTATCGGGTGTCGGCCCGGTTGCCCATCGAGGACCTCGGCGAGCTGTACGACATCGAGTTCGACGAGGACCTCGGACGTCGACACGGTCGGCGGTCTGCTCGCCCTCGAGCTTGGCCGCGTCCCGCTGCCCGGCGCCGAGGTGACATGGGACGGGCTGCGGCTGCGCGCCGAAGGCGGACCCGACCACCGAGGCCGGGTGCGGATAGGCACCGTCTTGGTCAGCCCGACCAAGCCCGAGAAGGGTGACCATGACTGAGCTCGACGCCGAGGACGCCAAGCTGGTGGTGCTGGCCCGCGGTGCGATGGGCCGCGCCGAGGCGGGCAGTGGGGCGGCCGTGCGTGATCAGGACGGCCGCACGCTACGCGGGGGCGCCGGTGACGCTCGACGCGCTGGCGCTGACCGCGCTGCAGGCAGCGGTTGCCGCGGCCGTGTCCAGTGGGGCGACCGGCCTGGAGGCCGCCGTGCTGGTCGGGGGATCGGCCGACGACGCCGGGGTCGCCGCCGGTGCGCGAGCTGTCCGGGGAGGCCAAGATCATCGTCACGGACCGGGCCGGAACCGTGCAATGACCGACGACTCTCTGTGCTCTCGCGTGCGCGAATTCCGTTCCGGTTTCGTCTAGCTTCGTCGGCAGGCCGAACACGGGCAAGTCGACGCTGATGAACGCGCTGCGTCGGTACCGAAGGTCGCGATCACGTCGAACCGGCCGCAGACCACGCGCCACACCATTCGCGGAATCGTGCACCGAGAGGACTTCCAGATCGTCCTCGTCGACACCCCCGGCCTGCACCGGCCGCGGACGCTGCCGGGCCAGCGGCTCAACGATCTGGTCCAGGACACCTACTCGGAGGTCGACGTCATCGGGCTGTGCATCCCCGCCGACGAGCCGATCGGCCCGGGGGACCGGTGGATCCACGAACAGATCCGCACCGTCGCGCCCAACACCACGCTGATGGCCATCGTCACCAAGATCGACAAGGTGTCCAAGGAGCGGGTGGCCGCTCAGCTGGTGGCGGTCAGCGAACTGGTCGGACCGGAGACCGAGATCGTGCCGGTGTCGGCGACGACGGGGGAGCAGGTCGACGTGCCTGATCGACGTGCTCGCCAAACAGCTGCCGCCGGGACCGGCGTTCTATCCCGACGGGGAGCTCACCGACGAGCCCGAGGAAGTCCTGATGGCCGAGCTGATCCGCGAGGCCGCCCTGGAAGGCGTCCGCGACGAACTGCCGCACTCGCTGGCCGTGGTGATCGAGGAGGTCAGCCCGCGGAAGGCCGCGACGACCTGATCGACGTGCACGCCAACCTCTTACGTCGAACGCGCCCAGCCAGAAGGGCATCGTGATCGGCAAGGGCGGCGCCAGGCTGCGCGAGGTGGGCACCGCCGCGCGCACGCAGATCGAAAAGCTGCTCGGCACCAAGGTGTATCTCGACCTACGCGTCAAGATCGCCAAGAACTGGCAGCGGGATCCCAAACAGCTCGGCCGGCTCGGTTTCTGAGCGCTTGCGCGAAGAACAAACGGCGGCGCTGAGCGCTTGCGCGAAGAACAAACGGCGGCGCTGCGAGCGCTTGCGCGAAGAACAAACGGCGGCGCTGAGCTACCTGGGCTGGCCGTACAGCGCGACACGACGGTGCGATCCAGGCTGTTCGCCGACCACACGCCGATCTGCGGTGTTGGCGCAGTTCGACATGATGGCCATGTAGTCGGGCCGGTAGTACCACTGGTTCATGATCTCGACGCCGCTGATCGCCAGCGCCGGGTTGATCGCGACGGTTTCGGCGACGACACCCTGGAATCCCGCGGCGTTCGCCCGGCTCTGCGGCGTCGACCCGTCCGACCCGATGTCGCCGTCGAGTGCCCGGTTGTTCAGCACATCGTTGGTGTGCCACTCCGCTGCCAGCTGGAGCTGAAGGCTGATCTTCAGCTCGGTGGTACAGCCGTGCTGGTGCTGGATCGTGTAAACGTTGCGCGACCACCTCGTCGTTGAGTCGCTTGTTGTCGGCGGTGGCGGCCGGCGTGCCCGCGATCGCGCCGCCCAGCACGGCAAGTAGCGGGATAACGCGTGCGCAGCGCCGCGCGGAGTCGCTGGTCACGCTCGATGACCTTGCGCGAGCTGGTCGGTTTCCGTCTCCTCGATGGGCTCCTTCCACCACGGCTCGGGCTGCTTGGTCACCCAGCCGCTGACCGCCTCCAGCTCGGCGGCGAGCGAGATCAGCAGCGGCTCGCTGTTGGCAGGACCCATCAACTGCACACCGATCGGCAACCCGTCGGACGTGAAACCGGCCGGGATGTTGATGGACGGCCAACCCAACAGGTTCCACGGCCACGTCGCCGGACAGGCGCGGATCATCGCCCGATCGGTGGACAGGCCGCCGCGGTTGTCGAAGTGGTGCACCGTCGGCGGCGGAAGCGCGGTGGTGGGCGCCAGGATCACGTCGGCGAGGTTGAAGATCCAGCCGACGCGGCGCTGCGCAGCTTCCCTGGTGCGGGCCTTGCGCAGCACGTTCTCCGACAGCAGCCGCCCCATCCGGAAGGTTGGCAGACGGTGCGCCGGTCCAGCGTCGACGTTAGGTGCCGAGGCGGTCCGCCCAGTCGAGCAGGCCGGACGTGGACCGGACCAAGAAGTTCCATGACATCCCCTGGTGTAGGACGGGTCGGCATCGACGATCGTGTGCCTGAGTTCGGTGCAGCTGCTCGCTCACGGACTCGCATGGCGGCCCGGATATCGGGGTGCAGCTTGGCGCGGAAGACGTTGAACGGGAACTTGGTCGACAGCGCGATTCTGAGCGGGCCTGGCGCACGCGCCGACGGCCTCAGCCGCCCGCACCGGCGGCGGCTTGTGAAGGTCACCGTCGACGTTGCCCGACGCGGCGTCGAGCACCAGCGCCGCGTCGAGGACGGTGCGGGCCAGCACTCCGTTGACGGTGATGCCGTTGAACGCCTCCGGCAGCGGCCACGTGGAGATGCGGCCCCGCTGCGGCTTGATACCGACCAGGTGCGTCCATGCGGCGGGGATGCTGGACGTTGCCCGCGCCGTCCGAACCGATCGCCGCGGTGACAAGACCGGCCGCCACCGCCGCCGCGCTGCCGCCCGACGAGCCGCCCGGAGTGTAGTTCGGCGCCCACGGGTTCGCGTGTGGCCAAACCCGGGCCCACTGGTGAACGGCCACTGACCCAGTTCGCAGGTGTTCGTCTTGCCGACGATGACCGCACCCGCGGCCCGCAGCCTGCGCACGACTTCGGCGTCGATCGCGGCAAGGTGCACTGGCCCGCCGGCGCCGAACATCGTCGGCACACCCGCGACGTCGACGTCGTCCTTGACCGCGATCGGAATTCCCGAGCAGCGGAGCCTGTTCCCCGGCGGCGCGCCTGCGGTCGGCCTTGGCCGCGTCGGCGAGCGCCTGTTTCCTCAACACCACCCGAAACGCATTGAGGGTCGGCTGGCTGGCCTCGATTTCACTCAGCGATTTCCGCACCAGTTCGTCGGCGGTCACGGTCCCGCTGGCCAGCCGATACAGCAGGCTGGTGAGGGTGGGCATAGGGGATTTGGATGCGGAGGATTCGGGCACGGCACGGACATGAGGCACAGCCATTAATGTCGAGAATATCCCGGCGCTGCGCTACCAGCCCTTGTCAGATGCACGATGGGAAACTGGTCGGATGCGCGCTGTACCGGGATCGGGCGGTGGTGCTGCGTCAGCACGACTCGGCGAGGCCGACCGGATCGTGACTCTGCTCACCCGTGAGCACGGGTTGGTCCGCGCCGTGGCCAAGGGAGTTCGGCGCACCCGCAGCAAGTTCGGTTCCCGGCTGGAGCCGTTCGCGCACATCGATGTTCAGCTGCACCCCGGCCGGAATCTCGACATCGTCACCCAGGTGCAGGCCATCGATGCGTTCGCCGCCGACATCGTCAGCGACTACGGCCGCTACACCTGCGCGTGCGCCGTGCTGGAAACCGCCGAACGCCTGGCAGGCGAGGAGCGCGCCCGGTGCCCGCGCTGCACCGGCTGACCGTCGGCGCGTTGCGGGCGGTGGCCGACGGCAGCCGTCCGTGGGAACTAGTGCTCGACGCTTACCTGCTGCGCGCCATGGGGATCGCCGGGTGGGCGCCTGCGCTCACCGAGTGCGCTCGCTGCGCCGCCCCGGGTCCGCACCGGGCGTTCCACATCGCCGCAGGCGGCAGCGTGTGCGTGCACTGCCGGCCGTCCGGATCGACCACACCGCCGCAGGCCGTGCTGGACCTGATGTCCGCGCTCTACGACGGCGACCGGGACATCGCCGAGGCGTCGCAACAGTCGCACCGCAACCAGGCCAGCGGGCTGGTTGCCGCGCATCTGCAGTGGCATCTCGAGCGTCAGCTCCGCACATTGCCGCTGGTCGAACGCGGCGTACCGGGTCGATCGCAGCGGTCGCCGACCACCGGGTTTCGCTGTTCGGGCAGGATGTCACCCGTGGTGATGAAACGGGCGGCCAAGACCACCTACCCCACAGCTGCCTCCGGCGCCTGACGACTATCCGACCTTTCCAGACAAGTCGAGCGTGGCCGGTCGTCTTTCCGGAGTTGCCACCACACAGCAACGGCAAGTTCGCCCGCCCGCCCCAGCACACCTCGAAGGCCGCCGCGCCCAAGATTCCGGCCGACCAGGTGCCCAGCCACGTCGCCGTCGTCATGGACGGCAATGGTCGGTGGGCCACCCAGCGCGGGCTGCACCGAACCGAGGGCCACAAGATGGGTGAGGCGGTGCTGATCGACATCACTTGCGGCGCCATCGAACTCGGAATCAAGCATCTGACGGTGTATGCGTTCTCGACCGAGAATTGGAAGCGCAGCACCGAGGAGGTCCGCTTCCTGATGGGGTTCAACCGCGAAGTGGTCCGGCGCCGGCGGGAGAACCTCAACGACATGGGCGTGCGGATGCGCTGGGTGGGCTCGCGTCCCCGCATGTGGCGCAGCGTCATCAAGGAGTTCGACATCGCCGAGCAGATGACGGTAGGCAACGATGTCATCACCATCAACTACTGCGTCAACTACGGCGGCCGCACCGAGATCGTCGAGGCCGCACGCGAGCTCGCGCAGGAGGCCGCGGACGGAAAGCTCAACGCCAGCCGGATCAGCGAGGCCACGTTCGCCAAGCACCTGCACCGCGCCGACATCCCCGACGTCGACCTGTTCATCAGGACGTCGGGGAGCAGCGGGCGAGCAACTTCTTGCTATGGCAGGCCGCCTACGCCGAATACGTCTTCCAGGACAAGCTGTGGCCTGACTACGACCGCCGCGATCTGTGGGAGGCGTGCGAGGAGTACGTAGCCGCAATCGCCGGTTCGGCAGGTAGTGATGGAACTCCAGGGCAGGCTGCGCGCCGTTCTCGAGCGGAGTGCTGCCGTGTGAGGAAGAGGAAGACGGCGCGCTCACCGTGCACCACGACCACACGTTCGCCTCGTTGCGGGTCGGTGACGATCGCCGAGGGCCTGGACATGGTGTCGCTCACGCAGATCCTGGCGTGGGACCTGCCGCTGGACAACGAGATTCGCAACAAGGTCGCCCAACATCGCGCAGCGACACGCTGCTGGGCACGGTGTCACTGGCCGGAGCAGGTGACAGGTCGGCGCCATCGCAGATGTCACAGCTGCGCTACAACTTTCCCGCCGCCGGCCTGACCGACGAAGCGCTGCAGACGCTTGATCGTGATGGTGCTCAGCGTACAGGCGCCGATGTCCGTCGGCAGTTGGTTGGCGACTAGGCGCTTAGCCTGTGGCTGCGCAGCCGCCGCAGACGCCGAAGATTTCGATCGTGTGGCTGACGTCGGAGAAGCCGTGCTCGCGGGCGACCTCGGCGGCCCACGCCTCGACGTCACCGCCCTGCATCTCGACCGTGCGAGCCGCAGGCGCGGCAGCACCAGGTGGTGATGGTGGTGCTCCGAGCAGCGCCGGTACACCGACTCGCCGGTGTCGGTGCGCAGCGTGTCGACGAGGCCGTTGGCGGCCATCGACTGCAGCGGTGCGGTACACGCGTCGTCAGCCCGATGCCCTCGCCGCGGCGGCGCAGTTCGTCGTGCAGTTCCTGGGCGGACCGGAAGTCGTCGAGGTTCTCCAGCAGCGCGGAGATCGCCGCGCGCTGCCGGGTGGCCCGCACGCCGGGCCGCCGTCGGCGACTTCCACCTCGGGTGCCAGCCGCCCTCGGCCGCGTGGGTCACCGCCGCGACGACGATGTCGGCCAGGTGATGATCGACCAGCCGGTAGATCACCTCGCGTCCCGACCGCTCGCCGGCCACGACGCCGGCGGCCTTGAGGATCCGCAGGTGCTGGCTGACCAGCGGTTGGGGCACGCCGAGCGCGTCGACGAGTTCGTGCACGCAGCGCGCCGACTCACGCAGCTGCAGCACGATCGCGATCCGCACCGGCGCCGGCCAACGCGCGCAGCAGGTCGCCCGCGGTGTCGAGGACGTCGCGCGGCGGCAAGGTCCGGTAGCGGGGCGCCACCGTGGTCGTGCACCTGCGGCGTCCAGCCAAAGTGGAAATCGGTTTTCATTATGGGGCCAGAATACATGCGCGACCGCGCATGTCAACGCATCGCCGGCGACTGCCGTCGCTACGCTGTTCACCCGTGGCGTCCATCATCGACACCGTTGCGAACCTGGCCAAGCGGCGTGGATTCGTGTCTACCAGTCCGGCGAAATCTACGGCGGCACGAAGTCGGCATGGGACTACGGACCGCTTGGCGTCGAGCTCAAGGAGAACATCAAGCGGCAGTGGTGGCGCGTCCGTGGTCACCAGCCGCGACGACGTCGTCGGCCTCGACTCGTCGATCATCCTGCCGCGCGAGGTGTGGGTGGCCTCCGGCCACGTCGAGGTGTTCCACGACCCGCTGGTCGAGTCGCTGATCACGCACAAGCGTTACCGGGCAGACCACTCTGCAGCGAGGCGTACGAGGCCAAGCACGGGCATCCGCCGACCCAACGGGCTGGCCGATGATCCGCGATCCCGACACCGGACTGCGGCACCAAGGGCCAGTGGACCGAGCCGCGCGAATTCAACATGATGCTCAAGACCTACCTCGGGCCGATCGAGGACCGAGGAGAGGCTTGCACTATCTGCGGCCCGAGACCGCGCAGGGCATCTTCGTCAACTTCGCCAACGTGGTCACGACCGCGCGCCGCAAGCCGCCGTTCGGCATCGGCCAGATCGGCAAGAGCTTCCGCAACGAGATCACCCCGGGCAACTTCATCTTCCGCACCCGCGAGTTCGAGCAGATGGAGATGGAGTTCTTCGTCGAGCCGGCGAGCGCCGCGGAGTGGCACCAGTACTGGATCGACACCCGGCTGCAGTGGTACGTCGACCTCGGCATCGACGCCGACAACCTGCGGCTGTACGAGCATCCCAAGGACAAGCTGTCGCACTACTCCGACCGCACGGTCGACATCGAGTACAAGTTCGGCTTCCAGGGCAATCCGTGGGGCGAGCTCGAAGGCGTCGCCAACCGCACGGACTTCGACTTGTCAACGCACTCAAAGCATTCCGGCGTCGACCTGTCGTTCTACGACCAGGCCACCGACACCCGCTACGTGCCGTACGTGATCGAGCCTGCGGCCGGGCTGACCCGGTCGTTCATGGCGTTCCTGATCGACGCCTACGCCGAGGACGAGGCGCCCAACGCCAAGGGCGGCGTCGACAAGCGCACGGTGCTGCGGCTTGATCCGCGGCTGGCGCCGGTCAAGGCGGCGGTGCTGCCGCTGTCGCGGCACGCCGATCTGTCGCCGAAGGCACGCGACCTCGCCGCCGAGCTGCGCAAGTCGCTGGAACGTCGAATTCGACGACGCGGGCGCGATCGGCAGGCGCTACCGCCGCCAGGACGAGATCGGCACGCCGTTCTGCGTGACGGTCGACTTCGACACGCTCGACGATCAGGCGGTGACCGATCCGTGAGCGCGACGCGATGACGCAGGACCGCGTCGCAATCGACGGCGTGACCGACTATCTGGCGGCGCGGCTCAAGGGCTGCTGAGCCTCGCAGCGCGGATTCTCAGACAGGCTCCCGAGAAACGCCGTCTTGCCGATTGCCGGCCGTCGCCGTAGCTGCGCGCCCGACGAGCGCGACGAGCCGCCATATGGACGTCGAGCGGCCCACGCCCAGCCGCCCGACGAGCCGCCGCCGATACCCGCCGCCGCATCCGCCGGAAACGCCGCTCCCGCAGGATGTTGCCGATGATGATGCCGCCGATGCACGGCGCCCATGTTGGATCCGCTCGTGCTGCCGTATCGCCCGGCGTAGGACCGCTGCGCGGCTCGAACGTCGGCGTTGGCCATCGACTGCGCCTGCGACGGCCAGCATCGCGCGCGCCGTTGGCATGCGCGATCGGCCTCCGTCAGGTTGGTCTGCTCGCTTTGGCCTGCGCGGCCTGCGAGCTGACGCACCGCCTCGGCGAGCCGGGTCCGCGCCTCCGGACCGATGCTGCCGCGGCGCACGTCGATGAAGTCCGACACCGCCCGTCACCCGCGACTGCGGCGGTGAACAGCGCCTGGTCGAACGCGCGGCTGAGCCGCTCGGCCGCCTCGCGTTCCTCGGCGACGCTGGCCAGCAGCCGGTCCAGGTCGGCGTCGGCCTGGGTCAGCCTGGTGAACGCGCCCAACGGATCGCTGGTGCCGGTGCTTCTGCGCCTCGGCCACCGCGGCTTCGACCGCGGCGTCCCGGGCGGCGCTGAGTTCGGCGGCGTGCGGCGGTGTTGCCCTGCTGCCAGCTGATCCGCCGGCGTGCCTTGATGCCGTTCTGGATGTCGGCGATCGCCGACGGCAGCGTGGCGACCGCCCGGTTGATGTCGGTCGCCGCGCTGTCGACGGCGTCCAATAGCGAGCGCGGCCTGGCCCAGCGCCGACTCCGCCGCGCCGGATCGGCATCGACCAGCCCGGTCTGGCGTCCGACCGGTCGCGACACCAGGCTGCGGGCGTTGGTGATGTTCTGGTCGGCGAAGGCCAGCCGCTGCTTGGCGGTTTCGACGTTGCCGGCGACGGAAGCCAGTGCGGCGTCGGCGAATTGGTTGTGCAGCGCGGCCAGCGCCTGCTCCGACGGGTCCAGTCCGCGCGGTCAGATCGACCATCTGCTGGGTCAGCGCGTCCAGCCGACGTCGGCGCGTTGATCACCAGATCGCGCAGCTGCTCGAACGCTTCCCGCTGGGCATCGAGCTCGCTGGTCGGCCTTCGCCGCCGCGACGACCACCCGGGTCAGCAGAGTCGCGGCGCTGCTGCGGCGTCTCCGGGACGGCGTCGTCGAGGATCTGGCGGACGTTGAACGCCTGCGCCAGCGTCGTCCTCGCGTTGGTGACCGCGCGGCTGAACGGCGTCGGTCTGCGCGTGTCGCCGAATTCCTCGACGGCCAAAGCCAATTCGTTGTCGCTGGTGCGCACGGCGTTGTCGACGTCCACCACGATCGACTTGGACAGGTCGTCGAGGGCGTCGATCGGCACCGAGGCCAGCGCGTTGGGGTCGGCTGGATCCACTCGCCGCGCGCGCGGCGAACTCGGCCTCCCGCCGCTTGCGCCGACGGCGCCGCGTCCACAGCCACAGCAGCAGGACCGGCGACGACGATGATCGCAACGCACGACGAGCAGGCCGAACCACGACATCCCGACGCCGGTGCTAGTCGGCGTGTTGAGCCCGTTGGCCGCCGCGACCGCGGCACCGGCCCAGTCGTCGCCGGCGCAGTGCCGGCTCGATCGTCGTTGCGGCGCGATGTCGTCGGTCGATGTCGACGTGCGCGCCGGTGACCGCGTCCGGAACGCGTAGGCGCGCGTCCTGTCGGTGGCGATCGCCAGCATGCGCATCGTCGTCGCCGAGATCGCTGGCGCTGCCTGGTGCTTTCGGCCCAGCTGACCGCGCCTCTGGCCGGAGAAGTCTGTCGACGTACACCACCCAGAGCCGGATCTGCCGTGTCGTTGTACAGCTTGTCGACGGCTGCTTGCACGTCGTTGCGTCTGCGAGCCGTGACAGCACTCCCGCGTTGTCGGTGACGTGAGCCGGGCAGCCGGAACGGCGGTGTCGGCGCTGGCGGCCGGTGCCAGCAGGACGTCCGGCGGTCAGGATCGCGAGGACCAGGCTGAGCGAGCGGGCGATGAAGCGCATGGTCGTCAATCCTGGCAGACTGTGCGTCGGTGGCCACGAACAACCGACCCCTACGACGAGTTCGACCGGCAGCGTCTGGTGGTCGAACCGCCGAAGGGTGCCGCGCTGCCGGGCACCGACACCGGAACACCGCACCGATTTCGCCCGCGACCGGGCGCGGGTGCTGCACAGCGCCGCCCTTGCGCCGACTGGCGGACAAGACGCAGGTCGTCGGGCCACGCCAGAGCGAGACCCCGCGCACCCGGCTGACCCACTCGTTGGAGGTGGCGCAGATCGGCCGCGGCATGGCCATCGGGCTGGGCTGCGATCCCGATCTCGTCGACATGGCCGGGCTGGCCCACGACATCGGGCATCCGCCGTACGGTCACAACGGCGAGCGCGCGCTCGACGAGGTGGCCGCCGCGCACGGCGGCTTCGAGGGCAACGCGCAGAACTTCCGCATCCTGACCCGCCTGGAGCCCAAAGTCCTTGACCCGCAGGACCGCAGCGCCGGGCTGAACCTGACCCGGGCCGCGCTCGACGCGGTCACCGAAGTACCCGTGGCGGCGCGAGCCCGAGCAGCGCAAGTTCGGCTTCTACGGCGACGACGCCGCGGCCGCCGACTGGATGCGGTAGCGGGCGCCCCGGACGTTCCAGCCCGTGCCTTGAGGCCCAGGTGATGGACTGGGCCGACGACGTCGCGTACTCGGTGCACGACGTCGAGGACGGCGTCGTGTCCGGCCGGATCGACATGCGGGTGCTGGCCGACGACGACGCGGCCGCCGATGCTGGGCCGCCTCGGCGAGTCGCAGCGGGATGGGCGCGGGCCTGTCGCGCCGACGACCTGGTGGCGGCCGCCGAGCGGCTGTCGGCGCTGCCGGTGGTCGCGGCCGTCGGCAAGTACGACGCCACGCTGGCCGCGTCGGTCGCGTTGAAGCGGCTGACCAGCGAGCTGGTCGGGCGGTTCGCGTCGGCCGCGCATCGCCGCCACCCGGGCGGCGGCGGGCCCGGGCCCGCTGGTCCGCTATGCCAGCCGAGCTGCGGGTGCCCGACGCTGGTGCGCGCCGAGGTCGCGGTGCTGAAGATCCTGGCGCTGCAGTTCATCATGTCCGACCCGCGGCACCTGGACCTGCAGGCCCGGCAGCGGCGACCGCATCCACCGCGTGGCGCAGTGGGTGTTGGCCGGTGCGCCGGCCACGCTCGACCCGATCTTCGTGCCTGCCTTCAACGCGCGCGGACGACGACGGCGGCACGGTTGCGGGTGGTCGTCGACCAGATCGCGTCGTTCACCGAAGGCCGATTGGAGCGCCTGGAACCGCGCTCTAGACTGAGCCGGTGGCCGGCCGGATTCCTGATCGCGATATCGCGGCCATTCGCGAACGCGTGCGGATCGAGGACGTCGTCGGCGACTACGTGCAGCTGCGCCGCGCCGGAGCCGATTCGCTGAAGGGCCTGTGCCCGTTCCACGACGAGAAGTCGCCGTCCTTCCACGTGCGGCCCAACCACGGCCACTTCCACTGCTTCGGCTGCGGCGAGGGCGGCGACGTGTACGCGTTCGTGCAGAAGATCGAGCACGTCAGCTTCGTCGAGGCCGTCGAACTGCTCGCCGACCGGGTCGGCTACACCGTCACCTACACGGGTGCGGCGACGACGAGCGTGCAGCGCGACCGGGGCAGTCGCAGCCGGTTGCTCGCCGCCAACGTCGCCGCCCAGGAGTTCTACGCCGAGGCGCTGCAGTCCGATGAGGCTGCGCCTGCGCGGCAGTATCTGCTCGACCGCAACTTCGACGCGCGAGGCCGCTGCGCATTTCGGCTGCGGGTTTCGCGCCGTCGGGCTGGGATACGCTGACGAAACACCTGCTGCGCAAGGGCTTTGAGTTCAAGGAACTCGAGGCCGCCGGGCTGTCGCGGAAGGGCCGACGGGGCCCGATGGACCGCTTCCACCGCCGGCTGCTGTGGCCGATCCGGGTGTCCAGGCGGCGAGGTCATCGGCTTCGGCGCACGACGCATTGTTCGACGACGACCAGAACGAAGCGAAGTACGTCAACACCCCGGAGACCGTGCTCTACAAGAAGTCGTCGGTGCTTGTTCGGCCTCGACCATGCCAAGCGCGACATCGCCAAGGGGCATCAGGCGGTCGTCGTCGAGGGCTACACCGACGTGATGGCCATGCACCTGCGCGGGAGTGACCACCGCCGTGGCCTCCTGCGGCACCGCGTTCGGCGACGAACACCTGGCGATGCTGCGGCGACTCATGATGGACGACAACTTCTTTCGCGGCGAACTGATCTACGTGTTCGACGGCGACGCCGCTGGACGTGCAGCGGCGGTCAAGGCCTTCGAAGGGCGAGCAGAACCTGGCCGGACAGTCGTTCGTCGCCGTGGCCGCCGACGGCATGGACCCGTGCGATCTGCGGCTGAAGTCGGGTGACGGGGCGCTGCGCGATCTGGTGGCGCGCCGAACCCCGTTGTTCGAGTTCGCAATTCGCACCGCGCTTGCCGAACACGACCTCGACAACGCGGAAGGCCGGGTCGCCGCGCTGCGGCGGTGCGTGCCGATGGTGGCCCGGATCAAGGACCGCATGCTGCGCGACGAGTACGCCGCGCCGGTTGGCCGGCTGGGTCGGCTGGGACGACGTGGCCCAAGTGATCGGGCCGGGTGCGCGAGGAGCCACTCGCAGCGGCGGCAAGCGCGCGTCGGCGCAGGGAACCGCGGGCCGAGCGTCCGAAGCCTCAGGCCACGCAGCCGACCGTGGTGGCACGCCCCGATCCGCGGGATCCGACGCTGTGGCCGCAGCGCGAGGCGCTCGAAGTCCGCGCTGCAGTATGCCGCGCTGGCCGGGCCGGTGTTCGACGCGCTGACGGTGGAGAGCTTCACCCATCCCGGCTATGCGGCGGTTCAGGGCGGCCATCGGCGCGGCGGGCGGCACCTCGGCCGGCGCCTGACGGGTGCGCAGTGGATCGAGGCGGTGCGCGCAGCAGACCGGCTCGGGCGGCCGCCAGCCTGGTCAACGAGCTGGGCGTCGGAGTCGATCAATGTCGGACGACGACGACAGACTGCCGCGCTACATCGGTGGGGTGCTGGCTCGGCTGCAGGAAGTGTGCGGTCGGCCGCCAGATCGCCGAGGTCAAGTCCAAGCTGCAGCGCATGTCGCCGGTGGAACAGGGCGACGAATATCACGCGCTGTTCGGCGACCTGGTCGCGATGGAGGCCTATCGGCGCAGCCTGCTCGGAACAGGCCAGCGGCGACGACCTTACTGCGTAACCGCCGTCGGCACGTTATGGTGTAGACGCCCTCGGGACCCCGTGGTGAAAGGCAATTAGGTGGCTTCGAAGACGACTCGTCGGGTGATCGCTGTCAGCGCTTTCGCGGCTGCCGCCGGCAGCTGGACCGGCTTATCGCCGCGACCACGATTTCGACCACCGCGCCGCAGGATTACCAGGCTGCACCGGCCAGTGCCTCGCGTGGTTCGGCAACCAAGAGGACGGCAAGTGCCTGTCGGCTACTCGAACGGCCAGCCGATCAACGTCGGCACGCCATGGGGCAGCTACGGCCCAACAGAGCTGACGGCAGCAACCGGCGCGCTGCTGCCCGGCACCACGATTCAACCGGGGCATCGGCTAGCGCTCGTCTGCTGTCGGCCGCCGTCTGCGGCTCGAGCACCGCGGTTTCGGCGTCGATCGGCGTCAACGTGACCATCTCCGGATCGGGTGAGACCCGGTTGGCGATCTTGCGGCGCCCGGCCGTGATCACGGCCTTGGCCGCCGGGCTCTCGGTCACCGCGCGATAGGTGCCGGCGATCTGCTCATATCGGCGCCGGCCGGCCTTCGTACCCAACACGTAGCCGACGGCCAATACGACGACATACCCGGATCACAGGGCCCCTCCCAGACGACGGTTTGTTGGTGGTCCATCCTGCCTCACCCGACGGGGTGCGCGCCGGGCGGGAGCAGTATTGGCGGCTCGACCGGCACGTACGCTAAAGTCATCTCTTGGCCCGCGGCGGTGCCCGCGGGCACGGACAATCCCCTGTAGCTCAATTGGCAGAGCATTCGGCTGTTAACCGAAGGGTTGCTGGTTCGAGTCCACCCGAGGAGCATCTATCGCCGCAGTGTCAGAGCGGATTTTGCCTCTTGCCTCCAGCAACTTCGTGCTATTCCCAGTGCTATCTCGGATTGTCGGTCCTCTCCGGTTGCGTCTCGTCATCACCACAACCACAAGGAGATTCAGCAATGACCACAACAGAACGTCCGGAAGTTGGCCCCCGTCGTCTGCAGAGCCGTGGTGCGCCGAAGGAAACGGCCACACAGACATGGTTTTCCGACAGGACCAGTCCTGCATGGGTGAATGGCATACCAACCTCCGGCAGCAGTCCCCGGTGAAGATCAGGCGGAGTGTAGCCGTGCTGCCGTGGCGCGGCGTACTCCGGACGAAGCCCGAGCTGTATATGAACGTGAAAGCATTGACGGCGATGTTCTCATATGACCGTTGGGCAGGCTCTCCGGCAATCTCAGATTGAGGCACTAGAGACGGTCATCCTCCATAGTGGAGGGAACCGAATCGCACTCCTAGCCGTCTGACCTCAACAAGCCCTCTACGTCCGCCCGCCATCCAAAATCCCCACCCGGGTGGCGGCCCGATCTGGCGTGCCCAATCAAGATTGTAACAACTCGCGAGAGCGACTTCCCCAAAATGCCCTACCGCCGCGGTGACTTGTAGTCGGATTAGTGCCAGGCTGGAGCGAGGAAGAGAACGGTTGTCCGCTTCAATCACTCCGGGAAGGTGTTCCGTTCATGTCGGAGAGCTTTCGTCTGGACCAGCCACGAGCCAACGACCTGGTCGGCAACCCACTGCTGATCGCTGGGTCGGGCGGCGGATTCGAAGCCACCATCGCGGTGCGGGTGCTCGACGGGAACGGCGAGGTCCTGGTCGAAACTTCCGTCACCAGTACGAATCTGACCTCTGCCTGGCAGACCAGCGTCTCGTTGCCCGAGCCACCGCCGACCAACCGAGGGGTCGTGCAGGTGGGCCCGAGCATCGGCGCCGACGAGGCACCCCGAGGGTGTCCGTGCCGGTGTTCTACGGCACCGCCATCAGCGCCGGGGTTCCGCAGCTATTTCCTGTACACCGTCCAACCCGGGGACACGCTGTCCGGCATCGCCGTGTCGCAGGCGCCGCTATACATCGGCATCGGCTTCGCAGCCGATCTTCGAGGCCAACCGGCACATCATCGGTGACGATCCCGACCTCATCCACCCCGGCACCGTGCTGCGCCTGCCCTCGGACTTCTAGCCCCAAACATCGGCCTCGCCACCCCAGATCCCCACACGTGGGCCGGCCTCCTCTAGGGCGCCATGGCGTATAAAGCGGTGCATCGATGAGTCCAAAGAATGTACGACCGTGACGACCCTTTATCGGGCTGGGCAGTGGGCGCACCCAGCCGGGCCCACAGCACGACGTAGAACCATGCCCGATCAGCCTGGAAATAGTCAGTGTGCCCGTCGGTTCGCCTTGACCAAGTAGGACGCAAGCAGCACCCCGACGGTCGCGACGATGAAAGACGATGAACTTGGTCGTCTTGTAAAAAAGCCTTCGTCTCGGCGACGCCATGGATGTTCGGGTCGTCGGTGCGTTGTACGGAACCGGATACGCAACCGGGTACGGCACCGGGAGTATGGGTGGTGGTCATTTAGTGTGCTCCTTACTGGTGCGGTCGAAGTATGTCGATCGATGAATCGGATGCTGCTACCCAACGGAGGCAGCGGCGAATTACTTTGACAGAAGCCGCGATCCGCCGTGCTATCAAAATGCGACCCACTCGCGGCCGCAGGTACAACAGTCGTAGCCGCAGACTGTTGACTGGCTGAGTGCGTGATGTCCGGTGTCGAGCTGAAGCTCACGGCGTATCGAGAAAGAAGCCCGCCCGGACTGGAATTGATACCACTGGTCTTCGACAAAATCAAGTCTTGCTCTAGCTGATGCGGCTGCGGCGGTAAGGCACCTACTTTTGAAGGCGTCCTTGACCTTCTCGCCGGCGTCTTTGAGGTTGGACTTCGCCTGGTCGCCCTTGCCCTCATTTTCAGTGCTCTTGTCGCCGGTGACCTTGCCGACCGCTTCCTTAGCCTTGCCGCCCAGATCTTGGGCCTTATTCTTCGCCTTATCCGCACCGCTCACAGTGTCTCCTACTTCGCGGGAATCGACCCAGGTGGCCGCAACCTCAGCCCGTTGGGTACCTCGCCAGCCGGTTTTCAAAACGACAGAGTGCGCCCGACAAGCCGATGAATTGCCTCGATGAACGCGCCTCAATCAAGAGCGCCGACCAGACCGGCCCGTCATCCTGCTTGGGTGGCGGGCCGAACTCGTGCGGCAGGGGTCGCGATCAGGACTACCGTCGATGACGGTGGACGGGGTCCTGAGGAAGAACGGTTCGACCTCCCGTTCTTGGGAGGCGGACCTGATGCAGGCCGCCTACCTTCTCGAGCTGCTTTGTCGTTATCGGCTCGAGGCCGAGATGTCGCGCGCCAAGCTCTACGTGAACATTCACAAGCTCATCGCCGCCGGGAATAGGGCACGAGCCGACGACCTGCGTCGACTCATTCCGGCGACGGAAGCCACAGTCGTCACCCTCGACCGCCTCGGCGAAGCACTTCGGGATCGAATTATCGCGCTGCGTTCGGGATTCTTCTGGCCGCCTAATCGTCGGCCCGCCATCCAAGATCCCAAAGGGTGGCGGCCCGATTCGTACTTCATGTATGCAGACGCTATTCGGGCTTACGTCGGAACACCCCGCCGATTGCATTCTGCGCGTCCTCGATAGCCTTCTTTGGGCGTCCCACTGCCGTTCCGCCAGGTCCGTGATCGCTTTCAGTTGGGCGTTCCACTGCTGCTCGACCTGATCGGTGATCGCCTTCCGCTGAGCCTCCCAGTGGTCTGCGATCTTGCCGCTCCGTTGCTGCTCGATCAGGTCCGCGAGCGCCTTCTGCTGGGCCTTCCACTGCTGCTCGATCAGGTCCGCGATCGCCTGGACCGCTGAGACTCCACTGGCCTGCGATCTGCTCCTGAATCGCCTTCATCCGCTGCTCGTTCTGCGTCACCAGCTCCTTGAACTGCTCAGAAAACTCCCGCGCTCGACTCTTCCGCCATGGTCTGCTTCTCCCTCCGGTTTCGATGATCTCGGCCCTCCTTATGGTGGCACTGCGACCGCGGGCGTGGCTCCGCGCGGCCCTCAGGCTTGATAGGGTGATCGGCGACCGTGCGCAGAACCGCCGCGGGCAGTGGATCACTCCACCCACCCACGTCGGTGCCCCGAACGGGCCACCCGCTCGGCCCGAACCAGTCCGATCGTTGGCACGTCAGGCCTGCCTCGGTCACGGCGGCGGCGGACACACCTCCTGGCCGTGCCGCACTTTGCGACTCAGGCGGTGTGACGGGCCGCCGCTCGAGCGCGCACTGCACGGCGCTCGCCGGGCCTGCATCGGTGCGGATCTCCACACGACGCGAGCCGTGAGCGCGTTTTTCCGATGGCGCTCTGCTCGAAGGTTGGTGGATCGGTGACGTCTTGCCCATCGCCGGTCGCGGTGGCCGTGAATGAGCTGACCCGCGGCGCGCTGCCGTTGCCGTTGACGGTGGCGGTGTTGTCATTGAAGGCAACGCGGTAGCGGTGCTGCCGTCGCCGCTGGACGGCGGTGCTTCGTCGCCGCTGGATCGGGCTACGCTGCCGTCGCCGTTGACGGTGGCGGTTGTTGTTGGTATTGGCGCCGCCGAAGAGGCTGCCAGCGAAGGTAGTGCTGCCGTCACCGTTGACGGTGGCGGTGTTGTCGTTGTGCCAGCCGATGGCGGTCGTGCCGCCGCCATCGCCGGTAATGGTGAGGGTGGCGGTGTTGTTGTCGCCTGCGCCGCGAAGGCTGCGCCGGAGTCACCGCAGGACGGAAGCGGTGTTGCCGCTGCCGGCGTCGAAAGCTTGGTGAATTGCCAAAGCCGCCGTTGATAGTGGCGGTGTTGTTGCTGCCGTTGGTGGCGTTGGCATTACTGAAGTCGCCGGTGACGGTGGCGGTGTTATGTTGCCCTGGATGCCCGCAGGATACGACCCGGTGGCGCGCTGCTGTTGCCGTCGCCGGTGGACGGTGGCGGTAGTTGTCGTTGCCCGGGTAAGGTAAACCGGTGTTCGGATCCGCCAATCGCCTCACCCGCGGCGGCCGTGCTGCCGTCGCCCGTGACGGTGGCGGTGTTGTTGTCGCCGTCCGATCGCGGTCGCCGTGCTGCTGCCGCCGCTTGACCGGTGCGCTATTAGCCAGGCCGTGCAGCTGGCGCAGTTGCTCGCATCTGCCGTGCTGTTCGTCGCCCTGCGCTTTCGCCCGTTGAACCCGAGATCCGCGTCGGTGGACGCGACTTGGCGGTACGTTTCTGCACCTGGTCGCGATCACCGTCCTTCGAGATGCTCATATTTTGTCCGTTGCCCTGACCGTTCCCCGGCTCGGCAGACGCTGCCCATGGCGTCGCAGCCCAGTCCCGCCCCGATGCCCAGCGCGACTGCTAACCCCGGCCCGGCCGACATGCCTGGCGTGGCCCCATCATCGTTTCCACTCTTCTTGATCTGCTGATGTCGATGCCGCCGGTGACGCAGACGCCACTATTGCGACGGTATTGGCGACCGCATCTCTGGGCTGTGTGTGCCGCACTGGCCTCGTTTTTGCCTAAAGAACAATGAGCTCACTACTTGTATTTGCTGCATTTGCGATTCGCTCAATGCACGCCCATCCGGCGACGACGGCCTCAACAGCGTGCAGGCCCGAGAGGAGTTGTCACGCCGCGCTGACTGAGACAGCTGACGAGGTTGACTGCGGCGCAGCGATGAACAACTACGACACCAACTAGCCCCTACAACCATCAAAAGAAGCGGGTTCGCTCATCCGGCGTTTTTGGTGGAGGCCGACCGCCCGTTTCTGATTCGTCGAACTAGATCAGGCGCCCACCCAGGTCTGTATGAGGAAGGCAAGTTCTTTCCATACGCTGACTTTGCCCTCTAGGTCAATGCCGCACCGCGGACAACGGGTGTGGCGGTCGCCGCTGCCGTGGTAACAGAGTGGGTTTAGCGCGGCGGCATCGGAATTTGCTCCACTGGGGTGGCAGGCAGTCCCTTCCGGAGCGGCGCGCTTGGCGGCGTGGCTGACTGCCGGGCCAATGTCAGCACGGAACGAACCGGGGTCGCGCCGCGCCACCAAAAGCGCTACCCACATCTGGCATTCACAACCAGTTTTGGGACACTCCTCCCAAAAACGCGTCTGCCCGCCACGGTGTGGCGGACACACACGCTGGCACTGCCGAACCTGCGACACCGTGGTGTACGGCCACCGCTAAACACTCACTGCACTTTATTTGGAAGGGCCAGCGACAGTGCGCTTCTCCAACAGCTGGATAGGTCCGCTCGTAGTGCGGGCATCGTTTTCAGGGCCGATGTGGGCGCTCGGAGATCCGTCCCGGGCCACCGCGAACTCCCGAGGGCAAAGGCATTATCAGTTGCTACAATCGGCGTATTCGCTGATGTCAGCCGTAGCCGCGCTAAAGTTCCTCCGTGTCACAGCGTACTTCGCCTGCACGCCCTGATCAAATTCGTCACCCATTGCCAGCGGCTCGGCGTACTCCAGACGGTCCTCGAAACGTCGTTGTCCACTTCGAGCAGCTGTGGCAGGATCCTGTAGGTGCGATGTCCGAGAAGTCGCGGTCCTGAAGTGGGGTTTTTGCTTTGCTCGATGGGGGCGCGCGTAGATGGTAGCGCTATTGCTATTTGAGCCCGCCATGAAGGGAGGCCCCAAATCGTCAGTTGACGGAAGTGCGTTGCCATTTCGGTCGCGGTCAAGCAGTTGAGTGGCACACCGACGCATCGTAGGAGCCGCACGCCCACTTGGCTGACCTCCGATGATCGAATGGGCCTGCACTTCGTGCCGGTTCATCATGTCGATTAGGTCAGGGCCAACTCGAGCTGGGCCCAATTGCGCCACTGCTGCCCGCTTCAACCCACTCCTCGCCGCCTTGAACACCACAGCTACAGGGCTGCACACCCCCATCTTGACTGCGTACTCAATACAGCCGCGATTAACCAACTCGTCTGCAATTAACTCCCTCTTTGCGCTGTCGCGAAAGTTTCAACACACCACTCCCTGTAATCCGTAAACGCCGCTGGAAATGCCGCTGCCGATTGGTGGGCTTCGCAGTCCCACTCGTCCTGCCGCCCGTCGGCAACCCCAGCTGCGCCACCAAACCGGTACGAGAGCGATCCGCTGTTGCCGCAGCTGACAAGCGCCGCGCTCGCCATCTTTGCGGACTCTCATCGGGCTACACCCCATCGCTATCTCTACCAATCGCCCAGAGCATCGAGAAATCAGCGGTACGGCACACTTCAAGAAGCAACCCGAGCTCGTGCTCATGCAAAACAAATTCCGCGACGGTAGACCGCCACAGTTGCTGCCCGCACCTTCAAAACCACTGGGGCACAACGGCGCTTCTGCGGCATACAAGCCAGGTCAATTCGATTGAGGTGTCAGGGGAGCGGAAACCAGGACCGAGGCGGCGGCCTGGTGGCGCGCAGGTGGGTCAAACGTGACCGATCTGCCCGGAACGGTCCGCCGACCCTGGCTGAGGGCGTATTGTCTTCCTTCCATGCGCAGCACGCCAGTCAGAAGGCTGCTGATGCAGCTGGTGGCCAGTATGGCTGTGACGGCGCAACGGTGTTGGGCGCGAACGGTTGGTCATCGAACGCTCGGCGCCCGCATGGAGATATTGGTTGGGCTCGCAGGCGCGTATCTCGACGCCCATCCGGCTGGAATTTTACTCCACTTGTCGCACGGGCTTTGAACCGGTGATTGCTTGATGGCATACCGGATTCGACGGCGACGGTGATGTTCGGTTTCCCGTGTCCCACGCCTTCTGCCAGCTGGCGCGACGGTCGGCTGTGACGACCACCAGGGCCAGCTTCATGTCGGGGTTTGTGTCGTCACCTACGCCGGCGGTGGGATGCTTATGGCTGTGCCAACGCTCCCAACAGGCCTGTCATCGCGTGGATGCGACCAAAAAGCCGTCTGCCACGCATGCGCCTGGCGCCAGCCTGGCCAATGAGGTGTTGGAGTGCCTGCTTCGACGTCGACAACTCCCGTGGTATCGGTGAACGCCAGCTTGACCGTTGAACCCGGTCGGCAAGTGTCTGATAGCCTTCACTGCGTGTTGAGCACATCGCGCGTAGTGCTCGTGAACGCCGTCTTTGACGCCTTGGTCGAAGGCCCAAGCGTCATTTCAGTTCGGCGAGTTCCGCTAGTCCGACTGCACGCAACAACTGCAGATCAGCTTCGGATCGTTTTCGACCAGCGCATCGACGACTCGTGCCAGCACGGGATGGCCCGCAGCGTTGCGGAAGCATCCCGAGGCGGGCCCTGTAGTTCGCACCTCTTGGGAAGCGAGATCCCTGCGGCAGTAACGCGTCTGATGCGCCGCCTGAACCTGCTTTGATTTCTTCGTTTGCGACTACCGATGACATCGTCGTTTTCCTAGAATCCTTGGCCTTGGCTCTTGCTGATCAAGTCGGCCAATTGATTTGATTTGCGCTGACATTTCCGCCGCTGCCTTGCTTTTCCGCTCCACCGCTGATGGTTGCGGCCCCGTGCTCCGAAGTCACCTGCGTAATTTCTCCTCCGTGTGAGAGACGCCAACGTTCTTGCTATCTCACGCAATCGCTGTTCATCGCTGTCCTTCTGGTGGTCGATAATGTTTCGCGGGTCAGAATGGCGCCAACCGTTGCTGGTCTTCGGCCGGCCAGCTCTGATCTGGCGCTCGCTACGGTGCGTTGGCTCTTGTCTGGGTTCTGCTGCCACCTCTGCTGCCGTCAATTGTTCCGGCACCAAGAACTTTCAAGCACCCATCGTGACTGGCTTCGGCCATAACGGCTTGCTCGAGTAGTGCATTAAATCAAACTGATGAGGGAATGTCCGGAAGCACAGGGTCCCTCCGACAGCCTTCTGTGATATAGATGGCGCTGTTCGTCGCGTTCAAGGCAGCGAGCAAATCGCCTGACCCATGAGAATCACCATCGGATCGCCGCCAAGATCTCGTCGGCCAGCTGCCTCAGATGTTGACCTGAGGGTGGCCGGCACCGCACACAGATCCGTGAACGAGCCCAGGCAGTAGCTACCACCCTTGTAGATCCGGGAACGTTTGCGGCTTATCATACGCAGTCTGCTCTGGACCGAAGGCGACTTACGAGAGCATCAACGTGAAACCAATACGGTTGGCCGTGGCGCGACAGACAAACCACCATGTGCGGTGAGCGGCGGCCGTGGTCGTACTGTTTGAGGATTCGCAGACGAACGTGGTGAGAGCGGCCGTTCGACTGTTGATGCATCGTCCTCAGACCGGACTCGGCCCCGTCAGATGGTCATGAATTCTCGAATCCGCGCACCGGCCGCCATTCCTCGGTGCTCATGCCGCATCCCGATTTGATTGCGGACTCTTGTTGAGCCGGCCCGCGACAACACCAGCAATACGTAAATTGAACGAAGTACAA
>ERZ1370068.610-contig-10557_pt1 | contig 30322 bp, 34 predicted proteins | sample MGYA00561227_ERZ1370068 | MGnify/ENA primary metagenome ERZ1370068 (study PRJEB38410, sample SAMEA6850437) | metagenome | study: Metagenomic assessment of the ecological functions of the soil: analysis of the soil microbiota associated with the...
AGTTACGTATTGCTCGTCACGATGGAGCGCTTCCGTGCCCTCGAGTCGCTTCCGCCCGACCAGTTCATGCAGGGGTTCATGCGTCTGCAGCTGGCGCCCGGGTCGAGCCTCCGCTGCCGCCCGAAGGCCCTCGCCGCCGTGGATGGGCAAGCGCCCCGCAGGTGTGCGCGCTTCATCGACGCCTTCGACCACGGTCACCTGACCCCGACGCCCTGCGGGCGTTCGACAGGCCTGCGTACTTCGCGCTGGCGGCCGCAGCAACCTGACTTCTTCGGCCGAATGGCGGAACGGCTGGCGTATCTCTCCCGACTTCACCCTGAGACGTTTCCGGATCGCCACCACTGACCCGCCCCAACGGATCGAACCCGGCCGCTCGGCGGGCTTCTGCTGCTCACACTCTGTCGCGCAGAGTCATAGAGGGTCCAACACTCTGAGGAGCCATTCACGCGAACTCACAAGCAGAAGGAGGCCAGCATGCATTCCCGGATCACCAGCCCCTTGCAGTGACATGGCGCAGACCGCGGAGCTGCCGCAGGCGGACGCCAGCTCGCTCGTCGACCGCGACGTGCTCGAGGCGCAGGTGCAGGAGATGTATCGCCAGGTCGCGCGCGAGCAGGAAGCCGCAGCTCCACTTCGCGGTCGGGCGGCCGCTCGCGCTTCGCGCTCGGCTATCCGAGCGAGCTGCTCGACGCGATCCCTGCCGAGGCGCTCGCGTCGTTCGCCGGCGTCGGCTACCACCTCGACCTCGCCGCGCTCGCGCCCGGAGACACGCGTGCTCGATCTCGAGCTCGGGCTCAGGAACCGACGCGTTCTGCGCCGCCGTCCAGGTCGGCGCCGCCGGTCAGCGTCGTCGGCGTCGACTTCACCGACGAGCAGATCGCGCAAGGCGACGCGCCTGCGCGATCGCGACGGGTTCGCGCAGGTCGAGTTCGTCGAGGCGAGCATCGACGACCTCCCGTTCGAGGACGCCGCCTTCGACGTCGTCATCTCGAACGGCGTGATCAACCTCGTCGCCGGTCAAGCACCGCGTCTTCGCCGAGGCGGCACGCGTCCTCCGCCCAGGCGGACGACTCGCGATCGCCGACATCGTCAGCGGCCGACGCGCTCAAGGAGCGCACGCGGCGCAACGTCGAGCTCTGGGCCGCCTGCATCGCCGGCGCGATCTCACGCAGCAGCTACCTCGAGACGATCGAAGACCGCCGGCTTCCGGAGTCGGAGACGCGCGCACCGAACGACTACGACTTCATCTCCGAGCGCGCGCTCGACGCCTGCAGCACCTACGGCGTCGAGAGCGTCTCGTTAGCTGCCGTCAGACTGCCGCAGAAGATGGGCTGACCGCTTAGACTGGTTTTCCCGCGATCGCTTACTTGTCGCGGCCGGCTTCATCGGCGAGCCTTTTCTTCGACCGCCGCCGCGCTCACTACGGACGGCGGGCGGTGAGCACCCGGCGATCGGCGACCACGAACGCCCGGCGCTCGCCTGCCGACGGCGTCCGCGAAGCGTCGGAGCGACCGCGGTGTCGGCTCGGTCGGAGGGCCTCGCGGGCCATGCCGATCCCGAACGCCGTCGGACGTGGCGCACGAGCCAACGGCGGCGGAGCTCGTCGAGCGGGGCGTCGTAGGAGAACGGCACGATGCTGGTCGGTGACGTCCACGAGGCCGGGCGAGGCGCAGGTCGCGAGGGGGCCAGCCGCGCCGGATCACGGCAGGCCGGGCCCGAGTCGCTGGATCGAGCTGGCCGCCCGCGCCCGCCTCCAGCCGACGCCCAGGCTGCCCGGCGGCGACGACCGTGGTCGTCGTCCGGGAGCGGCGTCGGATTGACCGCCGGAATCCTCGGACCACGACGAGCGTCCCGCCGGGTCGGAGCGAGCTCGCCGAGCCGGGGCAGGGTCAGCCGCGGGTCGGCGACGTGGTGCACGACCATCGAGGCCCACACCGAGGTCGGCAGGGGTGAGCGGCGGCAGTTCGTGCTCGAGATCGGCCACGACCCCGCCCACGCGATCTCGCCAGGGCTTCGCGTCGCGAGCTCGGCGTTCTGCAGTCGCGCGAGGAGCTGGCCTGCCGAGTCGAGTGCCCGCATCTGACGCGGGCTGGGAGCGAATACGTCTGCGGCGAGGGCGGCAGGTGACGACCCCGGGCCACAACCCGACGTCGACGCAACGCGCGAGGGTCGCGGCGTCGACTCCTGACGCCGTCAGCCGATCGGTATCGATCGTCTCGACCAGCGGGGAGCAGCTGAGGGCGCCGTCGATCTCGAGCGCGTCGGGCCATCGCGTCCCAGTCAGAAGCCTGGCACCGTGCTGGTGGTGGTGGCCGTGGCCGTGCGCGCTCATGCGCGCGTCCCGTGCGTCACTCGCACGTCGATCGGCGCCGCTGCTCCGTGCGCTGGCCGCGGCGTCGGCGACCGGCGTCGGAGGCCCGACTGGCGTGCCGTCGGGCGTAGAAGACGCCGGCCCGGAGCCGCCTCGAGCTGCGGCTCGTCGGTGGATTTTCGTGGAAGAAGAGCAGCATCCTGACTGTCGCCGGGCTACAGGCGGCGATCTCGATCGCGTCCGTCGTAGGCCTGTCCGCCTGCTGCTGCTCGTCGATTGCCTCGTACGGCGGGCTGCTCGGCTGCCGGTGTATACGCCCGCCTTCCTCGGGCGGGATCCGCGTCTGGAGGCCGTACTCGCCGTAGGACGATCGGGAGCGTACGCCCGCTGGTGCGGTGCCGTCGAAGGCGCCGCTGAGGAGTGGCGACGAGCTTGTCGGGTCCGCCAGGCTGATCGCGGTCGAGCGCGGGTGCTCGAAATCCGGCGGGATGCTCGAGTTCTCCGGGTAGGGGTGAATCGAGAACATGTCCATCACCGGCTGCTTGCGGCCCGACGCGCGGTAGGCGGCGCCGAGATCCCCGATGAAGCGTGTGGCGACTGTGCCTGCCGCGCTGCGCGCGGGGTCGTCGCTTCCGCGCGCAGAGAGCGAGCCGCCGATCACGTTGACGTCGGGCGAGACGTTCTTCAGCGCGTCGTAGACTCGGCCAGCAGGTCGAGGTAGGCAGGGCCGCCGCGTCCGAGCCGTCCGCCGCGAACTGGGGCAGCCAGAAGAGGTTCAGGTTCGGCTCGTTGCCGACGCTGACGTCGCAGCACGGCGCGGGAGCGCGCGTGGGATCGACGCCGCGTAGGCGGCGAACTGGCGCGGGCGTGCCGCGTCGGCGTCGTGGCGCATGAAGAAGGGTACGGCGACGATCGGCCTGATCTCCGGCAGCCGCGCGCGGCAGTCGGCGGCGCCGCGGAGCGCCGCCAGCTCGGCGGCCGGAGGCGCTCGAGCGGCGGCGTCCACACGGCGCTGAGCACGATCGCGTCCGGTAGCCACGCCTCGTGCAGCCATCTCGCGGTCGGGTCGCCCCACTTGGCGGCATCCTCGACCGCGCCGACGACGAAAGCCGCGCTTACGGACCGCCGCCAGAGCCTGCTGCATGAGGGCGACGAGGTAGCACGCCTTCGAGAGCAAGTCGCGCAGACATGTCGCACGCTTCTACCAGCGCTTCGCGGGTCGAGAACCAGTCCGCCGTAGCGGCCATCTGGTCATCGCACTGCGGCCCAGAAGTCCTCCCGCCAATGGACGCGAGCAGGAGAGATGCCGAGCGCCGGTTTGAGCGAGAGAGAGGCCCATTGGCTCCATCGCTGCGGAATGTGTCCGGAAGCCGCCTCGACGATCACGGGCGCGGGCCGCGCATGCCTTGTGACTAAGAGTCACAAAGTGCTCCCGTGCCCGTAGCCGCGCGTCGCGAAACGGTTCGGCCTCCGCCGGTCAGCCGTTGTTCCTGCCCGTCCAGGCGGCACGAACGATCGGCACGCGAACGATCGTCTGCAATCTCGCACCCCGGCCAGAGGATTTGATGCGTCGTCGCCGTCGAACGGACGAAGAAATGCGGGCGAGAGGACTCGAACCTCCAAGGGCCGAAGCCCAACGGGACCTAAACCCGCCGCGTCTACCAGTTCCGCCACACCCGCGAAGGTGTGGCGAACTCTAGCGGCTGAGCAGCAGTCCGACTGGTTTCGCGTACCGAGTCGACGACGAGCCCGACGAGGGCGATGAGCGCGAAGACCGCGAAGCCGGCGAGCGGCTCGTGCGTCTGCAATCGACGAGCACCGCGACGAACGCGGCGACCACGAGGGAGGCGGTCGCGAGGGGTCTCCCGGTCACCGTTCCGAGTGGCGAGCCCGACGAGGAACACGGCACCGAACACGACGATTCCAAGCACCATGGCGCGAGGGTAGTGACCTGCGTCGGACGGACGACGCTGTCCATTCGGAAGCCCCGGCGGGAGGCTATACCCGAGTCTGCTTGAATGGCCGTCTGATGTCCGCTCAGGTGGAAGAGCTCGGCGAGAACCGTGTCCGCCTGACGGTGGACGTGTCGCCGCACGAGCTCGAGCACGCCGTCGAGCACGCGACGAACGATCTGCCCGAGTCGGTCAAGATCCCCGGCTTTCGCAAGGGAAGCGTGCCTGACGCCGGTGCTCGTCTCGAAGATCGGCGCGACCGGATCTGGGTCGAGGCGGTCGAGTCGCACATCAGCGGCTGGTTCTGGTCGGCAGCGTCGCGCACCCGGCTGCGGCCCGTGTCGGCCCCCGAGTACGACTTCGAGCTGCCGACGACGGACAAAGAGGCGTGGTCGTTCTCGGCCACGATCGAGGTGCAGCCGACCCCGGAGATCGTCGACTGGACGACGCTCGAGGTGCCGCGCGCCGAGGCCCGAGGTGCCGCAGGAGCTCGTCGACCAGGAGCTCGAGGCGCTGCGCGAGAGCGTCGCGGAGCTCGTCCCGGCAGATGACCGGGAGGCGCGGATGGGCGACACACTCGTCGTCGACCTGCAGAGCCCGTCGGGAGACGCCCAGTCGGACACGGTCGTCGAGCTCGGCTCCGGCAGGCTCGTCGAGGAGATCGAGACCGCCCTCGTCGGAGCTCGCGCCGGGGAGACGAAGGACGTCGAGTACGAGCTCGCGGACGAGTCGATCGGCGGCCGTCACGCATCACCGTCAAGCACGTGAACGAGAAGGTGCTGCCGGAGATCGACGACGAGCTGGCGCGCTCGGCGAGCGAGTTCGACACGCTCGCCGGAGCTGCGCGCGGACATCGAGGGTCGCGTCCGCGCCGCGCTCGAGGAAGAGGTCGACGAGCGCCTTCAGCGAGCCGCTGCCGTCGATGCCCTCGTCGCAGGCCTCGCACGTCGACCCGGCCGGGCCGCTCGTCGAGACGCGCGCGCGCGAGCCGCTGGACGGCTTCGTCCGCTCGCTCGAGCCGGCGGGGCATCGATACCGACACGTACTTCCAGGTGACCGGCCAGTCGCCGGACGTCGCTCGTGGCGCAGATGCGCGCGGAGGCGGCGCGGTCGGTCGCGCGCGAGCTGGCGCTCGAGGCGGTCGCCGACAAGGCCGGGATCGAGGTCACGGACGACGACGTCAAGCAGCTCATCCGCGAGCAGGCCGAGGCGTCAGGCGACGACCCCGAGCAGGTCATCGAGGACATCTGGGCGGACGGCCATCAGGAGACGCTGCGGAGGACATCCGCCTCCGCGCGCGCGCTCGACCGCCTCGTCGGCCGACGTGAAGCCGATCTCGGCCGAGCTGGCGGAGGCGCGCGAGAAGCTCTGGACGCCTGACAAGGAAAACACCGAGCCGGAGAAGAAGCTGTGGACACCCGGCAGCAAGGAGCCCGCATGAGCCCGTTGATCCCCATGGTGATCGAGCAGACCTCGCGCGGCGAGCGCGTCGTTCGACATCTACTCGCGCCTCGCTGAACGAGCGCATCATCTTCCTCGGCACGCCGGTCGACGACGCAGATCGCGAACCTGATCGTCGCCCAGCTGCTCCACCTCGAGTCGGAGGACCCGGACAAGGACATCTCGCTCTACATCAACTCGCCGGGCGGCTCGGTCTACGCCGGGCTCGCGATCTACGACACGATGCAGTTCATCAAGCCGGACGTCGCAGACGATCTGCGTCGGGATCGCGATGAGCATGGGCGCGCTCCTCCTCGCCGGCGGCGCGAAAGGGAAGCGGATGGCGCTGCCGAACTGCCAGGATCCTGATCCACCAGGTCTGGGGCGGCTTCCAGGGGCAGGCGACCGACATCGAGATCCACGCCCGGGAGACGATCGCGCTGAAGCGGAAGCTCGAGGAGATCATGGCGCAGCACACCGGGCAGGACGCTCGAGAAGGTCGCAGCAGGACATGGAGCGCGACTACTTCATGACCTCCGAAGAGGCGGTCGAGTACGGCCTCATCGACCAGGTGATCGCACACCGCTGAGCTCTGAGTGGCCTAGTCGAGCCAGGTGAATTCGAGGTAAAAGGAGAGACGTGGCCCGAGCGAGCCGACGGAAACGAGCAGCTGCTCTGCAGCTTCTGCGGCAAGAGCCAGCGGCAGGTCGAAGAAGCTGATCGCCGGCCCCGGCGTCTACATCTGCGACGAGTGCATCGACCTCTGCAACGAGATCATCGACGAGGAGCTGACCACTCCGGCTCAGCTCGACCTCGACAACCTCCCGCGGCCGAGGGACATCTACGCGGTCCTGAACGACTACGTCGTCTCGCAGGAGGAGGCCAAGCGCACGCTCGTCGGTCGCCGTCTACAACCACTACAAGCGCGTCCAGATGGGCCACGCGACGAGGGCGAGGTCGAGCTGCAGAAGTCGAACATCCTCCTGCTCGGCCCGACCGGCTGCGGGAAGACGCTGCTGGCGCAGACGCTCGCGCGGATCCTCAACGTCCCGTTCGCGATCGCCGACGCGACCGCGCTGACCGAGGCCGGCTACGTCGGCGAGGACGTCGAGAACATCCTCCTGAAGCTGATCCAGGCCGCCGACTTCGACATCAAGAAGGCCGAGACCGGGATCATCTACATCGACGAGGTCGACAAGATCGCGCGCAAGGCGGACAACCCGTCGATCACGCGCGACGTCTCCGGCGAGGGCGTGCAGCAGGCGCTGCTGAAGATCCTCGAGGGCACGGTGGCGTCGGTGCCGCCGCAGGGCGGCCGCAAGCACCCGCACCAGGAGTTCCTCTCGATCGACACGACGAACATCCTCTTCATCTGCGGCGGCGCGTTCGCCGGGCCTCGACAAGATCATCGGCGCGGCGCATCGGCAAGAACGCGGTCGGCTTCGGCGCCGACGATCCGCTCGAAGCACTCCGCGCGAGGCGTCAGAGCTGCTCTCCGCACGTGATGCCGGAGGACCTGCTCAACTTCGGCCTGATCCCCGAGTTCATCGGCCGCCTGCCGGTCGTCTCGGCCGTGCACCAGCTGCGCCGCGACGATCTCGTCCAGATCCTGACGGAGCCGAAGAACGCGCTCGTCAAGCAGTACCAGCGCTTCTTCGGCTACGACTACGATCGAGCTCGTCTTCACCGACGACGCGCTCTGGGAGATCGCCGACAAGGCGCTCGCAGCGCGAGACGGGCGCCCGCGGCCTCCGCTCGATCATCGAGGACGCGCTGCTCGACGTGATGTTCGAGCTGCCGTCGCGCACGGACGTCTCCAAGTGCGTGATCACGAAGGAGACGATCTCGAGAGGCCTGCAGCCCGACGCTCGTCACGAGCGGGGCCGTCGCGAACGCGGACGACTTCGAAGCGGCAGCCGGTAGCGCCGCCTCGTAGCGGGCTCCGTGGCCGGGCCGCGGTGGTTCACCCTCGCGCTACGGCGCGTCTCCCGGGTGCTCACGCGCTCGCTCGGATCCGGTCCGTGACCGTTCAGGGATCGCGGTCCGCGAGCGGAGACGTCACGATCAGAGATGGGGTGGAGCTTCAGCGCGCACGCGCCGCGCGCGAGCGTCGCCGGCGCCCGGCCGCTCGCCGACACCGTTTTCAGCCGCGGCGTGCACGGCTGGCGCGGCGACTGGCTCGTGAACGGCGCCGGGAGGCGGTCTCGTCGAGGTGCTCTTCGATCCGCCGATGCGGGCGCGCGTCGTGGGCTTCCCGGTGCGCGTGCGCCGGCTCCGCGTTGCCGTGGACGATCCCGACGGGCCTCGTGAGCGCCCTCGGCGGCGCAGCAGCCTTGAGTCGCCGCACCCGCACGTACGACTGGGAGGATCCTCGCCGAGTTGCTCTGCCCGCGTCGCAGCGTATGCCCGGCCTCGAGGCGCTGCAGCGCCGTCGCCGCGCGGCGAACGTGCCTCCGCCCCGATCGCCCAGACCCTCGGCTTCGGCCCGATCGAGGTCGAGAAGGGGCGGGTCGACGTTCACGGTCGAGCCGGCCGAGTTCCACTACAACCCGATCGGCGTCGTGCATGGTGGGCCTCGCGCCTCGCGCTGCTCGACTCGGCGATGGGATGTGCCGTCCACTCGACGCTCGACGTCGGCGTGGCGTACACGACGCTCGAGGTGAAGGCGAACTTCGTCCGCCCGTTGACCGCAGACACCGGCCCGGTGCGTTGCACGGCGACCGTCGTCCACGGGGGAGGACCGTCGCAACCGCGGAAGGGCGGGTCGTCGACGCGCGCGGCAAGCTCTATGCGCACGGAACGAGCACGCTGCTGATTCGCGGGAACTGAGCGGCAGCCGCCACTCGGCGCGGGGCGATGCGCGCCGTCCGTTCTCGCGGTCGATAGAGTCGGCGTCCGATGGAGTCCACCGCCAGATGGAGTCGCTCTACAAGCCGGAGGGCGTCGAAGCGCGCTGGCAGGAGCACCTGGGAGGCCGAGGGCCTCTACGCGGCCGGCGCCGGGCGCGCGCCGCGACGAGACGTTCGTCATCTGCGTGCCGCCGCCGAACGTCACCGGCGAGCTGCACATGGGCCACGCGCTGAACGGCTCGATCCAGGACGTGCTCGTCCGCTGGCACCGGATGCAGCGGCTTCGACACGCTCTGGCAGCCGGGCTACGACCACGCCGGCATCGCGACGCAGAACGTCGTCGAGAAGCAGCTCGCGACGGAGGGCACGTCGCGCCAGGAGCTCGGCCGCGAGGCGTTCGTCGAGCGGACGTGGGCGTGGCTCGAGCAGACCGGCCGCGCGATCATGGGCCAGTTCCGGCGCCTCGGCTGCGTCGCTCGACTACGCGCGCGAGCGCTTCACGATGGACGACGCGCTACATCGAGGCCGTGATGACGTTCTTCGTCCGCCTCTGGGACCGCGGCTGGATCTACCGCGCGAACCGGATCGTCAACTGGTGCCCGTTCCACCAGACCGCGATCTCCGACCTCGAGGTCGAGCACGTCGGAGATGGACGACACGCTCACCTACGCGCGCTACCCGTTCGCCGACGGCGACGGCGAGCTCGGCATCACGATCGCGACCGTCCGGCCGGCGACGATCCTCGCCGACGTCGCGGTCGCGGTGCACCCGGACGACCCGCGCTACCGGGACGCGATCGGCAAGCGAGGTCGTCGTTCCCGTACGTCGAGCGGCGCGTGCCGGTGATCGCCGACGAGCGCGTCGAGCCGTCGAGTTCGGCTCGGGCGCGCTCAAGATCACGCCGGGCCACGATCCCGTCGACTTCGAGATCGGCCGCGACCACGAGCTGCCCGAGCCTGACGGTGATCGGCCCCGACGGGCGGATGAACGACGCGGCCGGCGATCTCGCCGGGCTGACGCAGGACGAGGCCGACGCGCGCCGTCGTCGCGTGGCTCGAAGGAGCACGGCGCAGCTCGAGAAGCGCGAGAGCTACCGGCACTCGGTCGGCACCTGCGAGCGCTGCCACTCGCGGATCGAGCCGCTCGTCTCGCCGCAGTGGTGGTGCCGCGATGGACGAGCCTCGCGCAGCCCGCGATCGACGGCGCTGCGCGAGCGCCGCGTGCGCTTCCATCCCGAGTCGCAGCACCGCTTCGCGATCGCGTCGCTCGAGGAGCGCCCGACTGGTGCGTCTCGCGCCAGCTCTGGTGGGGCCACCAGCTGCCGATCTGGACGTGCCCCGACGGCCACACGACCTGCGCCGTGGCCGCCGCCGAGGCGCTGTGCCGAGTGCGGCTCGGGCGAGCTCGAGCGCGACCCGGACGTGCTCGACACCTGGTTCTCGTCGGCGCTGTGGCCGTTCGCGACGCTCGGCTGGCCGGAGCAGACGCCGGAGCTCGCAGCGCTACTACCCGGGCAACGTCAACTCGACGGCGCGCGAGATCATCCGCCTCTGGGAGAACCGGATGATCTGGTCCGGGCTCGAGCTGATCGGCGAGATCCCGTTCACCGACGTGATCATCCACTCGACCGTGCTCGCCGCCGACGGCCGGCGGATGTCGAAGAGCCTCGGCACCGGCGATCGATCCGATCGAGCCGATCGACGAGTACGGCGCCGACGCGACGCGCTACGGCCTGCTGAAGATCTCCTCGACGCAGGACGTGCGGCTTCTCGCTGGGGCGCGATCGAGGAGGGCCGCAAGCTCGCGAACAAGCTCTGGAACGTCTCGCGCCTGATCCTGCAGAACGCCGAGGGCGTCGAGCCGCGCCGTCGACCCGCGGCGCTCGAGGAGCGCTGGATCCTGGCGCGGATCGACGCCGCCCGCGCCGAGCTCGAGGAGGCCTGGGCGCGCATTCGACTTCGCGCACAGCGGCGAACGCGCTCTACCACCTCACGTTCGACGACTTCTGCGACTGGTACGCGGAGGCGATCAAGCCGCGGCTGTACGAGCGCGACGAGCCGCCGATCGCGACCGCGCTCGCCGCGCTCGAGCGGCTGCTCGCGCTCCTGCACCCGGTGATGCCGCACGTGACCGAGGAGATCTGGTCGCACCTTCCCGGCGAGCGCAGCGACTGATCGTCTCGCCCTGGCCGACGCCGGACGACGAGCACGCGCGCGCGACGCGGACGCGCTCGACCGCGTGCAGGAGGCGGCGCGTGACGTTCCGCCGCAGCGGCGTTCAGGTCGCGCTCGGCTCGGAGCGACGAGCAGCGGATCTTCGACGCCGTCGTCCGGCCGGAACGGCAGAAGGCGGCGGGCGATGCGCGAGGCCGAGATCGCGCGCCTGCGCAAGGAGGTCGCCCGCGCGGAGGCGATGCTCGCGAACGAGCGGTTCGTCGGCCAACGCGCCGGCCGAGGTGGTCGAGGCCGAGCGGGCGAAGCTCGAGCGCGTACCGGCGCGAGCTCGCAGCACTCTCGAGGGCTCGGGGAGCTGAGGGGGCAGCGAGTGCCGCGAACGCGTGTCGCCGTGCTCGCCGACGTGCGCCCGAACGCCGTGGCGCTCGCACTCGGCCGCACGTTCTGTCAATCCGGGCAGCGTCGGGATGCCCTACGAGGAGTGCCGGGCGCCTACTGGGCAGCTGCTCGGGCCGGGGATCGAGCACCGCTGCACCGCGTACGACCTCGACGAGGCGGAGCGCGCTACGCGGCGAGCGGAGATCCGATGGCGGACGAGATGATCGACATCCTGCGGCGAGCCCCGACGCCGGCAGAGGTGATAGCGCATTCCGAGTCGCTCGCGTTCTCCGGCTGACCAGTCGCTGGCCGGCTGGGGTCGCGCCCGGCGTCGGGCGCAGTCCAGGTCGCACGGTGCCGCGCCGGCCACCTGCCGGCGAGTGCGCGGGCGTGCTCCCGAGAGACGGGCGCACGCTCCACGCGACGACCCGCCTGGAGGACCCACGCGACCCGCGCGAGGGCCAACGGGACTCCCGACGCCACACCCGCGTGCCCATGACCGACCTCGCGTGGCTCGCCGGTCTCAGCCCCTGGCCGCAAGGACGGCTTCGGGCTCGACCGGATGACCGAGCTGCTCTCGGCTCTCGGCGACCCGCAGCGCGCGCTACCCCGCCGTCCACGTCGTCGGGACGAACGGCAAGTCCACCGCGACCGTCACCGTCGAGCAGCTGCTCCTTGCGGAAGGGCTGCGCGTCGGGCGCGACGGTGTCGCCGCACGTGCGCTCGTGGAGCCGAACGGATCAGGATCGACGGGACGGCCGGCCGACCTCGCGTACGGCGCTGCGCGGATCCGCCCGGATGCCGAGCGGGTCGGCGCGACGCAGTTCGAGTCGATCACGGCCGCGGCGTTGACGGCGTTCGCCGACGCGGGCGTCGACGTCGCCGTCGTCGAGGCGGGGCTGGGCGGTCGCCACGACGCGACGAACGTGCTCGCGCTCGCGCGTCGTGCTGCTGACGAACGTCGGGCCTCGAGCACACCGACGTCCTCGGGGACACGATTCGACGCGATCGCGGCGGAGAAGCTTGCTGTTGTCCATACTGACGACACGATAGTTGTCCTGCCGGACGACACGCTCGCGCCACTCGTGCCGCGAGGCAGGATCGTGCTCGGCGGCGCACGCGAGGCCGCCGAGGCGTTCGTCGGCCACCCGATCGACCCGACGGTCGGCGTCGCGCTGCCGGGCCGGCTCGAGCGGCGGCGGGGAGGTGCGTGACGGCGCCCACAACCCCGACGCGCGTCGACGTGGCTCGCGCGAGCGCCTGCCGCCGGCGCCGACTACACGGTCTGCGCGTCGATCCTCGCCGACAAGGACGTGGAGAAGATGCCTCCGAGGCTCGAGCCGCTCGGCGACCGCTTCGTCGCGACCGAGTCGTCGAGCAGCCCGCTCGCATTCCGGCGCCGCGAGCTGCGCCGAGCGGGCCCAGCCGCGCTTCGCGCTCGTCGAGGCCGTCGCGCGAGCCCGTCGCCGCGCTGCGGCGCGCCCACGAGCTCGGCGAGCCGGTGCTCGTGACGGGCTCGCTCTACCTCCTCGCCGACCTCGAGGCGGCGGACGTGGAGCGGAGGCGAGCCGCGATGAGCCGCTCCCGCACGCGCGAGCGGATCACCGTCGCTCACGTTCGCGCTCGTCGTCCTCGACGGGAATCGTGGGTATGGCGTTCGCCGCCGGGTATATCCTCGGGAAGCTCCTTCTCTGACGACGGAAGCCCATGCCGCTCGCCGAGAACTTCTTCGACTCCGACACCTTCGCGCTCGGCCGCGGAACCTCGCCGGTGTTCTTCGTCGTCGTCTTCTGGCTCGCGACCGCCTTCTGGGTGCTCAAGGACGCGCGCCGGCGGATCGACGACCCGTGGCTCGTCGGCATGGCGGCGCTTCTCGGGCTCGTTCCGCCGTTCGTCGGGCCGATCGTCTACCTCGTTCCTTCGTCCGCCCGACTCGATCGAGGAACGGCGCGACCGCGAGCTCGGAGAACCGGGCGCCTCGAGGAGCGACTCGCGGAGAACGACCTGCGCTGCCCCGTCTGCCGCGGCCAGGTCGACGCCTCGTTCCTCGTCTGTCCCGTCTGCACGACCCGGCTCAAGCAGGCGTGCAGCGTCGTGCGGCGCCCCGCTCGAACAGATCTGGCAGGTCTGCCCGTACTGCGCCACGACGCGTCCCCGGGAAGCGCGCGAGCGGACGATGTCCTGCAACCGCTCCGCGTGCGGCGCACGAGCTGACGCCCGCCGCGGCGGCGCCTCGTCGTACTAGGCTTCCGCCCCTATGGCGACCGAAACCACACTCGTCCTCGTCAAGCCGGACGGCGTCCAGCCGCGGGCTCTGCGGCGAGATCGTCGCCCGCTTCGAGCGCCGCGGCTACGAGCTCCGCGGGCGCACGCCTCCTCAAGGTCACCCGGGCCCTGGCTCAGCAGCCACTACGCCGAGCACAAGGGCAAGCCGTTCTTCGGCGACCTCGTCACGTTCATCACGTCCGGCCCGGTCCTCGCCCTCGCCGTCCGCGGTGAGAACGCGATCGCGGGCGTCCGCGCGATGATGGGCGCGACCAATCCTGCCGACTCCGCGCCCGGCACGATCCGGGGCGACTTCGCCGACGCTCCTCTCGGAGAACATCGTCCACGGCTCCGACTCGAAGGCGAGTGCCAGGCGCGAGCTGTCGCTCTTCTTCGAGGACGGCCTGATCTGAGCCGTGCCCCAGGGACGGGATCCCGGGGACCAGGCCTCTTCGTCGCTGTCGGAGATCTCGGACGACGCCAGGCGCAACCGCGAGGACTGGACGAAGGCGAACGCCGAGTACACCGACGCCCGGGCGAGCTCGAACTGGGCGGCGGAGGAGATCACCTGAGCGACGCATTCTCCGCGGACTGGTCGCGGAAGTGGCCGGCCGAGGAAATCTGGGTCGCGACGAAGTCCCGGTGACGGCCGACCTCGTCCTCGCCTCGACCTCACCCGCAGCGGCGCGCGATCCTGGAACAGCTGCGCATCCCGTTCACAGCAGTGGCGCCCTCGTACGTCGAGCACGATCCACCCGACGCCGACCCGATCGAGCTCGTGCGTGCTCATGCCGAGGGAAAGGCCCGCTCGGCCCACGCTGACGGCGCCGTCACGCTGGGGGTCGACACCACGGTCGCACCTCGACGCTCGCGTCTACGGGAAGCCTCCAGATCGAGCCGCCGCCCGCGCGATGCTGGTCGAGCTCGGCGGTCGCACGCACCTCGTCGTCTCCGGCCTCTGCCTGCTCGGCGACGGCTTCGCCTCGTCGAGCACGAGGTCACCAGCGTGACGTTCCGGAGCTCTCGGCGCCGCGAGATCGACGCCTATCTGACCGCGGGCGAGTGGGTCGGGCGCGCGGGCGGTTATGCGATCCAGGGGCTCGGTGCACGACTCGTCGCCGCGGTCGAGGGCGACTACCTCAACGTCGTCGGGCTGCCCGCCGCGGCGCTCATCGACGCGCTCGCCGCCCGCGTCCCGAACCTCCTGCAAATGGCGACAGGCTAGACTGCGTCCCCCATGAGCTGGTTCCACACCCTCACCGGCTTCGGCGGCCGCGACATGGCCGTCGACCTCGGCACCGCGAACACGCTCGTCTACGTGCGCGGCCGCGGCATCGTGCTCTCGGAGCCGTCGGTCGTCGCGATCGACCAGCGCACCGGGCGACGTGCACGCCGTCGGGCGTCGAGGCGAAGCGGATGCTCGGCCGCACGCCCGGCACGATCACCGCGATCCGCCCGCTGAAGGACGGCGTCATCGCCGACTTCGACGTGACCGAGCAGATGCTGCGCCACTTCATCCAGAAGGTGCACCAGCACCGCTTCGCGCACCCGCGCGTCGTCGTCTGCGTCCCGTCGGGCGTCACCGGGCGTCGAGAAGCGCGCCGTCGAGGAGGCGACGCTCTCCGCCGGCGCGCGCCAGGCCTACCTGATCGAGGAGCCGATGGCCGCCGCGATCGGCGCCGGGCCTCCCGGTCGCCGAGCCGACCGGGAACATGATCGTCGACATCGGCGGCGGCACCACCGAGGTCGCCGTCATCTCGCTCGGCGGGATCGTCGTCTCGCAGTCGCTGCGCGTCGGCGGCGACGAGATGGACGAGGCGATCGTCAACCACATCAAGAAGCGAGTACAAGCTCCTCGATCGGCCAGCAGACGGCCGAGGAGATCAAGCTCGAGGTCGGCTCCGCGCTACCGGACTGCAGGAGGAGGTGCAGGCCGAGGTGCGCGGCCGCGACATGCTCACCGGCCTCCCGAAGACGGTGATCCTCTCGTCCGAGGAGGTGCGCCGCGCGCTCGACGAGCCGGTCGCGCAGATCATCGACGCGATCAAGTCGACGCTCGACAAGACGCCGCCCGAGCTCGCCGCGGACATCATGGACCGCGGCATCGTGCTCGCCGGCGGCGGCGCGCTCCTGCAGGGCCTCGACGAGCGGCTCCGCCACGAGACGCAGATGCCGGTCGCACCTCGCCGAGAGCCCGCTCACGTGCGTCGCGGTCGGCTCGGGCCGCAGCCTCGAGGAGTTCGAGGCCTATCCACCGCTCGGACCGCTCCCGCAAGCGCCGGAACGGGCAGAGGCGGTAGCGCGCGATCGCCGGGCCCGGCTGCAGCCGGCGCCGGAACGTCGCGCCGCCGTGGCGGCGCCGGCGTCCGCCTGAAGCCGGTCGCCGCCGGCCGGTACACTGGTGCCCCGTGCCCCGTCAACGCACCGCACGAACGGCGGTGCTGGGCGTCAACGTCCGGCGTCCCGTCACCGGTAAGGCTCTTCCCGAACGACCCCGGCCCTCCGGCGCCGGGTCGTGGTGGGGGTACTCGTGCTGCTCGCGCTCGTCCTGATCACGTTCTCGTTCCGCAGCCGGACGACGGGCCGCTCGCGTCGGCGCAGAGCAGCGCGCGGCTGCGGCTGCAGGCCGTTCACGGTCGCCGGCGATCGCGTGGCGCAGCCGTTCCGCGACGTCTACTGGCGTGGGCCGACTCGCTCCTCACCGCGCGCTCCGACGCGAAGAAGCTGCGCGAGCGAGAACGCGATGCTGCGGCAGCAGGCGATCCAGAACCAGTTCGCGCTCAACGAGAACGACACGCTCAAGCGCGCTGCTCGCACTTCCGCGACGGCGCCCGGTTCCCCGACGGACTACAGACGGCCTCGCGGCGGCGGTGATCGCGCGGCCGACGGGCGGCTACGCGCAGGCGCGTCGTCGTCGCGGTCGGCTCGAACGACGGCGTCACGCTCGACGCGCCCGGTCGTCACCGAGGACGGCTTCGTCGGCCGTGTCACGCAGCGTCTACTCGCGCTGCCGCCCGCGTGACGCTGCTCACCGACGAGCAGCTCGCGGTCTCGGCGCTCGACGTCGAGAGCGGCGCCTCCGGCATCGTCAGCACGGGCGCGCGTCCGCGCTCGACGCTCATCTTCGACCGCGTGCCCGAAGAAGCTGAAGGTCGTCCGGTGGGCGACACGATCGTCACCGCCGGCTGGCGCTCGAGCAAGCTCGCGCTCGCTCTATCCGCGCGGGATCCCGATCGGGCGCGTGACGAGCGTCGGCCAGGCCGACACCGACCTCTGGCAGCAGGTGCAGGTCGAGCCGTTCGCCGACTTCGACCGCGCTCGACGCCGCGCTCGTGCTCGTCCGCAAGCCGGAGGCTGCCGTGACCGTCGCCGCCGGCGCGCGGATCGCGCTGCATCGTCTTCGTCGTCGCCATCCTGCAGGTGCTCGGCGCTTCTCGTCGATCACCGTCGGCGGAGCGGCGCTCGACGTGCTGCTCGTCACCCTCGTCGTCGATCGCGCTGCTGCGCGGCGCGATCGCCGGCGCCGTGGCGGGCTTCGCGGCCGGCCTGCTCGTCGACGTCGCCACGCTCGGCACGCTCGGGATGACCTCGCTGCTGCTCACGCTCGCCGGGTTCTGGGCCGGGCGCTACGGCGAGACGACGGGTCGCGGACGGCCGCACGCCCCGCTCGTGGCCGCGCTGGCCGCGACCGCATCTCGTCGACGTCGGCGGGTACGTGCTCGACTCGCTCCTCGGCGGCCGTGTCGCCGCGCGGCGCGCGCTCGTCGGCGCTGCCTGCGGCGCTCGTCCTGAACGGCCTGCTCGCCTACCCGGTCTTCGCGCTCGTGCGCCGTGCTCGTCGGCGCCACGCGAGCGCCTCGAGCGCGCGCGCGGAGGTCGAGCTCGTTGTCTGAGACCCCCTACGGCGAGCGGCGCACGCCTCGCCCGCTTCCTCCCGCCGGATCCGAGCGTCAGCGCGCCGTACCGGCTGACGCCGGGCCTCGCCGTGCGCGTCGGCGATCCTCGGCATCGTCGCGCTCGCGATCTTCGCGCGTGCTCTTCTTCCGGCTCTGGTCGCTCGCAGGTGCTCTCGGGCGAGCGCTACCTGAAGGCGGCCCAGAACAACCAGCTCCGCACGATCCGCGTCGAGGCGCCGCGCGGGCCGATCCTCGACCGCCACGGCCGGATGATCGTCGGCAACGTCGCCGGGCACGGCGGTGAAGCTCTGGGTCGGCGACATGCCCGAAGAAGAGGGCGCTACGCGGATGATCAAGCGCCTCGCGGCTGTGCTCGACGTCGCCGCTGCGACGCCTCGCGCAGCGAGGTGGACGACCGACGCGTCGACCCGCTCGACGCCGATCACCGTGAAGACGGCGGTCCGCGACGACCAGGTCTACTACCTGCTACGAGCACCAGCGTCGGAGTTCCCGGGCGTCGCAGATCGCAGCAGACCTACCTCCGCGACTACCCGTACCAGTCGCTCGCCGCGCAGGTGCTCGGCTACGTCGGCGAGATCTCGCCGGAGGAGCTGAAGCGCGAAGCAGCGGCGCGAGGCGACTACCGAGGCGGCGACAAGATCGGCAAGTCCGGCGTCGAGGCGGCGTTCGACGGCTACCTCCGCGGCGACGCCGGGGCGCGCGCAGATCCGCGTCGACTCGCTCGGGCCGGCCGCAGGGAGCCGCTCGAGATCCGGCGCGAGTCGCAGGCCGGGCACGGCGGTCCGGCTGACGATCGACATCGAGCTGCAGCGCGCCGCCGAGCGCGCGATCCGCGTACGGGCATCGCGCTCGCGCACGAGAACAAGCACTGCAACGTCGGACGGCGGCGCGATCGTCGCGCTCGACCCGCGCGACGGCGCGGTGCGCGCGATGGCGTCGTACCCGACCTACAAGCCGTCGGTCTACGTCGGCCGCATCGACCCGAAGAAGCTCGCGCCGCTCGTGAACGACGCGGCCGCGAAGAAGGCGAACTACCCGGGCTCAACCGCGTCACGCAGGTCGCCTATCCGCCGGGGTCGACCTGGAAGCCGGTCACCGCGCTCGCGGCGATGCAGGGAGCACCTCCTCTCGCCGTACGCCTCGATCCAGTGCACGGGCACGCGCCGACGTACGGCGCTCGACAAGCAGGTCTTCAAGAACTGGGACCCGTACGTCGAACCGGCCGATGACCCTGCCCGAGGCGCTCGCCACCTCGTGCGACACGTACTTCTACGAGGTCGGCAACCGCTTCTACGAGGGCGGCCGACGGCAGTGCGCAGCCGCTGCAGCAGTGGGCGCGGAAGTTCGGCTTCGGCGCGCCCGACCGGCCTCGACATCGGCAACGAGGCGCCGTCGTGGCAGACGTCGTGCCGACGCCCGCCTGGCGCAAGAAGACGTTCAAGAGCGACTGGGACCAAGCGCCTGGAACCCGGGCGACTCGATCCAGCTCGCGATCGGGCAGAAGGACGTCACTCGTGACGCCGCTGCAGATGGCGCGCTTCTACGCGATGATCGCGAACGGCGGCAAGCTCGTCACGCCGTACGTCGTCTCGGACGTCGAGCAGCCGGACGCCGAACCGGCAGCGCCGGTCGACGCTGCGGCAGTTCGCGCCCGACCCGCCGCAGCGACGCCGGCGTCGACCCGCGCGCGCTGCAGGCGGTCCGCGACGGGCTGTACGCGGCGACGCACTCGCCGAACGGCACCTCGTCCGGCGTCTTCGGCAACTTCCCGATCTCGATCTCGGGCAAGACGGGCACGGCGGAGAAGGTCGTCAACGCTGCCCGGCTATCCGGTCGGCCACCTCGAGGACCAGTCGTGGTGGTGCGGCTACGGGCCCGTCCGACGACGCCGCGAGCTCGTCGTCTGCGCCGTGATCGAGAACGGCGGCCACGGCTCGACCGCCGCCGCGCCCGGCGGCGCTCCAGGTCTTCGAGCAGTACTTCCACCGCAAGCGCCGGCACCAGGCACCCTGGTGAACGTGGATTGATCGTCGATACCTGTCACCGCGCCGCGCGAGCGCTCCGCTCGCCGGCCGTCGGCGCTCGACGTCGGGCGATCGTGCCGCCGGCTCGACTGGCTGCTGCTGCTCGCCGTCGCGCGCGCTCGTCGCGCTACGGGCTCTGGGCGATCGGCGGCATCACGCGCTTCGACGTCCCCGGCAGCCCGACTACTACGTCGACCGGCAGGCGATCGCCGTCGGCGCTCGGCGTCGTCGGGCATGGTCGTCGCGATCCTGATCCCGACCCGCCGTCTACCAGCGCCACTGGCGGGTCGTCTACGGCGCCACGATCGGGCGTCGATGCTCGTTCGTCTTCGTGTTCGCCGGAGGCCGTCCGCGGCTCGAAGCGCTGGATCGACCTCGGCGCCGTTCCAGTTCCAGCCGTCCGAGTTCGGCAAGCTGCTCTTCGTGCTCGCGATCGCCGGCTTCCTCGTCGAGCGCGGCCGCCGGGTCGACGAGCTCGGCACGGTCGCTGACCGCGATCGGCCTCGGCGCTCGTGCCGATGGCTGCTCGTCTTCCTCCAGCCCGACCTCGGCACCGCGCTCGTCTACGGCGCCGCGCTCGTCGGCCGTGCTGCTTCGTCGCCGGCGTGCGCTGGCTCCACCTCGCGCTGCTCGGCGTCGACCGCGATCGTGCTCGTGACGAGCGTCCTCTGGTGTGCTGCCCGTCGGCCGGGAGTCGAGGTGCTCAAGCCGTACCAGACGCGCGCGCCTGACGGGCTTCACGAACCCCGACAGCGATCCGGGCGGACTCGACCTACAACGTCACGCAGTCGATCACCGCGGTCGGCGCCGGGCGGCTCACGGGCCGCGGCGTCGCAGGGCGCGAGCCAGACGCGGCTCGACTACCTGCCCGAGCACGCGACCGACTTCGTCGTTCGCGTCGCTTCGCCGAGCAGCGCGGGTTCGTCGGCACGCTCGATCCTGCTGCTGCTCTACCTGCTCGTCGTCTGGCGCGGCCTGCGCGTCGATCACGGTCGCGGGCGACCTCTACGGCGCCGTCGTCGCGGGCGGCATCGTCTTCGCGTTCCTGTTCCAGGTGTTCGTCAACGTCGGGATGACGATGGGCATCGCTCCGGTGACCGGCATTCCGCTCGCCGTTCGTCACGGTCGGCGGCTCGTCGATGGTCGCGAACCTCGTCGCCGTCGGCGTCCTGCAGGCGATTCACGCGCGCGGCCGTCGACCGAGAAGCCGTCGCTGATGCCGCTTCGGGATCGGACATCCGGGCGGTGGTCGCGCTCGTCCGCGAGACGTCGCGCGCTCGAACCGGAGCGCCAGCATCAGATCTCGCTGTCGGGCCCGAGAGCGCGCGGAGCTCGCGTCGCAGCCTCGCCGACGCGCGGCGACGCCGGCGCCGTCGTCGTCGAGGGTGATCCGCTCGCGCGCAGCCGTCGCCGATCACGGTTCGTCGCAGGCGATCCGTCGGCCGCCGAGACTGACGCGTCGCTTCGCAGCCTCGCCCGGCGCGAGCGCTGCCGGTCGTCGTCCGATGGGCCGGCGACCGGGCGGACCGATTCCGTACGTGCTGCCCGACGATGTCATCGAGCGTCCGGAGCCGGAGGTGCCGATCGCTGAGCTCGCCGCCGGTCGATCGCACGCGCGGCCGACGATCGCGCCGCGCTCGCCGGCACGGCTGCCCGGTCGCTCGCGCCAGGCCGTCGCGCGCCGGCTCGATCGGGCTGACGGTCGTGCGCCGAATGCTGTCGTCGCTGCCTCGCCGATGAGGCGGCCGCGCACCTGCCGCTGCTGCGCTCTGGCCCAGAGCACGGATGCTGCTCCTGCTCGGCGTCAGCCGCGGTGACGACGCTGCCCGCTCGACCCGCGAGCAGCGTCGCGCTCGCCGCCGGGCCATCCGCGCTCGCCGCCTCGCATCGGGGTCGGCTTGCCCGGTGCGCTCGTCCGCCGGCTGCCCTGCGTCGGCCCGCGTCGTCGCGCCGCGCGTCGCCTACGCGGGCACGTACGCCGCTCGGCGAGCTCGGCAGCGCCTGCCGTCCCTGACCGGCACCGCCGAGGGTAGTCCGTCCGGACCAGGACCCAGGATCGCACCGACCCCGATCGGGCGAAGGGAGTGCCGGTGCCGGACACGGAGCTCGCGGAGGAGTTGTTGCAGATCGAAGAGGCCGACGCGTGGTTCGAGTACCTCGAGGCGACGCGCGCCCAGTCGGAGACGCGCTACGCCGAGGTCGAGCCGTGGGCCTGGGCGCGGCTCAACCAGCGCCTCGCGTGCCGTCCGCGCGCCGCCGCGCGCGGCTCCGCCCGGCGGCAGCCTGACGAGCCGCCGCCGACGGCGTCACGCTCGGCCGGCCTCGCCGCGGCACTGGTACCCTGCACGCCGAGGCCCCATGATCATGGCCATGGTTTTCGACATCCGCTGCGCGAGGCCGGCATCCCGGTGGGTGCCATGCGCCCGCGCGCGCTACCACGAGGAGAGGCACTACTTTGCCCTGGTTCCGATGGAAGAGCGAAGAAGACGACACGCAGGCACGCGCCCGAGGGCGCACCACGGAGGCTCAGGCCGCTCCGGCTGAGCCGGAGAGCGCAGACACGAGGAGAGCGACCGGCGCCGACCGGCGGCGGAGTGCGCCGAGGCCGGAGGCGCAGCAGCGAAGCGACGGCGCGCGGCAGCCGCGGCGGACGCGGCCGCAAGCGGCCGGACGGGCGGACGAGACGCCGCGCGGCCGAGCGCGGCTCCGCCGGAGAGCACCGCCGGCGCAAGGACAAGCCGAGCGCAGCCAGCGCGCCGAGCGCGGCCGCCGACCGGCGACGCAGCCGGGCAGGCCGGAGCGCCAGCGGCGTCGGCAGCCCCCGCGGCGCGCGCCACTGCCGGCCGCGAAGCGCGAGCTGCTCGATCTCGGTCGACGTCGGCGAGCAGCGCGTCGCCGTGCTCGAGGACGACCGCGTCGCCGAGGTCTACCTCGAGCGGCCCGAGCGCCGCTCGATCGCCGGGAACATCTACCTCGGCGTCGTCGACAACGTCCTGCCCGGGCATGGAGGCCGCGTTCGTCGAGATCGGCCTCGAGAAGAACGGCTTCCTCTACGTCGACGAGATCGTCGTGCCCGAGCTCGAGGGCAAGCGGCACGGCAAGAAGATCCAGGACCTGATCGCGCGCGGCGAGCAGATCCTCGTCCAGGCGGTCAAGGACCCGATGAAGACGAAGGGCGCGCGGCTGACGACGGAGATCTCGCTGCCCGGCCGCTTCGTCGTCTACGTCCCGAACGGCGAGGGCCTCGGCGTCTCGCGCCGGCTCGAGGACGACGAGCGCACGCGCCTGAAGGACGATCCTCAAGGAGCTCGACGTCAAGGAGGGCGGCGTCATCGTCCGCACCGCCGCCGAGGGCGCGTCCGCCGAGGACGTCGAGCGCGACCTCGTCTTCCTGCAGCGGCTCTGGAAGACGATCCAGGCGCAGCGCGAAGAGCGCGAAGCGCGCCGACGCTCGTCTACCAGGAGGCCGAGCTGCCGCTCCGCGATCGTCGCGCGACCTCTTCGCCGGCGACTTCGAGACGGCGCACGATCGACAACGAGCGCACGCTACAAGCGCATCGTCGGCTACCTGAAGAAGACGTCGCCGCACATGGTCGAGCGCGTGCATCCGCTACAAGGAGAAGGCGCCGCTGTTCGAGGCGTACGGCGTCGACGCGGAGATCGCGTCGACGCTCGAACCGCCGCGTCGACCTCCCGTCCGGCGGCTACCTCGATCTTCGACTACGCCGAGGCGTTCACCGTCATCGACGTCGAACACCGGCCGCTTCGTCGGCTCGCGCTCGCAAGAACTCGAGCGCAGCGGCTCGAGGACACGATCACGAAGAACAACCTCGAGGCGGTGAAGGAGGTCGTGCGCCAGCTGCGGCTGCGCGACATCGGCGGGATCATCGTCATCGACTTCATCGACATGGCGAACCCGAAGAACCGCGCGTCGGTCGAGGAGGCGCTGCGCACCGAGCTCGAGCGCGACCGCACGAAGACGTACGTCGTCGAGATCTCGCCGCTCGGCCTCGTCGAGATGACGCGGCAGAACGTCACCGACGGCCCGCGCGAGATCCTGACGCGCAAGTGCCCGACGTGCGGCGGCGACGGCATCGTCGTCTCCGATCCGACGCTGGCGATGCAGGTCGAGCGCAGCTGCGCGCGCTGGCAGCTCGCGGGCAACCGCGTCCAGGCGTACACGGTCGCGCTGCACCCGCGCATCGCTCGCAGCTCGTCGTCGGGCCGGGCGGCTCGCGGCTCGCGGCGATCGAGGAGGCGACCGAGCGCCGCTTCTTCCTCGTGCCGGCCGAAGGGCACGTCCACGCGGATCACTTCGAGGTGCGTCGCCGAGGGCAAGCTCGTCGACCTGCAGCCCGGACTCGCCTCGTCGCCGAGGGTGCCGACCGTCGAGCTGAAGCTCGGCGAGGTCGGCCGCTACGACGCGACGGCGGCCGTCGGGCAAGGTCGACGGCATCGACGTGCTCGTCGCGGACGCGGCGAAGCTCGTCGGCAAGAAGGCGACGGTGACGATCGGCCGCGTGCTCGAGGGCACAGGCGTTCGCGACGCTCGTCACGGCGCGCCGAGCGGCGCGCCGGGACCCGATCACGTTCGAGAGCGAGGCCGAGAAGCCGACGCGCGGCGCCGGCCGCGCGCAAGAGGCGGCTCGCGTACGAGGCCGAGACCGACGATCGAGGCCGAGGACCGACGACGACGACTCGCGGCCGACGACGGACGAGGCCGCCGACGACGAGGACGGCTCGAGGCCGGCGGACGCAGCCGACGGACGAGGGCGACGCCGATCGCCGACGGCCGGCGACGGCGCCCGCCGAAGAAGCGCACGCGCCGCGGCTCGCGCGGCGGTCGCCGTCGGCAGAAGCCGGCCGGCGCGGCCGAGCGACGGTCGGAGAACGGCGACGCAGCCGGCGACGACCGCGGCGAGGCGGACGAGACCGCGGCGAGGAGCCTGGACGCCGAGCCGCGGTCCGCGAAGCAACGCCGTCGAGGCAAGCCGCGCGCCCGCGCCGACGGCCGGACGCCACGCATCCACGATGGCCGGCCCGAGGCGGCGCCGCCGTCGGCCGAGGTCGATCCAGCGAGGCGGTCGCAGGATGAGTCGACGGCGACGGCAGTCGACGCCGACGAGCCGGCGGACGACGGCCGAGCCGTCGATGGCGCCGAGCGGCGCCGAGGACGGGGCGCCGCTCGCGCCGAAGAAGAAGACGCGGCGCGGCAGCCGCGGCGGCAGGAATCGCCGCAAGCAGCCGCGGCCGGACGTCGCCGGCGAGGCGGACCTGATCGACGGTCACGGAGGCCGCAGAGCGACGTGCCGACGGCAGTGAGCCGACGCGCGGTCGACGAGCCGGTCAGATGGCCGACCGAGCCGAGCGTGGCTCGAGCGCCGGAGGCCGATGCGCCGACGAAGCCCGACGAGGCGAGCCGACGCGGCCAGGATCGGGCTACGTCCCGATGTCCGAGTGGCTCGACGACTTCGATCGCCGGTAGATGGCCGCGTTCGCTACACTCCCTCGGCTCGCGGGCGCCTGCCCGCGTGTTGCCGCGACCGGGAACGTCCTCATGAGCTACGCGATCATCTCCCTCGGCGGCAAGCAGTATCGCGTCAGCGAAGGGCGAGCGGCTGCTCGTCGACCGCCTGCCGACGTCGAGGACGGGCAAGACGTTCACGCCGGACGTGCTGCTCGTCGGCGGCGACGGCGACGCCGGCGCTCGCGCCGACGGACGTGACCGTGACGGTCAAGGTCGTCGGCCAGCAGCGCGGGCCGAAGATCCGCATCGGCAAGTACAAGAAGCGCACCGGCTACAAGCGGCACACCGGGCTTCCGCGCCGCGCTGACGCAGATCGAGATCGAGTCGATCGGCGGCAAGAAGCGACGCCGCCGCGAAGCCAAAGACGCCGCGCCAGGCCAAGGAGACCGAAGGCCGGACGGCGGCGCCCGGAGACGCCGAAGGAGGAGGAGAGCTAGATGGCACACAGAAGGGGCTCGGCTCCTCCCGCAACGGCCGCGACTCCGAGAGCAAGCGCCTCGGCGTCAAGATCTTCGCCGGCCAGGAGGTGAAGGCCGGGATGATCATCGTCCGCCAGCGCGGCACGAGGTTCCGGCCCGGCGACGGCGTCGGCCTCGGCCGCGACCACACGATCTTCGCCACGCGCCCGGGCGTCGTCGAGTTCCGCCGCTCGGGCGAGAAGCGCTTCATCTCGGTCGCGGCGTCGCCGCAGTAGCCACGGCTGCGAGGCGCGACAGCCCGCAGGCGAGCCGCTGATGTTCCACGATCGCGCCCGCATCCGCGTCGACGGCGGGCCGCGGCGGCGACGGCGGGCCTCAGCTTCCGCCGCGAGAAGTACGTGCCGAAGGGCGGCCCTGACGGCGGCGACGGCGGGCCGCGGCGGCGACGTCGTCATCGTCGCGCGACGCCGACCTGCGCGACCTCTCGTCGTTCCGCGCGAAGACGCGTGTTCGAGGCCGAGCGCGGCGGCGGCAGCGGCCGCGGCACGCGCAAGCACGGCGCCGACGGCGACGACGTCGTGCTCGCCGGTCCCGGTCGGCACGCAGGTGCTCGACGCCGAGGACGGCGCTGACCGTCGCCGACCTGCGCAGCGCCGGCGCGCGCGTCGTCGTCGCACGCGGCGGCGGCGGCGGCCGCGGCAACGCGCGCTTCGCGACGCCGACGCGGCAGACGCCCGCGCTTCGCCGAGACCGGGCTGCCGGGCGAGTCGCTCGAGCTCGAGCTGCGCCTCAAGCTGATGGCGGACGCCGCGCTGCGCCGGGCCTCCCGAACGCAGGCAAGTCGTCGCTCCTGCGCCGGCATCTCGAACGCGAAGCCGAAGGTCGCGGACTATCCCGTTCACGACGCTCGCGCCGATGCTCGGCACGGTCGACGGCGCCGGACGGGCGGCAGCTCACCGTCGCCGACGTGCCGGGCCTGATCGAGGGCGCGAGCGAGGGCGTCGGGCTCGGCCACGAGTTCCTCGCCCACCTCGAGCGCGCGCGGCTGCTCGCTCCACGTGATCGACGCGTCCGAGGGGGACGCCGACGACGCGCTTCGCGACGATCGACCGCGAGCTCGCCGCGCTACGGCGCCGGCCTCGACGAGCGGCCGCAGCTCGTCGTCCTCAACAAGTCCGACCTGCACCCCGAGCCGGCGCCGTTCGCGGTCGAGGACGAGCGCATCGTCGCGCGTCCACCGCGTCTCGTGCGCGACCGGGGCAGGGATCGACGAGCTCAAGCGCGTCGCTGTTCCGGCTCTGCCCGCGAGCGCCGAGCCGAACGCCGAGCGCCGGCGCCGGAGCTGCCGGAGTTCCTCGACTACCGGCCGCAGCCGCCGCGCCGCGGCGCCGCTTCAGGGTTCTCCGCACCGGCAGCGGCTTCCGCGTCGTCGGCGACGGCGCCCGAGGGCGAGGAGCTCGAGGAGGCGCTGCGCGCGGCGGGCGTGAAGCCGCGGCCGAGGTCGAGATCGGCGACGAGGTCATCGATCTGGGAGTGAGCGGCTCGTCGGCATCCTCGGCGGCGCCTTCGACCCGCCGCACAACGGCCACGTCGCGCTCGCCGCGCGGCGATCGCGCACTTCGGGCTCGGCCGGCTGCTCGTCCGCGTCGTCGCCGATCCCGGGCACAAGGGCGTCACACGCCGGCGGAGCCGCGAGGCTCCATCTCGCCGAGCTCGCGTTCGCCGCGATCGACGTCGCCGAGGTCTCGCTCGACCCGTATCGCACGGACAGCCGACTCGCTCGAGGCACTTGGCCTCGACGATCCGGTCTTCCTGATCGGCGCCGACGAGCTCGCCGCGTTCCCCACGTGGGCGCGGCCCGAGCGCGTGCTCGAGCTCGCACGGCTCGGCGCCGCGACGCGGCCGGGCACCGACCGCGGAGTCGATCGACTGCGGTGTCGTCTCGCGGCTGTCGCGCCCGACCGGGTCGAGCTCTTCCCGATCACGCCGCGTCGACGTCTGCCTCGTCCGGGATCCGCGAGCGCGATCGCGGCGGGAGCTGCCGATCGACGGCCTCGTGCCGCCCGCCGTGGCCGGCCGAGATCGACCGGCTCGGCCTCTATCGCGCGACGGCTGATATCCGCGAGCCGCGGGTACACTGCGACCGGCGGCTCGTAGCCACCGACCGAGGAAGCTGACCGACCTGACATCACTCGAGCAAGCTCGCCGCATCGCCGCCCTCTGCGAGGAGAAGCTGGCGACCGACGTCACGATCCTCGACATGCGGACGGTGTGCGACTACACCGATTTCTTCGTCATCGCGACGCGGTGGCAACCCGCGGCCAGACGAAGGCGATCCAGCGACGAGGTGCACGTGGTGCATGAAGCGCGATCACGGGCTCCTGCCGCGCGCTCGCTCGCAGGCGAGCGCGAGGCGACCTGGATCGTGGCGGACTACACCGACGCAGTCCGCTTTGCAAAATCTTGCGCAGGAGCGCCAGAATTTACCTGGACGCCTGGAACGACGATGCGCGGCTATTGCACGGCGCCTGACTCGTTAATCTCGATGAGCCAGCCACGACAATAAGCGTGTTTGTAGTGAAACATGTTAATCCAGCATGGGCCAAAACCGGATCGATCACCGGGCTGGCGATCGTTCATGCGACGCTGAAACAACAAACGTTCCAAAACCGCTGACCGACGGCAGTAAAACTTGACTTGATCTATGATCTGCATACGGCCTCGATCTGGGTGCAGTGGAAGTGGGCCGCGCTCGCGCGAGGAGTCGTGATCGTTGGCCGGTACTCCGATCGGCACCGCGCCCGTCAGGCTCTCGACGCGGGGTACCCGAAGAGGTGGCGTGGCTGTCCAGACTACTTCTCCTACTCGCGTGCTTGCCTCGACGATGGTGGCGAAACAGCGCCTGGCGACAGGATTGAGACCCGCAGCCCGCAGCCCGAAAAATCGACCTCTGACCCCAGGCGACGGCTATACCGCCGCCCCGGAGTGGAGGGTGATGGTGTTGGCTTTGCGGCGGCGGCGCCGATCCCGTCGAAGTGGGCTCCTGGAGAAGACACGTCGATGGCCGGAACGAGGCGGCGCGCCTGTCGGCGTCCGGCTGCAAGACCATCATCTACACGCGCACGCCAAGACGTGATCAGGGGCGGTGATGTTCAACCTGCGCGTCTGGGTACTGGCGAAGTGGGCGGATAGCGGGGTGGGAGTCCAGCTGCTTCGCCCGGCGGCCGACTCGGTCGCGATCGTTGCCGACCGTGCGCGACGTAAGCGCTACCACAGCTGGAACGGCGCCTTGGCGGAAACAGCGGCTTCTACGTCGTGGGTACCGCCAGGTACAGCCAGTGTTCGACCTGCAGTTGCTGGCGCAGCTGGATCGTCAACGTCGACTCTGGTCAACGGGAACGGTGCCTGGCTGGGCAAAGGAGGGTCTTCGTGATGCTGCGCTTTCTCGTCACCTGGATCGCTGGTGTTCGTGTTCGGCTTCGCCCTGCAAAGTTCGTGAGCGGGATCGGCGGGGTGATGTCGAGTGCTTTCTGATGCGGTGGCGGCGTTCGTGGTCGCGCTCGTGGACGCGCGGCGCCGGGAAGGGCAACGCATGTAAGGTTGAAATAGTCATCCTCCGTGCCAGGCACGGCAAGCGGATCCGGCAACCGTCGAACGACTGCACGAGCGCTTTACCGACAACCGACCGTCGACGCCCGGCGATCGAGCCGCCCTCGTGCAGCAATTTTTGCACTGGCCTGCGTACCCGTGACGACGTTCTGCCAGTCAGGAATCTGCACATGCCACGCACCGGGCCGCAACAACGAGACAGCGCATTAAAGGATCGAACTGGGCGGCGGGCGACGCCTGTGAGCTACAATTATCGCCTCTGGGGCCGTAGCTCAGCTGGGAGAGCGTCTGGCTGGCAGCCAGAAAGGTCGGGGGTTCGAGCCTCGTCCCACTGGGTCGATGTCCGCGCTACGCTCGCTGGTGGCGAAACCGTACCGGCCGCTCCTCGGAGGCACCACCGCGGCGGAGGCGTCCGCTGACGGTGCAGTCCGGCGGCAGCACATGGGCGGTGCTCAGCGGTCGGGCGCCCCTCCTCCCTCGGGGATTAAAGTGATACGCACGAACATCTCTTCGTCGACCTCGTGGCATGTTCGCCCCCGACCGGGGCGAGCGACCGCAGCCGCGCCACGCCCCTGCTCCCTCGACACCTCGGCTGGATCGGACGGCCACTACTTTCGCCATCTCGCGGGCCGTCCTCGACGACGAGGAGTCGCCGCCTTCGAGGTCAGCCTGTACCGCAGAGGCGGCCGGAGGCTCGACGTCGTCGACGTGTCACGCCGGAATCGGCCGCGACCCGCTCGCGCTCGCCCGGCTCGCTCGCAGGACGGGTGAACGTAAATCGTGGCAACCGGCTTCTACGTTGCCGCCACGCATCCACCGGACGTGTTAAGCAGCCCATGACTGATCGGACGTCGCGACCGCATGATCGAGGAGTCGAGGGGGCAGTGCTCAGGCGGGCGGCAGCGACCAGGACACGGGGGATCGGTGCCGAACCGCACCGGGGTGCGCAGGCCGGGATCATCAAGGCAGCCGCGAGCTACCCGCTTCTGCATCCCGAGGGAGCGAAAGGTTCTTCGCGCCGCCGCCGGGTGCAGCAACGCGCGACCGGAGCGCCGATCACCGTCGTCGGCAGGCACGAGGAGTCGCGCTCGGATTACCTCGATTCGTTGCGGGACGCCGGCGCGGATCACCCGCGCTGCTCGCTCGACCACCTCGACCTCCGGGTCGAGCGAACGGAAGATGCTCCTGGAGATCGCCGGGAGCGGCTGCCTCTCGAGGAGTTCAGCATGAGCTGAAGCCACGTCGTCCTACGACCGCTCGCAAAGACGCGACATGCCGAGCGACGCGGCGATCTGGACGTCGTCCGATGAAGCTCGTGGCCCGCGGGCTGACGCCACGCCAGATCCTCGCTCGCCAGGACATCTGCCTGGCAGCTCGTCGCTACGGCGGCCACAGCTACCGGCACGTCGTCGAGCCGTGGCGGTCTGGATGCCAGGAGCGCGGCTAGCAATACGTAA
>ERZ1370068.1197-contig-11092_pt1 | contig 30319 bp, 51 predicted proteins | sample MGYA00561227_ERZ1370068 | MGnify/ENA primary metagenome ERZ1370068 (study PRJEB38410, sample SAMEA6850437) | metagenome | study: Metagenomic assessment of the ecological functions of the soil: analysis of the soil microbiota associated with the...
CCAGTTACGTATTGCTCCGCCGCAGCTCGGCCGCAACCCGGATGGTAACATCCGATCGAGGATGCGGATAGCACGGACGCGGCGGTCCGGACGCGTGTCCGAGACGATCGCCTCGCGGATCACCGAGCAGATTTCCTCCGGCGCGCTGCGGCCGGGCGAGAAGCTGCCCGCCGAGCGCGACATGGCCGGAGCGGTTCCGCACCAGCCGCGTGTCGGTGCGCGAAGCCTACCGATCGCTCGAGGAGCTCGGGCTGCTCACCATCCGCCGCGGGCGCCGAGGGCGGCGCGTTCATCACGGACCTCGATCACAAGGCGGTCGTCCGATCGTTCTCGCTGATGCTGCGGCTCGGCAAGACCACCCACGCCGAAATCGCCGAGGCCTGTCTGCTCGTCGAACCGCCGATCGCGCGGCTCGCCGCGCGGCGGGCGCGCGCCGACGATCTTGCGCGCCTGGACGAAGTCGTCAGTCAGCGCGAGCGCGCGCTCGATCGCCGTGGCGGCGGCGCGCCGTTCGATCGCGATTTCATCGCGTCGTCGCCGCGTGCGCGCGCAACCTGCCGATGCAGTCGCTGATCGACGCGTTATCGGAGCTGACCGCCGAAGTTGCGGCCGGCGTCGATCTCTCGACCGCCGCGCTGCGCGCGATGCGCGCGTCGCACCGGCAGATCGCCGATGCGATCAAACGGCGCGACGAAGAAGCCGCGCATCGCGCGGATGCTCGAGCACGTCGCCCGGATCCACGATCGTCTCGGCCGCGCGCTCGCGCGCGCCGGCGCCGCCGCGTCGGCGAGGCGGGCAGCCGGCCGAGGGGTGGGCGGCCGCGCGGCCGGACGCGTTGAGCGCTGCCCGCGGTCAGCGACGCCAATAGCGCGCGCGGTCCGCAGGATCGTAGATACGGACGGTCCGCCCCACTCTCGTCACGGGCGGCCAGTCGAGGCGGCCGATGAGGCTCGATTCGGCAAACTTCGCGCGGAACGCCGCCTCCTCCTCCGCATCGATCATCAGCATTGGGACAAGGCCGCGATCGCGCAGGAAATCGAGCGCGCGATCGAGCGTATCCGGGTCGAGCGTGTCCCACGCGACGGTTGGCCGCTGCGCGTAGTAGTGCGCACGCTGCCGCTGTGTTTCACGGTGACAACGGCGGCATTCGCCGGCAGTTTGTCGCGCGCGAAGCGGCCGGCGTCGATGAAATGCCGCTCCCACTCGCGAAGATCGAACGCGTGGCGCGCGGTCGCGGCGCGCACCCACCACGCACCAAGAATGACAGTCATCACCGTCAACACGGACCGCTGCGCGGTCCGCCCTGCCAACGATGCGCGCGACGGCCGCGACGCTGAGGGCGATCAGAAACGGAATCGCCGGCAGCAGAAACCGGATGTACCACCAGTCGTCGAAGACGCGGTACGGCAGGTAGACCAGCATCGTCGCGGCGGCGAGCGCGAGCGCGAGCCACGCGGTCGCTCGCCGCGCGACGAGGAACGGCGCGGCGGCGGCGAGCGCGAGGATCGGCGTGTGCGTCTGCCACAGCCAGCGCGTGTAGCGATCGAGATTCGGCGCGACGTTGGCCAACTGAAACAGATCACCGGCCGATCCAGCCCGCTCGCCACCGGCGATCCGCACATGCGCCAGTTGAGCAGCGCGAGCACGACACCGCCGGGAGTCAGCGCCGCGACGAACCAAACAATTGCGTCGTAACGTGAAGGCTTTCGAGCGCTCTCTTGCTGAGCGAGATAGACGGCAATCACGAGCGCCAGCGGCAGCGGGTTCGGCCGCGTGAGCACCGCCATGGACGCCGCGAGACCCGCGGCCAGCGGACGCGGTCGTTCGCCGATGGCGAGGACGGCGGCGAAGCAGCCACCATGCGGTGGCCGCGCACGTCGGTCATCGGTTGGACGATCTGGTAGAGAAAGATCGGACTGCACGCGACGAGTACCGCCGACGCGGCGCCCGCGGGCGCGGCGGCGAGCCGGCGGCCGAACACGAACGTCAGCCAGACCGCGAACGCGCCGAGCAGCGGCACGACGATCAACTCGGCGTGGATCCATCGCAGCGGCGCCATGACGATCGGCAGTCCCGGCGGACACATCGGCACGATCGCGCCGGCGCGCGCCGGCGACGGAAGGTGTCCGGCCGGCGTGAACGTCCAGGCCGCGCGAGGCCACGGCGCCGCACAGCACGAGCGGCTGCTGAATGTGCGTGGTGAAGCGGGAGAACAGGCGCGCCTCGTTCAGATAGCAGGAGGAGTCCGAGCCGCCGGCCGCGCCAGTTCCCCAGCGCACGCCGACCACGAACGCGGCGAGCGCCGCCGCCAACGCGACCCACGACGCACACGCCGTCGATCGCGCGATCGGCGCGCCGGCCTTGAATCGTTGGTGATGGTTCGACCGATGCCCGTCCGGGACACGTGCGGGGAAGGATATTTCGTGCCGGCAGCGGTGTCGCGCGAACCATCGAGGTCCGCACGACACCGGCGGCGATTGCATCGGCGGCGGCCCTGAAAGGGCCGCCTGCACAAGCGCGCCCTGAAAGGGCCGCCCGACGGTCTACTGACGGACGGTGATCAGGTCGGCTTCCTTCGCTCCGTTCTTGTTGTCCTGGGTGACGATCATCAGCCCCTTGGCCGGCGTGATCGCGGCCTCAGCCGGGTTGAGCGTGACAGCCACGCTGACGAACCCGTCCGGATCCACGACGACGAAGTCGCCGTTGCTGATCGCGGGCGTGAACGACGTTGAACGACGCCGCCGCTTCGAAGGCGTCGGAGTCGTCGCTCGACAGATCGAACGCCATCACCGAATAGGTGAGGCGCGGGCTGGCGGGCGTGATGCCGATCGTCGACGCCATGACCGGCAGCAGGATCGTGCTGCTGTTGGTCGGCGCGACCGCGAAGAAGTCCGCGACCAGGTCGCCGGTGTTCAGGTTGAGGATCGCCGCGATCATCTGGCCGTTGGGATCGCCGCCGCTCACGACTCCCAGATCGATGTCGAAGATGTCGAAGTCCGGTGCGCCGTCGCCGTTCGCGTCGACGAACACATCGAACTCCTGCAGTTCCGGCGTCGTCCAGGCCTTGAACGTGTTGACCGCGAACACAACCACCTTGTTGTCGGCGTCGAGATCGAAGGCCTGCACACCGGCGGCGCGCAGATCGATCCCGTCCGAGCTTGTCGTTCGGGCTCTCCAGCCCCCAGGCATAAAAGTCGGCCGTGCCCTGGATGGCGCTGTTGCGGTTCTGCACGTTGGCGACGCCGATGGTCGCGCGCCGCCTCAGTGAGAGGTTGGTGTTGACGTTGGCGGATGGACGCGCCACCAGGTAGCATGGCACGCGCAGGGTGATGCCGCGGTTCGAGCTCGGCGACGACGGCGTGAACGTCACCAGTCCGGCGACGTCATGGAACGCGTCGACGTCAGCCGGGCGGGTTGGTGCAGCGAGCCGCCGGCAGTGGCTGCCGGGACCGTCAACGTGAGCTCGACATCCGCCACGCCGTTCTTGGGCACGAAGACGTGCGTCGGACTCAGCGACACGGAGTGCGGCGATCCCTGCTTGTTCGCGACCGTGACGTCGAAGCTGCCGCCGCAGGACCGTCGTTCTTGACCCGGATGGTCCGCTTCTTCGAGAAGTCGCTCTGGAATTCCTCGAGGCCGAAGTTGAGCGTGGTTTCGTCGCGATCGGCGAATGCGCATGCCATCGTCCCGACGGCCGCCGCCGCGCTGACGAAGCCGGAGCCGGCGCGACGGGTCGCGCAGTCCGGCGAGGCCGCTCGGGATCACCGCTGTTGATGATGGCCGACGTGACGGCCGCGGGCCGCCACCTGGATGTGCCTGGATGACGAGCGCCGCGGTTCCGGTGATATGCGGCGCCGCCATCGACGTGCCCGACAGCGTCAGCGATCCGTTGCCGCTGCCGACGAGCGTCGACACGAGGCCAACGCCGGGAGCGGTGACGTCCGGCTTGAGCAGCGAATCCGGCGTTCAGGGGTCCGCCTGACGTGAACGCCGCGAGGCCGGTCTGGATCGCTGGGCCCTCCGTCAGCGCGATCGACTGCCCGTCACGCTGGACCAGCGCGAAGCCATCCGAGGTCGGACTTGCCGCGAGGCCGCGGACGCCGTAGAACGGGATGCGTCACGACGAACTGCTCGCCGTCGTCGCGGGTTCGACGTGATCGGACCCTCGAACGGCGGCAGCAGGTCGCGTTGTTGATCATCACGACGGCGGCCGCGCCGGCCTGCTGGCCGAAGATCGCGCGACCACGCGCGCGCATGTGCCGCGCTGTGTGACAACGAGCTTGCCGGTGACGCCGGCGGCCGAGTACTCGTTCCGGATCGCAGCCGAGGCTCACGGTGCCGTTGGCATTGCGCAGCACCTTGACGTTCCAGCGACCCTGGACTGAACGCCGCGCCGTTGGCGTTGATCGCGCTGAATCGTCTTCGCGGCGGGACCAGCCGGAATCGCCGGCAACGCCATGTTGACGGTGGCGATCGGAACCCTTCCTTCGCGCTGGCGGCGACCGTGATGCTCTTCGTGCTCGTGCCGGGCGATCCGAGGATGTAGCGGATGTCGCCCGCGTTGCCCGCCGAAATGACGACGACCACGCCGGCTCTGACCGCAGCGTCGGCGGCGAGCGCGTCGGCAGAATCCCGCGCTTCCGAAGTCCGCGCCGAGCGACATGTTGACGACGTCCATGTCGTTGTCGACGGCCCAGTCGAGCGCCTCGGTGACGACGTCGGTCGAGCCCTCGCAACCGAACACGCTCACCGCATAGAGGTCGGCCCTCGGCGCGACGCCCGGCCCGATCGAGAACGCGAAATTCGAATGCGTGTTCTGATCGTAGGGCCGTTGAACGTCGTCCCGCTGCGCGGTCACGCCGAAGCCGGCGGCGCTGCCGGCCACGTGCGAGCCGTGGCCGTTGCAGTCGAGCGGATTGGGATCGGGCACCGGCGTGTTGATCGCGGGATCGTCGCTGCTCGCGTCGTAGGCGTCGCCGACGAGATCGGTGCCGCCCTTCACCTTCGGGGCAGTCGGACCGAACAGATCCGCGGCGGCAGGTTCAGTGCCGGTGCATGAACGCGACCTGATACGCCGCTGGTGTGCCGGGACCGCCGAAGTTGGCATGCGTGTAGTCGATGCCGGTGTCGATGATCGCGACCTTGACCCCTTCGCCGCGGACGCCCAGCGCGCCCGCCCATGCGAACGGCGCCTGCATGCGCGGGACGCTGACGACGTTCTCAGGATGGTAGACGCCGACTCGCTTGACGTCGACAACACCCGGGATCGCGCGCAGTTCCTCGATGCGATTCTGCGGATGCTCAGCTTGATGCCGTTGATCGCGCTCTGGAACGTATTGACGACGCGTCCGCCGGCGGCCGCGAGGCTCCCTTGCACCGCCGACTGCTCGACGCGGCGCTGCGCCTTGACGGCGTTCTTTTCCCGGCGCGTCAACCGGCGACCCGAGGCCTCCTGTGTTTGCGCGACCGAATCGCCGGCGAGGACGGCGACAACCTTGACCACCGTGTTATCGAGGACGCGTGGCTTCACGGTCGTCGCGAGCGGACCTGAAACGGCACGCGTTGGAATCGTCAGTTGACGCCGCCGCCGCTTGCGCGGCCGGCGAATCCTGAGCTGCCCGCACGCTCAATGACGATCGATCCGGCGGCGATGACGACCAGTGCGGCCATCACCGTCCGCCGCGTCGCGTGCTTCACCATGAATCTCTCCTTTTCCATCCGCGATCACGACGGACCGCCGCTGATCGCCAAGCGACTTGTTCAGGAACCGCAGCTGCATACGACGAGAAGAACACCGGGTCCGACCGGAATCATGGCGGGGCCCGCAAAGCGAATCGAATGCCGCCAGAGCAGTGGCGGGAAAGATTATGTCGGAGTGGCGTGAGGCCGCAACGCGAAGACGGTCCAGACAGTCAGAAAATCATGCAGGTCCGCCGGCTATCCTCAATCTCTTCATCGATTTGAATCGCCGTCCAAATGTTCGGCTAATGAATCGGAGACCGGGTTCGCGGAGGGACAACGCCGCCGGCCTCTTTCAGCATCGCGGATGCCGAAAACGGTCCGGCGGCGCTCAGGAGCGAGACCTTTGTTCATGTCGTCGTCGTCGTCGCCGCCGCCGACGACGCTGACGAAGCCGAACATGTGATCGTTCAACGAGTGCGCCCGGTTCATGCAAATCACGAGATAACGGCCGGTCTTGTTGAACGATACACGATCCGGTTCCCGACCGCCGCCGCGACGGGTGGGGTTGCAGTGGAATCGCCAAGATGTTTCCTGCGAGGAAACCGCCCGCGGGATCTGCCGCAAGCACCGACGAGTCGCACACGGGTTCGCTCTCGCCCGGCCCGCACGTCGGCACCCTTCCGGATGTCCCGAGCAGTCGGTTGGTCGGATCGTCGACACGCGGGTTCGAGTTGGCGACGTTGGCACCCGTGCGGATGATGAGGTCGCCCTTGGCGTCGGTGATGTCGTAGTTCAGAGCGGCCTGCACCGCACCGCACACCGTGAAGCGAGCCGCTCGATCCGGATTCGGCCGTCCCGGGCGGCCCCTGGCAGAGATCTTCGGCAATATCCTCTCGAGTGGTTTTCTTGTTGACCGGATAAATCGCGATCCCGTGGCCGCCGCTGTTGACGACGAACGTGACGGTGCCGCCCTTTCTGATCGTGACGTCATCCGGATTCAGGAAATGGAGTGAGCGTGCCGGCAAGGGAGCCTGCCGCCGGGGCCGGTGACACAAGCATGGCGAACTGGACGACCGCGTCCGTCAGCACCTGCTTGTCCTTGTCTTTGTCTTTGTCGTCTGCTCTTCCAGCGATCGGGAGAGCGAGTGCGAGAGGCCAGCGCGGCACCGACCGTAATGCTGAACCTGCGACTCCTCATGCTTGTGGCTCCTTTGCAGCTGACGGGTAACGGATGTGGGTGTCGTCACTGGTGCGACAAGATGCGCAACTGTGAAGTTTTGTGAAGACGCGACGCTGCACTGCCGCCGAAGATGGTTGTCAAACGCTTTTTTTAGTCTTTTACAATCTCTTGAGACCCACGAGCGCTGTCGCGAACGGTTATTTGTTGTCGCGCGTGATCTCCCGAGTCAGCCAGGCCAACGACTGTCGATAGGACACATTCGTCACACGCCGGGAGCCCTGCGGCTTCGCCGATTTAGCAGGCGATTCGTCGTTGTTTACAGTAAGGACGATGACGAACGACCACCGACCAACGACTGACGACCAACAACCAACGACCAACGACCTAACGACCCAGCCGCCACTGACCCTCGACGCGTACTGCGCGTGGTTGTCCGAGGCCGGTCTCGACGCGCCGTGGTCGCGATCGGAGGCATCGAAGGCGTCGACCGCATCGCACGTCCAGCCGTTCCGCTGGCGCTGGCCGACATCGGCGGCCGCGTGCTGCGCTAGCACGGCATTCGCCGAACTGGGTAACGCCGCCGACCACCGCCTGCTCCGCCTCGCCAACCCTGGGTGCCCGAGCGCACCAGTTCGCATACGTTGTCAGCCGCCGTCCAGCACCTCTGCCGGGTGAAACGTCGCCCGCACATCGTCACACGCCGAACGCGCTGCGATTCGTGCTCGAGGGCCGGGACGCCTACATGTCGGTCGACGGCCACAAGTGCATGATGACGCCTGGCGACCTGGTGCTCGCGCCGAGCATGGCGTGGCACGAGCACGGCAACGACGGGCCCGAGCCCGTGATCTGGCTCGACGGCCTCGATGCGCCGCTCGTCCGCTACCTCGACATCCAGAAGATGGAGCCTCGCGGAGGAGTCGGCCGCCGGCAAGCCGCGCGGCGAGGCGGTGCCGCGGACGATCCACTAGCAAAGTGGGACGATGCCTACGACCGGTTGCTCAGACAGGCCGAGACCGCCGCGAGTCCGTTCGACGACGTGATCGTCGAGTATCACGACCCGGTGAACGGCGAGTCGGTGCTGCCGACGATCGGCTGCTATCTCCAGATGATCCGCGCCGGCGTCGAAACGCACGCGCACGCCAGACGAGCACGGCGATCTATCACGTCGTGCGCGGCCGCGGCACGACGACGATCGGCGAGGCGCGCGCTACGACTGGGACGCCGGCGATTTCTTCTGTCGTGCCGCCGAACCTTCCGCACGCGCACGGCCAGCGCGGCGATGAGCCCGCGATTCTGTTCTCGATGCAGGACGTGCCGCTGCTCGAAGCGGTCGGCCTCTACGTGGGAGTCGGCGGTCGCGCCTTCGTAATTGTCGCTCGCCCGCCGCTATTCAGACGTTTGTGTCGGGTTGCGGCGGCGTTTCCGGTCATACAGTTCATTCGCTATCGTTGTTGTCGTTCCTCGCAAACGTGCGCGCCACGCGTCCGAAGCGCGCTACAATCGCCGCGTTTTCCGCGTCGCGTTTCCCAATCATCCCGGAGGCGTCACATGAGACACGTCGCGACCCTGCTGCTGGTGATCGCATTCGCAGCGAGCCCAGCGATCGCAGCAGGACCAACCATCGATCCAGAAATCGATCGAACATGCCGCGGCTGGCTGGCGCCGCCGAACAGCCGACGCACGCCACGGCCCACAAGGGCACGATGTTCTGGTCGGGCCTCGCGCTCGGCATCGCCGGGGCGACGACCGCCACGCTCGGTCTCACGGCGTTTCGCGTCGAAGACAGCAGCGCGGCAACGCACCGGCGGGCACGTTCCAGGCCTGCGTCGCCTGCGGAAAGCGGATCCGGATTTACGTGCCGCCAACCAGTGCGATGCGCTGAAAGCCAAGAACCTCGGCATGCTGCGGGGCGGCGTCGCATCGGCGCGGCGGGCGCGGTGCTGATGGTCCGCGCGGCGTCAGACGAGCGCCGAGCTGCAGCCCGGCGCGGTGCGCGTCCTGAGTCGCATCCGGTTCTGATCTGTTCTTGTGAAGACCTGCACAACGGAGGGTGGCATGCATATTCGTGGACGCCTGGCGTTCGCTCTCGTTCTCTTTCTAATTCCCGCAGCGGTCCTGGCCCAGCGCGCGACGACGGGCACGGTGGCTCGGCAGAGTCGTCGACAGCAGCGGCGCGGTCCTTCCCGGCGTCGCCATCTCCCTGCAGAGCGCCGAAGTGCTCGGCCAGTTCAGCGCGGTCAGCGACGCCGACGGGCTCTATCCGCGTCGTCGAATCTGCCGCCCGCCACCTACGACGTGAGAGCGGAACTCTCCGGATTTCAGACCGTCGATCCAGCAAAGCGATCGTGCGCCTCAACGGCGTGCATCGACGTCGACGTTCACGCTGAGCGTCGGCTCGGTCGCCGAAACCGTGACCGTCACCGGCGAAGTCGCCGATCGTCGACCCCGAGCGCGCCGGGCTGTCGGTGAACATCAGCAACAAGGCGCTCACCGCCGTGCCGGTGACGACCAACCGCCGCTTTCAGGACGCGTGGCTCGTGGTGCCCGGCGTCGCGATCAACCCGGCGACGCTGGAGTTGACCGGATCGGAGCGCCGCACCAGCATGGACGGCGCCGACGTCACCGATCCGTATCGGCGGCGACATCTTCTCGGTGAACCTGAACTACGACGCGGTTCAGGAGGTGGAGGTCAAGGCGCTCGGCGCCGAAGCCGCCGACGGTTCGAGCATGGTCGGCCAGTTCATGAACATCGTCACCAAGAGCGGCGGCAACGACCTGCACGGGTCGGCGGCGTTCTTCATGATTCCCCAGAGCTTCAACACCAGCAACGTCACCGGCATTGCCGGCGAACCAACGCAAGGACTATCCAGCCCGACATGACGCTCGGCGGTCCGATCATGCGCAACCGACGTCTGGTTCTTCGGGTCGTATCGCCGCGTGCAGCGCGATCAGACGTTCAACAACGCGCCGGTTACCGGTCTCAACCGCGGCAACCTGTGGTTCATGAAAGTGACGACGCAGGTCAACAACAACCAGCGGCTGCAGGTGAGCGTGCAGTACGACAAGGTCACTCAGGAAAACGCCGTGATTCGCGGCTCGGTCGCTCCGGGCCGGACGATCGGATCGAGACGGCACGGGACACGGTTCTGAACAGCGCCGACGATGCAAATCGCCGATCCATCGGCGTTCGGCAACGCTGGTCAAGGGCGGACCGCTGGCGAGCTTCAACTACAACTGGGTGATGAGCTCGAACCGCGTGTTCCAGTTCGTCGGCAGCTTCATGTTCAACAAGCCGAACGACTACGTGCCGAACGGCAACACGGGACTCGTCCGCGACGAAGGTCATTCAGAGCAATCCCGACCGGCAACATCCTCGGCAGCCTGACGACGATCGCGCAGGAAGGCGGCTTCGGAGCGATCGACACGTCGCACCGCTCGATGACCTACCTGTCGCCGTCGATGACGGTGGTGGCGAATCGCCTCGGGTCGCACGAGTTCCGCGGCGGCGCCGACCTCTATCCGAACATCGAGAACGAGACGAGCACGCAACGGCGACGCCGGTCGAGTACTACTTCCGTCCGCCGGGCACCACCGGCAGCCAGGATGTGCTCTTCGAGCGCGACACGTTGCGCAGTCATCGACGGCAGCGTCGTCGACGATCGCGAACAAGGCCTACGAGCATGCACTACGGCGCCTACTTCCAGGATCGCTGGAAGCCGTCGTCGAAGGTCTCGATCAAGGCCGGCGTGCGCGTCGAGAACAACAAAATCTTCACCGCAGGATCGCGAGAAAGTGCTCGGCGCCGCTGCTGGCACCGGGCGTGCCGACCAACATCTCCGATCGAGGAATTCCATCAGTGGGTGACGATGCCGAACTTCGGCATCGCGCTACAACGCGGGCGACATGGGGTGTGTTCCGCGGCACCGCTGAACCGCGGATACGAGTGGCTCGACCTGGGCGGCGGCGACGGCACCTCGCACGCGCCGTACGTGCTGGCGACCGACGTGCTGCGCGCCAATCCGCGCACCAGTCCGACGCTCAATCAGTCGCTGCCCGGCGGATTTCCGCTCGGCCTGAACTTCGGCGGCGACGCCGGATGACAGCATCCACAACGGCCGCACCTACGTGAACGAGTTCTCCGGCAGCTGGGAGCACCGTCTGCCGCGCAGCAGCTCGTTCGGCACGACGTTCGTGCTGGCGCGCGCATGTGGGACTATCAGTCGCGGCGACGACCAGAACGTCACGCGCGATCCCGTCACCGGCGCGCTGACCGGCCGGCCGTTCCCGCAGCATGACGCGATTCGCAACACCTACAACCCGAACTACACGTGGCAGCAGCAGAGATCGCTGCAGTTCCTCGTTCACGCGCAACTTCGTCGGCAACTGGGGCGTGAACGCGAACTACTCGTACATCTTCTCGGCGTCGACTTACCGGACGCGGTGGAATCCGACCAGCACGGACGGATCTGCAGTTCATACGGCATCAGCCCGGAGGACGTCACGTCCGACGCGCACGAACCCGCGCAACCACGCGCGGCTCTCGACCTTCTTCAGGCTGCCGTGGGATCTGACGTTCTCGGTGTTCTACATCTACACCGGACCGAACCGGCAGAACGTGATGACCGGGATTTCCCGCTCGAACTCGACGGCGCCGAGCGGTGACGTTGTCGAACGGACGCGTCGTCTCCGACCCGTTCTTCAACATCATCTACCCGAGGGCGCGAATGAACGATGCCGAGATGCTGACCGCAAACGACTCGCACCTGGTCAACCTGCGGCTCCAGAAAGATCTGGAACTCGGCGGCGGACGCAAGCTGGCGCTGAGCGCCGACGTCTTCAACCTGTTCAACGTCGGCGCGTTCACCAGCTTCCTGTCGAACGACGTCCGGTCGACGAACTTCGGCAAGCCGACCAACTACGTGCAGGCGCGCGTCGGGCAGCTCGGTCTGCGATTGACGTTCTAGGCACGGCGGGAACGGAGCGAACGACTCGCCGTTCGCTCCGTCTGCTCGATCGCGTGCCGGCACGGACGCGCCGCCGTTCGTGATACGGTTCCCTCCATTCGCCTCTTCCCCAACAACCGCAGGAGATTGTCGATGCGTCGTCTGGTCTATTCGTTCGCAGCCGCGTTGTTCGGCTGGAGCGCCCTGCTTGGTGCGCAATCTCCTCGGCCGTCACCCGAATCGCTCGGCGCCCTCAAGTTCCGCTACGTCGGGCCGGTCGGCAACCGCGTGATCGCGATCGCCGGCGTGTCGGGTCAGCCGCACACCTTACTACGCGGGCGCCGCTTCGGGCGGTATGTGCAAAACGACCGATGACGGCGCGCACTGGACGTCGATGTTCGATGACCAGGACGCGCAATCGATCGGCGCGCTCGCCGTCACGCCGTCCGGATCCCGGCACCGTCTGGGCCGGCACCGGTGAAGCATTCATCCGCAGCAACATTTCGATCGGCAACGGCATCTACAAGTCGCTCGACGCCGGGAAGACCTGGACGCGGATGGGCCTCCGAGCGCACCGGCCGGATCGCGCGCATCATCGTCGACCCGAAGAACGCCGACGCCGTCTTCGCGTGCGCGCTTGGCCACGCCTACGGGCCGCAGCCGGAGCGCGGCGTCTACAAGACGGTCGACGGCGGCCGATACTGGAACCGCGTGCTCTTCGTCGACGAGAACACCGGCTGCTCGGACGTCGCGATGGATCCGAACAATCCGCGCGTGCTCTTCGCCGGCATGTGGCAGTTGGAGATTCACACGTGGGGGCGAACCAGCGGTGGTCCCGGCAGCGGCTTGTTCAAGTCGATCGACGGCGGCGCGACATGGAAGCGGCTGACCGGGAAGGGTTTGCCCGAGCCGCCGCTCGGCAAGATCTCGGCGCAGGTGGCGCGCAGCAACTCCAGCCGCGTCTACGCGCTCATCGAAACCGGCGACGGCATGCTGACCAACGACGGGCAGAAGACACAAAGCGGATCGCTGTGGCGAAGCGACGACGGCGGCGATACCTGGGAACTGGCGAGCGCCGATCGCCGCCTCCGCGGCCGCACGCACTACTACACGCGGTTCGCCGTCGCGCCCGACAACGAAAACGAGGCGTACTTCCTCGCCGCCGAGTTCACCAAGACACTCGACGGCAGGCGCCACCAGCATCGATCTCACGGGCAAGGTCGCACCGATCGGCGACAACCACGACATGTGGATCGATCCGGCCAATGGCGATCGCATGGCGGTCGCGCACGACGACGGGCTTGAGCTTCTCCGTCAACCGCGGCAAGAGCTGGCACCACATTCAGCTGCCGATCGCGCAGATGTATCACGTCGCGACCGACAACCAGATTCCGCATCAACGTTTACGGCAATCGTCAGGATGGACCGTCGACGCGCGGCCCCAGCAACAGCCGGATCGCCAAACAGAATGACGAAGCGGAAGGCGGTCCGATTCCACGAGGCATGTGGCATTCCGTGGCCGGCGGCGAGAGCGGCTGGGCGATTCCGATCCGATCGACAACAACATCATCTGGGCGACCGGCACCGGCTTCGGCAGTCTCGGCGGCACGGTCGAACGTTTCGACGTGCGGACGCGTCAGGCGCGCGAAGTCGAAATCTGGCCGGAGGTGACCGTCGGCGCGCCGGCGGCGGCGGTGAAGTACCGCTTCAACTGGACGTTCCCGCTCGCCATCTCGCCGCACGATCACAACACGATCTACGCCGGCAGCCAGCACGTGCATCGCACGGTCAACGGCGGTCAAAGCTGGCGAGGTGATCAGTCCCGACCTGACCACCGGCGACAAGACGCGGCAGCAGAGTTCCGGCGGCCTCACGCCCGATAACGTCGGCGTCGAATACGCCGGCGTCGTCTTCGCCATCGCGGAGTCGCCGAAGGAGAAAGGGGTCGTGTGGGCCGGCACCAACGACGGGCAGGTGCAGCTGACGCGCGACGCCGGCGCGCAGCTGGACCAACGTGACGGCGAATCTGCCGGGCCTGCCCGCCTGGGGCACTGTCAGCAACATCGAGCCGTCACGACTTCGACAACGGCACCGCATACCTGACCGTCGATCTCCATCAAGTGAACAACCGCGACCCGTTCGTCTACAAGACCACCGACTACGGCCGGACCTGGAAGTCTGTCGTCGGCGATCTTCCGAAGAGCGTGTTCAGCTACGCGCACTGCGTGCGCGAAGATCCGGTTCGACGCGGGCTGCTCTATCTCGGCGTCGAGAACGGCCTCTACTTCTCGCTCGACGACGGCGATCACTGGACGGCGCTGCAGTCGGGACTGCCGCACGCGCCGCTGCACTGGATCACCATCCAGGAGCAGTACAGCGACCTCGTCGTCGCCACATACGGCCGCAGGTTCTATATCCTCGACGACATCACGCCGCTGCGACAGATGACGCCGGAGATGCCGAACGCGAACGCGCACCTGTTCGCGCCGCGGGCGGCCTACCGGCTCCGCAACATCACCGAACCGATGATGATGCCCGACGATGCGGCGGAAGGCGTGAACCCGCCCGACGGCGCGGCGATCACCTTCTGGTTGAAGACGGCGCCGCCGGCACCGCCGAAGGATCAGAAGGATGCAAAGGCCGCCATTCAGATTGTGATCAAGGACGGCGCCGGACAGACTCGTGCGCACCATCGACGTCAAGGAGGCGAAAGCGGGGCTGAATCGCGTCTGGTGGGACCTTCGCGGCGAACCGTCGACCGAAGTGAAACCGCGGACACGGCCGGTGAACGCCGACGACTTCAAGATGAATCCCGACGGCACGCGGAAGTTCGCGATGGCCGGCGCGAGCCGGCTGGCCGTGCTCGTCCGCCCGGCACGTATTCCGTGGCGCTCCAGTCACTGGCGGGGTCGGCTTCAGCCGGAGCGATCAGCTGTCGCAACGCCTCGTCGTCCTCAGGATCCCAACACCGCCGGCAGCGAGGCGGACATCCAGGCGCAGACGAAGACGATTCAGGACGTGCGCGCGAACATGAGCAGGACGGCGGATCTCATCAACCGCGCCGAAGCGGTACCGCGCGCAGATTGGCCAGCTCAAAACCTTCATCGGCGACGATGCCGCGGCGAAGGAACTGATCGCGGCCGGTGACGATCTCGACAAGCAGGTGCTTGCGGTGGAGGAGCGGCTGTTCAACATCACCGCGACCGGGCGCGGCCAGGATTTTCTCCGCATGCCGAGTCAATTGCTCGAGAAGCTCGCGCATCTCGCCGACACGCTGCAGCTCGCCGACTTCGCGCCGACCGATCAGCAGCTCGACGTGCACAAGCTCTGACCGATCAGGTCGTCGCGGCAGCGGCCGACCTCAACGCCGTCGTCAGCAAGGACGTCGCGTCGTTCAACGAGATGCTGCGGCGCCGGAACATCGGCACCATCATCGTGAGATAGGAATGGCCGAAGGAGAGATCTTCGTCGGCACCTGGACCGACGCCGCGCTCGTGAACAACGTCCTCCTGAACCGAAGGGATCGAGACCGTCGTCGTCTCCTCGAACGTCAGCCCGCGCACGCTGCGCTCGGTCCGTGTGCTCGACGCCGGTGAGCTGGAACGGGCCCGCGACATCGTCCAGCGCTACATGAACGGCCAGCCGCTGATCGATCAGCGCGCCATCCGGTCGTGGCGCTGCACCAGCTGCAACGAGCTGATCGAGGGTCAGTTCAACGCGTGCTGGAAGTGCGGCCGCGCCAGAACCTGATCGTCACCGCCGTCCGTACTCGCGTCATCACCGCTTTCAATCGATCGTACGGCAGCGCGTGCACCTTGTTGCCGTTGATGCCGACCATCGGTGTCGGCCTTCATCAGCGCGTTGAGCACCGATTCCTCGGTGGCCTCGACCACCGCCTGAAACAGCGGATTCAGCGTCGCCGTCGATTCGGGTGAGACGAAGGTCGCCGCGAGCGTTGGCGACGTGGTCGACTGCGGGATCGTGTTGGCGGTCGAGAACGCGATGAAGATGTCGCCGCTGGTGTTGCCGCGAGGTCGATCCGGTGCGCGCCAGGCCGAGCGCGGCGCGCGGCGCGAGCCGCTCGAGCTGACGCGACGACAGCGGCGCGTCGGTCGCGATGACGACGATCACCGAGCCTTCGTGATCGAGGTTGATGTCGGCCGCCGCGCCGCCGCGCGCGGCTCGTCTCCGGCGTCAGGTCGGTGATCTCGCGGCCCACCGGCACGCCGGCGATGGTGAGCTCCGGCCGCCGGCCGAAGTTGGCCTGCACGAGCACGCCGACGGTGTAGCCGCCCGCGTTCTCGCCGACGCGCCGCGACGACGTGCCGATGCCGCCCTTGAAGCCGTAGCAGACCATGCCGGTGCCGCCGCCGACGTTGCCCTCGGCGACCGCGCCGCCTCTGGCATCGTCGATCGCGCGCGAAGACGTGGCTCTTCTTGACGTGCTGGCCGCGGACGTCGTTGAGCGTGCCGTCCCACGTCTCGGCGACGACCGGCAGGAACGCCCAGTCGCGCGTCGGATGGCGCTCGTTCATATCGCGATCTCGGCCTCGTGCACCGTGCCGACGCTGCCGGTGTTGGTGATCAAGTACCGGATGCATCGAGCGTCTCGCGATCCGCGGATCCAGTGCGTGCCGGTCATCTCGCCGTCGCCGTTCAACGTGTGCGTCGCGGCGTAGACGCCGTTGAACCAGACGTCCTTGCGCGGCAGCACCGCGGTGACGCCGGTGCGGACCGGTCCTTCGCCGACCTTCAGCGCGCCGTCGCCACGCAGCGATGGTCGCGTGGCCGACGAGCACGCCGGCCACGTCGGTGATCGCGTTCAGACGACCCGTGGGCAGCGTGCCGACGACGATTTGGAGATCGCGCGCGCGGACGCGCGCTGTTTGCGCGGCGGGGATGGCGGCGACGATCGACACAGCGGCCATCACCGCGACGAAATGCTGCTTCATGGCCGCGTATCGTCGCCCGCCGCCCCTGGAGCGTATTGCAGGGCACTACCGCGCCGTACATAGCGGGGATGGCCTGAAGGCCGTCCCCTGACAGCTTCAGCACACGCGCGGCACACGTTTGGGCTACTTCGCGCTGGAGTCCGACTGCCACAGCGCGAAGTGATTGCCCTGCGGATCGATCAGCATCGAAAACCATCCCATCCCGGGCACCGGCGATCGGCCCTTGGTCACTTTCGCGCCGAGCTTTTGTGCCTTCTCGACCGAGGCGTCCAGCGATTCGACGTTGAGCGTAGTTCACCCACGCGTTCCCCGGGTAGCCGGCCGGACGCTTCAACAGCCTGCCGTTGATGCCGCCGGATTGCGTCGGCATCCCTTTCGCGTCGGTGTCCACGCTCTTGATCAACCGGTAGTCCATGCGCCGGCATGCGCTCGACGGTCCAATCGAGAGCAGGCTCGTGTAGAAGTCCTGGAGCTTGTCCGGGTCGTCGGCGTAGATCTCGAAATGCGCGACCGAGTTCTTTTTCATGTGACTCCTCGCCTGTGGCACGCCAGCCGGCGTGGCGACCGACCGATGATTCTATCGCCCTCGGCCGCGATCGAACTCAGCCGCGCGATGCGAGCCATCCCGTTTCGTCATCGTTCTGAGCAGCGGCGGGCAATGCCGTGTCCAGCAATGCCCTCTTTATCGTCTCAGGCTCGCAATCGGATTCAGCCGGACGATGCGCAGCGCCGGAACGAGCGAAGCGATCGCGGCGACAACGAGCACCGCTGCCGGCGGCGAGCGCGAACGTCAACGGATCGCTGACGGTGATGCCCCACACGAGGTGGCGCAGCGTCGTGGCGCCGACGCGCGCGATGACGAGGCCGATGACGACACCTGCGATCGCGAGCGCGACGCCCGGCAGCGCTGCTGCGACAATGGCCTGGCGCGACGTTGCGCCAAGCGCGATCCGGATGCCGAGCTCGCGCGTGCGTTCCGCGACCGAGCTCGCCACGAGGCCGTAGAGGCCGACGGCCGCGAGCAGCAGCGCGCAGACCGGCCAGCGCGCCGAGCAGCACGCGTCTGCGCCCGTTCGCGGCGCGACCGCTTCGCCGCGCACGTCGTCGAATGTGCGGAACTTCGCGAACGGCATCAACGGATCGATCGACTCGACGGCGCGCTGCATCTCGGCGGCGGCGGCCTGCTGCGGGTCGGCCACGCGCACGAACCAGCTCGGCGAGAACCACGTGTGCACCATTTTGAGGAACGCATCCGTCGTCTGCGCCGCGGGAATGTAGGTGGCGCGGCATCGATGCCGACCGGGCCGTAGGTGCCGAACCCGGCCTTCTGCTGAATGTCGCCGACCACGCCGATGATGGTGCGCGGCAACGGATTCTGCGCGACCTGACGGCCGATCGGATCCTGATCCGGCGAGAAGCGCTTGACGAAGGTTTGATTGACGACCATTACCGGCATACCGCTGGCCGTATCCGCGTCGGAGAACACACGTCCGCGAACGATCGGAATTCGTAGTGTTTCGAAATATCCCGGCGTGACGTACGTCATGTTCATGAGTCCGAAGCCGTCGCCCGCCTTCGCATCGGCCCACCGTCCGCCGATGTTGAGCGCCCGCTCGTAGGGCAGCGTCAGGCATACCGCGGCGTTCTCGACGCCCGGCGCTTCGCGCATCTTTGCGATCGTCTGCTCGAACAACCGGTTCACGCTCGCCGCCGACTGGTAGCGCGCGTCCTGCAGCGAGAGCGTCGCCGTCATCGACGCGCGTGCCGTCGAAGCCGGCGTTCAGCCGCATCAGATAGTCGAAGCTGCGGACGAGCAGGCCGGCGCCGACCAGCAGGACGACACCGAGCGCGACTTCGGCGACGACGAGGCGCGGCGCGGCCAGTTGCGCGCCGCCCCGGCGATCGACTGGCTCGCCCGACTCGACCAGCGTCTCTCGCAGATTCGACACTGGCTGGCCTGCAGCGCCGGAACGAGGCCGAACACGACGCTGGTGCCGAGGGCGATGGCGCCGGTGATGCCGAGCACGCGTGCATCGAGCCCGATCTCGCCGGCCACGCCGAAGGCGTCGTTGAGGAGCGTCGCGAAGAACCGCGAGCCGGCGTAGCCGAGCGCAACGCCGGCGGCGCCGCCGCAGGCCGCGACGACGAGGCTCTCGCTGAGCAACTGACGCACGATCGCGCCGCGGCCGCCGCCGAGCGCGATGCGCATCGCCACTTCCGGCGCGCGCGAGACGCCGCGTGCCATCAACAGCCCGGCGATGTTCACGCAGCCGATCAGCAGGCACGACCGCGACCGCCCCCAGAGGATGAGAATCGGCTGCCGCACCAGCTCGGTCTCGGCGCGCTGCAGCGGGATGATGCGAAGGCGCGCCGTGATTCTGCGGTCCGCGATAGAGATCGTCCATCGCCGGCTGTCCGATCGCCGCGGTCTCCGGCATCGGCCTCCGGCCACGTCACGCCCGGCCTGAGCCGCGCGATGATGCCGTAGTTCTGTCCGCCGCCCTCGCAGGCGCGGCACGGGCGAACCGGCGTCACACGTCGACGGTTCCGGGTGCGCCGAGCTCGAGAACCGATCCGGCATCACGCCGACGATGGTGTGCGGTTCGCCGCGCAGCGTGATCGATCGGCCGACGGCGCTGGCGTCGCCGTTGAACAACCGCATCCACAATGAGTGGCTGAGGACCGCCGCTGCCGGACCGCTCGGGCGATCCTCGTCGGCGTTGAACTCGCGGCCGAACGCTGGAGCGACGCCGAGCACATGGAAGAATCCTGCCGACACGCGCTGCTGCTTCACGTACTCGGCGTGAGTGCCGGCGACCATGTTCACGCCCGTCGATCCGAATCCGCCGCTCGTCGTCGCGATGTCCAGCGTCCGGATGTGATCGCGCAGCACCTCCCACGTCGCGCCTGTCTGACCGACGCCGTCGTAACCGCTGCGATCGAAGTGCGTGACGATCTGGGCCAGACGATCCGGTTGCGGATACGGCAGCGCGCGCAGCAGCACGCGGTCCACGACGGTGTAGATGGCCGTGTTGGCCCCGATGCAGAGCGCGAGCGTCAGCACGGCGGCGCTCGTGAAGACCGGCGCGACTTCAGGAGGACGCGGATGGCGTAGCGGAGGTCTTGAGGCATAACGTATCCATCGGCGATCGGGCGATCGGGTGATCGGCGATGTCGATCGACGATGTGAGATCGCCGATCACCCGATCACTCGATCATCCGATAGTCAGACCGCCACCTGCTCAGGTCAGCCGCGCGCAAACGGAATCGCTGGATCTTGCCTGTCGCCGTCTTCGGCAGCTCGGACAGAAACTCGACCCACCGCGGACGCTTGTACTCGGCGAGCCGCTCGCGGACGAACTGCTGCAGTTCCGTCGCCAGCTCGGGCGTGACGGCGACGCCCTGCCGCGAGCACGACGAAGGCGATCGGCTTCACGAGGCCGTCGCCGATCCTCGCGGCCGACGACGCCGCACTCGAGCACCGACGGATGCGCGACGAGCGCGTTCTCGACTTCGACCGGACTCACCCACAGCCCGCCGACCTTGAGCATGTCGTCGGAGCGGCCGGCATGCCAGAAGAAGCCGTCCGCGTCCTGCGTGTACGCTGTCGCCGGTGCGGAGCCAGTGGCCTTCGATGGTGTCCTTCGGTCTTCTCGTGCTGATTCCAGTAGCCGGCGCACACCGAGTCGCCGCGGATCCACAGATTGCCGATCTCGCCTGCCGGCACGGCTGACCACGTCGTCGTCGAGAATGCGCGCCTCGTAGCCGTTGACGATCTGGCCGCTCGATCCGGGACGGATCGCGCCCGGGCCGGTTCGAGATGAACATGTGCAGCGCTTCGGTCGATCCGATGCCGTCGATGACGTCGACGCCGAATCGCGCTGCTTGAAGCGCTCGTAGAGCGCGGGCGGCAAGCGCCTCGCCGGCCGACACCGCCGAGACGCGACGCTCGACGAGATCGAAGTCCGCGCCGCGTCGGACGCTGATGCGCCAGCAGCATGCCGTAGCCGGTCGGCACCGAGTAGAACAGCGTCGGACGGTGCTGTCTCGATGACCGCGTAGACGTTGCTGCGGCGTCGGCGGCGCCCGGCCAGCAGGATCGTCGTCGCGCCGACCGCGAACGGAAAAGACAGCGCGTTGCCGAGGCCGTAGGCGAAGAACAGCTTCGCGACGCTGAAGCGTCCGGTCGGTCTCGCGGATGCCGAGCACGCCTTCGCCGAACAGCTCGGCGCAGACGACCATGTCGTGCTGCAGGTGCACGCACGCCCTTCGGCGTGCCGGTGCTGCCCGACGAGTAGAGCCAGAACGCCGGCGCGTCGCGGCTCGTCGGCTCGGCGTCGAACTCGCCGGCTGCCCTGCGACGATCAGCGTGCCGAACGCGGTATGCGTATGCGGTTTCGTCGGCGCCGCCGACGACGATGATGTGGCGCAGCCAGCGGCGGGCTCTGCGGCGAGATGGCGTGGATGGCCGGCAGCAGCTCGGCGCTGGCGACGAGCTGCTCGTCGCGCGGGAATCCCGCACCACGTATCTGTAGTCGTTCGGCTTCCACAGCGTGTTCAGCGGCACCGGCACGGCGCCCATCTTGATCGCGCCGAAGAAGCTGTAGATGAACTCGGGGCCGTCGTAAATCAGCAGCAGCACGCGCTCTTCCGGCCGCACCGCGAGGCGGCGCAGCGCGCTGGCGAAGCGGTTCACCTTGTGCAGGAGCTGTTCGTAGGTGATCTGCGCGATCGCCGCACTCAATTGCGACCCGGCTGCCGCGTCCGATGATGACGTTGCGGTCGACGAAATAGGTGGCGACGTTGAAGGTCGCGGGCACGCCGAGCGCGGCCGCGTCGATGGCGCTCACGACCGATATAATAAGTGTTATGGCTCGAGTGATTCACCTGGCGCCTGCGCAGCCGCGGCTGGCAAAGCCTGAAGTGGCTCAAGGTGCGCGCGCCCGGGATCGCCCAGCTACCTTCGGCTGAAGGGGCTGATGCGCGAGCTGAACCTCCACACGGTGTGCGAGGAAGCGCAGTGCCCGAACATCGGCGAGTGCTGGAACCACGGCACCGCGACGTTCATGATCCTCGGCGACGTGTGCACGCGCGCCTGCTCGCACTGCGCCGTCGTCGCACGGACGGCCTGGCGCGGTCGACGCCGCCGGAACCGGTCCGCGTCGCCGACGCGATCAAGACGCTCGACCTCAGCTACGTCGTCATCACATCGGTCGATCGCGACGATCTCGCCGACGGCGGCGCGTCGATCTTCGCCGACACCATTCGAGAAACGCGGCGCGCCTGGCCGGCGTGCCGCATCGAAGTGCTGATTCCGGACTTTCAGGGCAACGAGGCGGCGCTGCACGCGGTGCTCGACGCCCGGCCCGACGTCCTCAACCACAACACCGAAACCGTGCCGCGCCTCTATCGCATGGCGCGCTCGGGCGGCCGCTACGCGCGGACGCTGGAGTTGCTCGATCGCGTCGCGCCGCTACGCGCCCGACATCCCGACCAAGACCGGAGTGATGGTCGGCCTCGGCGAGAGCACGACGAGCTGGTCGCGACGTTCGAGGATCTGCGCGCCGTGGGCTGCGGCATCCTGACGATCGGCCAGTACCTGCGCCCGTCGCCCGCCCACGCGCCGATGGTCCGCTACTACCATCCCGACGAATTCGCCGAGCTGAAAGCGCATCGCGCTGACGCTCGGCTTCGTCCACGTCGAATCGGGGCCGCTGGTCCGCAGCTCGTATCACGCCCACGAAACCGCCGACGCCTACGCCCGCGCCGCGCGATAGGCAGCCCAACCCACAGGACCGTCGGCTTCTATCCGCGCTCCTGAACGAACTGGTCGATCGCCCAGTCGAGCACCGGGTCGCGTCCATTCTGAAAGTCTGGCCGGCGACGCCGGCACCACGAGCGACGGCGCGATCCCCTGATCTTCGATCACCTGCATGTTCGCCGTGTATTCAATCCACCGCGACACGCTGTAGGACCATCCGCCGCCGAGCATGAAGGTCTGTGGATTCGCGGTGCTGCCGGCGGTCCTGTCGCCGGCGAGGGTCACGTGGCGCAGTTCGCGCATCGCGGCGATGAAGCTCTCGGTGCTGCTGGCGCACTGGCGTCCCACGAGCAGCAGCACGGGCCGCGTGAACTGAAAACGATCCGCGCGGCGAAAACGTTCGCGGCTGCAGCGGCGTGAACTCGCTGTGGCCGGGGCCGCTGCGGAACTGGACGTAGCCGAGCGTGGTCGTCGCCGTCGCGAAGCGGCCCGCGAACTGGAAGGCCAGCGAGTCGTCTCCCTCCGGGATTCATCCGCACGTCGACGATGAGCGCCGGCCGATCCCGGAAGGCGTCGAGGAAGGCATCGAGATCGGCGACGTTCAGCTGGCCCGGATTCCAGGAGGTGACGCCGATGTAGGCGACGCCGTTGATGACCGCCGACACCGCGGCGCTCGCGTGGTCGCGTTCGCGCGGGCCAGCATACGCCGCCACACGTCCACGTTCCAGTTGATGAAATCGGTCGGCACGTAGGTCCGCACCGTGCGTAGCCGGCTGCGGTCAGGACGACGTGCTGGATCGTGCAGCCGCGCGAGCATGGACTGCAGGATGGTGACGAGTTCGTTCTCGCTCGTGGCGGCTGCCGCCCGCGGCTCGAATTCAGCCTTCAACGCGTTCCAGTCGATCCGTTTGTAGTCGAAATAGGGATAGACGCGGTCGAAGGTGGACCAGAGTTGATTGAACTGGCCGCGGAAATCGCCGGCCGCGGCGGTCGGCGCGACTGGCTGATTGTGCGATCCACAGGCGGCTGCGACGAGCAGACCGCAGAGGAGCGTGAGAATCTGCCGCCTTCGGCGTCGTCGGCGTTGGTCTCGCGGATGGTGTCCGACACGTCTGACACCATCAACGCGTGCCGGTGAGGCGCTTCAACTCTTCAGTCCAGTTCAACACGACGTGCATCGTCGTCACCGGTTTGTCGGTTGATGCCACCACCTGCCCGGGAAGAAAACGCTGACCGTCGGCGCTGATGTCCCAGCTTCCGGATCGGCGCGGTCGAGTCGTACTGTCCCTGCGGGCCGTCGAACAGCACGCGGGGCGGATCGACGCGGAATGGCGACAGCGATCGAATGGCCGCCGAAAGGACCTGGTGGCGATCCGCCAGTGCCCGATCGCGTCAGCAGCTCGCGCCCATCGGCAGTCCAAATCGGCTCGCTTCCAGCAGCGGTCGAGACCCGCGTTTTCTCCCCGGGGCCGGGATAGGGCTGCACGGCCACCTCAAAAAGCTCCTGACTCGTTCGAGGCGTATGCGATCAGGCGTCCGTCAGGCGAGAACTCCGCGTGCCACAGCAAGAAAGCCGATTCGACGAACACGTGCGGCGTCCGATCGCCATCCATCGGCAGCACCTGCAGATCGCGGCGGCGCCGGTCTTCGTGCGCTGCAGGAACGCCAGCGTGTTCGTGGCGCGCGACCACGACATTGGCGTCTGTCCAACGTCGCTCGTCAGCAGGCGCTCGGACTTTCCGCCGCCGCTCGTGTCGATCAAATGCAGGTTGTTCACGCCGTTCACGGCCTGGTTGAAGACGACGCGTTTGCCATCAGGAGACCACACGGGATTGTTGCCGCCGTTGAACGTGAGGCGAGTCGGTGCACCACGCAGGATGTCGAACACCCAGATGTCGGGACCGCGTCCTTCGCCTCTGAGCGATGCCGCGAGCTTCTGTCCGTCGGGCGACAGGCGCGGACCGAGATAGGCGCCTGGCGCAGCACCGGTCAGCGGCTGCGTTGTGCCTTTTCGATCGACCCACACGAACGACTCTTCCCGAATCGGCGCGACACCGCCGACGGCGTAAACCAGCGTGCCCGAGGCGGACACGGCAAACTGACCCGCGCCGGTGTCGTCATTGCCGTTTGGGTATGTTCAGCGCATGCATCACGGCTTCGACGAGCGCGACGGGCGCGCCGGTGATCTGTCGCGATTGGACGTTGAAGGGCACGGCCATCAGCGAGCCGCTCTTCATGTAGAGAAGATGTCCGGTATTCACGTAACGGGCATCGGATCCGCCGGGCATCAGCACGCGCCTGTCGCTGCCGTCGAGCGACTGCACGAAGAGGTTCGCGGTCGCCCAATCAAACGACAGCACCGACGTGAAGAGAATCGCCTTCGCGCCGGGCAGCGCTTGCACGAGGAGCAGACGTTCGCTCTTCGACGCGTCGGCTGTGACGACTGGGGTGGAAGTGCCGCCAGCCGACGACACCTTCGACACGGTCGCGCGATTCGCGAAGAAGATGCTGCCGTCGTCCGCCCAGCTCGCGCTCGAGATGTTGGCGTTGGGCAGGTCGCAGATCGTCGCCACCGCGCCGCCACCAACCGGCACCTTCTTGATCTTGTTGGCGGTCCAGAATCCGATCCACGCGCCATCGGGTGAAAAGAACGGTGCGATGGCATCTTCGGTCCCGGCGATCGCGTTTGCTTCGGCGCGGTCGAGGGTTCGCGCGTAGAGTTGCGTCACCTTGTTTCTTGTGCCCGCGAACACCACCGTACGTCCGTCGGGAGCGATCGCCATGGCCGTGCGGGAAGGCCGCACGAGAGGCAGCGACCAGACCAGATTCTCCGCAGGGAGCACGCTCATCTGCAGATGCGTCACGAGCGGAGCGCTGGCTGATCCGCGGGGAAGCAGCCAGCCGACCAACGTGCACCGGCGAGCGATGCCGCGAAGCACCCATGGCACTGTGTTCTGCCAGCGCGACGCGGTCGGCCGACTCGCGACGTGTGATGCCGTTGCCGGCGGCACCTGCGCGGTCACTCCTGACGCGGCTGCACGATCGCCCGTCGAGCAGGAATCGCGCGACCGCCAGGTGTCGCCGATGCGCGTGGTTCCGATCCTTGTCGAGGCATCGCTGAATCAGCGTGACGACGTTCGGCGGCACGTCGGCTGGGAGCGCCGACCAGTCCGGCGTCGATTTCAGCACCGACGCGATCGTCTCGGCGATGTCGTCGCCTGCGAACGCGCGCCTGCCGGTGAGCATCTCGTAGAGCACAGCACCGAACGCCCAGACGTCGGTCCGCTTGTCGACGGCGCGGCCCCGCGCCTGCTCCGGCGACATGTACGCCGCGGTGCCGAGGATCACGCCCAGGCCGGTCATCGCGGTGACGTCGGTCATCGTCGGCGACTGCGATGGATCGGAGCGTCCGATGCCGCTCGCACCGGTGTCGGCGAGCTTCGCCAGTCCGAAGTCCAGCACCTTCACCGTGCCGTCGTGCCGGACCTTGATGTTGGCGGGCTTCAGATCGCGATGGATGATGCCGCTGCTCGTGCGCCGCTTCGAGCGCGTCGGCGATCTGCATGCGCGATCGGCAGCGCCTCGTCGATCGGGATCGCGTCCTTCGCGTGATGCGCTCGGCGAGCGTCGGCCCTTCGACCAACTCCATCACGAGCGCCGTCACGCCTGGCTGCCCGGAGCCGCTCGCCGGCGCGTCTTCAAGGCCGTAGATCGCGGCGATGTGCGCGTTGGTTCAACGATGCGAGCACTTCGGCTTCGCGCTGAAAGCGCGCGAGCCGATCGGGATCCGCCGGCGAGCGACGGCGGGCAGGATCTTGATCGCGACCTGCCGCTTCAGCCTCGTGTCCGTTGCGCGATAGACCTCGCCCATGCCGCCGGCGCCGAGCGGCGCCAGGATCTCGTATGGGCCCAGACGCATGCCGGAGTCCAGAGCCATCAGGCGCTGCCGATTCTACGGCAGGAACTCGGTGAGCTCCGCGCGCTGCCGCCTCCGGACAGGCCACGAAATCCCGTGGCCTGTCTCCGAATCCGATGAAAAGCGAACCCGTTTACATTTCTTGAAAGCGGAATCATCTGCCCGGCGCTCCCAGTTGCTCCCGGCCGGAAACGCGGTGGCGTGTAACCGTTACGAAATGAAGAGATACGGGTAGTGCGTATCCTGGTCGCCTGCGCTGGCCAGGCAGGAGGTCCGGGCACATGTATTGCCCCTACCGATCGAAGCTGAGGCGAGCGGCACGCCAGTCGATTCCACCGGCGCCACCTTGTGCGTGTCTTTCAGCGAGAGAGGTGCCAGTTGAATCCGACAGAGCGCGGACGAGCTCCTTCGCACTTACCCGGTGCTCCGGGAGCTGCCAGCTCCTCTTCTGAAGAAGGTCGAGGCGACGGCCACGCCGGTCCAGGCACCCGCGGGCCAGCGGCTGTTCGGTGACGGCAGTCCCTGCACCTACTATCCACTGCTCATCGAAGGGATCATCCGGGCCTCGAAGGTCAGCCCTGAGGGCCACGAGATCCTCCTGTACTCGTCTCAACCCTGGAGAAAGCTGCGTCATCACGGTCGTGACGCTGCTCGGCGAGGTGTCCTATCCTGCGATCGGAACAGCAGAGACGGAGCTGGTGCTCTTCGCCGTCCCACGAAGCGTGTTCCTGGAGATCGTCCTGGAGTCCCCGGCCTTCCGAGTCTTCGTGTTCAACGCCCTGTCCCAGAGGCTCGCGCACCTGATGGCCCTCGTTGACGACGTGGCTTTCCACCGGGTCGACCAGCGGCTGGCTTCGCGCCTGCTCCTCCAGCGGCAGCCCGACGCCAACCACCCATCAGATGCTCGCCGACGAACTGGGGACGAGCCGCGAAGTCGTGAGCCGCATCCTGGAAACCTTCCAGCACGTCCGGAATGATCCGGCTCGGCCGAAAGCGGATCGAAATCCTGGACCGGAACGCACTCGACCGGCTCCACCGAGTCGAGAGGGCTGAAGTAAGGCGGCCCTAGGCCGCCGCATTGATCACGTGGACGAAGGCGAGCGTCCCAGGCGGACGCTCGTTCTCCGTGACAACGGTTACAGACAGCGAGTGCTGGCCTCAGTTATAGCTTGAGAACAGGCAAGGCACCGCGTGCGACGCCTCGGGTTCCAGGAAATGTTGGGGAGGAATAAGGGTGACGCCATGAAGATCCAGTCCGCTCCGTTCGGTTTACTTCTCTCCGTTTTGCTGCTCGTGCCGGGAACTCCCGCGCGCGCGCAGACCGCGGCTCCCGCCGCGGAGGTCGTCTGGTCGGCGACCAACGACTTCGGCGGCAAGATGATGGATATCGACCGCTTCGACAACGTCTACTCGGTCGGCGACACGATCGTCGGCGGCATCGTCCTCACGCGGAAATTCAACCCGGACGGCTTCCTGCTGTGGGAGCGCACCTACCGGCCCGACATTCGCCGTGAAGGCGACCTGGGTGGCCGCCGATCCCAACGGCGGCGCCTACGTCGTCGGCTACAAGTTGGACCGGTTCCAACCAGTCCGCCATCGGCTACTTCGTGCTGCGCTACGACGCCGACGGCAACCTGAGCTGGTCGGACGTCAGCGACGGAACCGGCATGGCGGTCCGGGCGGTCGCCGACCGCGCCGGCAACGCCTACGTGACCGGCAGCCTCTTCGTGGCCGGCAGTTTCACGATCGGGATCGTGAAATACTCGCCCGCCGGACGGCAATGGGTCTGCCCGGCGGTCAATCCGAACGGCAACCTTTTCCCCGGCACGCCCTCGCCGACCGGCCTTTACCTGTCCGACGACGGCGGCTCGGTCGCCGCCTCGGGCACCAGCGGCTACCTACTACTACGTGCTGTCCTGCGACCAGTCCGGGTCCAAGCGATTCCAGGACTTCCGCGACCATTCCGTCTACGCCGCCGGAGTCGCGATCAACAATCAGGGCGAGCTGTATTTCGGCAACGGCCTGGCCGGCGGCGCGGGCATGCAGATCACGAAGTACTCCGCCACGGGCGTCGTGCTGTGGACCAACGTCTACCCCCAGGGCGATTACATCTACCGCCTCGCGCTCGACTCGCAGGGCAACGTGATCGCGACCGGCCCCGATTACAGCGGCTACTACGCGAACTGGATCACGCTGAAGGTCTCCCCGGCCGGCGCCCTCGCTGTGGTCGGCGACCTACGACGCGCTCATCGCGAACAACGAGATGCCGGCGTTCGTCGCGCTCGACCCCCTCGACAACGTCTATGTCACGGGCGTGGGCGGCCCGGAGGTGGTCGCCGCCAACGGCAGCCGCTATATGCGCATGGTCACGGTGAAGTACAGCGCGGGCGGCGCCCTCGTGTGGACGATCGGCTCGATCGAAGGCGGCTCGGGCAACGTCGTTCGGGTGGGCGGCGACGGCAGCACCCTGTTCGTGCAGGGCTACGGCGGGATGTACACCGCGCGTTACCGCCAGACCGACCTCGCGGGCGATGCGCCGCCGCCCCCGCGCGCCGCCGCCCGTCGTGGCACCGCCCGCGCCGACGAACCTGGCCGCGAGCTCGAGCGCCCGCGCCAGGATTAACCTCACGTGGACCAACACCGCCACCAACGCGACGTCGATCACCGTACAGCGCTGCAGCGGGAGCACGTGCACGGCGTTTGTCGCCGTCGCCCAGCTCGCCGCCACGGCGAAGCTCCTGGACCGACTCAGGGGTGAAGTCGCGCTCGACTTATCGCTATCGCATGTTCGCGTCCAACGATGCGGGAGGTCGCCAGTACTCGAGCATCGCGAGCGCGACCGCGCGCTGAGCACTAAGAGCACGTTGCAGTCGAGGCTTCGCACACCACTGGGGACACCAGCGGACGCGGAGGGTTTCTTGTATTTCCTCTCTGTGTCCTCCGTGTCCTCTCTGTAGTTGGCGAGTTTGATTTCGCAACGCACTCCGACGCGTCCGTCTTAGAAGCCGATGCGAATGCCGGCCGAGGGGCAACAGCGGGAACAGATCTGATCGGTGAATGCCGTGGCGCGTGGCCAGGAATGGTGGCCGAAAGATTTTCGCCGTTGGCGGAGCGCCACGTTGGTGCGGATTCCGGCACGTTGATGATCTCGACGAACAGCGTCAGGCGGCGCTTGTCGTAGCTGGAACGACGCGGATCGGCTCTCACATCGAGACGCGCGTACGGCGGCAGCCGCGCGGTGTTGCGCTTCCGGTGCCGGCGAAGAAGACCGGTCGGACGCTCCTCGAAAGGTAGCCAGGGTAGGGCACGCTGCTGGTCCGAATGCGCAGCTTCGCGCCGGCACTGGTGCGCGGCGAGCGCCGGGTGCTGGCCATATGCGCTGAGCGTATGCCGCTGGTCGACGTCGGCCCAGAACGATTCGCCGCGCCCGGCATCGTCATAGCGCAGCTGCCCGTGGAATGTCTGATCCATCCGTTGAAACGCGCCGGATCGCGCCGCTGCACCACGAGTTCGACGCCGCGCGACGAGCCGGCCAGTGCGTTCTGCCAGAACGGCTGCAGCGTCGCCGCGAAGACGGAGACGGCCGTCGACGACGCGCGTCTCGCTGTCCTGGAATCGCAGGATGTCGCGCTCGCGGCGGTCGAACACCGCGATTTGCCACTGCACGTTCGGCGTCGGCCGATGTGCGATCGCGACGTCGAGGCTGCGCGCGCGCTCCGCGCCGACGCGTCGGGACGGCCGGAACGTGCCGATCACCTGATCGAGCTCCGGCGTCTGCGCCGCCAGGCCGCCGCCGGCGCGCAGCGACCACGCCCGGCCGATCAGCCACGTCCCCAGCAGCCACGGCGTCGCGATCGTAGCAATACGTAACTGAACGAAGTACAA
>ERZ1370068.6507-contig-5486_pt1 | contig 30314 bp, 33 predicted proteins | sample MGYA00561227_ERZ1370068 | MGnify/ENA primary metagenome ERZ1370068 (study PRJEB38410, sample SAMEA6850437) | metagenome | study: Metagenomic assessment of the ecological functions of the soil: analysis of the soil microbiota associated with the...
ATTGTACTTCGTTCAGTTACGTATTGCTGGGGAAGCCGTGTGTGGACTTCGCGCGCGACCGGTCCACCTGTCCGAGCGGTACCTCAACGATCCCGCCGGCGTGCAGCAGTGGTTCTCGCTGAGCGCGGCCCCGCCCCCGATCTTCTGGAGCAGGGATGGCCCGCTCACGCTCGAGTTCACATTGTCCACGCGGGCCTGACGCCTGCGCATCTCCGGGGGAGCCTCGACGATCCTCGACCTTTCCGACCTCGACGGGATCGCCGTGGCGCAACACAACATTTGGCAGGTCACGAGCGCCGCGGGAAGAATCGCTTCCGGGCCGAGTCGGTGCTGCTCGCTTTGACGGGCAGGGTCACGGTGACCGGGGTGACGGATCGGCGTCGCCTCGGCCGACCGGCGACGGCTATCCCGTCAGCGTCGGCAGCGGCCGCGCGGGCTTCCCGAAGACCTTGACGCTTCCGCCGCCGAGCGACGCTGGCCGCGGTCACGGCGTCGCCCGTGGCCCTCGAAGAGGCCCTGCCGTCGCCCGGTCGAACGATCTGTGCAAGGCGGCGCCGAGGGTCACTCACCGTCCAGGCCGTGGCCTGCTTCCCGTACCACGGCTGGCCGTCACGGCGGACATCACGGATGCGACGCCGACGTGCGATCCCGCCTGAGCTACCTGCAGCTGCTTCACGAGCGACGCCTGGCGCTGGACGTCTCGGCACAAGTTCGCACCCGCGACGACGGCGAATCGCACGATTCAGTTCCCTGTGCCGACGCCCCTTGCTCGGAAGCACGGCGGACGCCGCGGTCATCGCGATCGTGCGCCTCACCTCGACATCGGGCGCCTGTAACGGCGGCATGCACTGCGCCCGGCTGCTCGCAGGGATCGCGGACCGACGATGACTCCTGCACGACGGAGAACGTCCGAGGCGGTCAGCGCGAACACCTGGCCTGACCGTCGGGCGACACCTACTTCGTTCTGCGTCTACGGTTGGTTCGACGACTGCACCTGACGGCGGGAAACACCGCGTGCAGCCTTTGCGTTTCTCCAGGCGACTCGCGCCGGCGAACGATCAAGTGCGCCGGAGCGCCGCCGCTGACCCGGAACCAGATGGCCACGGGGACCGAACGCGCTGGCCGTGAACGACTACTCGATCACGTCGCCGACCGCGGCATCTGCTTCCCCGGCGTCGGCCAGACCACGAGCGACGGCCGCCGGGCCGCGACACCGTGTGGTCGTTCACGGCGCCGGCCGACCGGCACGTACTCGTTCAAGGCGTGGGTATCCAGTGATGCCGCCGGGAGCGGCAACCTCGCGCTCTACACGATTCCAGGCCCGGCCTGCCCGGCAACCGGAGGCCAAACGCGCGCAGCCACGCTCGTCGGAGCGAACCGGAACACCAACACCGGGCAGTTCACGGCCGCCGAAGAGGTCTACTGCCAGAGCATCACGGCGGGGACCAAGATCTACCTCTTCGTGGACGAGGCCGCCGCAAGCACGACCGGTGGCGGCTACACGATCGAGGCCAGCAGGTGCGTGAAGGAGGTCGAGTCCAACAACACGCCGGCCACCGCGAACACCTACGGATTTGCCGCCTCCTGCCCCGTGGAGGGGACCATCGCCGCCGGCACGGCACCTCTTGCGACGTGGATTTCTTCGCGTTGGGTTCGTTCCCGGCCAACAGCCGCGTCTTCGCCATCGCGGATTCCGTCCAGGCCAACTCGACCGACCCCGATATGCGCGTCACGGATGCGACCAACTCGATCGAATACGACGACGACGCCAACTCGACGCCTTGGGGCTCTCCTGGGCCCCAATATTGCGGGTCGGCCGCTGACCGGCGTGGCGTCGTTCATCGAGGTGACGCCACTTCACGGTGGGAGCGCCCGGAGCCCTACCGCCTCTACGCGGTCGTTCAGCCGCCGGGCGGCAGGCGTGGGAACAGCTCGGCTACGGCCGAGGTGGGGGACGCCACCAACAGCTCACTCGCCGGAGCGAATGCCGCCGGAAATATGTTCTTCTCCGGTACGGTCAGCTCCTCGACGGACCTCGACCTCTACCGGTTCTGCGCAGCCGCGGGGGATGTGATCACCCTGGGCATCGACGGTGACCCGCTGCGCAACCTGACGCCCGTTCAACCCCGCCGTCTTCCTGATCGACAACGCCGGGACGTCAGCTCCTCGGCTTCACCGACGCGCAGCGACGTCGTCGAACACCGCGGGCGTCGGGACTGCTCGCGACGACTCCAACGTCTCCCGGCGGAGTCGGCCACGTGGCGGCGCGCTACACCGGCGCTTACTACGCCGGCGTCAACAACAACGCGGGCGCGACGCTGGGCGATTACCTCTACTCGATCGGCGTCAACTGCCAGGCCGGCGCCCAGCCAGTCGCGTCGATCTCAGCGTGACCAAGTCCGATTCCCCCGATCCCGTGACGGCCGGCGGCCTGGTGACCTACACGGTCACGGTGGCGAACGCCGGGCCGAAACATCGCCCTCGACGCGAACATGCTCGATCCGTTGCCCGCGGGGACGACCTTCCAGATCGATCACCGGCGTCGGGAGCGGAGGCAACTGGAGCTGCACGGTGCCCGTCGTCGGAACCAACGGCACGATCTCCTGCACCAACAGCTGCTTCTCAGCGGCGGATCGTTCACGTTCACGATCACGGTCAAGAGTCGAGCCCGTGCAGTGGAAACCTGGTCCTCAACAACACCGCGACGGTGTTCACCCTGACCGCTCGATGTCAACAGCTCGAACAACTCGGCGACCGCGACGACCACGGTCAGTCGATCCCGGAACGTGCAGCGACGACAACGCGTGCACTGGCGAACGACCACTGCGTCGGCACGATCTTGCGTCGGCGACCCGCCGCCGGCCTGCAACGACAACAACGCGTGCACGGCGAACGCGTGCAACCCGTCGACCGGACTCTGCGAGAACCCGACCGCCGATCTTCTGCACGGCGTCGGATCGAATGCCAGCACTCGTCGGCACGTGCGACCCCGAGACCGGGGTCTGCTCGAACCCGGCGCTCCCGATGGCACGACTTGTAACGACAACAACCTCTGCACGGCACCCGATACCTGCCAGAACGCGGCCTGCGTCGGAGCGAACCCCGTCGTCTGCAACGACTTGCAACCAATGCACCGACGACGCGTGCAATCCCGCGCACCGGTGCTTTGCGTCTTCGCAACGCACGAACGGACTCCTGCGATGACGGCAACGTCTGCACGGCCGGCGACCAGTGCTCACCGGCCGGATTCAGCGAGAACTTCGACGACCACGTTACCCAGCGTCCCTGCCGGCTGGACCACGAGCTTCACCGGCGCCGGGCAGAACTGGGTGACGCAGAGCACGAGCAGCGACACGCCGCCGAATTCGGCCTTCGGGTTCGACGGGTTCAGCGGAACGGTCGACACCCGGCGAGGAGCTACTCACGTCGCCCGCCGATTCGCGGATCACCTCGGCGACCGCGAAGCTGACCTTCAGGAACCGGTGGAGCTTCGAGAGCGCGACGAGCTGCTTCGACGCATCCGTTCTCGAGATCAAGATCGGCGCCGGCTCGTTCACGGGCATCGTGGCCGCGGGCGGGAGCTTCGTCACCGGCGGCTACACCGGGACCGTCTCGTCGACCTTCAGCAACCCGCTGGCCGGCCAGTCGGCCTGGTGCAACAACTCGGCCGGATACCCGGCCTACCTGACGACACGAAGTCAACCTCCCGGCTGCCGCCGCCGGCCAGACGATCCAGCTCCGCTGGCGGCATCGGCTTCGACACGAGCGCCGGCGCGGTCGGTCAGAACATCGACTCGATCGCCATCACCGACGTGAGCGTCTGCGTTTCGGACCTGCGGCGCCGGCCACCACGGCCTGCGGCGATCAGACCGCCACGCCCATGCGACAACCCGGATCACTGCAGCGGCATCAACGCCTCGTGCGTACCGAACTACGCCTCGACCGCAACGACTGCGGCGACGCCGAAGCGCAGTGCACCAGCCAGGATTACTGCAACGGCACCGGCGGCTGCACCGACAACGGTTACAAGCCGGCGGCAACCGCTTGCGGCGATCCGACCTCCGGTCCGTGCGACAACGCGGACCACTGCAGCGGCATCGACGCCTCCTGCGATCCGAACCACGCCGCGACGACGACCACCTGCGGCGACGCCGAAGGCGCAGTGCACCAACCAGGACTATTGCGACGGCAACGGAGGCTGCGCGGACAACGGCTACAAGCCTGCCGCGACGGCCTGCGGCGATCCCTCGAGCGGACCGTGCGACAACGCCGGACCACTGCAGCGGCGTCGACGCCGTCGTGCGATCCGAACCACGAGCCGACGTCAACGACCTGCGGCGACACCGAAACGCGGTGCATCTATCAGGACTACTGCGACGGCGACGGCGCCTGCCACGACAACGGCTTCAAGCCGACCACGACCGTCGTGCACCGACGGGGACGCCTGCACCACCGGCGACACTCTGCGACGGTGCCGGCGGCTGCAGCCCCGGCGGCCCGACGAACTGCGACGACGGGCCAGTGCTGCACAGAACGACCTGTGCGATCACGGCCACGGGCTGCTACCTAGCACCGTACACGATGTCCTCCGGTCATCGTGACCCAGCCGTCTCTCGGGCCTGCGCGCTGCTGTGGCCTCCGCAGCACGGATTACGTCGGACTTCACGGTCGCCAGCACGGGCGCCGGCGGCGTCGAGCCAGTGCGGGATCGCGTCGATCGCGTTCGCCAGCTGCAGCGTCCAGCCAGCAAGAGAACGCACACGGTACCGGGGACGGAAACTCCGGATCGGGACTGCGTCTACTCACCCGGCACCCTCGTCGCTCAGGGCCGAGCGTGACGGGCCTGCAGCCCGATCGGGCGCTCGTACTCGTCGACGGTTGTCGCCACCGACGTCTGCGGCAACGTCAGCGCCCGTCGAGCTCGTTTCGATGTTCGGCGTCTTCCACGACCGGGCCACGCGCCGGCGCTGCACAGCGCCAACCCCGGATCGAACCAAGAACGACACGCGTGCCGGGATCAACGGGACCTACGGCACCGGCTGCGGAGGGCGGCACCTGCGGCGCGACCGGCACTGGACGACGACAGCTCCGACGCGGATCCCGAGATGGAGATCTTCCAGAGCGCCTCGATCAGCGTGGGCGATCTGGGTCTCGAAAGGCGAGCGGAGGCAATGCCAAGCTGACGTGGACCGAGCCGACGCACGAGCCCGGGATGATCGTCACGAGGTTCCACGTCTACCGGCTGGATCCGATCACGTTGTTCTGGACTCAGCTCGCGGAGGTCACGAAGCAGAACGACGTCGTTACCTGGACCCGGTCCTGACCGACGGCGTCAACCATCAGCTACAAGGTCACGGCGGTGATCAAGCCGTAGCCGCCGCGATCACCGCTTCAGCTTCGGTTCGACAGACCGGGACGGTGCTCAGCACCGTCCCGGTTTTTTTGCACGGCTCGGGGTCGTCAGTGACATGGCGGGGGCGGAGTAGACTCGCGCCGGGAATCCGGAGACCACCTCCGTGGCCGATCCGATCGAACCGACGGCGCAGCGATCGTTTCCGCGAACCGCCGCCAGCCTGCCGGAGATATTTCGAGTTCATGGACGCGTTCTTCGCGCGCGCCGGGGTCGGCGACGAGCACCGGCTGCCGATGCAGTTCGCCGTCGAGGAGTTGTTCACGAACCTGGTGAAGTACAGCCGGGGCGGGACGCGGGAGATCCATGCTCGACCTGAGGCGCGACGGCGGCCGGCTCGTCGTCAGCCTGACCGACTTCGGCGTGGAGCGCTTCGACATCCGCACCGTCCCGAACGTCGACGTCGATCGCGACGTCAAAGGACCGCAAGCCGGGAGGCCTCGGCATCCATCTCTTGAAGCGCATGGTCGACGACGTCGACTACGAGTACGTCGACGGCCGCAGCACGACCACGTTCGTCAAACGACTGGGGTGACGGGATGCTCGACATCAAGGTGGGCGAAAATGGCGAGATCGTACTTTCCGGGGCGCTTCGACGCGTCGCAAGCCGTCAAGGCCGAGACGTTCATGGCCGCGGTCACCGAGTCCCGGGTCGTGGATCTCGGGGAGCTCCAGTACATCTCCAGCCTCGGCTTGGGGGTCCTTCTGGCGACCCAGAAGCGGCTGATGGGCACCGGACACGCCCTCAAGCTCGTCAACGTCCGCGGCCACGTCCGCGAAGTCTTCCATTATTCCGGCTTCGAGCGGATTTTCGAGATCGATCCCGCGCCCCAGGCGTAGCGAGCCGGCCAACCTTTCGGGACCCCGGCGTGTACTTATGACGACTGAGCAGAACGACAACGAACTGGTTCAGGAGTGCCTTGCCGGTGACGAACACGCTTTCGAGATCTTGCTGCTCCGCTACCAGGACCGGTTTTCAACGCGATCCTGCGGATGGTCCGGCACCGGGACGAGGCCAGCGACCTCACGCAGACGGCCTTTCTCAAGGCCTACGAGCAGCTCGGAAAGTTCGACTCCGCAGCACAAGTTCTTCAGTTGGCTCTACCGGATCGCCATCAACGAGGCGATCAATCACGTCAAGCGACGCGGCCGGCTCGAGCCCCTCGACGGCGAGTGGGCGTCCACGGCGCGCAGCCCCGAGGACGCTTCTGGTCGGATCGGACCTCAGCGTCCACGTTCAGGACGCTCTGATGAGCATCTCCTCCGACTACCGGGCGGTCCTCGTCCTCAGGCACTTCGAAGGATGCTCGTACGACGAGATCGCCAAGATCGTGGGCGTGCCGGAAAAGACTGTCAAATCGAGACTTTTCAGCGCTCGGACGCCAGCTCAGGGAGCTGCTCGAAGCACAGAGGAATACTGCAATGAGCATCCATCCCGAGATTCTCGAGCTCATCCACGCCGAAATCGACGGGGTCGCGACCGAGGCCGAGCAGATCCGGCTGCGCGACGCGATCAGCGCGCGACGCCGCGGTCCGCGACGAGTACCGCCGCCTCCGGGGCCTGTCCGACATCCTCGCCCGGGTCGAGCCGGCGGCACCTCCGGCGCAGCTGGCGCCCGAGCGTCATGCGGGCGGTCCGTGCGCGCGGAACGCGCGGTCGGCGGCGGCTTTGCGGCCGTCTTCGGCCTACTGGCCGGGTGGGCGTCTGGCTATTCGCTACGCCTACGCCGTCGCGGCGGAGCAGTCGATCGGGATCCTCGGATTCCAGCTCGGTGACCGGTGGGAGCCTTTCAACCCCGCGGTTCCCGAACAGCGACGCCGGGGCGACCATCGCACCGTCCGCGCCGGGCAGAGCCGTCTCGACCTGACTGCCGCCGGCGTCCCGGGGTTCGCCACGCTGCAGCCGTCCACGTCCGGAGCCGCGATCGGGCTCGAGTCTGAGCGCCAACGAGCCCGTCGAGTTCCTGCTCCGGTACGACCCGGCCAAGGACGGCGGCCGCGTGGATGTTCCTGGTCGTGCGCGGCGGGGCGGCGACCGAGGCCGGAACGCTGCGATCTGACCACGGAGACACTGATCGGCTAACGCCGGAGAAAGGCACCAACCTTTCGACGGCTCGGTTGTAGATCCTAACGAACACGATTCCAGCTAGCCTACGGGCGGAGGAGATGGTCATGGCGGTACAGAACTCGACGAAGAAGTGGGTCTTCATCGGGGTTGGCGTCGATCGCGGCCGTCGCGTTGGTGGTGTTCTTCCAGAACTATCCGCCCACAGCCCGACGGACGCCGCCGCGACGATCGGCGCGGCGCAGCGTTACCACTCGACCCAGATCACCGGGGCCGACGTCAAGGTGAGCCAGGACGAGCTGACCACCTGGATTCAGAGCGATACGTTCGACCGTATCGTCAAGGATCCTCAGGCTCGCAAGCTCTTCACCGACGCCGCGGTGATCAGCATGTTCAACGACGCGGCCGCAAGCAAGCTCGATGCCGACGGCATGCGCAAGCTGCTCGATGCCGACGGCAACTCAGCGCGACAGCTCGGACGCCGACGGCATACGCAAGCAGCTCGACGCCGACGGCCTGCGCAAGCAGCTCGACGCCGACGGCCATGCGCAAGCAGCTCGACGCCGACGGCATGCGCACAGCAGCTCGACGCCGACGGCATGCGCAAGCAGCTCGACGCCGACGGCATGCGCAGCAAGGTGCCGACGCCGACGGCATCGCAAGCAGCATCGACGCCGACGGCACGCGCAAGCATGCCGACGCCGACGGCCATGCGCAAGCAAGCTCGACGCCGACGGCATGCGCAAGAAGCTCGACGCTGACGGCATGCGCAAGCAGCTCGACGCCGACGGCATGCGCAAGCAGTCGACGCCGACGGCATGCGCAGCAGCTCGCGCATGGACAACGCCGCGATCCGTGATGCGCTCGAGCGACAAGGCCTTCCTGCAAGGCGCATCTCGAAGGGCAACCTGCGTGAAGGGCTGGTGAACCAGGCCCGCATCGCCGACACGGCTGGAAGCCCCGAGTAACCCGAAACCCGGGTAGAATCCGCTTCCGATCGACGACGGAGGCGCGTCGAAGAAACGACGCGCCTCCGTCGTTCTGTTTTGTGTGGGGGCGGAGCGTGCTGGACCGGGCGCTTGCGGGCACTCGCGGCCGGCGTCTCTGGCTTGGACTTTCGTCTGCGACCGCCGCCGCCCAGCTCTCCAGCGTCGAGACGCACGAGCTCCGGCTCTCTACGTCGACCCCGTTCCAGACCTACCTCGTTCCCCACGTCGGCGCGCTGTTTCATCAACTCGCTCAACTTCGAGCACGGGCTGCTCGGCTACACCCCCCCGAGAAGTTCACGGTCCTTCTGACCGACTTCTCCGACTCGGGAAACGCCAGCGCGACCGCCGTCCCGCGAGATTTTCTCGGGATCGAGATCGCCCCGATCTCGACGGCCTACGAGGCGGTCTCGCCGAACGAGCGGTTCAACTGGCTCATGAACCACGAGCTGGTGCACATCGCGACGGTCGATCAGGCGGCGCGCGCCGACCGGCGGGCGCGAGCGCTTCTTCGGCGGGAAGGTGACGCCCAACGGCGACGACCCGGAGTCGATTCTGTACTACTACCTCACCGCGCCGCGAAAGTCCTCGCCGAGCTGGTACATGGAGGGGGTCGCGGTCTTCGTCGAGACCTGGATGGCCGGCGGGCAGGGACGCGCGCAGGGGCCGTACGACGAGATGGTGTTCCGCTCGATGGTCCGCGACGGGAGCACGATTCTACGACCCGCTGGGGCTCGTCGCGCAAGGGACGAAGATCGACTTCCAGGTCGAGGTCGAACTCGTACCTCTACGGCACCCGGTTCGTGACCTACCTCGGCTACCGCTACTCGCCGGAGGACGTGATCCGGTGGATCTCGCGGCCGGAAGGCAGCGCGGCGTACTACGCGAAGAACTTCGAGGAGGTGTTCGGCCTGCCGCTCAAGCAGGCGTGGGCCGACTGGATCGCGTTCGAGAAGGAGTTCCAGAACGCCAACCTGGCGAGCATCCGCAAGTACCCGACGACCGCCTACCAAGGACCTTTCGACGAAGGCGCTCGGCTCGGTCTCGCGCGCCTTCGTCGATCCCGACGCGCGGAAGCTCTACGTCGCATTCAACTACCCCGGCCTCGTCGCGCACATCGGCTCGATCTCGATGGACGACGGCACGGTCGACCCGATCGCCGAGGTCAAGGGTCCCGTCCTGTTCACGGTGACGTCGCTCGCCTGGGATCCCGGACCAGCACCTGCTGTTCTACACGACCGACAACACCGAGTACCGGGACGTCAGGTCGCTCGATCCGGCGACGGGCGAGACGAAGACTCTGTTGAAGGATGCCCGGATCGGCGATCTGGTGTTCGACCGCGCCGACCGCTCGCTCTGGGGGATCCGCCACTTCAACGGAATCGCCACGCTCGTGCAGATCCCGCCGCCCTACACCGCATGGAAGCAGATTCGCTCCTGGCCGTACGGCGAGGTCCCGTACGACCTGGACGTCTCCCCGACGGGACGCTGCTGTCCGCGTCGGTCGGCGGCATCGACGGGCTCCACGCCGTCCAGGTGATGAAGATCGAAGACGTGCTCGCCGGGCAGGTTCGAGCCGATCGCCAAGTTCGACTTCGGGACGTTCGTCCCGTCGAACTTCACGTTCTCCGCGGACGGCCGGTACCTCTACGGAAGCTCGTACTACACCGGCGTCTCGAACATCTTCCGGTACGAGCTGGCTTCGGCAAGACCGAGGCGCTGTCGAACGCCGAGACCGGGTTCTTCCACCCGATGCCGCAAGACGACGGGTCGATGATCGTCTTTCGCTATTCGGGCGACGGGTTCGTGCCGGCGACGATCGACCCGAAGCCGCTCGAGGACGTCAGCGCGATCACCTTTCTCGGCGCCGAGCTCGCCGAGAAGCACCCGATCGTGAAGGACTGGAAGGTCGGATCGCCGGCGAAGATCCCGTTCGACGACTCTGGTCGTCGCCCGAGGACCCTATCCAGCCGTTCAAGAGCATCCGCTCGGAGTCGTTCTATCCGATCCTCGAGGGCTACATCGACTCCCCGCGGTCGGCATGCGGTTCAATTTCTCGGACCCCATCCAGCTCAACCGCTTCACGCTCAACGCCAGCTATTCCCCCGACTCGAACCTGCCCTCAGAATCGAGCGGCTCCACCTTCGCCTCCAGTACCGGCGCTACGACTGGAAGGTGGACGCGAAGCTGAACGGCGCCGACTTCTACGACCTGTTCGGTCCGACGAAGATCCAGCCGCAAGGGATACTCGCTGCGCACGTCGTGGGACCACACGCTCTTCCAGGATCGCCCGCGCAAGCTGACCATGACGGTGGACGGCGCGTACTACGGCGGCCTCGACACGCTCCCGTACTACCAGGACATCGCCTCGCCCGCGAACCGGCTCGCGACGCGCGTTCGTCAAGCTTCGAATTCGAGAACATCCGCGGCTCCCTGGGGCGCGTGGACGCCGAGAAGGGCCAGCGCGCCAAGCTGTACCTCAGCGAGACCTACACCCCGGGCTCGACCTGCAATACGGCGACGGCGCCCGGCGGGGTCTGCGATGTCGCGACCGCGCCGCCGGGGGGTTCTACCCTCAGATCCTGGCGACCTACGACGTCGGCTTCCAGCTCGCCGATCGTGCATTCGTCGATCTGGCTGCGCAGCGCCGCCGGGGCGGGATCGGCGATCCCGTTGAATCCGTACGCGCAGTACTTCTTCGGCGCGTTCGGCAACAACTGGGTCGACAACGGCGAGATCCGCCGCTACCGGGAGTTCTACGCGTTTCCGGGGCTCGCCATCAACGAGATCGGCGGCCGCACGTTCGCGAAGGCGATCCTCGACTGGAACCTGCCGCCGATCCGGTTCCTTCATTTCGGCACGCCGGGGTTCTACGGCTCGTGGATCCGGACCTCCGTGTTCGTGGGGGATCTCCACCAACTTCGATCACCGCTACGAGGACGTGGGCGTGCCGCCGGTGCGTCAGAAGATCGCGCAGACGATCGGCGACGCCGGAGTGCAGATGGACCTGCGCTTCACTGGCTGTCCCGGCTCGACATGACGCTGTCGTTCGGGTACGCGGCCGCCTTCGAGAGCGGCGTCGCACCGCGGCACGAGGCGATGATCTCCCTGAAGGTGATGCAGTGACCGTGGCGGTCGGGCTGCTGCCCGTCCTCCTGTTCCTCGTCGCCCTGATCTACCTCGACAGCTACAAGCTGGTCCGGCCGCGCTGGGTGGCGGGCGTCCTCGCCGCGGGCTGCGTCCTGGCCGCGGCGTGCTGGTTCGTCAACGCCGCGCTCGAATCGGGGCTTCGCGCTCGTCCGCGACGACGTACTCCCGCTACGTCGCCCCCGTGGTCGAGGAGACGGCCAAGGCGCTCGTCATCGTCTGGCTGATCCGCGCGAACCGGATCGGCTTCCTGGTGGACGCGGCGATCTACGGGTTCGCGATCGGGACCGGATTCGCGGTCGTCGAGAACCTGTACTACTGGTATTCCCTCGCGAACCCGTCGTTGACGCCTCTGGATCGTCCGCGGCTTCGGCACGGCCGTGATGCACGGCGGCACCGCGGCGATCTTCGGCATCGCGGGGAAGACGCTCGCGGAGCGGCCGCGGACTGCCGCGCGGCGCCGGGCTGGGCGATCGCGCTCGTGGTGGCGATGGCGATCCACTCGGCCTTCAACCACTTCTTCCTGTCGCCCGTGCTCTCGACGGCGTTCATCCTCATCGTGCTGCCGCCGCTGATCTTCGTCGTGTTCCAGCGGAGCGAGAAGGCGCTCGGAGGACTGGCTGAGCGTCGGCTTCGACGCCGACACCGAGGTGCTGGAGATGATCCTGTCCGGGAACCTGTCGTCGTCGCACGTCGGGATCTACCTGCACTCGCTCAAGGAGCGCTTCCGCGGCGAGGTGGTCATCGACATGCTCTGCTGCCTGCGGCTGCACCTCGAGCTGTCGCTGCGCGCCAAGGGCCTGCTGATGATGCGCGAGGCGGGATTCCCGGTCGCGCTCGACGCCGCCGACAAGGCCAAGCTCGACGAATTGGACTTCCTCGAGCGCAGCATCGGCGCCACGGGCAAGCTCGCGATGGCGCCGTTCCTGCGCACGAGCTCCCGCGACCTCTGGCAGATCTACATGATGCGGGACGAGGCCGGCGCGACAGGCAACCCGGTAACACCGGAACGGAGGCTGAAACGCATGGACATGAACAAGGCTCCTGCAGGAGCGCGCGCAAGCTGTCGGAACCCTACCGGATCGGCGACGGCAAGGGTTTCAAGCTCAGGCGCTTCCACCCCGGGGAGACCGGCGGACTCAAGTCCGAGGACGAAGCCGCGCGACGAAGGAACGCGCTGGCGACCGGGCATCGAGGCGTTGGCCGATCCTGCAAGACCGGCTCTACGCGCAGGACCGATGGTCGATGCTCCTGATCTTCCAGGCGATGGACGCGGCGGGCAAGGACGGCGCGATCAAGCACGTGATGTCGGGCGTCAATCCTCAGGGCTGCCAGGTCTATCTCGTTCAAGGCAGCCCTCCGCCGAGGAGCTCGATCACGACTTCCTGTGGCGCACGACGAAGTGCTTGCCCGAGCGCGGCCGCATCGGCGTCTTCAACCGTTCGTACTACGAAGAGGTCCTCGTGGTGCGCGTCCATCCCGGAGATCCTCGAGAACCAGAGGCTCCCGCCCAGGCTCGTGACGAAGAGGATCTGGGAGCATCGCTTCGAGAGCATCCGCGACTTCGAGCGCCACCTCGACGCGCAACGGCGTCGTCGTCCGCAAGTTCTTCCTCCACGTCTCGAAGGAAGAGCAGCTCCGGCGGTTCCTGGAGCGGCTCGAAAACCCGGACAAGAACTGGAAGTTCTCCTCGGCCGACGCAGCAGAGCGCGAGCGCTGGGACGATTACATGAGCGCCTACGAGGAGATGATCCGCGAGACGGCGACCGCAGGACGCCCCGTGGTACGTCGTGCCCGCCGACAACAAGTGGTACACGCGGGCCGTCGTCGCCGCGGCCGTGATCGACGCCCTGGGCGAGCTCGATCCGCAATATCCCACGGTGGACAAGGACAAGCTGAAGGAGCTCGCCGCGACCCGGTCGGCGCTCGCTCAAGGAAGCGAAGTAGCCGCAGCGACCGCCTCGTCGAGCCGGGACGCCAAGCCCGGATCGAGCCGCAACGCGCGGTCGAACCGCTCCGCCGCGGCGGCCGTGACCGCCGGCGAGGCGTAGCCGACGAACGCGGCGACCTCGCGGAGCCTGGCGGTCGTCCTTGCGCGCGGGCCGCGTGGATCAACGCCCCGCGCGCGACCGCGGCCGCGGGACCGCCGAGCGCGAACCGAGCGGAGGGCGTCGGTCGAGACGTCGAACGCCTCCGCGACGGCCCGAGCGAGGCGGTGCAGCGACACCGCCGGGACCGCGGGCGCCGACGGCCGCGCTGCGAAGCGTCAGGACGGGCTCGATCCTCCAGGCGAGGTCCTCGGCCGACGAGCCCGTGTGGAAGAGCGCCGACCAGCGGGGACGGCCGTCGAAATCGCGTGTGCCCGGGTCCATTCCGGCGTAGACGTACGCGCGATGACGGTGGCGCGCGCCGATGGTGCCGAAGCGGCCCGAGCACCGCCTCGGTCAGGAGAAAACCCGGCGCCGTCGAGGTCGCCGAGATAGCCCCGAAGCTCGAGTAGGGCCAGTGCTCGGGACACCACACGAGGCCGGCATCGACCGGGTTGAGGTGGATGTAGCGGCTGACGCTCATCAGGTGGCGCCCGAAGGCGACCGGAACGGCGCGGGGCGGCGCGCCTCGGGGAAACCGGATGCCGGCCTCGAGGTGGGCGAGGGCCGCCTGCAGCGGGGCGAGCTCCGCCCGCACGAGCAGGTGGTAGTGCCCGGGGAGGAGGCAGTAGGCGTGCAGGTCGACGGGAAACGCCGAGCACGTCTCGCCGATCCGGCGCAGGAACGAGCCGAAGCCCGAGCCGGTCGCGAAGCCATGCGGCTCCGCTCGCGGCCCGATTCATGGCGTGGTGCCACCCGGCTGCTGGGCGGGACTCTCGACGCGCGCACCTGCCGACCGGAATGGTGGGGACCCGGAGGCAGGCTACCGCGACGCACGCCTGGGAGGCCCGCTGCGCCGCCCAAACATGGGTTTCGCCCGGGACAACCCGACCTTCTCCGGCGACTCCCCTTGACGCTCAGCCCTGGCTCCCTACCCTGGGGCCGGGTTCTGGTCGGCATCCTCTCGTACAGAAACGAAAGTGTGATGCGCCGAAGCCGGTTGCGCGCTAGGCGCTTGTGTCTGACCCGACGGATCGGGTTGGCGGCCGGAACCCGAGAACGGCGCCCCGATCTGCGGGCGCCAGGAGTTCGAGCATGGGTACCAGACTGTATGTCGGCAACCTCCCTTTCACTGCGGACGAAACTCAGATCCGCGATCTCTTCGCCCAGAGCGGGCGCACGGTCTCCGAGGTCAAGCTCGTGACCGATCGCGACACGGGTCGCCCTCGCGGATTCGGCTTCGTCGAGATGGGCAGTTCGGAGGACGCCGATGGCGCCATCCGCGATCTCAACGGCCGCGACTTCGGCGGTCGCGCGCTGACCGTGAACGAGGCCAAAGAGCGGTCGGCCGGCGGTGGTGGCGGCGGTTCGGCGGGGGCTACGGCGGTGGCGGCGGCGGCGGCGGCGGCGGAAACCGTCGCTACTAGTCTTCGCGATTAGCTTGAATCGAACTCAGGGGCACCGCTTCGGCGGTGCCCCTTTTTGTTGCTGCCGTCGAATCGCCTGGATCGCCTCCTCCAGGCGGGCCAGAAAGCGGGAGCGGTCGGCGGGGACGAACGGCGCTGGGCCGCCGGTCACCGCGCCCATCTGGCGCAGGTGATCCATCAGCTCGCGCTTGGCGAGCGCCTCGCCGATCGAATCCTCGGTGAACTCGCGGCCGTTCGGGCGCAACCACCCGCGCGCCGTTCTTGAGGCAACGGTCCGCGAGCGGGATATCCGACGTGACGGCGATGTCCCCGACTCCCGCCCTCTCGGCGATCCAGTCGTCCGCCGCGTTCCAACCCTTGCTTGACGCGGACGAACTCCACGCGCCCTTTCGGCTTCGGCGCGCAAGGGACCGTCGGAGACGACGTAGACCTTGAGGTCGTGGCGGGCCGCCACGCGATAGACCTCGTCCTTCGACAGGACAGGCGTCTCCGTCGACGTACACGTCGAGCATGAAGTCGTCTAGCGGCCGCTGCGGCCCGCGCGGCGCGTGCCGGTCGAGGATCGCGTTCAGGTTCGAGCGGGGCGGGCCGCTCTTCGTCCCCGACCGTGGCGCTCCGGCCTTGGCGCTGCGGTGTCCGCGCCCGGCGCCGCGCGCGGCGCGATGGGCCGCGAGCCGCTCGTGGATCGGGATCTCGAGACGCTCCGACGGCCGCTTCGCGTAGTCGAATCCGGAGCGTGACGCGCGGGAGGCGCTTCCCGAGGGCGCGCTCGATGTCTTGCAGCTCGCGATCCTCGTCGGGCGAGACGAACGTGAACGCGTCGCCCGTGGCCTCGGCGCGCGCGGTGCGGCCGACGCGGTGGATGTAGGAGTCGGGATCGGCGGGGACGTCGAAGTTGATCGACGTGGGAGAGATCCTCGACGTCGATGCCGCGCGCCACGATGTCGGTCGCGACGAGCACGCGGTGCTTCCCTGCCTTGAACCCGGCGAGGGCGAGCGTGCGCTGGCTCTGGCTGCGGTTCCCGTGGATGCGGCGCGGTCGAGACGCCGTGGCGCTCGAGGTACTCGGCGAGGCGGTTGGCGCGGTGCTTCGGTGCGCGTGAACACGATCGCCTCGGCGACGATGTCGCGCTTCAGGAGCTCGACCAGCAGCGCGGATTTCAGCTCGCGCGCGACCGGGTAGACGGCCTGCGTGATCCCGACGGCCGGCGCCGATTTCCGCTCGAGGTCGATCCGCACCGGGATCGTGCAGCATCTCCCGCGACAGCCCGACGATCTCGCGCGGCATCGTCGCGGAGAAGAACAGCGTCTGCCGCTTCTTCGGGATCTGCGCGAGGATCCTCCGGATGTCCGGCAGAAACCCCATGTCGAGCATCCGGTCGGCCTCGTCGAGAACGAGGATCTCGAGCCGCGACAGCCGCGCGTACGGGTGGCGGAGGTGATCGAGCAGCCGGCCCGGGGTCGCGACGATCGACGTCCACGCCGCTCCGCAGCGCGTGCTCCTGCGGCCCCATGCCCGACGCCGCCGAACACGGCGGCGCCGGTCACCGGGGTGTGCACCGCGAGCTGCTCGAGGTGCTGGTGGATCTGCGCCGCCAGCTCGCGGGTCGGCGTCAGGATGAGCACGCGGGTCGTGCCGCGGGGCTTCCCGATCAGCCGGTGGAGGATCGGCAGGCAGGAACGCGGCCGTCTTGCCGCTCCCGGTCATGGCGCAGGCGAGGATGTCCTTCCCCTCGGCGGCCGGAGGGATCGCCTGCTCCTGAATGGGCGTGGGCCGCGTGAACCCGAGCTCCTTGACGCCCTTCAGGAGGTCGGCGTGAAGCGGGAAGCTGGAAAACGGCATCGGAGGTCCTTTCGAAGCGGCGCAGCGTAGGAGCGTGCAGCGGTATCAGGCCGGCGCGAACCTCGGGGCCGTTGTACCGTATAAGCGCCATGCTCCGCCTCGCGGGGGTCGACAAGTCCTACGTCACGGGAAGGAACCGCCTCCACGTCCTGAAATCCGTCGATCTCGACATCGACGCGCGGCGAGATGGTCTCCATCATGGGGCCTCGGGGTCCGGCAAGTCCACGCCTGATGAACGTCCTCGGGCTGCTGGACGGCTACGACGCCGGGACCTACACGCTCGACGGCCGGCTCATGAAGGACCTCTCGGAGACGCAAGCGCGGCCGTTCACCGCCGGCAGCTCATCGGGTTCGTCTTCCAGTCGTTCAACCTGATCCCGTTCAAGACCGCGGCCGAGAACGTCGCCCTCCCCTCTACTACCAGGGCGTCTCGCGCAAGACGCGGCTCGCCGACGGCGCGGGAGCACCTCGAGCGGGTCGGGCTCGCGGACCGCGTCGGAGCACCGCCCGTCGGAGATGTCCGGCGGCGAGCAGCAGCGCGTGGCGATCGCGCGCGCGCTCGCCGCCAAGCCGAAGCTCGTCCTGGCCGACGAGCCGACGGGCGCGCTCGATTCGGCCACCTCGCACGAGATCATGCGCCTGCTCCGGCAGGTCAACGAGGACGGCGTGACGGTCGTCGTGGTCACGCACGAGCGGGACGTCGCCGCGATGACCGACCGGATCATCCGGCTTGAAGGACGGCCAGGTCGAGCACGCGAACCTGGAGCTCGCCGATGTTTGACCTCGACACCTGGCACGAGATCCTCGACACGATCAAGGCGAACAAGCTGCGCTCGTTCCTGACCGCGTTCTCCGTCGCCTGGGGGATCTTCATGCTGATCGTCCTTCTGGGCTCGGGCGAGGGGCTGGCGAACGGGATCGCGTACCAGTTCCGCGACGACGCGGTCAACAGCATCTGGGTCTTCCCGGGCAGACCAGCATCCCGTACAAGGGGCATGCCCCCGGCCGCAACGCTGCAGCTGACCAACGAGGACCGCAACGAGATCAAGGCCAACGTCGGAGGCGTCGACCACATCACCTCGCGGTTCTACATCGGCGGGAATCTCCGCGTCCGCTACAAGGACGAAACCACGACGTTCGACGTGCGCTCGGTCCACCCGGACCACCTCTTCCTCGAAAAGACCATCATCACGGAGGGCCGGTTCCTCAACGAGCTCGACCTCGTCCGAATACCGCAAGGTCGCCGTCATCGGCGTGCGGGTGAAAGACGCGCTGTTCAAGAAAGAAAGGCGCTGGGGAAGAACATCGAGATCAACGGCGTCGCCTTCAAGGTGGTCGGGACTGTTCACCGACGACGGCGGCGAGGGCGAGCAGGAGAAGATCTACCTCCCGATCACCACGGCGCAGCGGGCGTTCGGCGGCGCCAACCGCGTCGCGCATGATCATGATGACGACCGGTGAAACGCCCTCGCCGCAGACCGAGGTCATGGCGAAAGACGTCAAACGGCGCATCGCGACCCGGCACGCGTTCTCGACCGAGGACCCGCGCGCGGTGAACGTCGGCAACAACAACGAGGAGTTCGCGACGGTTCAACGAGCCTGATGAGCGGCGATCCGCGCTGTTCGTCTGGATCGTGGGGGTCGGGACGATCCTCGCGGGAGTGGTCGGCGTCAGCAACATCATGATGATCACGGTGCGCGAGCGGACCCGCGAGATCGGCGTGCGCAAGGCGCTGGGCGCCACGCCGTGGTCGGTCGTCTCGCTCGTCCTGCAAGAGTCGATTCTGATCACGTCGGTCGCCGGGCTACTTCGGCCTGGTCCTGGGGATCGCCGTCCTCGAGGTCGTCTCGAAGAATCTCCCCGCCGGGAGCGATTTCTTCCGTAACCCCGAGGTGAACTTTCGCCGTCGCCGTCGAGGCGACGCTTCTGCTGATCGTGGCCGGGCTGGCCGCGGGCTTCGTGCCGGCGCGGCGCGCGGCGGCCGTCCGCCCGGTCGACGCGCTGAGGAACGAATGAGCCTCATCGACGCCGATCACTGGCGCGAGATCTACGAAGCGCTGCGCGGGAACAAGGTGCGGACCTTCCTCACCGCGTTCGGCGTCTTCTGGGGCATCTTCATGCTGATGGTGATGCTCGCCTCGGGGAACGGCCTCTGGAACGGCGTGAGCCAGGGGTTCTCCGAGCAAGCGCACCAACGCCGTCTACATCTGGTCTCAGCGAACCTCGAAGCCGTGGCGCGGAATGCCCACCGGCCGCTCGGTGCAGTTCGATACCGGCGACGTCGACGCGATCCGGACGCAGGTCGCGGAGGCCAAGCTGATCTGTCCGCGAAACCAGCTCGGGGGCTTTCAGGGCGGCAACAACGTCACGCGCGGAACCAAGGCGGGCGCGTTTTCCGTGATGGGCGACGTCCCCGAGTTCCTCGTCGTTCACCCGTTGACCATCACCTCCGGCCGCTTCCTCAACCGCATCGACCTCGACGAGCGGCGCAAGGTCGCCGTCATCGGCACCGCGTGTCCGCGAGGTGCTCTTCGACAGGAACGAGGACCCGCTCGATCAGCCGATCAGGATCAACGGGGTCTCGTTCCGGGTCATCGGCACGTTCAAGCCGATCCGATCGGGCGGCGACAACAACGAACAGACGCAGCAGATCGTCGTCCCGTTCACGGCGTTCCAGTCGGCCTTCCATTTCGGGGACCGAGTCGGCTGGTTCGCGCTCATCCCCAAGGACGGGACGCCGGCCTCGGTCCTGGAGACGAAGGCGCTGGCGGTGCTGAAAGAGCGGCATCGCGTCGCCCCCGACGATCCCCGAGCGCTCGGCCACTTCAACTCCGAAGTCGAGTTCAACAAGATCAGCGGCCTCTTCACGGGGATCCGGGGCCTCGTCTGGATCGTGGGGATCGGGACGCTCGCGGCGGGCGTGATCGGCGTCAGCAACATCATGCTCGTCATCGTCAGAGAGCGAACCAACGAGATCGGCGTCCGGCGCGCGGTCGGCGCCACGCCGTTCGCGATCACCGCCCAGATCATCTTCGAGTCGCTCGTCCTCACCACGTCTGGCCGGATACCTGGGGCTCGTCGCCGGGGTCGGGGTGGTCGAGATCATCAACCGCGCGATCGCCAATACCCCCGCCGAGATGTTCCGCAACCCCGAGGTGCCGTTCGAAAGCGCGCTGACGACCCTCGCGATCCTCGTCGTCTCCGGCGTCCTCGCCGGCCTGATCCCGGCCCGGCGCGCCGTCAAGATCAGCCCCGTCGAGGCTCTCCGCGCCGTTTAGATCCCAGGGAGATCCGTCACTCATGAAGAAAGTGCTCACGCGTCGTTGTCGTCGTCGCCCTCCTCACGCTGTTCGGCGGGACGCTCTGGTACCTCTGGCACAAGGCGCAGAAGCCCGTCGTCATCTACGACGTCGAATCCCCACCGTCGCCGACATCGTGAAGAAGACCGTCGCGACCGGCTCGGTCATCCCGCGGAAGGAAGTCGCCGTCAAGCCGCAGGTGTCGGGGATCATCGAGTCGATCCGGGTCGAGCCGGGCAAGACGTCAAGCGCGGCGATCTTCTGGCGTCGATCCGCGTCGTGCCGAACACCGCGGCGCTGGCCGCCGCCGGGAGCCGGGTGACACCAGGCGACCTTCCGCTCCGAAGACGCCGCGCGCGAATTCGCGCGGCTGCAGAAGCTCGCCGACGGACGGCATCGTCTCCGACAAGGAGTTCCGGCAGGCCACGCTGGCGAAGGACACCGCCGAGGAAGAGCTCGCGGCCGCGAAGGACAGCCTCGAGGTCGTCCTGCGCGGCGTGGCGGCCCGCTCGGGGAACGCCTCGAACACCAAAGTCGTCGCCACGATCGACGGCACCGTCCTCGACGTGCCGGTCAAGGAAGGCGGCTCGGTCATCGAGACGAACACCTTCAACGACGGGACGACGATCGCGACGCTGGCGGACATGTCCGAGCTGATCTTCGAGGGGAAGGTGGACGAATCCGAGGTCGGCAAGCTGAAGCCCGGCATGGCGATCGTCCTGACGATCGGCGCCCTGGAGCCCGCGAAATTCGACGCCGTCCTCGAGTACATCGCCCCCAAGGGGGTCGACGAGAACGGCGCCATCCAGTTCAAGATCCGCGCGGCGGTCAAGCAAACGCCGGACGTCATGATCCGCGCCAACTATTCAGCGCCAACGCCGACATCGTCCTCGACCGCCGCGACAAGGTCCTGGCCGTCAAGGAGAGCCTCCTCCAGTTCGACAAGAACGAGGTCTTCGTCGAGGTGCGAGACGGCGCCGCAGAAGTTCGAGCAGCGCAAGCTCAAGACCGGGCCTGTCCGACGGCGTGACGATCGAGGTCGTCGAGGGCTTGACGAAAGACGACAAGGTCAAGGGCTCCGTGCACCAGGCCGCCCCCGCCGCCTCGTAGACAAGGGGACACTCGCTCCCGACCCTTGACGCCGTTCGGCAACCGGCCTAGCCTCGCCGGTCCACGACTGCCGTCCGGTTTTCCGGGGACAACGATGGCTTGGTGGCTCTGGCTTCTCGTCGGCTTGGCTCTTCTCGGCATCGAGATGATCACGCCGGGCGGCTTCTTCACGATCTTCTTCGGCGTTGCCGCGCTGATCGTCGGCGTTCTGACGCGCTTCGGGCTGGCCGGTCCGGCGTGGACGCAGTGGATCTGGTTCTCGGGTCTGTCGATCGCCTCCCTGCTCTTTCTCCGCAAGCCGCTTCTCGCGTGGATGCAGGCCCGGGAGGTGAAGCGCCCGGAAGTCGATTCGCTCATCGGCGAGACCGCCGTGGTCCTCGAGGCCGGTCCCGGACGGCGGCGTCGGGAAGGCGGAGCTGAGGGGGACGTCGTGGACGGCGCGGAGCGTGAACGGTGCGGCCCTTCCGGCCGGAAGGCGCTGCCACGTGCAGCGCGTCGACGGACTCACCCTCTGGATCGAGGCCGACTGACATGGAGATCTTCAACATGGGCCCCACGCTGATCGTCGCCGTCGTCGTCCTCGCCCTCGTCGCCGTCGTCATCGCGAAGACCGCCGTGGTCGTCCCGCAGCAGAACGCGTTCGTCGTCGAACGCCTGGGCAAGTTTGCCGGTACGCTCGAGCCCGGGTTCCACATCCTCCTGCCGTTCTTCGACGTCATCCGCTACAAGCACTCGCTGAAGGAACGCGCGGTGGACGTGCCGGAGCAGATCTGCATCACGAGAGACAACGTGCAGGTCGGCGTCGACGGGGTTCTCTACCTGAAGGTGATGAACGCCGAGCGCGCGTCGTACGGCGTCAGCGATTACCTCTTCGCGATCTCGCAGCTCGCCCAGACCAACCTGCGCAGCGAGATCGGCAAGATCGACCTCGACCGCACGTTCGAGGAGCGCACGCACATCAACCTCCAGGTCGTCAACGAGCTGGACAAGGCCTCGGAGCCGTGGGGCATCAAGGTCCTGCGCTACGAGATCAAGAACATCACGCCGCCCAAGGACGTGCTGGCGGCGATGGAAAAGCAGATGCGCGCCGAGCGCGAGAAGCGCGCGGTCATCCTGACGTCGGAGGGCGAGAGGGACGCGGCGATCAACTCGGCGGAAGGCGAGAAGCAGCAGGTCATCAAGGCGTCCGAGGCGAAGAAGCAGCAACAGATCAACGAGGCCGAAGGCGCGGCGCAGGCGATTCTCGCGATCGCCGGCGGCGACATCCGAGGGATCCGTAAGGTTGCCGAGACGATCCAGATGCCCGGCGGCTACGAAGCGGTGCAGCTGCGGGTCGCGGAGCAGTACATCCTGCGCTTCGGCGAGCTCGCCAAGGCGACCAACACCGTGATCCTCCCAGCCAACGTCGCCGACGTGGGCGCGATGATTCAGCTCGCGATGAGCGATGATCGCCAAGAGGCCCCCAGCCTAGGGAACCGCGGCTCGGTTTCCCAATCGAAATGCCCCTTTTGAAGGTTGCCACGGCGACCGACTCGCCGTAAGTCAACCCGGGCGCGGGGGGCGAATGCCATTGCGACAGCTGACGACAAGTGTGCGGCGGGCTTTGTTCCACGGTTTTCTTCTGGCTTTAGCGCGTTCTTCGGGTTCGTCCCCGCCCATGCGCAAGCCGAAGTCTGGGTCGACGACTGCGCGGGGACCGGCACGGGAACGTTCGGGAACCCCTACTGCAAGATCCAGACGGCGATCTGCGCCATCAAGACGACCGGGCGGCACGATCCGCGTGCTGCCCGGGACCTACCACGAGGCGATCCGCGTCACCGCGAACATCCACGATCATCTCGACCGACGGCCCCGCGGTGACGACGCTCGACGCGACGGGGAAGCCGTGTCCCACGTCGGATTTTTGCACGATCGGCGCCGAGCCCAACTGCTCGGCGGTCTACTTCCCTCGGCCGCCGGGCACGACGAGCCGGATCGAGGGAATCCGCGTCACCAACGCACCTGGGCGGCAAGGACCAGCCTGCGCTCCCGGCGAAGATCGGCGCGGGGATTCTGGTCTACGGCTCGTCGCCGACGATCACGCGGAACGAGATCGTCGGGAACACGATCGGCAACACCATCGTACCAAGCTACTGGTACGGCGGCGGGATCTACGTCAACGGCGCGGACCCGGCGAATCCCCTCGACCGCTGATCACGAACAACCTGATCCAGGGAACACCGCCGACCCTCCGGCGGGCTCGAATGCGCAGAACGCCACCGCCGGCCTCGGCGGGGGCATCTACGTCGGCTACAACTCAGCGCCGATCATCACCGGGAACACGATCAAGACGAACATTGCGCGGGAACCCGTCGAAGGCGAACCAATTCGGCCTACGGGGGCGGCATCGTGATGTACAGCCGCGTCTCAGTCCAGGACACGAAGATCAGCGGGAACCTGCATCACCAACAACAACGCCGCGGACTTCGGGGCCGGTATCGCCTGCGTCGGGCTTCCCACGACCGGGCCGACGCGAGCCGTCGCGCGCGACCATCGACAACAACATCTTCGACATCAACGGCAGCTGCAGACGGCGGCGCGCATCGGGACGGATACGACGCGGGTGAAGATCTACAACAACACGTTCCACAACAACAACGCCTGGTTTCACGGGGCGGCGATCTACTTCGGTACCACCGCCAATCCGGGCGACGTCGCGGAGTTCGTCAACAACCTCGTCACGACGAACCAGGCGACGGGACCGGGATCGCCGGTGGGATCTACGTGGCGACGGGAGCCAATCCCGTGCGTGCGCTTCAACGACATCTGGGGGAACACGCCGACGAACGTGGGCGGCTCGAAGACCGACGCCGAGCTACATCGGGGTCAACGGAGACGATCTCGGTCGATCCGCTGTACGTCAATCGCAACGGCGGTTCCGCCGGACTATCACCTGTTGCCGGCGAGCCCGGTGATCGATGCCGGCGACAACTCGGTCGCGACGGTTCTCGACTACGACGACGGCGCGCCGCGGATTCATGGACGGGGACTACAACGGCACGCGCGACAGTGGACATGGGGGCGTTCGAGTTTCAGCCCGACTTCGACGGCGACGGGACGCCCGACTACCTCGATACCGGACGATGACAACGACGGGGTTCCCGAACGCGTCCGATTGCGCGCCGCTCAACGCGGGCGATCAGCCAGCCGCCGGACCGCGTCGTCGAACTCGCTGCGGCTCAGCAAGACGGTTGCGCGTCGCGACGCTGAAGTGGCTTCACGCGTATCAGGCGCCGACGTACAACGTGTACCGCGGGACGTTCGGCGGCGGATTGCCGTTTGCGTACAACGAGACCTGCTTCGACACGGAGAACGCGACGCGGACGGTGGACGACAGCGCGACGCCGACCGCCGGGAACCGGGTTCTACTACATCATCGGGAGCCGCGAATTCCTGCGGCGAATCGGCGGCGGTGACGGCGGAGACGAACGGGCAGAACCCGCAGCATCACACGCCGTCGCCGACGTGCACGACGGCGAACGCGAACAGCGACAGCGACACGCCGCGGGACATCGGGGACAACTGCCCGCTGTCCACCAACGCTACCCAGGGCGACGTCGACGCCGACTCCCAGGGCGACGCCTGCGACAACTGCCCGAGCCTGGCGAACGTCGATCAGGCCGACGGTGACGGCAACGGCGTGGGCGATGCGTGCGACGTCGAACCCGGACTCCGACGGCGACGGCGTTCCCGATCTCACGCGACAACTGCCCGCGATCCCCAACGCAGAATCAGCTCGACGGCGATGCCGACGGCAGGGGCGACGTCTGCGACAACTGTCCCGACGGTCGCCAACTCCGGGACAAGCCAACGGCGACGGCGACACCTTGGGCGACGCCTGCGACAACTGCCCGACGGTCACGAACCAGGATCAGCTCGACGGCGACTGCCGACGGCAGGGGCGATGCTCTGCGACAACTGCCCAGGCGTAGTCAATTCGAGTCAGGCCAACGCCGACGCGCGACACCTTGGGCGACGCCTGCGACGACTGCCCTCCGACGCTCACGAACCAGACAGTCGACGGCGACGGCGCTGTGCGGCGACGTGCGACAACTGCCCGGCCGTCGCGAACGCCGAACCAGCTCGACGGCGATGCCGACGGCAAGGGCGACGTCTGCGACAACTGCCCGACGGTGGCGAACGCCGAACCAGGCCAACGGCGACGGCGACACGCTCGGCGATGCCTGCGACGACGCGTCCGCGGTCGCGAACCAGAACCAGCGTCGACGGCGGACGGCCGTGCGGCGAACGTCTGCGACAACTGTCCGACGGTCGCGAACGCCGAATCAGGCGAACGGCGATGGCGACACGTTCGGCGACGCCTGCGACAACTGCCCCGCGGTCGCGAACCAGAATCAGCTCGACGGCGACGCCGACGGCAACGGCGACGTCTGCGACAACTGTCCGACCGTCGCCAATCCGAATCAGCTCGACGGCGATGCCGACGGCATGGGCGACGTCTGCGACAACTGCCCGACGCGTCGCCAACGCGAATCAGGCGAACGGCGACGGCGACACGCTGGGCGACGCCTGCGACAACTGCCCGGCGGTCACGAACCAGAATCAGCTCGACGGCGATGCCGACGGCAAGGGCGATGTCTGCGACAACTGCCCGACGGTGGCCAACGCGAATCAGCTCGACGGCGACGGCGACGGCAAGGGCGACGTCTGCGACAACTGCCCGACGGTCGCGAATCCAACGCAGGCAGGACTCCAACGGGAACGGCGTGGGTGACGCCTGCGTCACCGCGCGCGTCGGGACGCTGGACGACGGGGCTGACGCACACGAACGGGGCCGGCGACCAAGCGGCTTCTCGTGTTCATGGTCGGATACGAGAACGGCTCGAACGTCGCGATCAGCGCCGTGACCTACGGCGGTCAAAGCCTGACGCGGATCAACGGCACGTCCGTCGGAACGTCTCGGTCGTCCGCGTCGAGCTGTGGTATCTCAAGGAGATCGGGGATCGCGGCAGCCACCAACACGACGTTTGTCGTGACGTACGGGGGGACGGCCCCATCGGGCAAGCACTTCGCCGCGGCGACCTTCCAGAACGTCGACCAGGCCGCCCCGATCCTCGCCAGCAACATCAACTCGACCAACGCAGCGACGCCCAATCCGCTTCCCACGACGGTGAACAAGACCGCGGACGGTATGGCGGTCGCAGGAGCGATCAGCGGCAACTCGGGAACATTCAACTGGGGCAACGGATGGACCGAGGGTATCGACCAGAGTCTCTCGGGATCGAGCGCCAGCAGCAGCACATCGGCCGATCACGCCGGCCACCGCGAACGGCACGGACACGGCGAGCGCGACGAGCAGCAGCCAGAACCGGCAGGCGATCGTTGCCGCGTTCCTGTCGGTGGCCCACTAGCGGGTCCGGCCTAGCGGCGTGATGCCGATGACCGGATAGCGGTAGTAGGTTCCGTCGAACGCCTTGATCGCGCCGATGATCGGGAGCGCGATCGCGGCGCAGGCCGAGGACCACCCAGAACAGGATGACGGCGGGAATCAGGACGACCGTCAGCCACAGCAGCGCCGTCCCGGCGATCAGCACGAAGACGACGAGGTTCAAGAGCACGGCCTGCTTCGCGATGCTCGCAATCACCCTCGAATCGCTCTTCACCGCCCAGATGATCAGCGGCACAACGCACCCCCCAAGCGGGATGAGGTAGCCCCAGAGTCCGGAAAGATGGGTGAGGGCCGCGAGCGTTCTCTCCTCCGGAGTAATCGTCACGACGGTGGGTTCCATGGGTCTCCTCCTGTTCAACGATGTTCGAGGGTTTGCGCGAGCGCGTTCGCGGCCCTGCCGTCGCTGGGGCGCAGCCGGACCGCTTCCTGGAATTGGACGATGGCCTCGTCGCGCCTGCCGTGGGCGGCCAGGATCGCGCCGTAGTTCAGGTGCGCCGGCTGCTCGTCGGGGTCGAGGCGGATCGCCTCCCTGAAGCTCGCCATGGCGTCGTCGTCGCGGCCTTCCATCCTGGCGATGAGCCCGGCGTTGACGTGGGTCCGGGCATCGTTGGGCCGAAGCCGCAGCGCCTCGCGCGTGCGCGCGGCGGCCTCCTCCATCCGCCCTTGCGCCAGATAGCCCTGCACCAGGTTCGACTGCGCCTCGCCCATTTCGGGCGCGATCCGGATGGCCTTCTCGCATTCTTCGACCGCGCGGTCGACCTGACCGCGATCGTACAGGGCATAGCGCAAGGCTGCTGTGCGCCATCGCGTTGTCCGTGGTGACCGCGAGCGCCCGCTCGAACAAGACGACGCTGTCGCGCCAGTAGCCGGCCTGACGCCGGGCGGCCGCGGCGAGGGCGACAACCACGAGCAGGAAACCGCCGCCGGCAGCGCGCGCGCGAGGCGCCGCGCCCGGGGCAGCGCGCGCTCGATGAGGTCCGGAAGCCCGAAGGCCACGATCGCGAACGGGCCGATGAGGGGCACGTACGTATAGCGATCGGCCATGGCCTGCGAGCCGACCTGAATGATGCCGATGACGGGGACGAGCGTGACCAGATACCAGAGCCATCCGACGAGAAGATACGGGGCGCTCCGTCGAGCGCGAGACGCACGCGTACGTCACGGCCGCGAGCAGGACGACCGCGCCGCCGACCTCCCACGCGCGCAAGCCATCGTACGGGTACGGGTAGTAGATCGATAGATTCGAGGGCCAGACCGCCTTCGTGAGGTAGCGGACGTACGACACGGCCGCGTTGCCGGCTCTGCCGCTCAGCGGGTAGTGCGTCAGCGACTGCACCGCTCCGCCTTTCGACTGCGCGATGACGGTCACGATGCAAGAAACCGCCGCGAGCGCGAAGAGCGGCGCCTTCTCGACGACGAGCCGCCTTAGCGGCTCGGCGCGGCGAGGGCCAAACGTCGAACAGGAGCAGCAGGATCGGGAGCGACACCATCATCGGTTTCGCGAGCAAGCTCGCGGCATAGGCGGCGACGGTCAGCACGCGAAACTTGGGCCCGGGGCGCTCGAGCGCGCAAAGCCAGGCATGGCAGGTCAGCAGCCCGAACGCGGTGCTCAGGACATCCTTCCTCTCCGCGACCCACACGACCGACTCGACGTGGAGCGGATGCACCGCGAAGAGCGCCGCGACGAGGGCGCTCCGCCACACGCCCCGGTCATCCGCGCAAAGAGCAGGAACAGGAGCAGGACGCCGGCGACGTGGAGCACGAGATTCGTCGTGTGGTACACACCCGGCGACGAGCCCCCATGCTGCGCGTCGAGCTGGAGTGACAGCCAGGTCAAGGGATGCCAGTTGGCTTGGGACGTGGTGGTGAACGCCCAGACCACGCCCGCAGGCGAAAGGCCGGCCAGAACTTGCGCGTTGTCGCGGACGTACCCCGCATCGTCGAGGTTGATGAAGCCGAATGACCGAACCTGCGCGTAGACGGTTACGGTCAGAACGACGAGCAATAGCGAGACGACGGCCCGCCGCATCACGCTTCTACAGCCGGACGGCGAGACCGGCCGTCGCGGCCAGCTGATACCACCCGCCCGCGCTGAACTGGACGACGCAGCCTGGACCGCACACCGCGGAGACTTCGGCGGATGTCAGGGTGGCGTAGCCACGAACCTCGAAGCGGAACGTGAGTCGATCCTGGATCGGCACTCGGATTCCCCGCCCAGAGACCCCGAGGCGCCGATCGTCGATCCCACCTCGCCGGGACTCGCGCCGTACCGCGTCAATCCAACGGCCACGGTGACGTACGGCCTGACCCGCCCCACTTGCGGTCCGTAGGCGCCGCCGAACTGGAGGTAATCGACCGCGAAGTCGAACGCGCTCGTGCCGAACGCGGAGGGTCCGAAGTGAATTCCAGTTTCTGATGGTCGACGAACACTTCGAACCAGGCATCCGGCCGAACGAACCAGCCGACCGCGAGGCCGAGCGAGGAGACGAGGTCCGCCTGGGCGGGCGGCACGCCGGGAGTGTCCGCCTCCAAGTCGGCCCCGCCTCGGACCCCGACGAGAGGGGATGAGCTCGACGGCGTGCTGACCCGCGGTGACCGGACGGACCGCGATCGCCCCGACGACGAGAAGGGTCGCGCGAAGGATTCCTCGGGGTCGTCGACGCTGCGCCATGGCCCGCCACTCTACCCGATCGCAGAAGGTGGGGGAGCGGTAGACTGTCGATTGGAGGTGACGCCATGGACGACGACAGCGCGAAGAGCTCGTGGGACGAGATGATCGCGAAGCTCAAGACGGAGCGGGACGCCTTGGCGCTGAAGCTCCATCTCGGCAAGAAGGAAGCCCTCGCCGAATGGGACCGGCTCGAGCGTGAGTGGAACCGATTGAAGGCTGTCAAGGGTCCGCCGATGAAGGAGGCCGCCGCGGAGACGGCGCGCGGCGTCGGCTCCGCGCTCGAGGACGCCGCGAGCGAGCTGAAGCGAGGCTACGAAAGATCCGCAAGCTCCTCTAACGGAGGCGTCACCGGATCAGGGCCTTGATCCGCTCCATCTCCTCGCGCGGGATCGGCTGCGCCGGAATCCCGCCCCAGGTTTCGCCCTCGCCCACCCGCGACCCGGGAAGCAACGCCGAGTGCGGGAGGATGACCGCGCCTCGGCCGATGCGGACGTCGCCCATGATGGTCACGCCGATGCCCACCGTCGCGCGATCCTCGATGACGACCGGCGCGATCACGAGATTGCCGCCTCCGCCGTAGTGCGCGAAGACGCGCACGCTGCCGCCGAGCGTGACGTCGTCGCCCAGCGTGATCAGGCTCGGGTCCGAGATGAGCTCCGTGTTGACGAACGCGTGGCGGCCGATCGTCATCCCCATCGACTTCAAGAACCAGATGCCGAAGGGCGTCAGCGTCACGAACGGCGAGAAACGTGTACCGCACGAGGTAGAACAGCGCGTTGTGGAGGGCCCATGGCACCGCGTGGGCCAGCAATACGTAAC